>OCZU010003287.1_pt1 | contig 10226 bp, 5 predicted proteins | sample 1539001 | NCBI WGS metagenome assembly OCZU01 (sample SAMEA3539306, study PRJEB22396) | soil metagenome | biome: tundra; feature: field; material: soil | place: USA | collected 2010-05 | depth 0.15 m | reverse complement strand
CTTTCGAATTCCAACACACCAATGGCGCCCAGCGGCAGGGTTCCCTCGACCCCGCCATCCTGGTCAGCAGCAGCCACCCGGCCCCCCGTTTTGGCTACATCCGGATCAAGAGTTTCAGCGACCGCGGCTCGGCGCTGGGCATGACCGATCGAGTCGTCACCGAATTCCAGCGAATTCTGACGCTGCTGGACAAGGTCGCGCCCGGCGGGCTGGCGCTGGACATCCGCAGCAACCCGGGCGGAGATGTTCAGGCCGCCGAGCGCATGCTCCAAATGCTGACTCCGGGCATGATTGTACCGCAGCAGTTCCACCTCGCGAATACGCCGGCCATGCTGCAGATTCTCGGGAACCTCAAGGCTGCCATCGCCCAGGAAAGACAGCTATCCCCGGAGGATGACACCAAGCTGACGGATGCCAAGGTCGAGTTGGGGCCGTGGCTGGGCGACGCCGACAACCAGCCGTTGCCCGCCGGAGAGCGCCTCACCTCGGGCAGGACCTTGACCGATTTTTCGAGCGCCAACGACACCGGACAAGTCTACCAGGGGCCCGTCGTTCTGCTGGTGGACGGGCTTACGTACAGCGCTGCCGATATTTTTGCCGCTGGATTCCAGGACCATAAGATTGGGCAGATCCTGGGAACGGACGCAACCACGGGCGGCGGAGGCGCGAACGTCTGGAGCCATGCAGACCTGCTGCAGAAGCTGGGACCAACACCAGGCATCGCGCTCGCGCCCCTGCCTCGCGACACCGGCATGACCCTGGCGATCCGGCGATGCTCACGAGTTGGGTTCTCTCAAGGCCAGCCGGTGGAGGACGTCGGCGTGAAAGTCGATGAGCAATTCCCGCCGTCATCCGCGGAAGACGTGATCGGCGGGTTCCCGAGCCTCATTCGCCGAGCATGCGAGTTCGTGGGATTCTTGCCCACATCCCGCATTGACGTGGTGAAGGCCGCGGTGCTGAGCGACGGCAGCGTCACCGTGGAACTGCGAGCTACCAACGCCAACTCACTACAGTTTTTTCTGGATGGCCGCCTGGCGTTGACGGCGGCGGCCAGTGGCCAGTCCTTTACCGTGCCGGGTCTGGCCGGTACATTGAGCCCGTCCCGGCTGCGAATCAAGAGCTTTCGAGAGACGGCCGCGCAAATTGGGACGGACACACTGCCGGCTGCGGTCCGCACGGTGTCCTTTCAGTCTCCTGCGCCCACTCCGGATCCGAACACTCCCGACACGGTGACGCAGTCACCCACCGACGAGGATTCGACGGACCACTCGTGAACCCCGGCGATCTCATTTCGCGCTATCGAGTGGTCGGCCTTCTGGGCAAGGGCGGCATGGGCGTGGTCTACCGGGCGGAGGATACGCGCCTGCGGCGCCCCGTGGCACTGAAGTTTCTGCCCCGCGACTCCCTTACCGAGCGCGCCAAGTGCCGGTTCCTGAACGAGGCCCGGGCCGCGGCTTTGGCGCGTCATCCCAACATCTGCCCGATTTACGACATCGAAGAGGCCGATGGCGAACTATTTATTGTGATGGCTTACCTGGAGGGCGAGACGCTGCACCACAAGCTCGCGCGGGGCCCACTGGAAGTCGCGCAGGCGGTCGAGATCGCCCTGCAGATATCGAGCGGCCTCGCCTGCGCCCACGGCCTGGGCATCGTCCACCGCGATATCAAGAGCGCCAACATCATGGTGGACCACAGCGGTCACGTCTCCATCATGGATTTCGGACTGGCACTGTCTTCCGACGCATTGCGCGTCACCGGTGAGGGTACCTCGGTTGGTACTCCGGTTTATATGTCTCCGGAACAAGCGAGGGGCCAGGAGGTGGACGGCCGCAGCGACCTGTGGTCGCTGGGTGTGGTGCTGTTCGAAATGCTGACGGGCACCCTTCCGTTCCACCGCGAGCATCGCGCGGCCCTCATTCACGCCATTATCACCGACCCCGCCCCGGAGATCTCGTCCCTTCGGCCGGGCGCGCCGCCGGGTTTGCAGACGATTGTCGCAAAGGCACTCGCCAAGGATCCCGCCGCGCGCTGGCAGAGCGCGGCGGAGATGGCCGCGGAGTTCAAGCGTCTGCAGGGTGGAAGCGGAGCGCTCACCGAGCCAGAGCCAACCGCCACACAGACTATGATGATGCCGGCGGAGAAGCCGGCGGCCCGAAAATGGGCCCGGATCGCGGCGATTGCCGCAGGCTTGCTGATCGTCGCGTCGGGCGGTTGGGGACTCTACCGGTTTGCGGCCGGACGCCGGTCCGCGGCTCCAACTTCGACGATTCCGGCAATGAAACAGGTGGCGGTGCTGCCGTTCCAGGCGATCGGTGGAGCGGACGGCACGCGCACCGTAGCAGATGGGCTGGTCGAAGTCCTGACGGCCGCGCTCTCGGATGTGGAGCGCTTTCAACGAACCCTCACCGCCGTACCTTCGAGCGAAGTGCGGAGGCGGGGAATCACTACGGCTGAAGAGGCGCGGCGCTTCTTCGGTGTGAACCTGGCGATCGTGGGCAGTGCGCAGCCGGCGGGAGACAGAGTGGAATTTACCGTCAATCTGGTGGATGCAGTGAGCGTGCGGCAGATCGCCAGCCGGACTTTTCTCTACGATCCGAAGAACCCGTTGGTTTCGCGCGATCAGGCCATCACTCAGGTGGTCAGGATGATGAACCTGGACGTGCCGGCGGCGGCTCACAGCGCGATCTCGGCGGGCGATACGGCCGCGCCCAATGCGTACTCGGCTTACATTGAGGGCCGCGGACTTCTGGCGCGTTATGACGTGCCCGGCAACGTCGATCGCGCCATTGAGAGTTTCACCAAGGCCACACAGCAGGACGCGAAGTACGCGCTTGCCTATGCCGGTCTGGGAGAGGCTTACTGGCGGAAAGCGCGCGCTACCGGCGAGAAGCAGTGGGCCACGCTGGCCAATCAGAACGCGGAGTACGCCGTGCAACTCGACGGTAAGCTCGCGATTGCGCACTCGGTGCTCGGATCGGTGTACGTCGACGCCGGCCGGCAGGAGGATGCCATCCGGGAATTCCAGCGAGCCATGGAATTGGCGCCCGCCAACGCGGAAGCGCCCCGGCAACTGGCCGAGGTCTACAAAACTCTAGGCCGTTTCGAAGACGCAGAAGCGCTCTACATTCGTTCGACGAAGTCGCGGCCAACCGACTGGTACGGACACCTGCTGCTGGGCCTCTTCTATTACGAAAGGGAGCGATACCCGGAGGCGGAGGCGGAACTCAACCAGGCAAAATCGCTCACGCCCGATAACGACCTGGTTCGCCTCGACCTCGGCACTGTCTATCGCATGCACGGGCGCTACCGGGAAGCGGTCGAAGAATACCAGCAAGCGCTGCGGATCCGCACCAGCGCCGCTACCTACGCCGCCCTCGGGGGGGTCCTGTTTTATGAGCACCGATTCCCGGAGGCTGCGTCGGCCGTTGAGGCGGCCATCGATCTCGACTCCAGCGACTACCGCTACTGGGGAAATCTGGGCATTTACTACCGATGGACTCCAGGAAGCGAGGCCAAAGCACCGGCGGCTCTGCGCAAGGCCATGGAACTGGCAGCCAAGCTCGCCGAGACCAAGAAATCCGACTACAACATCCGCGCCAGCCTGGCTGAATACCGGGCGAGGTTAGGAGACGCGACGGGCGCCCTCGCCGAAATCCAACGGATACCCGTCCCCGCGCGTGCGTCGCTCACAACGCGTCTGGCCATCGTGTACGAGTTGACGGGCCATCGAGACAAAGCCATCGCCGTGGTCCGATCTAACCTGAAGAGTCCGGCCAGCCTGAACCAGATTAGAGACGACCCCGATCTCGCGGCCCTGTGGCGCGAGGCCAAACTCCAATAGCCCTTAACTGTTGATGATTGGAGAGTCCGCCAAAAGGCTCTGTGCGGCGGTGGAGAGATCCTCCTTCGCGTGGTCCAATAAATCGGGCAGCCGGGAGTCGCCTTTGTTGTCATTGGACAACTCCAGGATGAACTGCAGTTCCGAGATTACGGTTCTTAGGTTGATCGCCATTTTGGCACTATAACACAAACGTGCGTTTTCGCACCGTGGGACAGGCCTCCCGGCCTGTCTAGACAGGCCGGGAGGCCTGTCCCACACTATCCTGAAGGTCATGACACGCCGTCAAGCGATGGCACTTCCCCTGGCGGCGTTGGCCGCGAAAGGTCCCGATGCCCGCGCGCAGAACCGCGGCATGGCCTCCCGAGGCGTCACGCCCACGCTGCGGGGCAAACCCTCCGGCCTGCCGTTCCACGCGCATTTCGTAAACGTGGCGCGCGCCGCCGGCCTGCGTTCGCCCGTGATCTATGGCGACGTGGCAAATCACGACTACATCCTCGACTCCATGGGATCGGGCGTGGCGTTCCTGGATTACGACAACGACGGCTGGCAGGATATCGTAGTGCTCACCGGACGCCGCTGGCAGGCGACCCCGCCCGAGGCCATCATCCGGCTCTACAAGAACAACCGCGACGGCACGTTCTCCGACGTCACCTTGAAATCCGGGCTGGGCCGCAGCGTCTGGGCCATGGGCATCACCGTGGGCGACTACGACAACGACGGCTTCGACGATCTCTTCATCACCTGTTGGGGACAGAACATTCTGTTTCACAATAACGGCGATGGCACGTTTGCGGACGTGACCGAAAGGGCCGGGCTGCTCCATCCAGGAACTCGCTTCGGCTCGGGATGCACGTGGATCGATTATGATCGCGACGGCAAGCTGGATCTGTTCGTGGCGCATTACATGGTCTTCGACAAGGACGCCACCCCGCCCCGCGGAAAAGACCCGGCCTGCACCTACCTGGGCGTTCCGGTCTATTGCCGGCTGGACGGCCTTCCGCAGGAGCCTTGCCGCCTGTACCACAACAACGGGAACGGGACTTTCACCGACGTCAGCGAGAAGGCTGGAATCCTGTCTGTGCCGCCGGGTTATCCGCTGACCGCGGCCGCGGCCGATTTCGATGGCGACGGCTGGCCGGACATCTACGTGGCGTGCGACACCTCGCCCAGCCTGCTCTTCCACAACAATCACGACGGCACCTTCACCGAGCAGGGCCTGGAGAGCGGTGTTTCGTTGAGCGAGGACGGGCAGGCGCAAGCCGGCATGGGGCTGGGCATCGGAGATTTCGACACCGACGGATCGCTCGACATCTTCAAGACGCATTTTCGCGCCGACACTCCGGTGCTCTACCGCAACACCGGCAAGGGCAATTTCCGCGATGTGACTTTCCGGGCCGGCCTAGGCGTGGAGACGCGCTTCGTGGGCTGGGGCGTGGGAATGGTAGACCTCGATAACGATGGCCTTCCCGACCTGTTCTTCGCCACCGGAATGGTATATCCCGAGGTGGAACGGAAGCAGCCCGAATGTCCGTACAAGACCCCTAGCGTGGTATATCGCAACCTGGGCGGTGGGAAGTTCGAGGAACTGCTGGATGAGGCGGGCCCCGGAATCGCCGAGACGCATTCCAGCCGCGGAGTGGCGTTCGGCGATTTCGATAACGACGGCGACATCGACATCCTCATCATGAACATGAACGAGCCGCCGTCGCTGCTGCGGAACGACATGTCGGGCGCCAATCATTGGCTCAAGGTGCTGTTGGTGGGCGTGGCGTCGAACCGTTCCGCCATCGGCGCGCTGGTGGTAGCCGCCTACGGCGAGCGACGGCAGGCGCAGGCGGTGTTGGCGCAGTCCTCTTACCTGTCGGTAAACGATCGCAGGCTGCATTTCGGTTTGGGTTCGGCCACGACGGCGACGCTGGAGATTCGCTGGCCCAACGGAGCGCAGGAGAAGATCGCGAACGTGGCCGCAGACCGACTGGTGGTGATACGGGAGGGTTCCGGAGTGATCCGCACGGAGAGCTTTGGCAGGCGCCCTTGACAAGCGCTAAACTTAGAGTTAGGCAGCAAAAGGACTTCAATAAAAATGGACATTGACGACCGCCTACAAGCCCTCGCCAAAAGTCTGGAGCTGGTGGTGAGTCTACACCGCGATAACGAGGGTCGCATACAAAGCCCTCACTCAAGGCCTAGAGCTTGTGGTGAGTCTCCAGCGCGATAACGAGAAGCGTCTGGCGCAAGTCATGGACACCATGAATCGGCTGGGGCGGATTATCGAAATCCACGAGCAGCGCCACGATCAACACGATGCCCGGTTGGACGACCTGGAGCGCAAGCGGAATAGCTGAGCTTTCTCACCAGAGAGAGGGTGTTTACCAATAGTGAGTGGCCACAATTCTCGGCGGGCCGGAATTGCCGTCGATCACTTTGGTCGCAATCACGGCCTGCAGATTCTTATGTTGCCAGTTCGGCGGCGCCTTTTTGGCAAGGTCTTCCAGGTACTTCGGATTGGTCAGGAACTCGCCTGCCGCGATGGTGCCGTACTGCATAATCCCCGCGGCCACTACCACCATTCGTTCTGTCGCCGGATCCAGGACTCGCGAAATGATGGCGTAGTCCTCTGTCAGTTTTAGATTGGGCGTCGTGCTGTCTATCATCCAGTCGCGCTTGGACGGATTGTCCCGGTCCTCGATCCATTCCACCTTGGTGGCCGGATCGCGCACCAAACTGTAGCGAAGTTGGCCCAACAGCCGCATAGTCCATCCGTTATTGAATCCGCCCACCAGAACCACGGGACCATTTCGCAGATCGGCGAACGTCGTGGACGATCCAATCCGCATCGAGTACTGCTTGCCTCGGGCCTGAAAGAGCCCGGCCAGCCTGGACAGTGTCGTGGCATCCGAAAAAGCCACGTATTCACGCTTGATCTGCTCGGTTACCGTGATCGTCTGGCTATTCGGCGGTGGTGTAGCCGCCACCTCCTGGGCGATCCCGGTGCCGCCAATGCAGAGGAGAACGGACCCGGGCGAGTCCCAAAACGGTCGCCAGAACCGGTCCACGGGGGTTACGGAGAACAGCCAAACCGCCAGCCAGATCAAGGGCGGCAACGCCAGGGCAACCAAATACACCGGCTTGATCGGTTTCGCCTTGGGAATCGGCAGATACTCTGCTCGGGGCGGTGGTTCTACCGGCAGCGCTATCTGCCGCTCCAGTTGAACCGGCCGATGAAAGTCCGGCACGTAGGATCCACAGGGCAGATCGATGCGGACCTCGTTTTCCCGTCCGGGCTCGTGATAATACTGCGCAATCCGCTTACGGATCTCTCCTGCCGTAATTCGAACCACGGGGTCCGTGTTGGTGTCGTAATCCGGCTCGCGGCCGAACACCTCCACCCCGAGCGTACGCTCCTTCAGTTGCCCGGACCGACCCTCCAGAGCGCTCTCCACCACCCACCGAAGAAGCAGGGGATACCGCTTGCTATGCGTGAACAGCGGATTCGCCAGGATCCGTTCCAACTGCTCCTGAATAGCATCCCGCTCTACTTCGATCTCCGGGAACCCGCGTACGGCCGGAGCCAACTCCCGTTCCAACACTCTCCTCTGCGACATGGCAGCCCCCTAATTAGGATGGCCGGGTAGTACCCAATGGGGTCCGCCTGTACTGGATACACCCAAGGGCCAAGTCCCGAATCTTTACTCCCAGATTGGGTTTGATTGTAACACCAAGAGGGCGCGTTGCATATGTCAAATTTCTCGACGGTACAATACGCCCTGGTAATGCGCCTTTTGGCGGTATGATACGTTAACTTCAAAAACAAGGCTAAACTACTGAAACAAAAAGCCATTACCGTATAGACCTTGCAATTTTGGCTCACAACGTATTAGCTTCACTCGACAATCCAAACGTTCCCTGCGTAGGTGTCCGTGGCAACATTGTGTTAACTGGGGTCGCGGCTTTTAGCACTCCGGGGACTGGTTCGGATCCGATTTGCAAGGGGCTTTTCGGACGGAAGAACGCTTTAGGTGAGGAGAAAAAGGGATGCACGGTAGAAAAACGTTAGTAATTTTATGCGCCCTCGCGCTCTTTTGCGTGGGCATGTTTGCGCAGACGGTTTCCAGTTCGGTGGTGGGAGTGGTAGAGGATCCCGCCAACGCTGTGGTTCCAAATGCCGCGGTTACGCTGACCGATACGGCCACCGGGGCCGTCCATACGGCTACAACCGATGGCACGGGGGCGTTCCGCTTTTTGAACATCACCCCTGGGATCTATACGGTATCGGTCAAAGTTACGGGCTTCAAGAGTTTGAGCCAAAGCGAGATCGTGGTGGACGCCAACGAAACCCGCGACTTGGGCAAGTTGAGCCTCCAGCTCGGCAACACGACGGATACCGTTTCGGTTACGGCGGAAGCTGCGGCCATCCAGTTGGCGAGCTCGGAAAAAGCCGCCGCGATTGAGGGCCAACAGCTCAGCAATGTGACGCTCCGGGGCCGCGATATGTTCGGCTACCTGAAGCTGATTCCCGGCGTCGTCGACATCAGTTACAACGGCACCAACGCCGGCAATCGCGACGTGACGTCGCCCAACGCGATCCGGGGTATTACTATTAACGGCAACACGTCGGCGCTCAATTTCACCGTAGACGGAATCACAGACATAGACACCGGCTCCAATAGCACGCTGCATTTCGAGCCGAACGCCGATTCGATTCAGGAGATGAAGGTTCTGGTGTCCAACTACCAGGCGGAATTCGGACGCAACTCCGGCGGCGCCATCACGGTAGTAACCAAGAGTGGCACCCAGCAGTTCCATGGGTCTCTCGTCTGGAACCACCGGCATGAGGGCTTTAACGCCAACCAGTGGGAGAACAACCTGAAGGGCAGGAATCTCCTAGATGTGCCCGTTGCCCAGATCTCACGCTACCGCTTCAACGTTGAGACGTATACTTTTGGTGGCCCGGTGTTCATCCCCAAGCATTTCAACACCGAGAAGAAGAAGCTCTTCTTCTTCTGGTCGCAGGAGTATACCGGCCAGTTTGTAGGCGGCGGAAGCCAAACGAAGTACACGCCGACAGCCCTGGAACGCCAGGGTAACTTCTCCCAGACTTTCAATAACAACGGGACTTTGTTCCCGATCATAGATCCCACCACGGGCGCGCAGTTCCCCGGCAACATTATTCCCGCCTCGCGCATCACCCCGTTAGGCCAGGCGATGCTCAACTTCTTCCCCTTGCCCAATTTCGCGGGTACCGGATCGCAAGCCAACATCGTGAACTATTTTGAATCCGCCAGCGCCACACATCCGCGGCGCAACGACGTGCTGCGTGTTGATACGTACCTCACCTCGAAGCTCAGCGGTTATTTCCGGTACATCAACGACCATGACGACATGGCTGCCCTCTACCAGGGCGTCCAGTTCTCGAGCGACAAAGGCGGGCTGCTGGGCGATGCCGGCATCGCGAACATCGATCACCCAAACCCAGGCCACGGCTACTCCGGAACTGCCACCTATCAGTTCTCACCCACGTTGATCAACGAATTTACCGTCGGCAAGAGTTGGAACACATGGTCGTATTACACGCTGGACGGTGGCAAGAGCCAGGACCGCTCGCTGCTGCCCGGCCCGATACCGGTACTGTTTCCCATCCCCACCACCGCGCCGGCTGGCGCATCGGCTACCAATGGGTACTTCAACCTGTTGCCCGAGTTTCAGTTCGGCGCAGTGCAATCGGGCGCTTCCGCGATGAACTTCACGCGCGTCGGGACTTCGGCCGGGAACTACGAGAATTTCAATACCATCTGGAGCTACCAGGACAATATCAGCAAAGTCTTAGGGAAGCACACTTTCAAGACTGGTTTCTACCTGGAAAACAACCACAAGATCCAGCCGTCGACTCCAGCGTATGAGGGGAATTTCAACTTCAGCCCGGATACGAACAACGGCTTGGGCAACACTACCAACGGCTATGCCAACGCCCTGCTGGGAAATGTCGATTCCTACACACAGACCACCGCTCGGGCGGTGTTCAATGTGGCGTACTGGAACGCGGAGTTCTACATCCAGGACAACTGGCGGGTTACCCCCAGGTTGACGCTCGATTTTGGCGTTCGCTTCTACCACCAGACGCCGCAGGTGGATATCAACGACACGTTCTCCAATTTTGTGCCGAGCCTGTATACCAAGTCTTCGGCGCCCCGCATCTATGTCCCAGGCACGAGCGGCGGCAAACGCGTGGCCATCGATCCCGGCACGGGCACAGTGGCTCCGGTAGCATACATCGGGCTGTACGTCCCGAACAGCGGCAATCCGGCCGATGGCTTGCATTTGCTCGGAGTCAATGGAGTTCCGCTGGCGCCCTACAATCAGTCGCCTTTGGCGGCCGCGCCTCGAG
>OCZU010003286.1_pt1 | contig 10228 bp, 8 predicted proteins | sample 1539001 | NCBI WGS metagenome assembly OCZU01 (sample SAMEA3539306, study PRJEB22396) | soil metagenome | biome: tundra; feature: field; material: soil | place: USA | collected 2010-05 | depth 0.15 m | reverse complement strand
GTACAGTGACGGTGTACGCGCTGAGATTGCCGCGTCGCGGGGTGTGCCGGTTCCCTTCCCGGTTGAGCGCTGAGCGCTCCGCGAGTGCGCACGTTAGCTCGTGCTGCGATGCAGCGTCGGTGCCATACATGATCGACGCGGCGGGGGAAAGTGTAAGCGGAGTGTGAGCGTTTCGCGGCTACGCTGAACGCGATGTTTACGACCATGTTCCCAATGCGCTCGAGTTGCGCTCGACGCAGGTGGGGGAGAATGCTCGGCGAGCCGCCCACCTCGAGCGCACATGCAACGCGGAGCGACGGCTAGTGGCGACCGCCGCCTCTCTTGTATGCGTAATCGCGGCACTCGTCGTGATGCTCGCTATCGGATGGCGATCGCGTGCACGAAGACGTCGCGGGTTGTTGCCACGATGGGGACTGCCGCGCACTCCACGCCGGAGTTTCGCGTCCTGGGGTGAGGTGAGATCACGGCTGGATGGCCGCGTCGCGCGGAAGGTGACGATCATCGTCGAGCGGGAGGTCCCACACGCTCGGCACGAACGGTGATCTACCTCGGGCGCGACGTCGCCAGTCGCACCTGGCTGTGGGGGAGTCCGGAGAACGCCTATCTGCTGCTCGCGCCGCCGCGGCGAGGCAAGGGCGTGAGCGTGATCATCCCCAACCTCCTGGACTGGCCGGGACCGCTGGTGGCAACCTCGACGAAGGACGACCTCATCCTGCACACCGCCTGCGCGCTTCAGCAGAAGCGACCGGTGTACGTTTTCGATCCCACGGGCTTCAGCGAGTGGCCCAACCCGGTAGGCTGGGATCCGGTCGCCGGCTGCGAGGATCCCCAGGTCGCCATCTACCGCGCCCGCGCCCTCAACGCCGCCGCGGGTAGCTCGCAAGGCATCCAGCACTCCGACTACTTCCAGTCATACAACGAGGCGATCCACCGCTGCTACCTGCACGCTGCGGCGGTCACCGGGCGCGATATCGCCACGGTCCGGCAGTGGGTCAATCGGGCGGAGAGCCATGACGCGATCCGGTGTCTGCGCGAGAGTGCCGCCGCGGCTGCGTGGGCCGACGATCTCGAGGCGATCACGGGGATGCACGAGCAGGCGGTTAGTAACGTGTTCAGCGGCGCGCGGCGTGCCTATGACTGTCTCGCGGATCCACGGGTCCTTCGCGCCTGTCAACCCGGCGTGGCGGCCAGCTTCAACGCCGAGCGAATCATCACGGAAGGTGCGGCGCTCTTCATCGTCGGAACATCCGGGGCGCAGACGAGCATGGCGCCGATCATCACCGCGCTGATCGAGACCATCGTCACTGCGGCCAAGGAGCGCGCCGCGCGTTCGGCCACGCGAAGGCTGACACCGCCGCTCGGGCTCTTCCTCGACGAGTGCGCCAACATCGCGCCGCTACCGTCGCTGCCCCAACTCGTGACCGACGGAGCCGGACAGGGCATCACAACGATGATCGTGCTGCAATCCTTGGGCCAGGCGCGGGCGCGCTGGGGGGTCAATGGGACCGCCGCTCTCTGGGATGGCTGCACCGCAAAGATCGTGCTCGGCGGCTTGGCCGACACCAGCGATCTGGAGATGGTGAGCCGTATGTGCGGCGATGTGGACGTCGACGCGCCGGGCCGTACGTACAACGCTGCTGGCGAGCAGACTCGCTCGTTCTCACGTCGTCGAGTCCCGACGTTCTCCCCGGCGCAGGTGCGTACGCTCCGACGCTGGCATGGCCTGCTCTTCTACGAGGAGCTTCGTCCGGTTGAGACCGCGCTGGCCGGATGGTGGGAGCTCGGTCGATACCGTCCGCGTGTCGAGCTGGCACTGAGCTCGTTCGCGATGTCGCGCGTCGTGGGCGCTCAAAGCTGATGGAGTCGGGCTCCGCTAAGCCTAGCCACGCGCCAACGGGCTCGACGATAATCGCACCGCCGTGGCCCAGCTGAGCAATACCGCCGCCACACCAGACGGCATCGATTTCGCGTACCAGGTCGCCGCAGCCAAGCTCGCGTCGCAGCTCGACACGATTGACAAGCTGGACGCCAAGCTCGGTGTTCTCATCGGCGCCCTCGTGACACTGGCATCGCTGTACACGGCCACTGCCAAGACAGGCATCGCGGCGCTCATCCTGCTGATCCCAGCGGTCACGTCGGCATTCGGTTATGCCAGCCGGTCCTGGGCCAACCCGCCGAATCCCGTTCGGCTCGCAGAGTATGCCAACCTCGGGAAGCAGAGAATGCAGGAAGAGGCGCTGGCCTCGATCCTTGCCGCCTATCCCGTCAACGACGAGGAGCTGAGCAAGAAGTCCACGTTGTTCAATGTCTCGCTCATCCTTGCAATCCTCGCCGTGGCCAGCCTGATTGTCCTCACAGTGCTGATTCCCAAGGCGGGCTAGACTGAGGAATACATGAGCGACGAAAAGGCGCAGCCGAACTCGCAACCAGCGCAGGCAGCGCCGGACGACAAGCCCGCTGCTCCGCCCTCCGCGCCCGATGGGCAGCCCGGATACAAGCCGCCCGCCCTTGACCCTCAGCTCTGGCACTGGGTCGAGAAGCGCGAGGCCCCGCCCGGCGAGGCGACGGACCATAAATAGGTCCCGGCGGCGCGGGCTTCGGGAAACGATCGCATCGCGTTGAGCCGGTTGCTTTCAACTCTCGGAGCGGTCCAGGGGGCCGGATTTGATCTCGCGTACCTTCGGCTGTTGACAACATAAGCCGGGCGCTCATAATGCGGGTGACATGAGCGCCCATGAAGAAGGCAATCCGAGCGCGACCCTCAGCCTCAGCGAAGCGGCGAGCCGTTTCGACATCAGCCCCCAGACCCTTCGTCGTCTGTGTGACGGCGAGCAGTTGCCGTGTGAGCGGGATGCGCGGGGTTGGCGTGTAGACCCGCGGGAAGTCGATCGGTACCTCGTGGCTCGACGTCCGGCGGGTCGTCAGCGGGTTGCGCTGTGGCTCCAAGGGCCGGCGCCCAACGCGAACCTCCGTGACGCCATCGGTTGGCGATTCATGGCCGCCGGAAAGGGTGGAAGTCATATCCCGATCGAGATCTGGTTCACCAATGAGCTTGTCGCGATGCTTCGCCACGACGACCACGACGTTCGCGACTTGGTTGTCCGCGCGTCGGAGCGCCTCGTTGCGGATGCCATGCTGGTGACGGACTTGGGCGCCGGCGGAGACCTCGTGTACGGAAGCGCCGACCGCGCATTCGTGCTTCGCGTCGCTGGAGCGGGAGATGAGTCCTACGTGTACTCAGAGGCGCCAATGGAGGAGGGTGTCTCGGTCCTGTACGACTTTGCTGCTCGCGATGGGGTCTGGCCCGGAGATAGTCTGGAGGTGGTGGGTGAAGACTGCATCGATGTCGTCGTGGCGGTTGGGGCGGAAGGAGCGAACCGTCGCGTCCGTGCGATCCGTTTGCGAAACGATGCAGCACCGCGCGAGCGCCAAGAGGCCGTCCGACACGCAATCGAAGCGTATGAGACTCGCTGCCGGGAACTCGGGATCCGACCGGGTCCGTGGCTCGCCGATGTGGCATCTCATTTCGGGTCGCTGACGCGGGTCCAGCATCGGGTCCTCGACTTGGTGTACGAGTGCTGGCGCACGGAGGGTGACTGGCCCGTTTTCAGCTACGTCGACAAACGGATGGATTCGGAGTATGACCTCGAGCTGTCGGAGGTTCTCACCCAATTTCCCACCGGCCTCATGTGGGGACTCCCAAGATACGGGGGCCGTCCGGACAAGCTGACGCTCACGGCGGCGGGACTTGCGCAATGTGAAGGAGCATCCTCCGACGTCGAGCTGTTTCTCGTCACGGTCGGGTATCTCGTCCAACGCCACCGCGATTTCATGCCTTCGTCGCCCACGAAGGACGAGAATTTGTACGTCGGGAGTGACGATATTCGCCGCGATGTCCCCTTGGCTGGATCGGCGGCCACCGGTGTCGTTGAGCGCCTCTACGATCTGCTCATACAGGATCCCTTTCTCACGCACGGTGGAGGCAAGAACGAGACCGGAGCGTGGAATATCAACGTCGGACCCGAGATCCGACGCTATCGTGGCGTCGAAACGATCGACGACTATCTGACACGCCGCGAGCCGGGCTTCGCGCCATGGGGCGGAGTCATTGCGCCAAGCCTCACGAGTCCCCCTGCCGAGATCAAGAACCTCCGGATCAACGGAGGAGACGTCTCATTAGCCACGCCGCCCGCGGTTGACATGAGCGGCACTGTCTTCGTCCTTATGCCGTTTCGGCTGCAATTCAACGGTGTCTGGGAGGCGATTGTCGGGACGTGCGACCAGGTTGGAGTCACGTGCAGTCGATCGGACACGATACGGCTGCCCGGTCGCATCACGGGACAGATCATGGAGGCAATCCGTTCCGCCAATGTGATCGTGGCCGACGTAACCGACAACAACCCCAACGTGATGTTCGAACTCGGATACGCGGACGCGTTGGGGAAGCCGATTGTCGTCCTCAACCAACGAGTTGCAGAATCTCCCTTCGACCTCAGGGATTGGCGGCAGATCTCGTACGAGCCGGAGGAGCTCGACAACCTCGTCTCGGTACTCGGCCTGTTCCTGCGAGAAGTCCTCATTAAGCTGCGGGTGAGCGTCGAGCCGACGTCCCGTGATGTGAGGCCGAGCGCTGAAGGGCGTGTGCGTGATGAGATCCATCGGCTCGCTCTCGGCGTGTACGGCGCGGTGCCGTTTACGGTAGGTGAGTGGGCTGAAACAGGGGCATTCGAGCAGACGATATTCCGAGCTTGCGTGGAGCGCGGGGGGATGCAATTCGAGTACCAACCCGCGCTGGTTGATCCTTCCGATCAGAGTCGAGGCTGGCAGCTCCCGCTGACCCCCCTCGGCGCATACACGCTGCGGTGCGACGGTAGCCGCGAGACGCTACTGCGCGTAGCTCGCGACCACGACCGGATCGTTCGCATTGTCAAGGATTCGAAGACGTGCACGGATCTGCGTCATGGCTTGTGAAGGCGGTCTGGGTGGCACGAAGTGGCGGGTCGGCAAGCAGCGCATTGGAGATTGTCCCACGCTTATACGAGATCTCTCGCGTGACCTCGTGTATCTCCGAAATCTCACGCAGCATCTAAAACATAGGGCTACCAGCGAGTAGAGGCAATGCAACTTCTGGACAACGAACAGCTCAACGGGCCCGTTGGGGTCCGGCGCTGGCTGACGCTCGAGCGGGATGCCCACCTCGTCGACGCGCATGATCTTGGGGACGCCATTGATGTAGTCGAACAACTTTGCAACATCTGGGGAGGTGCGTATCACCTGCTCATCCCCGTGGCGGATGAGGCGATGGCGCTGCCATCCCCCTGGGCGGACCTTATGCGTATCTCACATCTCACTCGCACCGCCGTCCGAAGACGAATCCCGATGCCACCGCGTGGGACCCCGCCTGGCATTGGCGGTTTCTTGATGGAAGACGCCACCGGCGAATTGCCGCTTGGCGTGCTCGGTCGAACCGAAGTCCCTCAGGGAGGTTTCAGAACCGCGCGGGTTGCTAATGGCCTTGATCCGGCCAGCCCGTGGGCCGTGGCATATAACGCTGTCTGGGGCCGTCTCCCAGCGACCATCGACGCTGAGAGGCTTCGCTTTGCGCGGCTACGTGAGGGCACGACTTATGCCGATGTACTTCATGTCGACGCCACGTCGCCAGCAACCCCTGGCGCCGCGGATCTCCTCGCTAGCCTTCGCGATCCCGCGCTCAGCACCGGGGTTGCGCTCAGTTGTAGCCGCCTGGCGCTCGCCTCTGCACCGACGGGTCCCGCACTCGAGGGCGACAAGCCCCAATTTCCGCTGCTCTTCCAGGATGCGCGCGAATGCGGTCCCAATCTAGTTGTCGTTTATGACCCCGGGAGCGTTGCAGATCTCTGTCTGTTGTGGCACCTCCGTGCCGTGCATGGGCTCAGGCGAGGTTTCCCACTCGGTGTGCCGATCACAGCCGACGTGCCCGCCGTTCTACGCTATTGGTGGACGGAACACGCCATGTCGAGTTGGGGGCTCCGACAAACGAGGTCGTACCTGGTCAGTATGTCGGTCGAGCTCGACATCCTCACCCAGATCGCAGCCGCGACGGGACCGGAGTGGTCGGTAGTAGTGCCTGAGAAGGTCCTCCAGCCATCGCTGGGCTGCGGAATCAGTTCGTCCGAGGTCGCTGTTTTCGCCTCGGGAGAGGCTCATCTCGCTGCGCTGCACCCAGCCGAGGCAAGCGCATTAGGTACCGACGTTATTCGGGACATGGGCGGGCCGCTTCAGCTCGTCGCGACGCCGGCCGGTCAAACACTACCGACATCTGACACTCTGGCCTCCAGCGACCGGTTCCAGCCATATCGTGGCGGCGCAGTGATCTCTTTTCCGGGGCTCCGAGGCACAAGCTCCATTGTTCGATGGCCCACTGGCCAGGCTATTCTCGAAGCAGTAGTGCGCGACGTCGGCCTCCGCGCCGAGCTCAGCGCCCCAGGGCGACTTGCTGCGACACTCCTTCGACGCTGCTCCACATTGGGAATCGGAATGGGACCGCTCCTTCACCCGGCTGCACAGGATGTGCTGGGGCGGCTCGGATCAAGGCATGGCATGAACTGGTTCAAGGCAAAGTTGCGTTCGGCTTTGCAAATCGACGATGACGTGGACAGCAGCATTGAGGACCGACTCCTCGTCATTGAGGAGCGTGTGGCGGCGATGGCAGGTGAACCCAGCGTTGAAGAGCAACACGATCTCAGTTTCGACGAGATTCGCAACGTGTTGTGGGATCGCCCAGCCGCTAAAGGATGGCTCGCATGGGCGGAGCGGGCGGGGTTGATCTTACGAGGCGCTCAAGTTCGGTGCTCGGAATGCTCAAGCAGGTCATGGCAGCCCATGGCGAGCATCGCGCCTCCCGTGGTCTGCGTTGGATGCGGACTCACCATTGAGCGGCCGTACGACTATGACCTGATCAAGTTCCGGTACCGCGCAACCGAATTCCTACTACGCCTCCTCAAGGATGACGCGATTGTGCACGCTCTCACACTGCGCTTCTTCGACTCTGTGTTCCGCAGTACCTCAGACGATCGTGGGCCAATTGTTGGTGGGTATCCGGGAGTGACCATCCGGAGGCCGGAATCGGCGGATCCCCTTGGTGAAGCCGACGTGCTGTTCGTCATGATTGATGGCCGCACCGGTGTCGGGGAGTGCAAGGCTTCGGCGGCTGGTCTTGTTCAAGATGAGGTGGTTAAGCTCGCACGTCTCGCTGACGCGTTGAACGCGTCTTGGACATTTACCGCGACACTGGATCGCGCTTCCGAATGCGGAGCTCTTTGGCATGCAAGCCCGACCGACGGGCGCATCCCCCACTTTGCTTTGACCGCAGAGCACCTCTACGATGCTTACCCCATCAATGTGATCGGGGCCAACCCCCTAAATTGGAGAACGTCCTACATGGACGTAGGCGGTAGAGGCGGGATCTCTGACGAGCAGCACCGCGCTAACTTCATTGCGGTGCTCCACGGGTGGGAGAACGCGCACAAATCCCGCACGTTGTCTTCCTGGCAATCTGATGAATAGGGCCGAAGGGCTTCCAGGGCGGCGTCGAACGTAGCGTTCATGAGACCTGGGGCCGGGGAATCGACCCCTGCAGCGCCGGCGGCGCATCCGGGTTATTCGACGGGAACCGCTACGCGAAACCGTCGTCGCTTACCCTTGGCGCCGCGATCCTCGACGTGAGCAACTCATCAATCAGCTTCACTGAGGCGGCCAGCCTCTCTTGTGGGGGACCCGACACGATTGCGAAAGGTCGGTTTAGACGCTCAAGTTCCTCAATGAGTCTTTCCTGCATCCAACCCCGCAGGTGTTCGCCATCGCGAAACCCATCCTGAACGAAAGGAATGCTCACGTCGGTGACCAGGTACAGGTGGCAAGAGCGGGACCTCGCGATCTCATTGACCTCAGGTGACGGGAAGCCCATGTATCGCTCGTGCCAGATGGCGGTGGCGAGTGCATCGGTGTCACACACCAACACGCCTTGGCACGCTTGCGCAAGTTCGTCCTCGCGCCGGCATTGCTCTCTAGCGATGTCGACGAAGTCCTCGGTGCGCCAGGTGGCCCCTTCCCGAAACTTGAATTGCTCCGAATACTCTCGCCCATATTCTGGAACCCAAGCGGTCACATAATTCTCGGCAAGATCTTGCGCGAGCGTCGTCGTCCCCGTTGACTCGGCGCCGACGACCGCCACTCGAAACGCATAGTGCGCTCGGACGCACGGTTCGAGGAAGTCCCAGTTGGACAGCGGATCAGCGCGTATCGCACTTGCCGAGCACGGAATCGTCTTCCGACCAGGATCGACAGCGACGTGTACCGCACCCAGCTCGGCTGCGTAGCGCGGCCCATACTCCTCTGAGGTGAAGACAGCGTCGGGAACAAATCCCAACCATTCCAGCGTCTTACGGGCCCAGAGCGCGGAATCATCCGGAGGGTAGACATCCTCGATGACCATCACCGTCACGTGAGGGTGCAGCTCACGAAGCCATGCCGCGCGCCGCTCGCCAGCGATAGACTGACCGTCCCGCGCGCAGACGATCACGGTGACGCGCTCAGCCTGACGAAGAGCCGCATCGATCAGAAACGAGTGACCGCGGTGTGGTGGGCAGAACTTGCCAATGACGACACCCGATCTATAGAGCCGTGACATGCGCCGGTGCCTCCAACCACCCATGTTCGCGATGAGCCGCCATCGACCGCCTCCACTGCCAGAGGCCGGCCACACACATCGCGAGAAAGATCGCGTACAGGCCCGCTGTGAGATAGAGCTCTTTATAGATGTAGAGGCCGATGTAGATGACATCGGCAGTGATCCACACAAACCAGTTCTCGAACAGCTTCCGGGTCAGCATGTACTGGGCGATCAGGCTCAACGTAGTCGTCAGAGCATCGAGGAAGGGCGCGGAGTCGTGGATGCCTGCCAGGAAGAGAGTCATCGCCCAAGTGCTCACCCCGAGGATGACAAGCAGTACCCAGGCCGTCCGTAAGGAGGTGCGCGATACGCGCAACACGGTTTTCTGCTCACCGCCGCGCAGCCACCAGTACCAGCCCAAGAAGCCGAGAACGACGTAAATCACCTGGAGCGCGGTGTCGGCGAAGAGCCGCGCTTGGAGAAAGAGGACGATGTAGAACACGTCATTGGCGATACCGATCGGCCAGTTCCAGATGTTCTCTTTCACGGTAAGCCAGACTCCCCAGGCACCCGTGACGAAGCCGAGAACCTCGGTGATATCCATCGGCGCTACGTGGGTAAGCGACGCGGCGATCAGACCCACCGAGACGGCGACGCCACCAGCGTAGGCGGCCGACACGAGCACCGAACGTCCTCTCGCGGCCCTCATCCCGTCCGTCCCGCGCCGCCCCGCCCGCGGCGGCCGCTTACCCTGTGACCATGGACGACACGACGATCCTGTACCGGCCGACGGGTCCCACGGAGTTGGACCTTGTCCGCGAAAGCGGCTTCACGCGATGGCCGCCGAGACTCGAAGGGCAGCCAATCTTCTATCCGGTCCTCAACGAGGAGTACGCGAACCAGATCGCCCGTGATTGGAATGCCAAAGACCCGAGGACTGGCTACCGCGGCTTCGTCACCCGCTTCGCGGTACGCAGCAGCTTCATGAAAGCCTACGAGGTCCATCGCGTTGGGGGACGAGTGCACGAAGAGTATTGGATTCCTCGCGAAGATCTCGAGGCGCTCAACGACCATATCGTCGGAAAAATCGAGGTCATTCGTGAGTTCCGAGGCGACGGTGCCTCGAGCCCACGCGGGCAGACGGTGAAGTGATCCGCAGCACAGCGAACGCATCGTGGACGTCACGCAGCCTGGGCGACATGGCGTCGCAGCAACGGCGGATGTAAGAACGTCCCCGAGCCGACGCGGAAGCACTGTGCAGGTCGACCACCGTCACGCGCCGTCGTGCCAGTTGCTTCGAGGAACCCGGGTGTGCCGGTCACCTTGCGATGGAAATTGCGCGGGTCGAGCGGTAGACCCCAGACGATCTCGTAAACGCGTCGAAGCGCAGCGACTGTGAACTCTCTTTTGCAGAACGCGGTCGCCAGCGGCGTGTATTCGAGCTTTGCTCGCGCCCGCTCGACTGCGTCCGTGAGGATCGCCTGGTGGTCGAAGGCGAGACCTCGCGGGTCGGCGAGAGTGTCAGCGACGGGTGCCCATCGCGCCGCCGCGGCATCGGTGCCGGCAATCGGGCTAGGA
>OCZU010003284.1_pt1 | contig 10229 bp, 10 predicted proteins | sample 1539001 | NCBI WGS metagenome assembly OCZU01 (sample SAMEA3539306, study PRJEB22396) | soil metagenome | biome: tundra; feature: field; material: soil | place: USA | collected 2010-05 | depth 0.15 m | reverse complement strand
CGGCGGCTTTCTTCAGCAGGCGAACCTGGTGCAGAAGCATCGCGGCGAGACTGTGAATCTCCACAACCAGGTGCTTGGCCATCACGACGGCATCGAGTTTTACACCATCGGCCAGCGCAAAGGTCTGGGCATCACCACGCCCAAGCCGGTTTACGTCGTCGAGTTGGATGTGGAGAACAACCGCGTCGTCGTGGGTGATGAAACGGCGCTCGACCGCGATGAATTCACCGTGGACCGCTGCAATTGGATTCCGTTCGACAACCTGGCGGAGCCCGTCGAAGTCACGACCAAGATTCGCTACAACCATCCCGGCACGGCTGCGACGGTGACGCCGTTGGGGCAGGGGAGAGCCAAGGTAAAATTGCACTCGGCGCAACGCGCCATCACGCCCGGGCAGGCGGCGGTGTTTTATCAGGATGATCTGGTTGTCGGCGGCGGATGGATCACCCGTTAAGCAGAGTAGAGTAGATTTGATGCTGTTGACAATTGACCGGAGGCGGAGCATTTTTCCCCGCATGAAAACAATTATTCTTCTGGCTGCGGTCTTGTGTGTTCAAATCATCGCCGTCCGCGCGGCGGATTCCATTTACGACATTCCGCTCAAGGACATTGACGGCAAAAGCACCTCGCTCAAGCCTTACAAAGGAAAAGTGCTGCTCGTCGTCAACGTGGCCTCGAAATGCGGCTACACTCCGCAATACACAGGCCTTCAGGCACTCTACGAGAAATACAAGGATCAAGGTTTGGTTGTGACGGGCTTTCCATGCAATCAATTCGGCACCCAGGAACCCGGCACGGATGAGGAGATCAAGCAGTTCTGCACGTCGAAATATAGCGTGACCTTTCCGATGTTCGACAAACTCGAAGTCAACGGCGCCAATCGCCATCCGCTTTACAAAACACTCGCCGGCGAAGACTCACCAACCGCCGGAGACATCAAATGGAATTTCACCAAATTCCTCGTCGGCCGTGATGGAAAAATTGTGAAGCGTTTTGATTCAAAGGTGAAACCCGATTCACCCGAAATGATCCAGGCCATCGAAGCAGCGCTGGCGGCAAAGTAGATTTTCAACAAACGGTTGGGCCGTCACGCAACCATCCACTTGACTCTTGTCTGGGCGTGCTATGTTGGATACGTTTCGGTCGCAACCAAAAAGGTCATCAAGCAATTAAAATATAACTGAATTATGGCATACGAACTACCCGCACTTCCTTATCCGAAAGACGCACTCGAACCGCACATTGACGCGCTGACGATGGAGATCCATCACGACCGCCATCACAAAGCCTATGTGGACAACCTCAACAAAGCCATCGCCGGCAACGTGGCGCTGGAGTCCAAAACCATTGACGCGCTCGTCAAGGACATGTCGTTCGTCCCGGACGCGATCAAAGGCCCCGTGCGCAACAACGGCGGCGGTCATTGGAATCACTCGTTTTTCTGGCGCATTCTTGGCCCGAAAGCCGGTGGCGCGCCGACCGGCAAACTGGCCGACGACATCAAGGCGACGTTTGGCAGCTTCGATGATCTTAAAACGAAGCTCGAAGCGGCTGGCGTCGGACGTTTTGGCAGCGGCTGGGCCTGGCTGGTCGTGAACAACGGCAAATTGGAAATCGTGTCCACGGCGAACCAGGACAACCCGCTCATGGGCAAGGCGGTGGCCGGCTGCGACGGCACGCCGGTTCTGGGCGTGGACGTGTGGGAGCATGCCTATTACTTGAAATACCAGAACAAACGCGCTGATTATCTCAAGGCCTTCTGGAACGTGGTGAATTGGGCCGAGGCCGCGAAGAACTACGACGCGGCAAAAAAGTAATCCTGGTTTGCGAAATTGAAAGGCACGCCGACGCGAATCGGCGTGCTTTTTTATTTGCCGGATGTGAAAAAATGTTCACCAAAACACTAAAGCTTTGTTCAAATCCAACCGATAAGTAGATGGCTGGTTTAAAAAATGACGTGGAACCAGTTCTGCTCAGTTGCAAATGGCGAAATGTAGTGCAGGGTGTTGCGAAGCGATGGTTGGTTGTCGAAGCAGAGAGTATTACGACCATGAAAATGATTCAACCCAACTGCCGGGTTCAGTTTGCGGCGGAGGACGTGGATTTCATTCTTTCCGTGCTCGGTCGCAAACTCGGCGACGCTGAATGTCTGCTCAAACTGCTGGCGGACGAGGATTCGCGCGACGCGATTCTGGATGACGAGGAACTTTTCCATGCGCTGCTCGAGCGGCGCGGCTGCCTGCGGGTTTCCAGCCATTTTTATTTTTATATTCTCGTGCGCAAGGTTTTCAAACGCTCCGGCATCGAAGACCGGACCGTTGCGGATTACGTTGCCGAACTGCTGGCGGAGTTTGCCCAAGCCGAGCAGGCACGGTGCGTTGTGCCGGGCCAGTCCAATCCGCTCGATTACTTTTTCGAAATGCTTGCCGCGCTGCAAAAGGCTGATGACCGCACCAGCTTCCACATTCGGGCGCACATCGGAAATTATTCACTCTTCATGTCGGGCGTTTTTCCGGAGCGGATTCGCGTCCGGGCCGAGCGGCGCGGTTTCCCGAACATGAAATACTTTGAATCGCTGGGACGGTCGCAGTTTCGTGCGGCGAGTGATCATCGGCTTGCGCAGCGTTATGAATTGTCGGAAATCTTCAGCACGCTCGCCGAAAGATTTGAGACGACGCGCCTGGCGCTCAACGACATTTCTGACCGGCTGTTCTCCATGAGCGGCGTGGATTATTCGCTGGAAGCATTGTTGAATCAGCGCCGCGACGGCGAAGCGTCGGGTCAAATGTGATCCAACAGGCCGAGCTTCTGCAAAGCGGTTTTGGTTTTTTCCGGCGTCTCCTGCAAAATCGTCTGCCAGCCGCGCCTCGCCCCGGCTTCGATGTTTTCCGGGCGGTCGTCAATGTAGAGCAGTTCGCCGCCGTGCCGCTTGGTCCGGTGCTCCAAAGCTTCGTAAATCCTGGCGTCCGGCTTCATCGAACGCACTTCGTAAGAAAGAATGTAGCCGTCAAACTGGTTGAAGAAGGGGAAATTTGCCCGGATGTGTTCGACCGCGAGGTCGTTGGTGTTTGAAAAAATGTAAGTCGGAAGGCCTTGGCGGCGCAGGGCGGCGTGAAGGGCAGTCATGGCCGGAATTTCCGTGAAGATGTCGGCAAAGGATTTTGCAAACTCATCAATCGTTCCGGCAAAACTGGTCGTCTGGCAAACTTCATCAAAGAATGCCCGCCGGGAAATCAACCCGGTTTCATAGCGAATCAGAAGGTCGGATTGGCTCAGGTATTTTTGGATTTCGACGAAGGACATCCTGCCGCCCACCCCAATGCGCCGCGCGGCGATGCTGTAGTCGAAGTCCACCAGAACTTTGCCGAGATCGAAAACGACAACCGATGGTTTGGTCATGTCATTTCCCTTCGCCCTTCAAGCGCGCGGCTCAAGGTGAGTTCATCCGCAAACTCCAGTCCCGTTCCGGCGGGCAGGCCGTGCGCGATGCGCGAGATTTTCAGGCCCGGACGGACCAGGCGTTTGGCGAGATAAAAGCCGGTGGCGTCGCCTTCCACGTCCGTGCCCAGGGCGATGACGATTTCCTTGATCGGCTCGCGCGCCAGGCGTTTTTCCAAATCCGTGATGCGCAAGTCGTCCGGCTCGACCCCATCCAGCGGGGAAAGTTTTCCGCCCAGCACATGGAATTTGCCGCGGTACGTCCCGGATTTTTCAATGCTCAAAATGTCCACGGGCTGCTCGACGACGCAAACGAGCGAAGCCTCGCGCCGCGCGTCGGTGCAAATGCCGCATGGAGATTTTTCCGTCAGCGCGCCGCAAATGGAGCAGAGCTGGATTCGTTCCCGGGCGTGGACCATTACCTCGGCCAGTTGCTTCACGCTTCCGATTTCGGATTGAACCAGATGCAAGGCGATGCGTTCGGCGGAACGCGGTCCGATGCCGGGCAGTTTGTTCAGCGCGGCAATGAGGGCGGAGATGGGTTCGGGCAAGGAGGACACGTCGTTAATGATGGCTAAATCGTCGCGGCCAAAAGCGCCAGAGGACTGGCGCAATCCAGGACGTTTTGCCAAGGTCGGGAATCACAGAAAAGCGCGACAGCGTCTTGGACTGCGGCGGCCCTCCGCCGCTTTTCGTGTGATTCCACGCAGCCGGTAATTGCAATCACTTCCATTTGGTATTCGCCCTTGGTCGTTTCACCCAAACCCCGGCAGATTCAATCCCGCCGTGACCTTGCCCATTTCGGCCGTGGAAATTTCCTTGGCCTGACCCAGCGCCTGGTTGGCGGCGGTGACGATCATGTCTTCGAGCAACTGCGCGTCGGACGGGCTGAGCGCCTGCGGATCAATTTTCACCGAGGCAATCGAGCCGTCACATTTGGCGACGACTTTGACCGCACCGCCGCCGCTCGTGGCTTCGACTGTGCGCGCGGCAAGGCTGGCTTGCACTTGTTCCATTTGCTGCTGCATTCGCGCAGCCTGTTTCATGAGTTTTCCAATGCTTGACATAATTTTACCAAACCAAGTTAAACGGAAGGGTGGGGCGCGCCAGTCTTTTTTCTGCGTGGCCCGGGACAAAAGCTTCGCGCATCGCACCTGGGAGCGCCGGCGTCTCGCCGGCGTGTTCCGAATCCTGAAACTCGCCAGCCGGACGCCGGCGCTCCCAGAAAGCGCGCGGTCACGTTTTCTTTGGGAAACAATAATCACGGACGGGCTGGCAAACCTGAATGCGGTACTCGGAGTAAAACAACTTTTTACCCAATTCCTGCGCCTGCCGATGGTCGGGCTGCTCGCGCCACGCGCGCATGGTTTCCTCGGATTCAAATTCAACGATCGAAACGCGTTCGCCGTCCCCGGCGGTGAAAGTTTTGATGGAGATAAAGCCCGGCATCCGCGCGGCGAGGTTGTCCATGCGCGCGGCCCAGCGCTCGTATTCTTCGTGATGCTCAGGCCGCAGGCGGGATCGAAAAATCGTGATGACCATTGCTCGTAGGATTCACGCGCGGACTTCGACAATCTGGCCTTTGAATATTTCCAGCGCCTTTTGAATCAACGGATCGTTTTTGAAATCATCTTTGCTGAACGGCACCGAGACCGACTTTTCTTTTGGCGGTGGCGGCGTTGTGGTCGCGGCTTTCGACGGGGCATTCGGCGCGGATGTTTTGGGAATTTGAGCCGGCGCGGTCACCGGTTCGGCCGCCGGCACGGCGCGGTTTGCGGGAGCTTCAGCTTTTATGAATTTGAACCGCGCGTTCGCGTGGCCGAGTTCGGCGAGTTTCGTTTGCAGCAATGTGTGGTTTCGCGAGTTGTCCACCAGCGCGATGTGATCCGCAAATTCGGGATCGAAGCCGATGATGAAGACGTTTTTCTCAAATGAAACCGGATGTGCTTCGATCAAATAGCTGCGCGTGAACGGACTCGCGCGGCCAACGGACTCGACCAGTCGCGCCCACAACAATTCGAGGTTTGAATCTGCGGGCGTTGACGCGGCGGCAGACGCGGTTTCCACCAATGCCGGCGGTTGTGGGGCTGCCGGTGCTACGGGCGTCGGCGTTCGCGCGGGAGCCGGCGAACTAAAATGTGCGGGCGGCGCTGTGGGCGCAGGCTGGGAGCCTGCGCTACCTTCGCCGCGCAGGTCTTGCAGCCGCTTGAGGACGGCGTCGAGACTTACGGCGTTGCGGGCTTCGATGGCTTTGAGCAGGGCGACTTCGAGCAAAATCTTTTTTGAGACGGCGTCGCGCAGCCGGGCTTCCGCGTCGGTGAACACTTCCATCATACGCGTCAGCGCGCCGGCATCAGCCATCTTCGCTTGTTCACGCAATGAAGCGGTTTCGGCCTCGGAAACTTCCAGCATGTTCAAATCTCCGTCCGAAACCCGGAAGATCAGCAGATTGCGAAAGTGATTCAACAAATCGGAAAGCAGCCGGCCAAGGTCTTTGCCGTTTTTCGCGAGATCGTTCAACTGGCGCAGCGCGGTCTGAATTTCTCCGCTGAGAATGGCGTGCGCGAGTTCCAGTACATGACTTTGCGCGGTGAGGCCGAACATCGAAAGCACGTCCGGCTCCACGATTTTGTCGCCGCAAAAACTGATGAGTTGGTCCAGCGTGGATTCCGCGTCGCGCATGCCGCCGTCCGCGCCGCGCGCGATGGCGTGGAGCGCTTCGGGCGTGATTTGAACTTTTTCCTTGGTGGCGATGCTCGACAGTTGCTGAACGATGAGCGGAGCCGGAATGCGCCGCAGGTCGAACCGCTGGCAGCGCGAAAGAATGGTCAGCAAAACTTTCTCCGGGTCGGTCGTCGCGAACATGAACTTCACGTGCGCCGGCGGTTCTTCGAGCGTTTTCAGCAGTGCGTTGAACGCCGCCGTCGAGAGCATGTGGACTTCGTCAATGATGTAGATTTTGAATTTCGACGAGGCTGGTGCGTATTTGCAGGTCTCACGCAGCTCGCGGACCTGTTCCACGCCGTTGTTGCTCGCGCCGTCAATTTCCAGCACGTCCATCGAACGGCCCTCGGTGATTTCCTGGCACTTGGGATCGTTGTCGTCGAAGTCCGCCTTTGGGCCGCCGGTGCAGTTGAGGCATTTGGCGAAGATGCGGGCAATGGTGGTCTTGCCGGTGCCACGCGGGCCGCAAAAAAGGTAGGCGTGCGCGATGCGGCCTTGCTCAATCGCGTTGCGGAGAGTCTGCGTGACGTGTTCCTGCCCGACGACGTCGCTGAAACGTTGCGGGCGATACTTTCGTGCAATAACTTGATAACTCATGTGAATGTGGAATTCGGAGTGCGAAGTGCGGAATGAATCTGACGCCGCGTGAAGTGCTAAATTTCGCACTCCGCATTCCGCACTCTAAATTCAAAAGTGCCAGGGTGACCACGGCAGACGCAGAGCAAACTGCCGTTGCTGCCTTCCGGCCCTCGCGGGGTTCGTAAGTCCGCATTCCATGGGCCCTGGCGGAAAAGAATCTGCGGCACCCGCGCGCGGGCTTCAAGGAGAATTCTGTTAAAAAGTGAAACGCCACGCCACGGCTAGCGGTCCAACCAGCCGAGCTTTTCTTTTTTCGCGACGTAAATCAGGCCCAGTATGTGAACGGCGACAAGCAACAGATAGAGGCTGATGAGACTCAGGAAAATATACGACCCGATCATGCCAAAGAGCATGCCCATCGAGCGCGTTTCAAAACCTTCGGAGAAGATTTTCCCAATCGCAAAACCGCCTCCGAAGTAAACAACGTTGACGAAGCAAATGAAAACAAGAGCGAAGAAATATTCCAAAGGCGCTTTGAACATTGACGGAACGACCAGCAGGGGATTGGCGGCGGCCACGGAATCAAGGATCGCCACTGACAGAAAGGCCATCGGAAAATAGACGTAGCCGATGAGTTGAGCAATCAGCGCGGGAAGAATTGTGATCTGGGGACTCAGGAAGACGAGGCCAATGGCCGGACCAAAACAGACGATGGCCAAGCCGAGCAACCGAAAAAAAGGCTGCAAAACATCCTCAAGAAAATTATCCACTCCCGGCAGGCTTGGCAGTTCGCGGTCTTCGTTCGCGGTCGAGAACAAAATGCTTTGCAGGTAAGTGAAGAGATAGCCGCCCGCGGAGATTTCGAGGATAACACCCATGCCGACGGATCGGATATTTCCGGTTCGCATGAGGATGGCGCCGAGTTTCAGTCCTATGAAAATAAGAAGTCCGACAATCATCACAAACACACCAGCGCCTCGGAACGGATAAGCGAACGCGCCGGGCAAGCGCGCAAAGAATCCCTTCGATCCAGCGGACCCGGACCATTGCAACTCGAGCGACACACATTCAACGCCGCACGTCCGGCAGGATTTTTTGGTTTCATGGCCCACTCGCAACGACGTGACACACAAATCGCAAAAGGTGCGATTACACTTGTTGCACAAAAAGCGCGCGGGTGATTTCGGATGAAATTTGCAAAAACGGGGACCCACAGGGAGCTCGGCGATTGGCGGCGCCATCGGCGACGCGAGAGGTGGCGGCAATGGTGGGGGAGTTGGCGCGGCTGCGTGTGCTGCCGAAATGCGCAAGGGCGCTGGTCGTGGGGGCGCGGATGGAATTACGATCACCTCATCGGGCGCATGCGTTGGCGCCGCCTCCGCTCTGGCGATGCGCATGGCAGCCGGTCGCGGGGGCGGGGGACCGGGTGAGGCCGGTGGTACTTCGGAGTGAAACATCATTTCCACGCTGCCCAGACGGATGGCCTGGCCGTTTTCCAGACTGGTTTCCTGAACGGGCGCATGGTTGACAAAAGTCCCGTTGGTGGAACCCAGGTCCTTGATGACCACTGCGCCTTCGTTGATCAAAATGCGACAGTGGGAACTGGAAACGCTGGCATCATGGAATTTGAAATCGTTGGCGAAGCCGCGTCCCAGAAAATTCTCACCCTGCTTGAGTTGGATTTCCCAAGCTTGCGGCGTGTTCGGATTGACCACAAGTCGGTGCATTGCTCTTCGGGTTCTTCTGGAACTGGCGCCTATTGTACTAGGCATTTCGCATTTACGCAATCAAATTATTCAGCATCAAAATATGGGGGCAGTGTCAAGATGCGCCCAACTCGTATGCGACGAATTCCAACGGTTTGAAAACGTGTCAATAGTAACGTAGTCATTGCATCTTGTTTTTGAAACGGGAGGGATCTTCGGAGATCAACTCAAAGCCGCTTAACTTCCCCCTGCGCTGCCTCGGACGAACAACACATGGCCGCAGACCATTTTCGAGACAAATTCACCCACTTTTATTGACTACATAAGCATAATCCTTGAATTGCCCCGCACTCGCCCTAAGAGTATCAGGAAACTGACGAATTCAGCCAGCATCAACGCAGCGCTGACTCGACGTGTTTCGTGGCCATTCGGCCTTGGCTGCCTTGATATCCGAGTCGTACTTGGCTCGCGACGTTTCAGCGATCTGGTTGTAGTCCGCGACGGGCGGTGGTTGTGAATTCATGCAAGGCACCCGGAATCCGTCGGTGGTGAATGCATAGCGCGATCTGGTGGCGACGAAGTTGGGGCGGAGGTGCAGGAAAAAAGACGGCAAGCGAAAGCAAAACGGAGTCGATTTCATTAGAACACGGTGGCCGCAGGCTTTCAGCCGACTTTCCCGGACTGCGACCGGCAATTGGTGGGCCGCTGTATCGTGTGACACGGGCGCGAATCCGACTGGATGCGCTGCGTTATCTTTATCGCTGGTGGCCAAATCGGCGGTCAATTTCGGTCAGGCAATTGACGGGGGTTGTGAACTTAAAATGGCTGGACGTTGTTGCGGGGGCCAGATGACCTTTACGCAGAGGGAAATAGGTGGTATGTTACGGTGAGAATTTAACCAACCTTTTCGGTGGGCTTCCAAGGGTTTCCGTTTCCTGTTCGGCTGAATTCCCAAAAGTGAACTAACAACTGCGGCAAGAGCGCAGCGGAAGCATCTATGAACATATTACTGCACAACAAAATGACGTTGGATTTCGTGCAGGGGGCGAGCGGATGGACGGCGATACGCAAGCAAGCGCGGGTATTCGGCACGGGGCTGGAGGCGCTTTTTTTCTGTTTCAACCCACATATTGCCAACATGCAGATTCTCGGAGAATTTGCCGATCGAAGAATGAATTTCAGTTTTCCGGTGATCGACGCGAGGGGCGACTAATTCCATTTGAGCTGCCGAAGCTGACGGGCTCCCGCGCATCCCGTGCTTCCGGTGATCCGCCACCTTGCCTCTCCGCTCGATGTGGTGAGGCAATTCACACGCGCCGTTCAAGCTAACGAATTCTCACCAGCGGCGGTTGGCTAGCTCGTTACGGCCACAGCCGCGATCATCATCGGCGGCCGGACCGGGTGCGCAATCATGTGCGCTTGTATTTTCTGGCTTATTGGCTGAGCGCAAGTTTGGGCAGCCAATGGCGTGGCCGGGGAATCAGTGGCGAAGTGCCCAGGATTTTGCAGCAGTTGCAGACGATCCGAATCGGCCGGTTGCAGGTGGGCAAGAAATCAGCCCAACCGTTAATGACCCAAGTTCCCAAAGAACTCAATACAGTGCTCGAAAAGTTGGGCCTGCTCCAACTCTTCGCCACGGTGCCAGCGTGGGCAATGTAGCCAGACAAAAATGGCAAAACCACCACTTTGTTGGGGATTTTGTAATCCTCCAGGGAACTTAGGTTAGGGAATATGACCGCTCGGTGCCGCACATGATGGCTTACGGCAGTGAACTCAACCAGG
>OCZU010003283.1_pt1 | contig 10229 bp, 7 predicted proteins | sample 1539001 | NCBI WGS metagenome assembly OCZU01 (sample SAMEA3539306, study PRJEB22396) | soil metagenome | biome: tundra; feature: field; material: soil | place: USA | collected 2010-05 | depth 0.15 m | reverse complement strand
CTTGTCCGATTTCGGGGGCGGTGGTTTGGCGTGGCGAGTGCTGTGACAGTTGCGCCCGGTGAATTCAGCCCTGGTTGCCGTACGGGCAGGATAGTACTCCCGGCCAGATCGGTGGGCAGGAGACAACGTTTTTTGATTGGAGATTAAGTATGCGGATTCCTTATTCTTTGTTCGCGGTTGGTCGATACGCATTGGCGCTAGTAGCGATCGCGGGTTCCGTGGTCTTGATGAGCGCGCCCAAAAAGACCTTATTCACGCCTCACGACAAGGCCTACTACGCCTCGGACGCGACCGTGGATTTCGTGCGCCCAGGCCTGACGCTGACCATCGTCTCGGCGAGTATCGCCCAAGACGGCACGATCAGTGTGGATTACAAGATTACGGATCCCAAAGGACTGCCTCTCGATCCGGCAGGCATCACCACACCGGGCGCTGTCTCGGTGAGCTTCCTCTGCGCGTACATCCCGAAGGGGCAGACGCAGTTTTACGACTACAACACGCGCGTCCAGACCAGTCCCATCACGAACGTATCAGCGGCTCAGGCGAGCACGGATTCGGGCGGAACCACCAAACAGGTGGCTGACGGCGAATTTGTCTACACCTTTAAGACCAAAGCTGTCGGGCAGAACGGTACGGCTTGGGATCCGACGGCAACCCATCGAGTCGGCATCTACGGTTCGCGCAACCTGACCGAGTTCGACCTGGGCACGAATTACGCCTCTAACGTGCTGACCTGGATTCCGGCGGGCGGAACGCCCACCAACACCCGCGACGTGATCCGCACGGCCAGCTGCAACAAGTGCCACGATGCGCTGTCGTTCCATGGCGGCTCGCGCATCGGCTTGGACCTCTGCATCATGTGCCATCAGCCGCAGACCATCGATCCCGACACCGGCAATACCGTGGACATGAAAGTGATGGCCCACAAGATTCACATGGGCAGCCAACTGCCCAGCGTGATTGCCGGGACCCCTTACCAGATTATCGGCTTCAATCAGGCGGTCTCCGACTGGTCGACGGTGGTTCTGCCGTCCGACCCGCGGCGCTGCGCGTTCTGCCACGAAGATCAGAAGGTAACCGGCGCCACGCAGTCCAACAACTGGCTGACGAACCCGAGCCGCGCGGCTTGCGGCGCCTGTCACGACGATGTGAACTTCGCCACGGGCAAGAACCATGTCAACCTGCCGCAGGTGGACGACAGCCAGTGCACGCAGTGCCACATTCCGCAGGGCGAGCTGGAGTTCGACGCCTCCATCAAAGGCGCACACACAGTGCCCACTCAATCCGCCACCAACCCCGGCATCGTGGTCAACATTCTTAAGGTCGATAACGGCGTTGCCGGCAAGACGCCCACCGTTACATTCACCTCGAGAGACTACTCCGGCGCTCCGGTGACGATGGCTCAGTTGACCGGCGGCAGCAACCGCATGGCTTTCGTGATGGCCGGTCCCACCACGGACTATGGCTACACCAGCTTCGGTTCCGACGTAACCACACCCGGCTACGTATCGGAGAACCCGGTTCCGACCGCCGCGTGCGATGCCGGCGGGACCTGCACCTACACGTTTACGCACGCGGTTCCGGCGAAGGCCACGGGCACATATGCCATCGGCGTGGAAGCGCGCCGCGGGAGCACGCTGCTGGCCGGCACGACGCAGCAAATGACCAGCGAATACGGCGCGATCAATAAGGTCGTCTACTTCGCGGTGGATGGCTCGACAGTGGCCCCGCGCCGCACGGTAGTGGATATCAACAAGTGCAACGGCTGCCACAGCTATCTCTCCCTGCACGGCGAAAACCGCAACCAGATCGAAATGTGCGTGCTCTGCCACAACCCGAGCGAAACCGACAGCTCGACGCGTTCGGCTGCCACCAACCCAGCCGACAAAGCCCTACCGCCGCAGTCCGTCAACTTCGCCCTGATGGTACACAAGATCCACACCGGCGCAACCATGCAGTCGTTCAACACGACCTACATCATTGTGGGATTCGGCGGCAGCCACAACGATTTCACCGACGTGCGTTATCCCGCGATGACGCCGACCGGCGGAGTCCCCGATACGGCCAAGTGCTACATGTGCCACGTCAACAGCTCCGAAGCTACGTTCCCCATCGGTAAGAACAACGTGCTGGATCCGCAGGGCAGGATCAGCCCCGTGGCGGCCACCACTTCGGCCTGCACGGCGTGCCACCAAAACCTCTCGGCGCTGGCTCACGCGGTAGCGCAGACCGATCCGAAGTTCGGCGAAAGCTGCGATGTCTGCCACGCGACAGGCGCCGCTTTCGACGTAGACCAAGTACACGCCGGCAAGTAATCGACAAAAGGACAGAACGCCATGTTCGGGCTGCCCGTACACTCAACCCGCCACCAGTCTCCCCGTGCGCGTCCATCAGGGACGCGCACGGCGGGGTTTGTGGGCGCGGCCATGCTGTTAGCTGTCATAGGGAGCGCTCAGGAAAAAGCCGCCGCTCCCGCTTCTCCGCCTGCGGAGAACAAGCCGGCGGAATTCGTCGGCTCCACAACCTGCCAGATGTGTCACGAGGACATCTTCAACGCCTTTCAGAAGAACCCTCACCAGCTGGTGGAAACCGATAAGAAACGCGGTTGGGACACCAAAGCCTGCGAGAGCTGCCACGGGCCGGGCAGCAAGCACGCCGAATCGGCGTCCGCCGCGGATATCAGACAGCCTGCCAAGTTGAATCCCGGCGAAGCCGATCGCATCTGCCTCGCCTGCCATCGGAATCAATCCACTCACAGCGGACGCATTAATAGCGGTCATGCCAGGAACCAGGTAAGTTGCACCGCCTGCCATTCCATCCACAAGAATGGACCGTACGGCCTGGTAGCGCGCAAGCCGGTGGCGATCAACGCGCTCTGCGCCGGGTGCCACACCGATATCTGGGCCAGTTTCCAGAAACCCTACAAACACCGCTTGCCGGAAGGGGCGATGTCCTGCGTGGATTGCCATAATCCGCACGGCAGCGCGCTGCCCAAACAGATTCAGACCACGCAATCCAACGAACCAGGCTGCGCCAAATGCCACGGCGACAAAGTGGGACCATTTCCCTTCGAGCACGCTCCGGTGCGCCTCGAAGGATGCGGGGCGTGCCACCAACCTCACGGGTCGGCCAATCCACGGATGCTGACCAGGCATGAAGTACGCTTCGTCTGCATGGAGTGCCACTCCAACCTGCCCACGCCAACTACCACGGCCGGCGGGACGTTGGGAACGGTGGGTCCGGCGATCCACGATCTGCGCACTCCGCGGTTCCAAAACTGCACTCTCTGTCACCAGAAGGTGCATGGTTCCTATGCGAATCGGGCATTTACCAAATGAGACTTCTACTGGCATTCCTCATCACCGCCGCGGCGTTTGCACAACCGCCGGCGCCGCCAGCCAAGCCCCCGGAGAAGGCAGCACCCACGCCGGAAGCCCAGGCGGGAGCAGCCGCGACAGCACCCGCCAAGGCGGACGACCAGGCCAAACCGGCTGAGGCGGCGGCGCCGGCCGCAGCCGTCTCGCCGGCGCCCACACCTGGCGAACAGTGGATCACCGGCAGTGTGGATTTCGGCTATCGTTGGGTGAGCGACGTGGGGGGGAGCTTGCCCACCTACCGCAGCATCGTCAACCTGGGTTCCGGGCCCAAGCTCACCGGCCTGGATTTCACTATCACCGATCCCAAACACCGGCTGTTTGACCGCCTCGACGCCCGGGCCAATGCGTGGGGGGGCGACCCTTACAACACGGCTCACATCGACGTGAGCAAGCGCGGCCTGTACGAACTGCGCGGGGACTACCGCAACATCTCGTACTTTAATGAGCTGCCCTCGTTCGCCAATCCGCGGGCGCCGCTCGGGTTCAATGAGCAAGCCTTCGACACGCACCGCCGCAGCGGCTATATCGATCTCCAGCTCTTTCCCGGCAAACATTTTCTGCCGTATCTGGTCTACGAGCGAAACTCCGGCTACGGGCATGGGGTGGAGACCTGGGTAGAGGACAGCAACAACGAATACGCCGTCCCCATGCTGTTGCGCGACAGCACCAACAACTATCGGGGCGGCTTCCGGCTGGAATACAATCGCTGGCATGTCACGGTGGAAGAGGGCGGAACTACCTATAAGGACGACGACCAGGCCAGTTTCAACGGCGTCAACTACGGCGACCGCACCACATCGCTGCTGGGGACCACGCTGATCCTGAATACCCTGACGCAGACCTACGGGACCCGCGGCAGCAGTACGTATAGCAAGGTTTTGGCCACGGCCAGTCCTTTTTCCTGGCTGGATCTCAACGGCCAGTTCCTGTACAGCTTACCGAAGACGGACGCGCGCTACTTCGACAGCGCCACGGGCAATTTCGTGCTGCTCAGTTCACTGCTTCTCTATAGCGGGCAGTACGATATCGGCACCGCCGGCGCCAGCGGCAAGCACGTGCTTGGCAACGCAGGCGCGGAAATCCGGCCCTTCAAGCGGTTGAAGATCATCGAGTCGTTCTCCAGCAACCGCTACGACGAGACCGGCATCGGCGCGCTCACCGAACAGATCCTGTTCACGCCAGGCGCGACCTACCCCGCGCTGGTCTCGGCGCTGTCCACACCGCAGGTAGTAACCGACAACCGGCAGCAGGTGGAAGCCATCGTCGACGTCACCCGGAAACTCACCCTGCGCGCCGGCTACCGCTACGAATGGGGCGATGCCACGGTGCGCGCCGGAGTCCTCTCGCAGACCGGACCGCTGGCCTACGGCGCTTTGAAGCGCAGTGTGGGGCTGGCCGGGGCGACCATCCGTCCCTGGCAGAAGCTCTCGCTGAACGTGGACTATGAAGGCGCCTTGCAAGGCTCCCTCGCCTCCCAGAGTTACTTCCGCACCAGCCTGTACAACTACTACAAGGTGCGGGCGCGCGCCAAGTATCAGGTGGCGGCCTCGCTGTGGTTGCAGGCGGTATACAACCTGCTCGACAATCAGAACCCCACCCCGGGAGTGCAGAATGACTTCCGCGCCCGGGACAGTTCGTTGGCTTTGTTCTGGACGCCCAACGGCGGCAAACGGGTCAGCGTCATGGCGGAATACGACCGCTCCACGCTGCGCTCCAGCATCGACTACCTGCTGCTGCCGTTCTACGTGCCCTCGGTTTCCAACTATAACGAGAACGCGAACACGGCGACCTCCACCATCGATCTGGTGCTGCCCGCGATCGGGGGCATCGCTCCCAGGATCTCCGCCGGCGGAAGCCTGTTCATCTCCTCGGGTTCGCGGGCCACGAGCTACTACCAGCCGCTGGGACGCCTTTCCATCCCCCTGCAAAGGCACGTACAATGGAACACCGAGTGGCGATGGTACGGATTCGGCGAGACATTGTATCAGTATGAGGGGTTCCGGGCGCACACGCTGATGACCGGGCTCAAGTTGATTAAATAGGAGACCAGCAAATGTGCATGCTTCGAGTGATTGCCGCGGGCGCGCTCGTCGTGTGGAGTACGCCAGGGGCGAGCATCATCCCCGGCGACGCCAAGCGCGGCGAACAACTGTTCCAGAGCGAACAGTGTATTCAGTGTCACAGCCTGAAGGGCAAGGGCGGCACCCTGGCGCCGGATCTGTCGCGCCGCGTGGATCGCGATTACACCCCCTCGGTGATGGCCAGCCTGATGTGGAATCACGCGCCCGATATGTGGGCCGCGATGAAGCAGCAGGGTGTCCAGAAGGGGAACATGACACCGGAAAAGGCCGCCGATCTGTTCGCCTACTTCGTGTCCGCGCGCTACTTCGAAAAGGCCGGCGACGCCGCGCGCGGCAAGCAGGCGTTCAGCGACAGACATTGCGCCGATTGCCACGGCATCACGAGTTCGAAGGAGGCGGCCGCGCCGCCCGTGGCCAAATGGGAGTCGCTTGCCGACCCGGTGGTCCTGGCCCAACAGATGTGGAACCACGGGCCGAAGATGCGCGCCGAATTCTCCAAGAAAAAGCTGGCCTGGGGCAAGATCACCGGGCAGGAATTGACGGACATGCTGGTCTACCTGCAAAACCTGCCGGAGACCCGCAATCTGGCCAAGAACTTTTCGTTCCCGCCGTCGGATACCGGCGAGAAACTGTTCGCATCCAAGGGCTGCACGGAATGCCACGTGGGCAAGCGCGCCCTCGAGGTGCTGCTCAAGAATCAGACCCTGACCGAGATTGCCGTGGACATGTGGAACCACCAGCCGAGCATGAAGAATCCGCCACCCACGTTCGAGCCGGAAGAGATGCGCCAGATTATCGCCTATATCTGGACGAAGCAATATTTCCGCGGCACGGGCAATGCGAACCGCGGCAAAAGCGCATTCACCGCCAAGAACTGCGCCGCCTGCCATAACGATGCGGGGAGTGGCGCCCCGAAGCTCGGCAAAGGCAAAGACAGCTATTCCGATATCACGATGGTGGCCGCGCTCTGGGACCACGGTCCGCAGATGCTGGCGTCCATGACTACCAAGAAACTCGCCTGGCCGCGCTTCACGGCGCAGGAGATGGAAGACGTCATCGCCTACCTGAATTCGCTGTAGGACGAGCCTCCCTCCTGTCCATGCTCGTCCACGGATCGGCGAACCTGGGGTCGCGCGTCACGCTATCATCGGTCAGGCTTTCCAGAAAGGCGATCAGGTCGGCACGATTTTGCGGTGTCATGGGAAACCCGTGGATCAGCGGGTCCTTGACTGGATTGTCGCGCCCCACGCCCGCCAACGGACCGCCGCCAATCGAGCGGCCGCCCTCCGCGTAGTGGTCCACAACCTCCCCGAGCGTGAGGATGCTTCCGTCGTGCATGTAGGGCGCGGTCAGGGCGATATTGCGCAGCGTCGGCGCCTTGAACTTGCCGATGTCGGCCGGATTCTTCGTATGCTCGAAGAGGCCGATATTCGGTAGCGGATAGGAAAACCGCCCCGCCACGTTGTATAGCCCGGTGTTATGAAACTCCCCTGCGCCCCCGAAATTAAAGCCGCCGTGGCAGCGAAAACAGGAGGGGCCGCCGTAATCCAGAAAGAACAGAATTTCGCCGCGCTTTGCCGATTCGGGAATCGCGTCCTTCTCGCCGGCAAGGTGGAATCGATCGTACGGCGATCCGCCGGAGAGGATGGTGCGTTCGAACGACGCCAGCGCCTTCGCCACGTTGGCGATGCGGTACGGATTGGCTTCGCCGGGGAATGCTCGCGGAAACAGCGCGCGGTAGACCGGGTCTGAGCGAATCAGCTTGAGCAACTCCCGCCTGACCACTCCCAACTCCACGGGGCCGGTACCGAACATCGGCTTCAACGCCTGTTCCTCCAGCGTCCGGACGCTGGGGTTGCTCCAGTTGAATGCCCTGCTGTAAGCCACATTGACCAGGCTCATCGAGCTTCGCGGGTGAGTTTGACCGGTGGCGCCCACGGCCCGCGCCCGCCCATCGGTAAAGGCGAGTTCCTGGCGATGACAAGTGGCGCAGGAACTGGTTCCGTTCACCGACAATCGCTTGTCGTAAAAGAGGTAGCGACCCAAGCGCACCTTGTCCGCGGTCGGCGGGTTGCCGGGCGGAATCCCCGGCATGGGAAATCCCGGGGGCAAAGCCAGGCGGTATGCCGGCGCGCCCCAGGCAGCCGCCACCAGACAAGCTCCAAGCGCCAGGCTCCTCACATTTCCCCGCAGTGAATGCGCACCACGTTCGACAACACTCCGTTCACCGTCATCTCGAGGTCGGTCTCCCCCGCGCCTCGCAGTTCCGCCGGAAGCTGAATCGTGACCTGATCGCGTCCCACGTCATCCGCCGCTCCGAACGAGAGTACCGGGACCGCAAGCCCTCCCACCGTAACGCGAACCACCGCATCCGCGCCCGCGTTGCGGAAACCGCTCCCCGCCAGGCGGACCGTGGTGACGACGCGGTCCGAGAGCGGAATCGGCACCGTGCGACAGACGGATCCGGCGCATTCCGAGGCTGCGAACCTCTTGGTTTGCCCGTTGGCCGCCCATCGCTGCATCACCTCGCCCGCCACCGCGCCGCGGGCGTCGGAACTGGCCGAGAAGAATCCCGGGGCCACGTCCGCAAGGATCACCCGGGCTCTGGAACTGGAGCCATCGGAGCGCATCACGGCGACTTCCGCCGGTCCCGGCGCGGCGTTCGCTGGAACCAGAAATGTGATATTCGACCACCCGGCGCCGGTATACAGCAACCGCGCCGGCCGGGCGATTCCCCGCGCGTCCGTGACCCGCACCGAGACATTGCCCAGACGCAGCGGCAGCGGTTGCCTGGCGGCGGCCGTCATCTCCCGCTCCGCCAGAATCGGGCCGTAGGCGGTAGCCAGCCCGCCTCTGGCGAGCACCAGCCCGCCATTCACGTGATTGACCGCGAACAGACCGTGCGGGTCGCCGCTCCACAAGTGAGCCGCCAGGATCATGGCGATCCCGCTTCGGCTGGGAACTTCCCCGCAGGTCCAGCCGTCATCGAGCTTCGTCCAATTGAAATAGCGGTATTCGGTGAGCATCCTGCCGGGTCGAAACGACGAAAGCACCCAAGAGATCTGGTGCGCATCGAAGTACGCGAGTTGTTCCTGCACCAGCCTGGTGGCGGCGCCGGGATCGCCTGGAAACGCCGCACACTCCTCCGACTTCAGGTCCAACTGCGGGTCGAGATCGTTCACCAGCACCGGCGCGCGCGACGAGAGAGATCCGAACTGCCTCCACCGATCCTCGTCGGTGCGCGTGGCGGCGTAGCGCGGCGTGGCCTGGTAGATGACATTCCGGTCGTGAACCTGGAAGTCCGCGGCGACGATCACCGGTTGCCGCGCGCCGCCCGAGCGAATCGCTTCCACCATGCCCGGTATCGCACCCGGTGCGAAGAAGACGTTGGGATGGCCCTTGAATTCGCCCGCGCAACGCGCCCAAAAGTGCGCCAGTGCTGGCGGAGAGAGCTGGCCCACAGAATCCGGATCCGCCGCCAGAATCACCAGCAACTCAAGGCGGTTCGCAGTTTGCACCACTTCCGCAACCCGCCCCCGGTAAGCGGCGCTCTCCTCGTACTCTTGCGCGCTCACCGGCAGGCGCACGGCGTTCATGTTCAATCGCTGCCGGATGGAGATCAGGGAACTCGCGGAGAACGCGCCGAATTGCACCCCGTCGCCCGCGATAGCCTCGGGGTCAAGGGTCAGCGACGGCAATTCCGTGCCACGCACCAGGTAAGGACGGCCCTTAGTATCCAGAATGCGGTTGCCGTTGACCTGATAAGGTCCGGCCGGAGCAGGCGTCAGCCGTGGCGCCGCTTCTCCGCCGGCCTTCGCTCCCAGCAGCGAGACGGCACTCAGAACCAACAGGCGCAATCCGCGCTCACTCACCACCATGCCCACGCTGAGAACAGATTACCACCTGCGGTGGGGCAAGCGCTTCCGCCCGCCGGGGGCGAGCTTCGCTCGCCTTGGCAAGCTAAAGCATGCCCCACCAATGCTGGTCTATGCGTGTCTCTCGTGGTGGGGCGTGTGGTGGTGCGTCCGGAAGAGAATCAGCCCGCCGGCGCCCCAGATCATGAGCATGATGAATACGAAACCGAAGAGCAGGTCGAACTCCGGTTTTTGCAACTCGAAGGGTATCGGGAAGAACCCCAGGGCAATCGCCGCCAGGACCGCCAGCGAATGCCAATACCAGGCTTGCGAGTGGAATCGATACAGCAGGTAGATGGGGATGCCCATCGCCAGGAGATAAACCAGGACAGCCAACATGCCGAACATGCAGAGCCTCCTGACCGCTATTGTAGGCCCAAAATGAGACGCGGGAAACCGGAATCCAGGATTCCACGTGCGCCTGAGTGCTATCGTGAGGCAATGGTCTCGGCTCCCGGGCGTGTCAATCTGATCGGCGAACATATCGACTATCACGGGCTGCCCGTGCTTCCCATAGCATTGCGGCGCTCGATTCGCGTCCACTTCCAGGCGCGCGCCGATAACCGGATCCGCGTCACCAGCGGCGAATACGGCCACCGCGAATTCGACTGGACCCCGGGTCTGACGCCTGTCGCACGCGGCGATTGGGAGAACTACCTGCGCGCCGCCGCTCAAGCCATCGCCGGCAAGTGGGGGGTCATGAACGGCATCGACGCCACCATCGATAGCGACCTGCCGGCGGCGGCGGGACTCTCGTCGTCGTCCGCGCTGATCGTCGCCGTGACGCTGGCGCTGCTGCGCGCGAATCAACGCGCGGCATCCTTCGAAGAACTGATGGAAATCCTGCCCGACGGCGA
>OCZU010003282.1_pt1 | contig 10231 bp, 6 predicted proteins | sample 1539001 | NCBI WGS metagenome assembly OCZU01 (sample SAMEA3539306, study PRJEB22396) | soil metagenome | biome: tundra; feature: field; material: soil | place: USA | collected 2010-05 | depth 0.15 m | reverse complement strand
CGGAATTTCCGATGTGGGTATTTATGTGGATCGCGTGTACGCGACCTCGGCGCAACTTGGCCTAGGTAGACCCGATGTCAGTGCGGCGTTTCCTTCCGAACCCCATGCAAATGCCGCGGGCTGGGGGGCATCGCTTGACAGTTCGAAAATAGCAGCCGGCCCTCACGAACTTGTTGTTCAGGCGACCGCGACAAATGGCGCCAAGCGGGATATTGGCGTGCTTCAGATCGTCGTCGTTAAATAGGGAGCCGGCCGCCGATGGCCCTTTCCTGACGCTAACAAGTACGGTAGAAGTTTTTTCAATCACATGCCTGGCGGTGCACGTAAGAGTCCCAACACGCGACCCGTAATGGTTCTGGGCACTTCTGAGAGAAGTTCAACGGCCACCAGGTTCCCGATCGTCGCGTTGCTGGTGTGCCTGCTTACGTTGATTGTTTTCTTCCGCCAGTTCTTCGAGTCCGGTTTCAACGTGATCGCCGGCAATGTCGGCGACAACCGGTTTATCATCGCTATTCTGGAACACTGGGGGGCCGCGGTCCACGGCCAAGCATCCGTGACGTCGCCCAACTTCTTCTGGCCGGAGCACGGCGTACTTGGTTACAGCGAGTCGCTGTTTTTGCTGTCTTTGCCATATCTGGCCGGCCGTCTCGCCGGCCTCGATTATTACCTGGCTTTCGAAATAGCGTTCATGGTTTTCAAGGCCGCCGGTTTTTTCTCAATGCTATGGCTTCTGCGATCGGTGGTCGCGGTCAGCCGTCCGGTCGCGCTGCTCGGCTCGGTATTGTTCACGCTCTCCAATCTCTACTTCATTTCCATGGGACACGCGCAGCTTGCAACCGTCGTCTTCACGCCGCTAATCGCCGCGCTGGCTTGTTCGGCATGGCGGGAATATGGACGGGGGCGGATCCGGCTCGCGCACGGCTATGGTCTGGCGTGTGGGATACTGATGGCTCTCGTTGTCTTCACATCTTTCTATATTGGTTGGTTCACGATTTTGGTTGCCGGGGGCTGTATGGCCATTGGGGCACTGGTCCGCATCGTTGAACAGCACAGCATTGCTCCGGTCTCTGACTGGCTTCGAGAGGCTTTCGCCAGGCGTTGGTTGTGGGCCCCTGCCCTACTCGTCTTTATCGTTGCGATGGTTCCATTTCTGGTTACGTATCTTCCCACGCTGAAAGGCACTGGCGGGCGGTCGTTTGAGGAGAGTTTGATTTACAGCGCCCGACCCATTGACTTACTAAATGTCGGCCCTGGAAATTGGATGTGGGGCCGCACGTTGGAGCCGGTTTGGAGCCGATGGGCGGGCAACCCCGTTGGGGCGCATGAGAGAAGCAAGGGCTGGCCTCCGATAGTTCTGCTCCTGACAATGGGCGGAGGACTTGTGAGCCTCATCAAATTGTGGAGAGCGGACCGTACGGACGCTGCTCGACATAGGGCGCAGTTGTTGATAGCTGTATTCGGCGCCTCCTTCCTGTGCCTCTGGGTGTTATCGATCCACGTGGGCAGGTGGTCGTTATGGTGGCTGGTCTTCAAGGTGGTTCCGGGCGGCTCGGCGATCCGTGTTCCCGCCCGGTTCAATATTGTGTTAAACGTGTTGCTGATACTCTCGGCCTGTCTTATCCTTGAGCGGCTACGATATCGCTGCAATCGCTTCGGGCGCGTGCTCTTCCCGGGCCTCGCAGTCCTGCTGGTGGCCGAGCAGATTAATGTTACGCCTACACACGCAATCGATCGCGCCGCCGAGAACGCCATCCTGGGCCAGGTTAAGAGACCGCCAAGCGGGTGCTCATCGTTTGTCTTTACGGCGCCTGCCCAGGCACAACGGCCGTTCTTCGCCAATCAAATTGACGCCATGCTGGTCGCGCGGGCGGCCAACCTTCCCACTATTAATGGATACAGCGGCTGGTTTCCTCCGGACTGGAATCTATTGATGTTCGACAATTACTACATCGATCACGCGCGGAAATGGGCTGAGGCCAAGCACGTAGAGCAAGGGATATGTGGGCTGGATTTGCGGAACGGATCCTGGACGACAGAGCTCCCTGCGAACAATGCATATTCGCCCGGTGAGGTGCTGGATTTCCGCACAGGTGGGAATGCGCCACATTTCGAAGACGAAGGGTGGGCCGATCCGGAGCCCGGAGGTTCATGGACGGTCGGCGGACACTCCGTTTTGGTGCTGCAACTGCCTGCGCCGCCCACCAGCGATCTGATACTTTCCATTGAAGCACAGGCCTTTACCCCACCACAGCGAAGCCGCTTTGACGACACCCTGGTGGTAAACGGACGCGTGGTCGCGCAGTGGTCGATTACCGACCATGAACCCCTCATCCGAAGGCAGGTGCGGTTGCCGGCCGGATTAATCCCCTCCCGCATAGTCCGGATCGAATTCATCAACCACGATCCGCGCTCGCCTGCCGACCTTGGGCTATCCGGGGATGTCCGAAAAGTCGGGTTGGCGCTCCACAGACTGCGATTCGACCCAAGTACTTATGCTCCCGGCGAGGTGCTGGATTTTCGCACGGGTGGGAATGCACGACGCGTCGAAGGCGAGGGGTGGGGCGATCCAGAGCCCGGAGGCTCATGGACGGTCGGAGGCCACTCTGTATTGGTGCTGCAACTGCCTGCACCGCCCACGAGCGATCTGGTACTTTCAATCGAAGCACACGCCTTCACCCCACCCCAACGGAGCCACTTCGACGATACAGTCATGGTGAATGGACGTGCCGCCGCTCAGTGGTCGATTACAGACCATGAACCCCTCATCCAAAGGCAGGTACGGCTGCCCGCGGGGCTGATCCGCTCCCCGGAGGTCCGCATCGAATTCATCAACCACGATCCGCGCTCGCCCGCCGACCTCGGGCTATCTGCGGATGCGCGAAAAATTGGGTTGGCGCTCCACACGCTGCGAGTCGATGCAAGAACTCGCTAGAAGCGTCACGAATAATATACCGGTTCTCGCGTTCGACGCACCGAAGGACATGTGTAATGGATCGGAAAAACAGTCGAGTTTCGGCCTCATCTCGTCGCAAACGCCGGAGACGTGACCGGCCACAGGCAGCCACCCAGGAACCTGTCGCGGCTGCTGAAAGCAAACTGACAGATGAGTCGGCCGGCCGAGTCCCGCAAGCTCCGGGTGCCGTCAAAGGCTCGTTCCTGGCATCCCCGTGGCTTCGCTTTGTGGGAAAGTGGGCATCCCTTCTGCTGCTCATCGCTATTCTGATCCCGGTCACGCTATCCCCCCCGTACAGCCCGGCGATCCGGTCCGATGGCGTCGGGTACCACATGTGGATTCGGGCCATTCTCGAACGGGACTTAAGCTTCTGCAAATGGGGTCAGTTGAGTGGCATGGCTCTTTCCGCGCGTGATGAATCTCGCGGCGTCTGCCGGAACATGTACCCACCGGGGTTGGCCCTGGTCCAGTTCCCCATCATGGCTCCGCTGGTGAATTTGCATACGGAGACCCCTCCGATCAGCCCGGCGGAGAATTCGGCCAGCTTGGTTTGCGGAGCAGTAGTGCTGGCGCTGGTATGTTGGCTCCTGCTGGCCTCCAGCTACCTGCTAGGGGCACCTCCTTGGGCGGCGAATTTCGCCGTGCTGGTGTTTACATTCGGTACCGGCCTCTTTCAATACGGTACCTGCGACAGTTGCTTCACCCATATCTATTCCGCGCTCGGCATCTCTTTACTTGTCTGGCTTTGGCTGGGGAGCAAGGCCAAGGGCCGGCCCGCGCCGCCCTGGGCTTTTGCTTTGATCTGTTTTTTTCTGATGGCCCTACGAAACACCAACCTGATTCCGATTCTGTTCCTGCTCCCCGTCTGCGCCACGCCGCAGTACCGGACAGGAGAATCGAAGCCGCGAGGGTCCGGTTGGCGGGCGTTACCGGCAGGCTGGCCAGCAGGCTTGGCAGCCCTGGCGGGGGTTGCTCTGGCGATTTCCATGCAGGTTGCTTACAACTATTACGCTACACGGCAATTCATGTTTTCGACCTACGGCCAAGCGACCTTCCACTTCGACCGGCCGATGCAGTGGCCGGTGCTGTTCTCCTACGAGCGCGGTTTGTTCACGTACTACCCCGTGCTGGCGGTGGGGCTGGCCGCGGGGCTTTGGGCCAGCCGGACACGCATCGCCACCTGTTGGTTATTGGGGCTGATCTCTGTTTTTGTGATGATGTATGGGTTTTGGATGAGCTGGTCTCTGGCCGCAGGGATGGGTCACCGGGGATTCGTGGAGCTGATGCCGTTTGCCGCTGTAATATTTGCCGCCGCACTGCCAGAGTTGGCGCCGAGGAATCGCATACCGGTGATGGCGCTTGGGACGGTGTTGGCTTTCGTCACGTTGGAAATCATGTGCGGTTACTGGGCCACGACCTTTCCTTTTTCCGGAGGCACTCAAAGACTCTTTTGGAAAAATGTCGTGGGCGAAGCCTCTTTGTTATCCTTCCATAGGCACTATCTTCCGGACGACGCCTACTCCGCCTTGATCGTGCCAAGCTGCCTGACATGTCCCACGGCCCCAGGAAGCCCACTCCGCGTACAGGTCACCGTCACGAATTTGAGCGAGCGCTCGTGGCCAGAGGTCGGCATCGCTCTCTCCACACGCTTCGTGCGAGCTGGCGACGGAGTGGCGTTGAGCGGATTCGACAACCGCTTCCCCGTCGGAACCGACTTCGCTCCTCACGCGACCAAGCAGTACGTCATCGCACTGAAAAGCCCCGCCCACCAAGGCGACTACAGCCTGCAGGTGGATTTGGTCCGGGACATGGTGGCTTGGTTCTCCGACAAGGGCACGAAGCGTGGCGAACTGCCGATCCACGTGGGGTCGGAATCGCTCCCGGACGACGCCTACTCTGTCTTGATCGCGCCAAAGTGCCTGGTATGTCCCACAGCCCCAGGAAGTCCACTCAGCGTGCAGGTCACGGTCTCGAATTTGAGCGGGCGCTCGTGGCCGGAGGCCGGCATCGCTCTCTCCATGCGCTTCGTGCGAGCTGGCGACGGAGTGGCGTTGAGCGGATTCGACAACCGCTTCCCCCTCGGAACCGGCTTTGCTCCCCACGAGTCCAGGCAGTACGTCATCGAACTGAAAAGCCCCGCTCCCCAAGGGGACTACCGGTTGGAGTTCGATTTGGTCCAGGAGCTGGTGACTTGGTTCTCCAACAAGGGCACAAAACGAGGCGAACTGTCGATCCACGTGCGAGCCATCCAGACAAAGGCAGGCCAGTCTATCGCACCTCTAGCATAGTCGGTCATTTCAGAAATGCGCTAACGTGCTTTTTGAGCCGATTCGTTGGCCCTCACTGAGGCAGATTGAGCTTGTTGAGCGGCTCGCTCAAGTCTTGCCGAGTGAACTTCCATTCAAAGGGCTTGGCCGTCGCTCCCCAGTAGTATTGAAAATCGAGGAGACGTTCTGCCAGAGTGTTCAGGTCAGGGAAGTCGGCCAACTGGCATGGATCGGCGCGTGAACGAGGACCACGTTTGGATAGCTACTTTGTAGGCGTTGCACGGCTCTGGAACCGCGGTGAGCCGAACAGTTGTCGACAATCCAGAACACGCGGCGAGCATAGTTGTAAGGTGGCCTGGTCATTACCCGCTCGACCAGGCGGTCAAAGGGTTGGATGCCGTTTTGGGTATCGCAGCGGCCAAAGATTCTGGCATGGTGGACATCCAGTCCCGCAATGTAGGTCCAGGCCCCGCAGCGAAAGTACTCGTGCTCGACCTGCATGGAGGCGTGGCCTGCACGCGCGAGTGGGGTGCTTGCGGCGCCGTGCTTGAATGCTGGTTTTCTCGTCGGCCGATATCACGAACTCATCATCTTTCAAAGGCTTACCTTCCCATTCGCGGGCATACAGGTCCAGCAGGCGGCCGGCCTTATCGGCGAAGATGGGATCGCGCGGGAAGATCCAACTACGGTGGTACCAGGGCCGAATGGCGTCGTGATGCAGCCAGCGCCAAAGCGTGCCACTGATGGAAGCCACCAAGCCTTCCGGGCAGGCCTCTCGGGCCAAATCCGTGGTGCTCCAGCGGGACAGTGGCAAGTCGTGTGTGGCCGGGAGTTCGCAAGCCCAAGCCTTGACCTGAACGACCAGATCAGGGGGGAAAAGTCCGGGGACGACCCGGACGAGAGCGTTCCTCTAAGCCGGCGAGGCGTTTGCTGAAAAACCGCTTGCGCCAAAAACAGACGACTTCACGGCGGGTGTCCAAACGGGCGGCAATCTGGTCGTTGGCCAACCCTTCGGCGGCCAGCAGAATCATCTTGGCGCGCTGGACCTGAAAATACGGTAACGTATATTTGCCGGCACGCTTCTCGAGTTGTGCCAACTCGGCGGACGACAAGCGAATGGCATAAGGGCTCGTTCTGGACATGAGGAGGCACCTGATCCGACAATGCCACACTCAAGCCCAAGTTTCAAGCCCCAGACATACGTTAGTGTATTTATGAAACGGTGTACTTAGCTAGCCTAGCGCCGCAGCGAACAGAAAGTCCCGGCGAGGACGCTGTCGCGCCGGCTGAACCCTTGGAACTTTGTTATAGTGATTTCTAAACCAGACCATGGCTGCCAATGCATTCCCCATATTGATCTTTACGTCTTCACATTCAAAGCGAAACCGGGCCTTTTGATGCTTCTCTCAGTCCTCGTGCCGCTCTTCAATGAGGAGGAATGGGTGACGGAAGCGCTATCGCGCGTCCTAAACGCTCCTCTGCCGCCACATATCGATCTTGAGATTATCGTCGTGGACGACGCCTCCACTGATGACTCGGCTTCGCTGGTTGAGGAGTTTTGCGGCCTGTACCCGTCCAAGGTCCGGCTGATCCGTCACGAGAAGAATACGGGCAAGGGCGGAGCGATTCAAACCGCCATTGCTCAGGCCCGGGGAGACTTCTGCCTGTTCCAGGACGCCGACCTCGAGTACTCTCCGAATGACTATACCCGGATGCTCCAGCCGCTGTTGAACGGCACCGCCGACTGCGTGTACGGATCGAGATTCATGACGGTTGGGGAGCGGCGTGTTCTTTATTTTTGGCATTCGGTTGCCAACAAGCTCATCACCGGGCTGTGCAACATGATTTCCGGCCTGAACCTGACTGATATGGAAACCTGCTACAAAGCCACGCGGACCTCACTGCTACAAAGTATTCCGCTGCGGTCCAAGCGGTTTGGTATCGAGCCCGAGTTGACCATCAAGCTGGCTCAGCGCCAGGTTGCGATTGTGGAAACGCCGATCAGCTACTACGGCCGCACATACGATGAGGGCAAGAAAATTGGGCTGAAAGACGCCTTCCAAGCGGTCGGCGTGATGTTGCGATATGGACTCGTGCGGGATATCTATCGGGAGAAAGGACCCGAGATCCTGGACGTCTTAGCGAACGCTCCTCACTTTAATCGCTGGATGGCGGATACCATACGACCGTACCTGGGAAAACGCACCATGGAACTGGGGGCTGGGATCGGCAACTTGAGCCTCCAGCTGGCCAAGGGTGCGCGCCGCTATCTTGCCACCGACATAGATGCAGAGCATTTGAGCCGTCTCCGAAACCGGCTGCAACACCGGCGTAACTTCGAGGTCCATCGCTGCAATTTGGAGTGCCCAACTGACTTTGCGCCTTTCCAGGGGGCTTTTGACTCGGTGGTATGTCTGAATGTCTTAGAACACGTGGAAAACGATCTTCTGGGACTGTCGAATATCAAGTCCGTGCTCGCCCCGGGCGGGCGCGCAGTGATCCTGGTACCCCAAGGTATGTCGGTGTACGGAACACTCGATGAAGTTCTCGGCCATTATCGCCGGTATACCGCGGACGAGCTCCGATCGAGGATGGAGCAGGTTGGACTTCGCGTGGACCGCATTCTGGAATTTAACAGAATTACACGCCCAGCCTGGTTCGTGAACGGACGCATCCTAAAAAAGCGCACCTTCAGCCGCTTTCAGATCCGTGTTTTCGATTCCCTCGTCTGGCTCTGGCGGCCTCTGGACGCGATAATACCGTGGGCGCCGACATCTCTCATTGCCGTTGGTGTGCGAGACTAATACGCAACGTACTCGCCGCACTCGCAGATCGGCACGCAGCTATGTAACAGCGTGGATACTGCAAACGTGCGAGCGGTGGGCGGCGTAGGCAGCCGTGCCCCACCGTGGTGGAGATGACCGCGGCCGGCGCCAGAATATGAGTGTTAACGCTCGGCTCTCAATTCGAAACAGTTACATTGACGCTGGCGGAACCAGTGTCCGGAGTCGCATCGGTGTCCGTCGCCCAAACCGTGATGGTGTGCGGGCCATTGGTCAGGATGAGCGTGTTCAGGTCGAAGTTGAAGCCCACGTTGGGACAGCCGGGCCGCCCCGGGTAGACACTGCACACGTCCAAGCGGTTAACCCCGTAGGTAGCCGTGCCCACCAGCACGTCGTCCACCTTTACTTGCATACTGGTGGGATTGATGGCTGTACCGATCCCAGTGACGTTATCGATGGCCCAACCACTGACCAAAATCGTGCCGGAAACAGTCGCGCCCGCTACCGGAGTGTCGATGTTGACGCTCGGCTCTCAATTCGAAACAGTTACATTGACGCTGGCGGAACCAGTGTCCGGAGTCGCATCGGTGTCCGTCGCCCAAACCGTGATGGTGTGCGGGCCATTGGTCAGGATGAGCGTGTCCAGGTTGAAATTGTAGCCCACGGTGGGACAGCCGGGCCGCCCCGGGTAGGCATTGCACACATCCCCCCGGTACACCCCATAGGTAGCCGTGCCCACCGGTACGCCATCCACAAGAACCTGCAGGCTGGCGGGATTGATCGCGGTCCCAATGGCGGAGGTGTTGTCGATCGCCCAACCGGCCATCGATAGCGTGCCCGAGACGACTGCGTTCGGCGCCGGGTTATCAATATAGACGCTCGGCCGTACTGCACCGCCGACGGTGACCGTCACACTGGCGGATCCCGTGTCGGGAGTCGGATCGTCGGTGTCGGTGGCCGATACTGTGATGGTGTGAGGGCCGGGGCTGAGCGGAGCCGTGTCCAGCTCGAAATTGAAGCCCACGTTGGGACAACCGGCCCGCCCTGGGTACGCAGCGCACACATCCGAGCGGTAGCCTCCATAGGTAGCCGCGCCATAAGTATAGCCGTCAACCTTGACTTGCAAGCTGTTGGGGTTGATGGCGGTCCCGATCGCAGTGGTGTTATCAATGGCCCAACCGGTCAGCAGCACGGTGCCGGAAACGGCTGCGTTTGGCGCTGGGGTATCTATATTGACGCTCGGTGGCGCACCACCGACGGTGACCGTTACACTGGCGGATCCCGTGTTGGGAGTCGGATCGTCGGTGTCGGTGGCCGATACCGTGATGGTGTGAGTGCCGGGACTGAACGCAGCCGTGTCTAACGAATAAGTGAAACCCACGTTGGGGCAGCCAGGCCGCCCCGGGTAGGCAGCGCACACATCCGACCGGTACGTCCCATAGGTAGCTGTGCCCACCAGCACGCCGTCGACTTTAACTTGCAAGCTGGCGGGATTGATGGCGGTCCCGATGGCGGAGGTGTTGTCGATCGCCCAACCAACCATCGATACCGTGCCGGAAACGGCGGCGTTTGGCGCCGGAGAATCGATATTGACGCTTGGCGGTCCACTCGGCGCTCCACTAGAGACTGTGACCGTCACACTAGCAGAGCCCACGCCCGGACTCGGGATATCGCTATCGGTGGCATCGACCGTGATCGTGTGAGTGCCGCGGCTGAGCGCAACCGTATTTAACGAATAGGTGAAACCCACGTCGGGGCAGCCAACCCGCCCCGGGTAGGCAGCGCACACATCCGACCGGTACGTCCCATACGTAGCTGTGCCCACCAGCACACCGTCGACTTTGACCTGCACGCTGCTGGGATTGATGGCGGAACCGATGGCGGTGGTGTTGTCGATGGCCCAACCCATCATCGATACCGTGCCGGACAGGACTGCCCCCGGCGTCGGGAAATCGATATTGACGGACGGCGGTCCGCTCGGCGCTCCACTAGAGACGGTGACCGTCACACTAGTCGAGCCTACGTCCGGGCTCGGGACATCGCTATCGGCAGCGTAGGCCGTAATGGTGTGAGAGCCGGCAGTTAGCGCAGTCGTGTCCAGGTTGAAGTTGAAGCCCACGTTGGGACAGCCGGCCCGCCCCGGGTAGGCAGCGCACACATCCCCTCGGTACACCCCATAGGTAGCCGTGCCCGCCAGCACGCCATCCACATAGATCTGCACGCTACTG
>OCZU010003281.1_pt1 | contig 10233 bp, 10 predicted proteins | sample 1539001 | NCBI WGS metagenome assembly OCZU01 (sample SAMEA3539306, study PRJEB22396) | soil metagenome | biome: tundra; feature: field; material: soil | place: USA | collected 2010-05 | depth 0.15 m | reverse complement strand
AAGACCGGAGCTGTCAGTCCTAGAATTGTGAGAGTCGCCTCCCCCGCACCGTTAATTGTCGTAATATCGCGATATCGCTCATCCTGGTTCCTGAGGCCCTCGGGGTCAAACCAGGACGCGCCTTTGGGCTGCCATTCCCGAGCCCCCATTTTGTCCATCCCTCAGAGGATGCGGTCCTTACGGCCATGTCTAGGATGGGTGGGCACAAAACTGGGCACAGCAGAACGAGAAGATTGTGAAACTACATCGAAGCGCTCGCTATCTGCGTGAAGTGGCAGAGGGTTAATTGGTCGGGGCGATAGGATTTGAACCTACGACCCCCTGCGCCCAAGGCAGGTGCGCTACCAGGCTGCGCTACGCCCCGACTTTCAACGAGTTACGCGTTGTTTTCCTCTGCATCCATCCTAAAGGCAGGTGCGCAATCCACGCAAGGTTTCAGTAGTGCCGGAGTTGTGGGGGGCTGCGGGCGATTTTCCCCGCCGAGGCCCCAAGTCTCGCAAGGGCGTTGGACGCAGATATAATCTCGCTCCATGGACGGGAATATCCGCGACCGAGTCGAGGCACTTTCGCAAGAATTGCCGAAATCCAGAAGCTAAATCTCGCGTACTTGCACAACCAAGTTGGACGGCCTGGCAAGTGAGCGACCACGAGAGACGCGAACAGAGATTGAAGGAGATCATGGGCGAATTGACGAATTGAAGGCGATGACCGACTGGAAGAAGCCCTGAGACCTGGGAGACCTGCCCAAACCTGTCACAATTTTTCCCCGCCCGGACTTTTAGCTTCTCGCTCGACGGGTGGCCGAATTACTAGGGATGGGACCCGCGGGCGAGAAAAAGTAGAAATTTGAACGGACCACATCAGAACAATTGCTTGGCAGGCAAACATTCGGGGTTTCCCACTCGACCTTCGACCACCGCGAACTGGGAAAATGGTGCGGACACTCGCTTGAGGTGAAACCAGAATGGCCTCTTCGGTGAACGTTGGGGGCGTTGTCTCTCCCGTCTGTTCCGATGATCGTGGTCGGGAGAGGCACGAGTGCGAAAGGAAACCATGACAGGAGCCATTGCGGCAAACCCACATGAGGGAAGCCGATCGGAAATTCTCGCCGACTATCTTTTCTCGTCCTGGGGCACGGTCACGCCCGTGCGCAGGCAGGATGACTACGGTATCGACCTGTACTGCACTCCCACGGATCGAATAGGCCTTCGGGCGGTCGTCCGCGATTATTACGTAGTGCAAGTCAAGAGTGGCACAGATCCGTGGGTTTTTGACTATCAGGAATCCGTGAGGTGGTTGGTTGAGTACCCTACCCCGCTGTTTTTGGCCTGTATTGACAAGAAAAGCGGAACTCTTCGCGTCTACCACGTCACTCCAAGGTTTTATGTCTGGGCAATGGCCAAACTGCCAAACCGGCTTGTGCTGACTCCTCAAGACACCGTGGACGGACTCTCAGTGCAGTGGGAAAACGCGGAGGCTTATTCTTTGTCGGCTCCAATCATCCCAGTCACCTGCAGCGACCTGATTAGCGACGAAAAAATCGAACTATTGAAACACGTCTTCACGCAATGGGTAAGGGTCGATCGCGAAAACTGCGATTTAGTTCGCAAGGGGCTACTGCGTTTCCGTATGCCCGCCTCCTATCGCACAAACGAAGCCCCTCCAGGCAACATCGTCGAGGCGGGAGTCAGGGCCCCCGAACCCGAGTTTATGAAGCGTGGAATTCAAACACTGGCGGAGTGCGCTGAATGCGTGGGTGGTCAGCTGGGTCAGCTAGATGACCTCTCCGGTGCGCTGCGTGCGGCGCTTCTTGTCGATCACTTGACCAGGAAGTATTCGGATCTTTTCGCCAATCTGCCCCGGTGGCAGGGTAAGCGTGTGCCCGCCGATCTTGGAATGATCGTTGTGCAGGCACTCAACCAATTTCTCGAAGAAAAAGACGGTGCTTCTCCTTATCGATATCGCGGGATTGACGAGGTTCAGAAGGCATTGGACAACGATTCAGTCGTGCGGCGTTTTCTGATGAGCAAGGCCAGCGGTGACTGAGACGGACACAACGGAATCACGGCGCACCCACAATATGTTCGGGGATCCAACCTGCGCAGCAGCGGGCAAGTATCCATGTTTCCTCGCCGAAAGACGGGGTTCGCACTCCCGCGTCGGACTGTCCCCGCTAGAACTTAGTCGCCGCCTCTTGGCTTTATCACCCGATGGGTTGGCCGAATTTCTTGGGATGGGACCCTTGGGACCGGAAAATTAAGAATTTCGGAACCGGGTGGGGAAGGGTGCCCAAGCAGCCGCCATCTCAGTTTCCTTAGGAATTTCCGATGGCTCAGGCTGAAATTTTCCGGCGGCTTTGCGAATGGAGGCTCGTGTTGAAAAATCTTTCAAAAACCAGGACGAGAGCGTAGCGTTTCTTGGTGAGTGCGATAACGACTTGGTGGAAGGCTCTCAAGCGACGGAATCTCGTTGACGATTACCCGTGGCCGCAAGAAGACATGTTTCACCCGGTTGCGCCGACCAAGCCTGCTCCGAAAGCTCAATCGCAATGGGAGCGGCCTGAAATAGCTTCGATTATCTATAGCGGAACTAGTCACTTGCGCCACTACGAACGCCGCGAACTCCATGCACGGACCCATAAGCGCCGCGCACTCCACGCAACATGGGGCTACCTTGAAAGCCAAGATGTTTGGAAACTGTTTATGTACGGCTTGCTTTTCACCCTTCTGCTCTATTACCTGTACGACTTTATCCGATTCTCCCTCTCCTTATTTCTTTAGCGCCTTTGGAAGGCTCGGCTGAAATTTTTTCCGGCCTGAAAAACCGGTGCCATTCTCTAGTCCAGAAGAAGTACTGCATAATAAAGGTTTCCAGAAGGGTCGTTGACCTGTATCGGCCAATTCTCACTGCAGTCATCGGGAAGGTTGAGAATCCGCAGGCTCGCACGATTCAACCCCTGAACAGCTCTCTGCTTTGAAGTGCAGCCACGCACGATTCCATAGGTAGCTTGTCGGAGTCTCTCGTTCAGGGACGATCGTCCGTATTCCAGACAGAACTCAGTCATCCTCCGATTGGCAATCTCTTGAAGAATCAATAGTTTGTCCTTTGTGCCTTAGCTGGCGGCCCAATTGCAATCACAAGGAGGTGGTGGCCGACGCTCTGAACCAGAACGTCCTGGATGCTTCGGTAAGGTAGCGTGAATACTGCGGCTCCCTGTGCTGCGTGCAGGGCGTCAAGACGTCCGATTTGGAGGTAATTCATTGACGGCAAAGCTTCTTCTGATCGAGGATAGCAGGTACTTAAGGATGGCAGCCCGGCAGGTCCTGAGCAATGCCGGTTTCATTATCGTGGAGGCCAGCGATGGGGAAGAAGCTCTCCAGAAGGCTCGGGAGAGTGAGCCGGACCTCATCATTCTGGACATGCTGTTGCCCAAGCTAGGGGGCGAACGCGTGCTGCAAGCTCTCCAGCAAGATCCGGCAACAGCCCGCATTCCGGTGATCGTGCTCAGCGGCCTTTCCCAGGGCAACGCTGACAAACTGAAGGAAGCTGGCGCGACGGCATACATCGAGAAATCGAAGCTCGACCTTACAAAGAGTGGTGAAAACTTAGTCCGCCTGGTGAACGCCACGCTTCGCAAGGCGATACCCCTAGTTGGAGCTAAGGGTTCGCATTGATTGCGAAGTTGGAACGACCACTCCCAAGCAGGCTGAGAAAGAAGGCCAGCCTACGGCGCGGGAACGCCCCCGCCTTCGTAGAAGCGGGGTTCCGGTCGCAACATCGCCATTTCACTCGTCCTATGACATTAACCTCCAAAATCTTTTTCGTTTGCAAAGATTTTTCATGGCGTCTATGCGGCGACCGCGGTTAGTTGGGCTGTCACAGGCGTGAGCTGGGCAACTGTGGAGCGTAACGCACTGAGGATAGCCACCTCAGGGGTCACCCAAAAGCGGCCAATGAGGGTCACCTCAAAACCGGCCAACGGAAATGAAGCTCGGGGACGTTAATTCCGACGCAAGGCAGTAGCCTTCGTCGGTATGAGCAACCTCTTGAGCGAAGCGAAAAAACAACAAGTGATAGCCCTGGGACGGCTCGGATGGCCCTTGCGGCGCATCGAGCAAGAGACCGGGGTGCGTCGGGAGACCGCCGGTGCCTACCTGAAAGCGGCCGGGATCGGAGTCCGGCCGCCGGGTGCGTGGGGACGGCGGGCGCCGGCAAAACCGGCCAACCAGGTGACCACCGGGTCGGATGTGGCAAAACCGGCCAACCCCAACATCAAGACCAACCCCGAAAACCTTTCTAATAGGGAAAAAGCAAAAGCAAAACCGGCCAATGCCGAGGAGGTGACCACCGGGTTTGGCGTGGAGTTGAGCGACTCAGAACGCAAACGTTCCATACCCGTTCCGTCCACCAGTTTGTGCGAACCGTTTCGTGAGGCGATCGAACTGGGTCTCAGCCAGGGTCGCAATGCCATCGGGATTTGGCAGGACTTGGTGTCCGACAGCGGGTTCCAGGGCGGCTATCAGACCGTCAAACGCTTCGTGCGCAAGCTCCGTGGAAACCAACCCCCGCAGCCACGAGCCGTGATCATTACCGCACCGGGAGAAGAGTCCCAAGTCGATTACGGTACCGGCCCCATGGTCCGCGATCCGCAAACCGGCAAATATCGACGCACACGATTGTTCGTGCTGACGCTCGGCTACAGCCGCAAGGCTGTACGTTTGCTCTCCTTCCGCTCTAGTTCTCGCATCTGGGCCGAGTTACACGAGAAGGCGTTTCGCCGACTCGGCGGCAGTACGCGAGTGGTCGTACTCGATAACTTGCGGGAAGGCGTGCTCGTCCCCGACCTCTACGATCCCACTCTGAATCCACTCTATCGCGACGTGCTCGCCCACTACGGCGTGGTCGCCTTGCCGTGTCGGATCCAAGATCCCGATCGAAAAGGAAAAGTTGAGCGCGGCGTCGGACACGCCAAGAACACACCCCTCAAGGGAAAACGCTTCGAGAGCCTGGAAGAAGCGCAAGCCTATCTGGACCGCTGGGAAACCAGCTGCGCCGATACGCGCATCCACGGCACCACCAAACGGCAAGTCGCCGCCATGTTTGCCGAAGAAAAACCGTTCTTGCTCCCACTGCCCCTGGAACCTTTCCGCTACTACCAGCACGGCCAACGGGTCGTGCATCTGGACGGTTGTGTCGAAGTCGAAGCCGCCTATTACGGCCTACCGCCGGGCTGGATCGGACGCTTGGTCCGAGTCCAGTGGGACGAACTCTACGTTCGCATCCTCGATCCCAACAACGGTCTGCTGCTGCGGGAACATGTGCGCCAGAAACGCGGCTGGTATCGCATCAAAGAAGAAGACCACCCGAAACACAGACCGCTGCGCGTCTCTCAGTTACTGTGGCGCGCCGGCCGCGCCGGTACTCACATCGGCGCACTCTGCAGCCTTATCTATAGCCAACTCGGCGAACCGGGCATCCGCCGCGTCTTAGGCATCCTCGCGCTGGCCAAGAAGTTCGGCTTGGCTGCCGTCGAGGAGGCTTGCCTGAAGCGGGCGCTCTTTCATAATGCATTGACCCGGTGACTAGGAGTTTTGAGTGTAAACGTCTGGTTTCATCGACGGTCGAGTAGAATCTTGGTGACGTGGGCCAGGAAGGGCCGCGAACAGCGCTATCCTGCCCGGCGATTGCGCGACTGATCGGGCGTTACAAGGAGATCCACCGTGAAAAGACATCGGGCGTCATTCGGCCTTTGCGTGGGCTTTGTGCTGATCCTCGGATCAGGAATTGTGCCAACATTGATGGCGGCGGACCCATCGCCGATCGTTGCAAATTGGGAAGGGACTCTTGATCCGGGTGCTCAGCCTAAGAAGCGAATTGTCGTGCACATTACCGCCGCCCAGGACGGAAGTCTAAGCGGAACGATCGACTACCCTGACGAGAGCGCTTCGGGGGCGCGGATCACTGCCATAACCTATCAAGAACCCGCCCTCCACTTCGAAAGCACTTCCGGTCAGGTTTCGTACGACGGCACGATGAACAAAGGGAATACAGAGATCGCGGGCACTTGGAAGCAAGGCGCAGCGCCGGTCAGTCTCACGCTCAAGAAGACCCCCTAAACTCACAGGCTTCGATTTACATATGAGCGTGGTTTCAATGCGCGTAATCGCCTGGTTTCGTAAACTATCCAAACGTGAGAGCAAACTCCCTCGAATCGCGGGCAACCACAACGCTGTGACTGCGGTCACTGAAAGACTGCGACGCTCGCCCCTACGATCCTCGGTGACCGCAGTCACAGCGCCGGAGTATTCATCCATGAAGATCACGATGATCGGCCACAGCACGGTGTTGATCGAAGTTGCTGGAAAGCGCATCCTGACCGACCCTTACTTCGGCCTACACGGTAATCTCGCCTATGCGCGGCCTCGGCCGCCTGCTCGGTCGCGAGAAGAATTGAGCAACGTCGATCTGGTTCTCATCTCGCACAATCACTTCGATCACATCGACCGCCGATTCCTCCGTGCCTTGCCGCAGTCCGTCCCAGTTTTCGCCCCTGTCGCCTCAGCCTGGATGACGCGCATTAAGGGAGGGCGCAACGTGACCGGCCTTAGACCCTGGGAGCGGAGATCATTTGGCACGGCCTCCATCACGGCAGTGCCTGCCCGCCACGTTACTTTCACCGTCGGCTACATCATCGAGGCTGACAGTAAGCGGATCTATTTCGCGGGCGACACCTATCTCGCAAACTTTATGGAAAGGATTGGCCGCGAACTCCGGCCAGATGTGGCATTGATTCCGGTCACGACCTTCCGTATCCCAATGACCATGGGCGAGAAGCAGGCGGTTGAAGCTGTGCGGCTTCTGGCTCCCCAGGTCGTGATTCCGATTCACCTCGGGATCATTCCGCGCTCCCCGCTGATGCGAACGAGCCACAGTCCGGGAGGCTTTCGAGAGCGCGCACGACAAGCAGATTTGAGTGCGAACATTGTGATTCTGCAAGAAGGGGAAAGCTTGAACGAGTGCGACGGACGATCCCCAGATGCCCAATTATGGAAGCATTTATATAGGGCTGCCGTCCTTGAAACAAATATGGACCTTGTCCCTCGACGAGTACTGGAAGCACGTAAAGCTTGTGGGGAACGAGCAATGCACTTGATCCGGGAGGCGGCGGTCGACGAACCAGAATTACAAGACTTGGTGTATGCAAGTCGGGTTTTGGACGAATTGGAAAGAAAGTGTCAGTCCGCTTCAAGACCCGAGCAGCCAATTCCAGTGAGTCAAGGGATTAACGCTGGTGCACTTCCGGCGACTGCTGGTAAAGAAGGAAGTAAGAGGTTATAGTTGACCGTACTGATTCGCGCCCGAGTCCTTCATCATGGTTGCCTTCTTTCGGATAGGGCGCTGCTAGATTTTGGGTGTAAAACGATCCCGCGGATTGCTCTTCAGGTTTTGGAAGGCATCAGTGCAGTCGCCTCTGCCAGAAAACGAAGGATCCCGTCTTGAAAGTCTTCATAGCTTTCGAATTCTGGGAACATCCTGCGAGCAAATTTTCGACGACATTCTTCGTCTGGCCATCCTCAGCTGCGATACTCCCATCGGCAAGATCGGATTTGTTGATCAGGAACGTGGCTCAAAGCGAAAATCGGCTTTGAGTTCGACGAGATTCCGCGAGAGCGGTCGTTTTCTGCCCATGCACTTTTGCGATCCGACATCCTAATCGTGCCTGATCCACTCGCTGACGCGACGTTCACGAACAATCTACTAGTGACGGAGATCGGAGTCAGATTTTTTGCGGGGATGCCGCTAATCACCTCTAGCCACCAAGCGATAGGGGTCATCAGCGTGATGGACCGTGTGCCACATCTCATGACAGCGGAGCAAATAGATTCCTTGCAGATTCTTGCTCGACGGATTGTGGCTGAACTGGAAACACGACGCAGCACAAACGCTCAATCGCCGCACCAGAGGCTTCACCTCGAACCACCCCGCCAACGTTCCGTCACCGTCTTGATAGTCGAAGACAACGATAACCTTCGAAACCTCCTGCAACGGACGCTTGAAGGGGTTGGGTTTTCTGTCCTTCCTGCCGCCGATGGTGCGGAGGCGCTCCGCTGGAGCGAGCAACATGAGGGCACGATAGAGATTGTGGTGAGTGATATTGTCATGCCCGAACTCAACGGGCTTGAGCTTTCAAAGCGAATTCGTGTGGCTCGCCCCGAAACGAAATTCTTGTTTATAACGGGCTTTGGCGATCAGTTCCCCGAATTGCGCGAATACGGCGAAAACATTCTGGAAAAGCCATTCCTTCCTTCGGAACTCGTGCGTAAGGTGGACGATATACTCAACCAAGGACAAGCGGCCACGGGCACCGGATAACACCGCATACCCTTGCCGTTAAGTACGAGCAGCAGATTGTCCAAATCGCAGTCCTCGACCCGCAGACTCAAGGCCTCGCTGATTCTGCATCCCGTGTCCAGAAGCATGAGTACGAGCAGGTGCAGCCGCCGCTCGTAGAAGCTTCTTGGCTTCCAACCGATGAGTCGTTGTACCTGCGGCATGTTGAAGGTTGGAAGGATAAACTGCGGTTCCTTCATTCGAGGAACTCGGAGGGTCGAACCTGTCCACTTTAGATAAGCGTTGACGGCGCGCGTATGCGATTGTTGCAGCCGGTTGGTTTGAGCCCCTTCTCGCGCATTCGCATCACGAACGCCTTGAGGTCGCCTTCGTTGGGTGACTCTATTCCGAGCCATTCGAGGCTGTTGCGATACCAAGCGATTGTTGCGGGTGAGACGTTGTGAAGATACTGCCGCTCGTTGATGAACGACTCACGATTTCCCTCCACAGGTGGTCAGAATTGGAGGAAAAACGCGTAAACGATTTATTATCAGGACCTGCGCTCTAACCCTGCGCCCAAGGCAGGTGCGCTACCAGGCTGCGCTACACCCCGACTTTGTTAACGACTTTGCTGAATCAATGGCTCTTTCGATTATAAACGACGGAACGCGCTATAATTTTTGGTTGGATATGCAGAACCTGCGGTATGCGTTAGTCGCGTACGTGAAGAGTCCAGTGGGAGAGTTCGTGCAGAATCTCCGGCGGGAGCTGCATCCCGACTTGCCTCATCTCGCGGCCCACATCACCTTTCTGCCGCCGCGGCCTCTACAGGGAACGGAAAGCGCGGCGCTGCAAGTGCTGGCTGGAATCTGCGGCCACGCCGAGCCCTTCGAAGTGACTCTGGGCGACATGGAAAGTTTTGTTCCCACCACGCCCACGGTTTACATCCGCGTGGCTCATGCCGCTTCACGGTTGCTGGAGTTGCACGACCAGCTCAACACGCAGGCGTTGGCCTTTGCCGAAGAGTGGCCGTATATTCCTCACCTCACGATCGTGAAAATGGCGACCGAACCAGCGGCGGAACGGGCACTGGCAATTGCCCGCGAGCGCTGGCAGCAGTATTCCGGAACCCGCCGCATCCTCCTCGACCGGCTCACGTTTGTGCGCGAAGACGCGCAAAACTGCTGGGTGGACCTTGCCCCGGTTTTGCTCGGCGGCAGCCTGGTTTCACCCTGAATCGTCCTCGCTCCGTAACCTCTGCCTGATTACCTGTCCGTTACGTTACGGCCGCCCAACTCTTCATGGCCCCTGGTACATCTCCCTCCCGTGCGTTGCGCCGGGGCTGGCGGGGCTGTAAATAAAAGATAGGGAACTGTGCGAAGTCCCGCGCCGGAAGCCACTTCGGGCGTGGGGTTCGGCAAAGCCGGAGGGCAAAGCATGCAGATCGGGGTCTACGGTTCGGGGTACCTGGGAACAGTGATTTCGGCCTGTCTGGCAGACTTCGGCACTCCCGTCTCCTGTTGTCATCCTGACCGGTCGCGCATGGTCGAAATGGCGCAGGGCAACATCCCATTCTTTGAGAAGAATCTGAAAGAGATCATCCGGCGCAACGTGCGGGCGGGACGCCTGGCGTATTCCACCGATATCGAATCTTTTGCGCGCAAGACACAAGTAATTTTTCTGGCCGAAGATGGAGCGGACAACCTGTCCGACGTGGTGATGCGGATCGCGAAGCTGGCGCCCAAGCCTCCGATCCTGACCATTGTCACTCCCGTGGCAGTCGGTACGGCTGCGGCGCTCGAGAAATCCCTGAAGAGTGCGGGCGTGCATGGGACGATCGTGTCCCAGCCCATGTTCTTCACCGACGGGTGCGCCGTGGAAGACTTCAACTGGCCCGACCGG
>OCZU010003280.1_pt1 | contig 10236 bp, 8 predicted proteins | sample 1539001 | NCBI WGS metagenome assembly OCZU01 (sample SAMEA3539306, study PRJEB22396) | soil metagenome | biome: tundra; feature: field; material: soil | place: USA | collected 2010-05 | depth 0.15 m | reverse complement strand
GGGAAATCGGTACTACCAGCCAGCCGACGCCGGGGCCACTGCCTGGACTCCTGCCAGGCCGGATGGCCGGGACAAGGAGTGCACTGGTCACAGATTCTGGCCGTGCGCGTTTCCCCTAGCGTGAGCAACCCGCCCGCAGTTGGCACGGAGCCCGGACGAGAAGTCCTGCATTGGAGGACATGGCGTGTGCGGAGCACCGCATGGCGAGTCGGGCGCCGACCGGTCCCGGCGACCCGGAACCTGACGACTCGACTCTGCTGCGATTGGCCAGGTGCGGCGACCGGGTGCGCTGGACGCGCTGTGCCGCCGCAACTGGGCGCTGCGAGACGACTCCGGGTGAACCTGGTTACGTTGTTCGCCGATGCTGACAAGGCGGATGGGCCGAAGCTATAGGCCCGTCTTTATCGATCCGAGCCGGCGTATTCTCCGAGCGAACTTGCCGCCTGTCAGGCTCACTTCGAAAGCAAATTTCTCGTTCTGCTCAAGCTGCACTCCTCCAATCGTGACCCGGGTCATGGCCACGTAGACCTGGCTCCAGGGGCAGACGCGGAGCCCCTCGTCGCCATTTTGCCTGGCGTTTCCAGCGCTTACAGCTGCCATCAGCTCGTCGTGGAACTGAATCGTGCGACCGGGATCTGGATCGGCGCGCCAAAGCTGACGGAGCTCTTCAGCATCAGCCGGATTAGCCCTACGCTGAGGGCGCTGAAATGCAGCTGTTAGACGCCACATATCTTCGTCCGACGGGATAGCCGGGACCGGGGTAGCGCGGCTTGTGCGTGGCTTGCGATCCCTATCGTGCCGGGTATCTATCAGCGACGGATTTGATGCTTCGGCTGGCTTAGACTTGGGCTTGGTCTGCTGAGCGCCAGGTATAAAGCCGAGCCGATCGAACCCACGGCCGAAGTAGTTGCCTTCCGCACCAGCCTTGAGGTTAAACAACTGCCCAGTTCTGAAACGCTCAGTACCGATGGCGACATCCACCAGGGCAACGAATGTCGAGATCCAGGGGCAGGCCTTGCTGAATTCGCCCGGCCTGACAGCTACCTGGCCAGTCTTCACCGCGGCTATGATCCGCCCGAAGAGCCGGTAGGTCTCCTCCGGATTCGTGTCAGCCCGCCAGAATGCCTCCAGCTCGGCGATGCGGGTGGGGTCATTCTGGTACACAGACCTGGCGCTTGGATCTGTCAGCCCCCAAGCGTCAAATGTTAGCCCAAGTCGCTGGCCAAGGGTTGGTACGGCGGGTGGCTGCGGGGCTGGCGGGGTGGCGGGATGGGACGTCGTGGGTGGTACGTACCCTTGGCCAACCTGCACGGGGGAACGCCCCGGACCAGTTGGCGGCGGCGCTGCTGTCCGACGCGGAGCTGGTGGCGGCGCTGGTGGCGGCGGTAGGCGCCGGGAGCGAGCTGCCGCCTGAGCGACCGCATCATACCTGGGATCAATAAGCGCCGGCCTGGCGATTTGCTGGCCAGCCCTGAAGTAAAGCCGCACTACTTCCTGCAGCATGACCCAGATTTCCTGGCCCAGCCTCACCGCTTGCCGGTCGCTCTCCGCAGCTTCAACCTGGTCAAGCTTGGCCCGAGCGACTTTAGTGGCTCCAACAATGACCTTAAATGCATCGTCATACTTGCGTGGCAAGACCGAACGATCATTTTGCATGTTGTTCAATGCATCTTCGACGGCAGTGCCCAATTGCACTACGGCATGAATCGTGGCCACGAAATGGGCGGGCTGTGCGTCAGCCACCCAGTCTAGTCTCGGAGCCTTTGCTGGCAGCTCTACGGGCAGTTCGAACTCTGGATCTGCGTCGACGGCAGCGAGTGCCGTCTGTGCATGTTCTATCCAGCCGAGCGCGCCGTCATATAGTTCCTCCGCCAGCGCAAAGGTGGCCTCCGGCAGCATGCCTACTTCGCCTAGATGCTTCTGGGCAGTTGCCTCCAGCACGGCCGCCATGTCCTGCAATGCCTGAGCCGTCCAGACCGACAGCAGGAGGGTGGTGGTGGCGCTATTTTGCAACCAAGGATGGCTCTTGATTGCTATCTCTAGGCGCAGGTCACCGATCGGACCATCAAATGCTGCAATGCCGGTGACGACGGCCCTTTTCTTTTGGCCGAGTCCCGTGGCTGCCACGGCTTTGCCGGTAAAACGTTCCCAGAAACTCATTCTATGCCCTTGCTACGAGCTGGCGACCGTGCGCGACTCCCACGTGTGCCTGACGATAGACCCCCATCCTGCCACCCTCGATGATCCGCCGAGAAAGGATCAATACGCGACCTTTCAGTGCATCAGAGGCCAAGTCGGCAGGTACGGCAGGTAACTGGTCCGGGTGCAGGACCGACGGCTACGGCAGCCGGGATAGGCGTTTTCGGTACACCACATGCCGGCGTAGCGGTCCCTCGTCGACGTCCGGGTCGTCGAAGTCCTGCATGGGATCGCTCGTCATCCCGATCCGCCGCATGACCGCCCGCGTGCGCCGCCACGCTGTTTCGAGACCGCTGAACGACCTCTCCTTGTCCACGGTGTCCAGCCCAGTGAAGCCGATGAACTCGCCCGATGCGCGGACCTCTACGGCCCAGAAACCAAAGCCGTTTCGGTCCAGGTCGCCCTGGAAGTTGAGAATCCAGCCCGGGGCCTGCTCGACGGTCAGCAGCGGGCCGAGGTACTGCCGGACCTCCGGATCGGCGTTCATCGCCGCCCACGGCGCGACATCGGACTCCAACCATCCCCGCATGATCAGTCGTTCAGTGCTGAGTTCCACCATCGCGCCAGCCTATTCGGACCGGCTCCGAGCGGTAGTAAGCGCACCAGCGGCCGGCTTGGCCGACCCCGCTGGGGCTCAGGCCAAGTCGGCAGGCTGGGGATCAGCTGGCGGGCGGGAGCGTTCTCCGCCATGATGGCCGCCTGACTGGCCTTCGCGAGCGCTGGCTCGTTCGGCCCGCCTCGCTGATCAGCTGCAGGATCTCGCTCGTTCGCTGCCGAGTCAGCGGGGAGACGTGCTGCAGTTGCGAGCGCCGGGCTGCCACCTCCTCCGCCACGGCCAGCAGGCTCAGCCGTACGTCTGACACGCCACACACTCTGGCTTGGATATGTGCAACTTGGTGTCGCGGTGGAGCGTTAGCTGATTGTGGCGAGCGGACAGGTCGGCGGCTGGGTGCGGCGGCTTCTGGGGCAGCCGGGGACAGCCAGCCTGGCGCGCTACCGGGCGATGCTGCCGGAGATCGCCAGGCGTGAGCATCTGCTCGCGGGGCTGACCGACGATGAGCTGACTGACATCGCATGCGATGCCGCGGACGATGCGGAGATCTGTGCGCTGGGCCGGGAGGCGGCCCGCCGAGGACTCGGCGAGCGTTCACACGATGTCCAATTGCTCGGCACGATGGCGATGCTGTCCGGGCAGGTCGCTGAGATGGCCACCGGCGAGGGCAAGACGATGGCCGGCGCGATAGCGGCAGCGGGGCACGCGCTGCGTGGCCGGTCGGTGCACGTGATGTCGGTCAACGACTACCTGGCACGGCGCGACGCCGAGTGGATGCGCCCGATCTACGACCTGCTCGGGGTGACGGTCGGCTGGATCAGCCAGGACTCGACGCCGCAGCAGCGCCACGACGCGTATACCGCGCAGGTGACCTACGCGTCGGTGAGCGAGCTCGGCTTCGATCTGCTGCGCGACCGGCTGTGCACCGATCTGGCCGATCTCATCGCAGGTGAGCCGGATGTGGTCCTGATCGATGAGGCCGATTCGGTCCTCGTCGATGAGGCGCTGGTGCCGCTGGTACTCGCGGGCGCGGTGGACGAGGCCGGAGCCGACCACGAAATCGCGGCCATCGTCGGCCGGTTGCGCCCCGGCATGCACTACGAGACTGACGACGAAGGCCGCACGGTGAACCTGACCGGCGAAGGGTCGGCAGCCGCGGAGAAGGCCCTGGGCGGGATCGATCTCTACGCCGAGGGGCACCTCGGCACACTCACCCGGCTCAACGTCGCCCTGCATGCCCGCGCGCTGCTCCACCGGGACGTGGACTACATCGTCAGCGACGGCACGGTCCATCTCGTCAGTGAGTCAAGGGGCCGGGTGGCCCGGCTGCAGCGCTGGCCGGACGGCCTGCATGCGGCGGTCGAGGCGAAGGAGGGCCTGATCGCCAGCGACAGCGGCGAGATCCTGGACAGCATCACGGTCCAGGCGCTGGTCCAGCGGTATCCGGCTGTATGCGGCATGACCGGGACTGCCGTGGCGGCCGGTGAGCAGCTCAGCGAGTTCTACCGGCTCGAAGTTGCCACCATCCCGCCGAACCGTCCCTGTATCCGCGAGGACGAGCCGGATCGTCTGTACCGGAGCATGCAGGAGAAGGAACGGGCGATCGTCGAGGAGGTCGCGGCGACGCACGCTACCGGGCGCCCGATCCTGATCGGCACCCTGGACGTCGCTGAATCCGAGCGGCTCGCCAGGAAGCTCACGATCGCGGGGTTGCCCTGCGTCGTCCTTAACGCCAGGAACGAGGCCGAGGAGGCCGCGATCGTGGCCGAGGCCGGTGCGCACGGCACCATCACAGTGTCCACCCAGATGGCCGGGCGCGGCACTGACATCCGCCTCGGCGGCCGCGCGGGCGACCGGGATGAGATCGCTGAGCTCGGCGGGCTGAGGGTGATCGGCACTGGCCGGCATGCGAGCAGCAGGCTCGACCTTCAGCTGCGGGGGCGGGCCGGACGCCAGGGCGACCCGGGCAGTTCGGTGTTCTTCGTCAGCATGACGGATGAGCTCATCACCATGCACGTGCCGGACGGCGCGCCGCCCGATCCGGTCCAGGACGACGGCCGGGTCAGCGATGCCAGAGCGCACTGGACGGTGGGTCACGCGCAGCGCATCGCCGAGGGCGCGAACCTGGAGATCCACCGCAATACCGTGCGGTATAGCAAGGTCATCGAGCACCAGCAGCGCATCGCCGCCGAACACCGGGACCGGGTGCTGCGTACTGACGCGGCGCTGGCGGCGCTCAGCGCCCGGTGCCCCGAGCGCTTCGCTGAGCTATCCAGGCTCGCCGATGAGGAGGTCCTTGTCCGCGCCGCGCGCCAGATCACCCTGGCCCACCTTGACCGCGGGTGGTCAGCGCACCTGGAGCAGATGAGCGAGGTCCGCGAGGGCATCCACCTGCGGTCGCTCGGCATCAGCGCCAGCCCGTTCGGCGGCCACCTCCAGCCGCTTGATGAATTCAACAAAGAGGCGGTGCGCGCCTTCACCAGTCTGCTCCGCGACGTCGAGGAACAGTCCGCCGAGACGTTCCGGACCGCGCGGATCGACGCCGATGGGATTGATCTTGACGCCGCTGGGCTGAAGCGACCCACCGCCACCTGGACGTACATGGTGCACGACAGCCCGTTCCGCACCGATCTCGGCGCGGCCATTCGCGGTGTGGGCCGCCTCATCCGCAAGGTGCCCACCAGCTGATTCCCGCTGGCCGATCAGAATCGTGCTAGCGCGGCGGTGGCGAGTGTCACGATGGCCGGCGGTGCATTGCGGCTGGTGAGGGCCAGCGACGGCATCGAGATGCTGAAGCCCCGGCTGCCCTTCTGCACGAACACGGTCCCGGCGGCAGTCCAGAATGCGTCGTCACCCAGTCCGTGGAGGTGCTCGCTGCCAGTCTCATTGAGCTTAGGCGTGCCCATACTGGGGGTATCGGGGTAAATCTGGACGTAGACGAGGAGACTCGGGTCGGCCGTCGCGGAGTAGACGCAGATGTTTCCGGCACCATTGCCCGCCGCCATCGGCTTGCCCGTGGCCGCCGTGACGTCGCTGACGGTTACCAGCCCGCAGGCCGACCCGCTCGCGGCAGCGGATGAGCCTGGGGCAGGTGCCCCCGCTGCGGACGGGTGCGATACGCCGGCCGGCTGAGCGCTGTGGTTCGGTGCCGAGGTCGTGCCACCGGAACTGGAGCAGGCCGCCAGCCCGGCCCAGAGCAGCGCAGCCGCGCCGATGGCCAGCGCGGATCGCGACACGAGAGATTCTGCTGACGAGATGGTGATCATGGTTGTCTCCTGGGGTGCAGTAGGACTGCCTCGGTGATGCGGTCGAGTGGGAAATGCCCGGCGTCGTTGACGGCCCGGACCGCGTCGCTCGACAGCGCCTGGAACACGCAGAAGCAGGTGTCCTCCGCGGGCAGATACATCGACTGGAGGTAGCGGATCGCGGTCCCGCCACCGCCTTGCTCGGCGCAGATGCGTGCGACGTGAGCGACCGAGGTGGCTAGGTCGTCTACGGCACTGACCGGGAGGTACCGCTCGACGAGGAAAGCTGATGCTGACCCGTCCAGCTGGGGCGATCGCAGGTTTTCCACAGTCCGGACGCTAGAGGCAGGGAGCCGGCCTGGCATCGGTAGAATTACCCGCCATTGCTCTCGGGGCTACTGCAAATCAGGTGTCACAGCCTGCCGGGTGCGGTGCGTGGAGACCCAGAGGGCCAGCTCGGTCCGTGACCGCAGCCCGAGCTTGCGGTAGACATGCCCAAGGTGGCTGTCGACGGTGCGAACGCTCACGAACAAGGCGCTGGCGACCTCACGGCTTGTCTGCCCGGCTCCGACTAGCGTGACGATCCGTTGCTCCATGGCTGTGAGGTCCCCGTCACTGCCAGGTTTGCCGCCGATACCCGCAAGTTCCGTGAGTGCTTGCTGTGCCTGTACTGGTGTACCGAGGCTGATGAAGACGGCGTAGGCAGCCTCCAGTTCACGTCTGGCGTCGCTGCGGCGACCGGCCCGGCGCAGCACGGTGCCGAATTGGAGCCGGGTGCGGGCCTCCTCGAACGGCATCGGCAGGCGTTCGTGGTCGGCCAGGGCACGTTCGAGGGCATCAACTGCGGCCGGTGTGTCACCGGAAGCTGCGTAGAGCACGCCGTGGCAGCGGCCGGCCATGGCGGTCGACCAGGGCAGGTGGTTGCTCTCGGTGCTCGCGTCCAGTTCAGCGGTCAGGCGCTCCGCCTCATCGATGTTGCCCACGGCTACCAGGGCGGTGACGGCGTCCGGGTGCAGCCGCATGATGGCGGGCTCGGCAATTCCGAGCTCGCGGGAGATAGTGACAGCTCGCAGGAAATGGGCGGCTGCAGCACACAGGTTACCGGCGGCGAGCTCGGTGAACCCCAGGCTTCGATTGTGCAGCGCCACGGCGGAGTCATAGCCGAGCGCCTCGTCCAACGCAAGGTCACCTTCGGCGAGATCGCGGGCTTCGGCGAGGCGCCCTAGGTGCGCCAGCGTCAGGACATGAGCCGAGGCCAGCACCGGAGCCCTGCAGCCGACGCGTGCCGCGTGGTCGCGGCCTTGCGCCGCGTACTTCAGTGCGAGCTGGTACTTCCCAGCCCAGCACTCGAGAATCGCGAGATGACCGAGGATGTTGGGCAGGCAACGATCGTCGCCCTCGTCCTCGGCGCATGTCCTCATCGCATGCAGCCAGGAACGCGAATCCTCGAACCGGTCTACGACCTTCAGGAAAATGCCGAGAGCCATGTCCGCCCGGTCACCAACTGGCGGGGGCATTCCCTGGGCCTGCAAGGCGACTGCCCGCTCCAGGGTCGTCACGGCGAGGCCGTGGCCGAGGCGACACCCGTGCAGCGCCAGATTGGCAAGAGCGTTCGACAGGAGGTCCGGCGGCGGCGAGTCGATGCCCTGCAGCAGCTGTACGGCGATCTGCGCGTGCGCTAGGTCCGCTTCCGCGCCGGACGGGCTGGTCTCGGCGAACGTGGCATGACAGTAAGCCAGGAGCAGCGGGTCCTCGCCGGCTTCGGCCAGTGCCTGTGTGCACCAGCGGGCAACCGTCGCGTCCCCTTGTTCCGAGGACGCGATCGTTGCTTGCAGCAGCAGCCCGGGGACCCGGCCAGGACCCGGGGCAGCTGCTTGCAGGCCGGCGGTCACGACGGTGCGCGCTCGCACCGCGTCTCCCAGCAGGAACAGGTACTGCGCCGCGGCAACCCCACGGCGGAGCAGGTCGCCTCGCTCGGCGGCGGGCGTCGCGGTCATGGCCAGCTCGGCCAGCTCGGCAGCGCTGTCCAGGCTGCCCCTGCTGCGGGCATGCCGCGCCGCGACATCGAGTGCCGCCGCGACCGAAGCAGACGCTTCGGGCGCGCCGAGCGCCGCGTGCCGGGCGTGCTGCTCGGGGTCGGTCACCGCCTGGGCCAGCCGCGCGTGCAGCCGGCGACGAGCGTCGAGCGTAAGGTCCTCATGCGGGACCGACGCGATCAGCGGGTGCGCAAACCGCAGCCGCTGACCCTCCAGTTCCAGGACGCCGGCGTCGAGTGCCTCCGCAAGAGCCCGCCGGTACTCATCCGCGTCGTCGATCGCCGAAGCAACCCCGCTGACGGTGGGTTGCGCCAGGGCGGCGGTCACCAGCAGCAGCTGACGCGTCTGCGGGCTCAAGCCCCGCAACCTTTCGGTAACCAGCAGCCTGAGGTCCGCTGGCACGGGGAGCGGTTCGTCCGCGCCAGGCTCACGACCGCGACGCTGCAAGGCGCGGGCCATCTCCAGGAACATCATCGGGTTCCCGCCGGTCGCCCGATGGAGGCGAATCAGCGTGGGCCTCGACAAAGACTGACCGAGCCGCGTCTGAACGATGCGCTGCAGCGTTCCGACGCTCGCCGCACCCACAATAAGCCGCTCGCCCGGAAGTCCCAGGTCCGCCTCCGCGACAACGTCCGGGAGGGGACCTGTCCGACATGAGGCAAGCAGTCGAACTGGCTCGGCGCGCAGCCGTCGCAGTGCAAAGGACAGGACTTTGCGTGAACTCGGGTCCAGCCACTGAATGTCGTCGACCGCCAGCAGGAGCGGCCCAGCGCGGGCGAGCGCCCTCAGCACTCCTAGCACCGCCACAGCGACGACCCGGTCGCCCGGTGCGCCAGCTGGAACATCGGACATCAGCAATGCGCCCGCCAGAGCACGCCGCTGTATCTCGGGCAGATCCTTCGTGGAGTCGCTGCTCAGACCGTCGAGGAGATCTCCCAGGCCGGCGAACGCCCACGCAGCGTCAGACTCGGTGCAGCGGCAGGTGCGTACGACTACGCCGTTTATCCGCGCGGCGGTAACAGCCTCGTTCCAGATGGCCGTCTTCCCGATTCCCGCCAGCCCTTCCAGGACAAGCGAAGCCGGGCCATCAGCCACCCCAAGCGTGAACCGCTCGACAGCCTCCAGCTCATGTTCGCGGCCTACAATCGGGACTCGGAGACTGTGCATCGAGCCCCCTCACCGCGGCAGACAGCCGAGCCCGCACAGGGAGTCGGCACCTGCAGGCTCCACGCTATCCCAGCACCGCGGCGTTCTACCGCGGGAGCACTGGGAGGACCGCGGAGCCCGGCGCGCAGGCACCGCGCCCGCAGTGCATCAGCACTAAGGCCGCGATACGCAGTAACGGCCGCCTGGGCCCTCCGCAGCAGCCGCGGCAACGACTGCCCGAGCGACGCATACCCCGCGTTCTGAAACAACAACCAGGCATGGGTAACGGCCCGCGGATCGACGCGATCTCGAAAATGTCCATGCACGCCGACGCGCGCCGTTTCGCTGCCGATCCGGGACTACGCCTGATCCCCGTCAATGATCTGGTCAGGCCGACCGGGCCAGCCAGCGGATATACGGTCATCGGCGGTGGCAAGACCGCCATGGACGCGTGCACCTGGCTCCTCGACCGGGCCTTCCAGCAGCCGCTCGAGCTCCTCCCCCAGCTCATAGAGGGGGTGTCGCTCTACCTTGAGGCCGCAGCTCAAGCCACCGACGCCAGCGATCTCTTCGGCCGGCTCGAAGCCTGCGGGCAGCTTGTCCGGCTTGACCCAGCCGTCGAGCCCACTGTGCACCGGTGCGCCACCGTGAGCGAGGCCGAGCTCAGGACTCTGCGGCGCATCGAGGATGTCGTTCATCTCGGACGAGTGGTGCACATCGGGTCTGACCGGATCACGCTTGAGGAGGGATCGATCCCGACCGGCAGCGGTCAGGTTCACGTCGACTGCTCGGCCGCTGGCCTGCGTGCAGCGCCCGGCCGCCCAGCATTTGCGGCCGGCCGGATACCTTGCAGCAGATCCGGGCCTGCCAGCCGGTCTTCAGCGCAGCGCTCGGCGGGTACGTCGAGGCCTCACGCCACGACGAAGCAGCGAAGAACCTGCTCTGCCCGCCGAACCCATACCCAGACGCTGCCACGGACTGGATCTCGGTGACCTGCATCGCCCAGCGCGCCCAGGCCGTGTGGTCCAGCGACCCTGACCTGTCAGCCTGGATGGAA
>OCZU010003279.1_pt1 | contig 10238 bp, 9 predicted proteins | sample 1539001 | NCBI WGS metagenome assembly OCZU01 (sample SAMEA3539306, study PRJEB22396) | soil metagenome | biome: tundra; feature: field; material: soil | place: USA | collected 2010-05 | depth 0.15 m | reverse complement strand
GCACGCGAGGGGTCATTGCCGACCCGGCCCAGATCCTGATCGTCCAGGGAACCGCGCAGAGCGTCGATCTGCTCCTGCGCGTACTCCGGGCGCGCGGTGCTACCCGCGTCGCCGTCGAGGACCCCTCCCACACCAGGCAACATGAGCGCATCCAGGCTATGGGCCTTGAGATCGTTGCACGGGAAGTGGACGACCAAGGGCTGATCGTCGACGATCTAGAAGCTGACGCTGTGCTCGTCACGCCAGCGCATCAGTTTCCGACGGGCTGCGTCCTCAGTGGGCAGCGGCGACGTCAGCTGATCGACTGGTCGCGAGCGAACAGCGCTTTGATCGTCGAAGACGACTACGACGCTGAGTTCCGCTACGACCGGGACCCGGTGCGTGCGCTGCAAGGTCTCGCACCGGAGCACGTGGCACAGCTCGGCACCGTCTCGAAGACGCTGGCGCCCGCACTCCGCCTCGGCTGGCTCGTCGTGCCGGCACACCTCGTCGACGAGGCAGAGAGCACGAAGCGGCTCCTCGACGACTTCTCGCCGGCGTTCGACCAGCTCATCCTTGCCGAGCTCTTGACTCGCGGAGACTACGATCGCCATGTCCGTCGAGCCCGGGGGATCTACCGGGCGCGAAGAGACCGCGTGCTGTCGGCACTAGCCAAGCATCTGCCCGAGCTGAGGGTCGAGGGCATCGCTGCCGGCATGCATGTCCTGCTGCGCTTGCCGTCGGAGGTCAACGACGACGCAATCGCCACCGACGCGAGCCTCATGGGCATACGCGTCCCGGCTCTATCCGCGTTCCGAATCAAGCCAGCGAGCAGCGGTGGACTCGTCATCGGGTACGGGCGCCTCCACGAATCCGCCGTCGAACCGGCGATCCAAGCGTTAGCCCATGCGATGCGTCCGCACCTGTCGGCTGCGCGCGGGTCACAAGATCCTCGCTTGGTAACCTCAAACTGAAACCAGGAGACCCATCGTGTGATTCATTGCCGCCGGAGCTTGGAGCAATCGCGCCCGGTCATCTGACCCCGGCGCCCATAGACCACAGCGGCACTCGCCTCTTCCGGTAGTGGGTCAATTTGAAAAGAGACCCCCGGCTCGCTACCGGGGGTCTCCTTCAGGAAGGGGATGAGTTTCTAGATGCCCCAACTCTACTGCGCATCGAAATCTCGCTCGATGGACTGCCGAGTATGGGTTCTGCCGCGGCGCCCTGAACCTCGCCGTGCTGATGACGTCCGCTTCGCCACGATTCGACGAACTAGCAGCCTTGGGAAAAGCCCGCCTCGGTCACATCAGCGCCAAGATTGGCCTTCGCGTAGCTGAATCGGTCAAGGATTTGCCCTGGAGCGACCTCAGTCGTCGACTGCGGCAACGAACATACGCGAACCAGGCGGCGCGATCGCTTGAAAATCAGCCGCCGTCGCCTGGCCTTGCTCGGAACCCAAAGCGGCCTGCAGCGCAGCCGGGTCGCTGAAGTACAGCTCCGCGACCCGAAAATAGGTCTGCTCGCCACCGTCGGGTGCGGCCACGATGCGTGCACTTTCCCACCGTTGCAAGCCTGGAATCTTGTCGACCAATGGTCCATGCACGCCGAGGTAATGCTCGTCAAAGGCGGTAGCGTCGCCCGGCTGGGCATACAGAACGACCAGTTTTGCAGTCATTTCTCGATGTAGACCGTCATCGGCTGGAGGACGCCGTGGCTCTCCGCTTGCGCGGCCGCTTCGGGCGACGGCGAGGCCATCATCGCTTGCGCGCCCGCCATGTCATGGATGTCGGCGGTGATGGCGACGTTGTTGCTCCCATCGGCCGCGACATGATCCGTCACGTTCGTGGCGAACGGCCCGATTGCGGCAGCACGCTCGGCCTTGCCCTTGAGCCACCGTTCGACATCGACGACCGCGTGAGTCACGACCATCTTCGGCATGGCGAATCTCCTTCGGAGAGCGCGGAGGGCTTTGGCGGGAATGCCGACCCTCTTGTGGAGGCTGGAGTATGGCCAAGCCGTATGAGCCATTGCAAGGAGCCACCTCGAGGTCGCCGGTCGGCGAGTGCGCGTCGTCGACGCTCAGGCACAACTACGGTGCTCGTCGCTAACCACCACATCGGCCTGTGCGATCAGCCTTTGTCACCCCAGCGTGCAATTAGCATCACCAGAACCGAGGACAGAGCGCGCGCCAGGGTTGGTCTTTAGGATTAGGAGCAGCTCGTTGGCGCCGATTCGGTGAGGTAATAGAGCAGACGGATGATCATGAAGATCACGGACGAGGCGGGACGCCCAAGTGATGAACCAGCGACGACGGAGCTTCGGTTGCCAGATGGCCGGATCCTCACGTACTGCATGTACGGCCCCGAGGATGGCGAGCCCGTCTTGTTCCAATTCGGCACGCCGGGTACACGTTTTTTGGCGCCGGATCGGATAAGCGCGATCGACGGTGTCGGCGTTCGGCTTCTGGTGGCCGATCGCCCGGGCTACGGCGGCTCGACCAGGTTGCCAGGGCGTAGCGTGGCTCACGTTGCGGCTGATGTGACGGTTCTGGTCGATCACCTCGGCTGGGGGCGGTTCGCGGTGTGGGGCGGGTCCGGCGGGGCGCCGCATGCGCTTGGGTGCGCGGCGCAGCTGGGTGACCGGGTGACACGCTGCGCCAGTGTGGTTGGCCCTGCGCCATTCGATGCCGACGGGCTGGATTGGTTCGACGGGATGTCCCCGGGTAACGTCGAGGAGTTCACTCGCGCCCGATCGGGGGAGGAGGCGTACCGCCCCCTCGTCGAGCAGCTCGCCCGCGACGCTGTAGCCGCGGTGGAGAAAGGCTATCTGCCCGTCGCAGACGACTACGAGCTGGCTGAGGCCGACCGGGCGGCGCTCACCGAGCAGTTCAACGCCCCTGGCCACTTGTTCCGCACACGGACGGCATACACCGGGGGCATCAATGGCTGGATCGATGACGGGATCGCCTTCACTCGGGAGTGGGGGTTCGACATCACGCGCATCTCCGCGCCCGTTTCAATCTGGTATGGATCGGACGATGCGTTGTGCCCGCGCCGGCACACGGACTGGCTCCTTAGCCATATTCCCGGTGCAGAGGCGCACGTCCTGCCAGGCGGCCATCTCCTTGACGTGTCCAGTCTGCAAAGCCTGTACCGCTGGCTCGTCCCATAGCTGGTCGCTCAGAGTCCAGTCGAAGCCACTATGGTCAGCCGACGTCCGGTTTTGGAGGACAGCCGCAAACATCGGAGTAGCGGATTCACGAGCCACGACGAGAAGATGGAATCCGACCGTGGGGCACGCCGAGCGCGAGTGCCTTCGCGCAGCCGACGCTGATCTCACTCGGTGGCTCTCGAGGGGGTCGTACTAACGATGTATGAGGTTGTCGAGCGTGGTGGGACCACCGTTGATCCAGTGGATGATGTGGTGGGCATTGGTCCACGACGACGGTCGATCGCAGCCCGGCCATACGCACCCCTGGTCGCGGACCCGGAGCGCGGCACGCCCCGCGCCTGAGGGCACCCGGAGCGCGCGGCCGACATCGATCGCCGCTGAATCCGGGCCGAGCAGGACGCGACGGATGCTTGCGTCACAGGCGAGACGTTGCACGGTCGCCGCGGGGACCACGCCGGCGAACTCGAGGTCGCCACCGGGCGCGCCTGCCAAGCCCATCACGGTCTCCACCGACGCGGTGAGTTGCAGGTGGGTGCGGCTGACCCCGCGCTCGCTGGTAAATCCATGGTCAAGAGCATGACTGGCGAGTTCGACGAGTCCATCGGCCCAGCGGCGTGACCGACTCCGCTCGTCGCCGGCGCCCGAGCGGGCGCACAGCGGCGCCAGGGCGACCCGCAGCGTTGCTCCGCCGACCGGGTCGAGCAGCCCGTGAATCGCGACCCGGCCGTCCTCATACCGGGTCATCTCGAGACGCCGGCACTCGACCGCGGTGACGTGCTCATCGAGCACGGCGGCGGCATCGGCCGCGTGGCGAGCACGGGTGCAGTCGAAGGCGAAGCGGCCGACCGAGTGATCGACGGCGAGCCCGAGCAGGGCGAGCTCGTCGAACGTCCCGGCAGGCTTGAGGGCTCGCTCGGTCGCGGCGAGGAGTGCGAGGTGGGCGAACCCGATCCGCCCATCCTCGAGGGAGGCGACGCTGGCCGGCTGCTGCGCCGCCTCCTCACCGGTCGCCACTGACCGGGCGGCGGCGTTCCCCGACATCCGGCACTGGTGGCGGATCCAATCGATCGTTGAGGTCGAGCCCTGAGCGAGGGCTTCGTCGGTTGACGCGAAGGCGGCTGCCTCACGCGCGAACCGGAGTTCGAGCAGATCAATCCCGTGGCGAAGCCGGATCAGGCGCTCGCCAAGCGCAAAGGACGTGACTTCGCCGGCAGGAGCGGCCACGAACTGCTCGATGGACTCCAGCAGCCGCTCGAGCGGCGTTACCTTGTCTTCGCCATCACACATTCCAGTAGTATAGAACAAATGTTTGTAGCCACGACTCCCCTTCCAGTGCCTCAGGCTCGGGCGAAAGGCGCTTGGGTCAGGCAGGGTGACTGGGACGGCGATCCTGCACTTCTTGTGCCGGCGAAGTGCAGCTCGGCGGGATGCCGACCCTCTCGAGAGGCCGCAGTAAGCCCGGGGCGCCTGAGCGATTGCAAGGGGCCATCTCGGCCACCTGACGCTCTCCGCACTCAGCCGACGAGTTGCGCGCCCTGGATCAGGCCGTCCGCCACGTGATAGACGACAGCCGCGTGAATCTCTGTCGGCATACCGGGAAGGACCAAGCCCGTGACGAACTCCTCGTCGATGACCACGGATCCCACTTCGATGCGATTACGAATCTCTGCGCGAAGGCTCGGACTGTTTTCGAACAGGCCGCCGTAGACCGAACTGATCTGGTCGCGTCCGGAGGCGAGCAAGCTGCCGTCCGGTTGCACGACCTTCGCATCCGGGGCGTAGCACGCGACAAACCCCTGAACGTCGCGTCGGTTGTAGGCGGCCACCTGTCGGTCAATGACTTCGCTCGGCGTGGTCATCAGGCACTCCTGCTGAGCCCGGTTGGCGTCAGGGCGATGATAGCCACGCGCTCCCTACACGCGCCCCTCTTCGCGTTTCATCTCCTCACGACCGATGATCGAGAGGTGCACCTCGTCGGGGCCGTCCATGAACCGGGCCGAGCGCGCGTAGGCGAACATCTGGGTCAGCGGCAGGTCCTGCGAAACGCCCGCCCCACCGTGCACCTGAATCGCGCGGTCGATCACGGCCTGGGCGACGTTGGGCGCGACGACCTTGATCGCCGAGATCTCGAAGCGCGCGCCGAGGCTGCCCTGGGTGTCGAGCAGCCACGCCGCCTTCTGGCACAACAACCTCGCCTGCTCGATCTCGATGCGCGACCTGGCGATCTGCTCGCGAACCACGCCCTGCTCGGAGAGCCGTTTGCCGAAAGCGGTGCGTGACTTGGCGCGCTCGCACATCAGCGAGAGCGCGTGCTCGGCGGCGCCGATCAGACGCATGCAGTGATGCAGGCGTCCGGGGCCGAGTCGCGCCTGGGCGATCATGAACGCGGTGCCCTCATCGCCGATGCGGTTCGTCTGCGGAACGCGAACGTTCTCGAGCAGGACCTCGCAATGGCTCCCCGGGTCGTCGAAGCCGAACACCTTGAGCTGGCGGACGATGGTCACGCCCGGTGCATCGATGGGCACCAGCACCATGGTGTGGCGCGCGTGCCGTTCCGCGTCGGGGTGAGTCATGCCGATCAGCAGGATCACCTTGGCACTCGGATGCGCCGCGCCGCTGGTGAACCACTTACGGCCATTGATGACATAATCATCACCGTCGCGGTCGATCCGAGTCGCAAGCTGCGTCGGGTCCGAGCTCGCCACCCCGGGCTCGGTCATGCCGATGCAGGAGCGGATCTCGCCGGCCAGCAGCGGTGTGAGCCAGGCCTCATGCTGTTCGGGGGTGCCGAACTGGGCGAGCACCTCCATGTTCCCTGTGTCGGGCGCCGAGCAGTTCATCGCCTCCGAAGCGATGGGGCTCCAGCCCATGATCTCGGCGAGCGCGCCGTACTCGAGATTGGTGAGCCCGGGGCCGAATCGCTTGTCGGGCAGGAACAGATTCCAGAGACCGCGCCGCCGCGCCTCGGTCTTCAACTCCTCCATGACGGGCGAGATCCGCTGCGGGATCGTCTCCGCGGAGAAGCCACTCCAGTACTCCTCCTCGGCCGGACGGATGCGCTCGTCCATGAACTGCCAGACCCTCTCGCTGAGCTCACGCACCCTTGGCGTCTCAGTGAAGTCCATGTTCAGCCTCCTTGGTTGGAACGCAAGCGCGCCAGTGCCGCCAGGCCACTCTCGACGACGGCCGGCACCATCTCCCCCATCGTCTCGAAACCCTCGCCGACGGTCATCCCCATCAGGAATCGCGCGGTGATTCCCTCGGCGATGATAGCCAGCTTGTAGGCGCCGAGCGCGATGTACCAGTCGAGCGAGGTCAGGTCGCGCTGCGTTCCCGCAGCGTAGTCGCGCAGCACGTCGGCGCGCTTGTAGAAGCCTTCCTCGACGGTGATCGCCCGGCCGTGCAGGGTGCGCGCCGCCGCCTCCGAATCGTCATCCGCCCAGTACACGCAGAGCAGTCCGACATCGCAGAGTGGGTCGCCGATGGTGCACATCTCCCAGTCGATCACAGCGACGATGCGCGACGGATCGGCGGGCGCGTACATGACGTTGTCGAGGCGGTAGTCGCCGTGCACGATGCCCGGAGCGGACGGCGCCGGCACCGTCTCGTCGAGCCGGCGGCGCAACTCCTCGATGCTCGGCAGCTCCCGCGTCTTCGACGCCTCCCACTGCTGCCACCAGCGGCGCACCTGGCGGGCGAGAAATCCGTCGGGATGGCCGAAATCCGCGAGCCCGATCGCGTCCGGGTCGACGGCGTGGAGGTCCAGCAGCGTGTCGATCAACGCCGATGACATCGCGCGCCGCGTCTCGCCGGTGTCGGGAAACTCGGCGGGAATCGTGTCGCGCACGACGTGGCCGTCGATCCACTCCATGACGTAGAAGCGGGCACCGATCACCGAGTCGTCCTCACAGAGCACAACCACGCGGGGAACGGGGATCCCCGTGTCCTGCAGCGCCGAGAGCACCCGGTACTCGCGCGCCATGTCGTGTGCCGTCGGGAGCACGTGCGCGAGCGGCGGCCGGCGCACCACGAAACGCCGCTGGCCGTCGTCGACGATGTAGGTGAGGTTCGATCTGCCGCCGGCGATGATCTCGGCGCGCAGCGCTCCGGCGAGGCCGCCGACGCGGGGTGCCAGATACGTGCCGAGCGCGTCGAGATCGAGCCCGGGCGGCGAGGTCACTGCGCGGACGGATGCCCGCCGTGACGGCGGCGCCGGACGTCGGCGACGCGAAGCCTGAGCACGGCGCGCTCGAGCGCGGCCGACGCCTCGTAGTTGCCGACGTCCTGGGCGAGCAATTCCTGGGCCCGCTTCCGCGACTCCTCGGCCCGGGCTTCGTCGATATCCTCGGCGCGTTCGGCTGCGTCGGCGAGGATGGTCACCCTGTCCGGGAGGACCTCGAGGAATCCCCCGGCGACGAAAAGGATGTGCTCTGCATCGCCGTTGCGAACCATCACCTCGCCGGTGCGCAGCGGCGTCAGTAGCGGGATGTGTTGTGGGAGGACGCCCAGGTCGCCCTCGAGACCAGGCGCGAGCACGAAATCGGCCTCCTCGCTGAGAATGCGACCCTCAGCCGTGACGAGCTCGACCTGAAGCTTGGCCATCGTGATTATTCCTTTGCGGCCTCATCAGGCTTGGCTTCGGCAGCTGCGTCTTTCGTGGCCGGCACGCTCGCAGCGGATGCAGCATCCGCATCGGCGACGGCGGCATCCGCATCGGCGACGGCGGCATCCACATCGGCGACGGCAGCATCCGCATCGGCGACGGCAGCATCCGCATCGGCGATGGCCGCAACCGCGTCGGCGACGGCAGCACCCGCATCCGCGGCGGGAGCATCCGTATCGGTGGCAGCACCCGCATCCGTGGCGGGAGCATCGGCATCGGTGGCAGCAACTTCCGCGCCGGGTGCATCCGCAGTCGCCGCCGGTGCCCCCTCGGTGGCCGCCGCCGCCGGAGCCGCATCCTCGTCCCCCTTGGACGCGGCGGCGCGCTGTACGGCTTCGTCGATGGTGCCGCACATGTAGAACGCGTCCTCGGGAAGCTCGTCGTGCTTGCCGTCGAGGATCTCCGCGAAACCGCGGATCGTCTCCTCGAGGGGTACGTACTTGCCCTCACGGCCGGTGAACACCTCGGCGACGAAGAACGGCTGCGAGAGGAAGTTGCGCACCCGTCGCGCCCGGCCCACGGTCTGCTTCTGATCCTCGGTGAGCTCCTCCTGACCCAGGATCGCGATGATGTCCTGGAGCTCCTTGTACTCCTGGAGCACGCGCTTCACGCCCTGAGCAACGCGATAGTGCTCCTCACCGACGATATTCGGGTCCAGCACCCGGCTGAAGGATTCGAGTGGATCCACGGCCGGATAGATCCCCGCCTCCGAGATGGATCGGCTCAACGTGACCGTCGCGCCGAGGTGACCGAAAGTGGTGGCGACAGCGGGGTCCGTGAAGTCGTCCGCCGGCACGTAGATCGCCTGGACCGACGTGATCGACCCCTTGTTCGTCGACGTGATCCGCTCCTGCAGATCGCCCATCTCGGTGGCCAGCGTCGGCTGATATCCGACCGCCGACGGCATGCGTCCGAGCAGCGCCGAGACCTCGGCACCGGCGAGCGTGTATCTGAAGATATTGTCGATAAAGAGCAGGGTGTCCGCACCCTTCTCGTCGCGGAACCACTCGGCGATGGTGAGCCCGGTGAGTGCCACTCGCGCGCGGGCACCGGGGGACTCGTTCATCTGCCCGTAGACCAGCGCGGTTTGATCGAGGACCTTGGATTCCTGCATTTCGCCGTACAGCGCGGTTCCCTCGCGGGTGCGCTCGCCAACCCCCGCGAACACCGAGTACCCGGCGTGCTCACGGGCGATGTTGCGGATCATCTCCATGACGATGACCGTCTTGCCGACGCCGGCTCCGCCGAAGAGGCCGATCTTCGAACCCTTCGAGAAGGTGCAGATGAGGTCGATGACCTTGATCCCGGTTTCGAGGATCTGCGTGTCGGTGGACTGCTCGGAGATGGTCGGCGCCGTCCGATGCATGGGCATCCGGCCCTTGCCCGTGAACGGACCCTTGCCATCGATCGGCTCGCCGATGACATTGAACATCCGGCCGAGGGTCTCCTCGCCGACGGGAACCTGAATCGGCGCACCGGTCGCGCGCACGGCGTCGCCACGACGCACACCTTCGGTCGTGTCCATCGCGATGCACCGAACTGTGCTGTTGCCGAGGCTCTGCTGCACCTCGAGGACCAGAAGCCGGCCGCCCTCGCGATCGATCTCGAGCGCATCGAGAATCTCAGGCAGCCGCTCCCCGCTGAACTCAACGTCGACGACCGGACCGATCACCTGGACGACCGCGCCCGTGCCCGATTTCAACTCCACAACTGCCATCTCTCTCCTCAGCCCTCGAGCGCCGCGGCGCCGGAGACGATCTCCATCAATTCGGTCGTGATCGACGCCTGCCGAACCTTGTTCGCGGTCAGCGTCAGGTCGTCGATGAATTCGCTTGCGTTGTCGGACGCGTTGCGCATCGCGAGCATGCGCGCAGCCTGCTCGGACGCGCCGTTCTCGAGCACCGCTCGGTACACCTGCGCTTCCACGTAGCGCGGGAGCAGGGCGTCAAGCACGTCCTTGGGATCGGGCTCGTACTCGAAATCCGCGCTCACCGCCTTGGCGTCCTCGGGTGCCTCCACGGGAATGACGCGCTGCAGCGTCGCCTGCTGCCTCCCGACGCTGATGAAGCGGGCGTAGACGATGTCGATCTGCTGCACCTCACCGGACTCAAACTGCTCCATGGCGACCCGAGCAGCCGGGAGCACGTCGCCCATGGTCGGTCGATCTCCGAGCATGCTCTGGTCGGCGATGAGGTCACGATGCAGGCGCCGGATGACGTCGCGGCCGCGGCGTCCGATGGTCACGTACGACACCGGCACCGTCGACTGCGCGGCTTCGCGCACGGCGAGCCGGGTGTTGTTGCTGTTGAGCGCGCCGCAGAGACCGCGGTCTCCGGTCACGAGAATGATCAACCGCTTCTCGACCGGTCGGACCTGCAGGTAGGGATGCTGATACTGCGGTGAGCGGCGCATCAGCTCGGTCATG
>OCZU010003278.1_pt1 | contig 10242 bp, 8 predicted proteins | sample 1539001 | NCBI WGS metagenome assembly OCZU01 (sample SAMEA3539306, study PRJEB22396) | soil metagenome | biome: tundra; feature: field; material: soil | place: USA | collected 2010-05 | depth 0.15 m | reverse complement strand
CGCCGAGAATACGGACGATCATGATCCGTCACCGGCCTGTGGCTGGTCGGCAGACGGGGCTGGCCGAGCCGCCTGGGCCGGCTGGCCCGCCGCGCCCCCGGCGGCCGAACCCTCGATCTCGCGCGGGGCCTCACCCTGACTGAGCTCGCCCTTCATCCGCGCCAGTTCCAGATCGACGTCGTGGCCGCCGCCCATCCGGTCCAGCTCGGCCTGGATGTCGTCGCGTGGCGCGCCGGTGACGTCGTTCAGGGCGCCCGAGGCCATCAGCTCATCGATTGCGCCGGCCCGGGCCTGCATCTGGGCGGTCTTGTCCTGGGCCCGCTGGACCGCCATGCCCACGTCGCCCATCTCCTCCGAGATGCCGGAGACGGCCTCACCGATCCTGCTCTGCGCTTCCGCGGCGGTGTACGTCGCCTTGATGGTCTCCTTCTGCGTGCGGAAGGCTTCCACCTTGGACTGGAGCCGCTGCGACGCCACCGTGAGCTTCTCCTCGTCCGCCTGCAGCGACTGATACTGCGTCTGCAGGTCGATCAGCTGGGTCTGCAGCGACGACTTGCGGGTCAGCGCTTCGCGCGCGAGATCCTCATGCCCGCCGCCCAGCGCCTGCTTCGCCTGGCCCTCCAGCTTGGTCTGCTGCTGCTGGAGCGAGTTCATCTGGAGCTCGACACGCTTACGCGATGTGGCCACGTCCGCGACGCCGCGGCGGACCTGCGTCAGCATCTCCAGCTGCCGCTGGTAGGAATAATCCAGGGTCTCGCGCGGATCTTCATACCTGTCCAGGGCCTTGTTGGCCTTGGCCTTGAAGATCAGCGATACCCGCTTCATCACGCTCATGGGCGCGACCATCCCCTCATCGTGTACACCGCTGCCGCTCTCCGCCCACAGCGCTGCGCCGGCCCCCCCGTGATGCTACGGCGGCATTGCCGCGGACTGGACCTCTCAAGCCTACGCGGAGATCCGCGCGGCAGTCATTACGAAGGCACGGCCGGGTGACCCGCCGCTCATCCGGGTGACCCGCCGCATCATCCTGCTGGGTAACCGTCGCTCATGCTGGTAATCCGTGCCCTTCGTCCCGGTAAGCTGGCCAGGTGTTCCGACGACGCAGTGCCACCACGACGGGCTCCCCCGACAGCACCGGGGCGCCCGCTAACGCCGAGCCGGCGAACGGCGCGCCCGTGCGTCCCGGGGGGGCCGTGCGCCCCAACGTGACCGTCGGCAAGGGCAGGCCGACCCCCAAGCGCAGCGAGGCCGAGCGGCGGCGGCGTTTCGGCAGCGCCCCCGCCGACCGCAAGGCGGCGGCCAGCCAGTCCAAGACCAGGACGCGCGCCGAGCGCGTCCGCAAGACCGAAGCCATGCGGCGCGGCGAGGAGTGGGCGCTCCCGGCGAAGGACAAGGGCTCGGTCAAGGCGCTGGCCCGGGACTACGTGGACTCCAAGCGCAGGCTGAGCGAGTTCTACATGTACGGCCTCGTCGTGCTGCTGTTCTTGCTCTTCTTCCGCAGTCACCTGGTGCAGACCCTGCTGCCGCCGATCCTCCTGGTGATGGTCTTGATCATGGTGGGTGAGGGCTACCTCATCGGCAGGAAGCTGAAAGCGCTGGCCGCCGAGCGCTTCCCCGGCCAGAGCACCCGCGGTCTGCGCATGTACGCGGGGATGCGCGCGCTGCAGATCCGCAAGCTCCGGTTCCCCAAGCCGAGGGTCAAGGCCGGCGACACCGTCTGAGCCCGGCTTCCGGCCTGGCCGCGGCCGGGGGCCCGCCGGACGTTAGGGTCAGCCGCATGGAGTATCGACATCTTGGCCGGAGCGGCCTGAAAGTCAGTGAGATCGCCTACGGCAACTGGATCACCCACGGATCGCAGGTCGAGGAGGACGCGGCCACGCAATGTGTGGCGGCGGCACTGGACGAGGGCATCGACGCGTTCGACACGGCCGACGTCTACGCCGGAACCCGCGCGGAGGCCGTGCTGGGCCGGGTGCTGCACGGCGTACGCCGCGAGTCGGTGGAGATCTTCACCAAGGTCTTCTGGCCGACGGGGCCGGGCAGCAACGACCGCGGCCTGTCCCGCAAGCACATCATGGAGTCCGCGCACGCCTCGCTGCGCCGCCTGCAAACCGACTATGTGGACCTGTACCAGGCGCACCGCTACGACTATGGCACCCCGCTCGAGGAGACCATCCGCGCCTTTGAGGACCTGGTCCGGCAGGGGAAGGTGCTCTACGTCGGGGTCTCGGAGTGGCGGGCCGATGAGATCGCGGCGGCCCTGAAGATTGCCGACGAGATGGGCTTCGACCGGATCGTCTCGAACCAGCCGCAGTACAGCATGATCTGGCGGGTGATCGAGTCCGAGGTCATCCCGCTCTGCCAGCAGGAGGGGATCGGCCAGGTTGTCTTCTCGCCGATCGCGCAGGGCGTGCTCACCGGCAAGTACCAGCCGGGCAGCGCGCCGCCCGCGGGGTCACGGGCCACCGACCCGAGCGGGTCCGGGTTCATCCAGAACTACCTCACCGAGTCGCTGCTGCTCCGGGTGCAGGAACTGCGGCCGCTGGCGGACCAGGCGGGCCTGACGCTGGCCCAGCTCGCGGTGGCCTGGGTGCTCCAGAACCCGAATGTGTCCGCCGCGATCATCGGCGCCACCCGGCCTGAGCAGGTGCGGGAGAACGTGAAGGCGTCCGGCGTACGGCTCGAACCCGATCTGATGCAACGGATCGACGACGTGCTCGGGCCGGAGATCCAGCGGGACCCGGCGCTGACGAAGAGCCCGCCCGCCGGACGGTGAGCGCTCAGCTGGCCGCGCGGTGAGCGCTCAGCTGGCCGGGCGGAGGCTCATCGGGCCGTACTCGACCCTCTCCTCCTCGACCAGCGTCACCTGGTCCACTCCGCCTTCCAGCAGTTCCCGCCAGTTCTCGCCGAGCCAGCTCTCTGCGTCACCCTGGCTGCTGAAGGTCTCCTTGGGCAGCCCCCGCGACGCAGCCACGGTGCCGTCCTCCTTCTCGAACTGCCAGCTCCAGGCCATGCCCCTGCTACCTCCTTGGTCTGCGGTAAGCGACAGTAGCCCACCGCGGCCACCGGCGGCGCGTCCGGGCCAGCCGGCACCTGCGCGTCCGGCCGGCCAGCACCTGATGGCGATCATGACGCCCGAAATATCCCATAACATCGCCAACTCCCGGCATGATGATCTTGGGGTCATTTGCATTCGCCGAGCGGAACGGCCGCAGGAGCGGCCGGGAAACTGTTAAGTTCTATTGCGCTAGCCCTGAGTCTGGCGCGGCAGGAGCGCGCGCTGACTCAGCCCCGGGATCAAGCGGGACCAAGGTGGTGACGACATGGCACGCGTTGTCGTCGTTGGTGATCTGATGACCGACACGGTCGCTCATGCCGCTCTTCCGCTCGCGAAGGGCAGCGATACTCCAGCCACGGTGAGCATGCACGGCGGGGGCTCTGGCGCGAACATCGCGGCCTGGCTGGCCGTGGACGGCTCCGAGGTGGCCTTCGTCGGACGGCGTGGCGCGGACATCGCGGGCCGGAACCGGGACATGGAACTCATGGGCTACGGCGTGGACGCGAGGCTCGTGATGGACCCGGAGCGGCCCACGGGGACCTGTGTCGTGATGGTCACCCACCGCGGTGACCACACGATGCTGTCCGACCAGGGCGCGAATGCCGCCCTGTCCCCCGATGACCTGCCCAAGGATCTGTTCTCGCCCGGCACTCACCTGCACATGTCCGGCTACACGCTGCTGAACGAAGGCTCACGTCCCGCCGCCCTGGCCGCGTTCCAGCTGGCCAGCCGGGCCGGCATGACCATCTCGATCGACGGCGCCTCGGCCGCCCCGCTGGAGCGGATTGGGGCCGAGCCATTCCTGGAACTGACGAACGGGGTGACGCTGCTCGTGGTCAATGCGGACCAGGCCGCCGTGCTCACCGGGCGCGACGATCCCGAGCGGGCCGCCAGGGTGCTGACCACCTGGTACCCGCAAGTGGTGGTAAAGCTCGGTCCCGACGGCGCGCTGCACGCAAACGGGCGCCCCGATCCGGTGCGGGTACCGGCGCAGCCGGTCGAACGGTTCCTCGACGGCACCGGTGGCGGGGACGCGTTCTGCGCCGGCTTTCTTCCGCCGTGGCTGGACCAGAAGCCGCCTCTTGAGGCGCTCACCAGCGGCTGCAGGCTGGCCTCGCGAGCGCTGGGCCTGGTCGGTGCCCGGCCCATCCTCTGACCGCCCCGCCGCGTCGGCCTTCCTCGACGAGCTTTTCTCACTCGAAGGCCGGGTCGCGCTCGTCACCGGGGGCAGTTCTGGTATCGGTCGCGCGATCGCGCGGGCGCTGGCGCTGGCCGGCGCACGCGTCGTCATCATGGCGCGCACGGCGGAGGTGCTGGACAAGGCCGTCAGCGAACTGCGGGCGGACGGCGGCGACGTGGCGCGGGTATGCGCGGATCTCGGCGACCGCGCGGCGGTCGAGCGAAGCGCCGAGCAGGCCGTGGCCGAATTCGGCGAACCCGACATCCTGCTGAGCGCGGCCGGGCTCAATCTGCGGCCAGCTCTCAGTGATCTGAGCATCGGCCAGTGGGACCAGCTCATGGCGGTGAATCTGACCGCCCCGTTCCTGCTCGGCCAGCGATTCGGCCCCGCGATGGCCGGGCGCGGCTGGGGACGGATCATCAACATCGTGTCGCAGCAGGCGATCAGGGCATTCGGCAACAGTGGGGGCTATGGTGCGGCCAAGGGCGGCCTCGCCGCCCTGACCAGGTCCCAGTCGGAGGCCTGGGCGCCGAGCGGCGTCTGCTGCAACGCCCTCGGGCCGGGGTTCGTGGCCACGCCGCTCACCGCCGAGGTGGCCAGCGACCCGGTGCTGTCCGCCGCGCTGGCCGCGCGGACCATGGTGGGCCGCAACGGCGAGCCGCAGGACTTCGCGGGCGCTGCCGTGTTCCTCGCCAGCCGGGCCAGTGACTACGTGACCGGCCAGGTCATCTTCATAGACGGCGGCTTCTCCGCCACCTGACGCCGCCCCGGCCACCTCAGCGCGGTGCATTGTGGCCCGCTATTTGCGCACGATGAACCGCGCTGATACGTCGGCGACCCGCTACCTGTCTTGGAGCACCCGGCGAAACGCGCCGACAGCAGCCGCAGCAGCAGCCAGAAGCGCGCCGCCCAGCAGCACACGACCAGGATCTCGGCCTCTGTCCTGCGAACCTCCAGGAACCTGCATGTTGACCGTGACGTCATCAGGGCTGGCGTCGGTCATCAGCACAACAAGGTCCCTTACGGTCGATTCGACCTCATCCAGGCTACGTACCTGAGTTACCGCGCCGGCCTCGAGTTCGGGAACAGTGATCTCCCACCACTTCCCGGCCCGCGCGCAGACCGCAGTGTAGGCCGTCACTGGAGCCACCCTTCCGGCAGGCAGGACAGGTCCTTGATGATGTTCCGGACCACTCCGGCACTGACTTCCGTACTGCGTGGGACGGCCGTCACATGCTGCCCGCATGGACACCGCCACTTCTCATGGATACCCCGCTCGCTCACCTTGTTGCAACCTTGGCCAGTCAGTGCCTTTAAGACCAGCCTCTTCGCCACCGGCTTCACGGCCACGACCTTCGCACGGACAGGCGACAGTTTTTGCTGACCCGCCCGGCCACCTCGGCGCGGTGCATTCCGCGCCGTATTCGCGCACAACGCACCGCACTGGCCTGCCGGGTCATGCGCCACGCCGATTCCTTTGGGCATAACAGGGTTCGCAGACGGCACAATGTCGGTCATGGCCCGACGCACCGCGACAACCCCGCCCCCCGGCCGTGCTGGCTCGGGGGGACGACCCCCCGCACCCCCCGAGCCGTTCGAGGAGAACATCGTCGACATCGATGTCGCCGAGGAGATGCGGGACAGCTACCTCGAGTACGCCTACTCAGTCATCTACCAGCGCGCGCTGCCGGACGCCCGGGACGGGCTGAAGCCGGTGCAGCGCCGGATCCTGTACCAGATGAACGCCATGGGCCTGCGGCCCGACCGGGCCCACGTCAAGTGCGCCCGGGTGGTCGGCGACGTCATGGGACGGCTGCACCCGCACGGCGACGCCGCGATCTACGACACGCTGGTCCGGCTGGCGCAGCCATGGGCGATGCGGCTGCCGTTGATCGATGGGCACGGCAATTTCGGCTCGCTCGGCGGCGACGACCCGGCGGCCGCGTACCGCTACACCGAGGCCCGGCTGTCCGCGGCGGCCATGGAGATGGTGGCCTCGATCGACGAGGACACCGTCGACTTCCAGCCGAACTACGACGGCCAGGACACTGAGCCTCAGGTGCTGCCGGCCGCGATCCCGAACCTGCTGGTGAACGGCGCGGCCGGCATCGCGGTGGGGATGGCGACCAACATGGCACCGCACAACCTGGGCGAAGTGGTCGCGGCGGCCCGGCACCTGATCGCCGATCCCGACGCCAGCCTGGACGAGCTGATGCGCTTCGTGCCCGGGCCGGACCTGCCGACCGGCGGCAAGATCGTCGGCCTGGACGGGATCCGGGAAGCGTACGAGACCGGGCGCGGCGTCTTCCGCACCCGCGCGGCGGCGAGAATCGAGCAGATCACCCCGCGGCGGACCGCGATCGTGGTCACCGAGCTGCCGTACGGCGTCGGCCCGGAGAAGGTGAAGGCCAGGATCAAGGACCTGGTGCAAGCCAAGAAACTGGCCGGGATCGCCGACCTGAAGGACCTCACCGACCGGCACCGCGGCCTGCAACTGGTGATCGAGGTCCGGGGCGGGTTCCATGCCGAGGCACTGCTCGATGAGCTGTACCGGCTGACGCCGATGGAGGAGACGTTCGGCATCAACAACGTCGCCCTGGTCGACGGGCAGCCCAGGGTGCTCGGCCTGCGGGAGCTGCTGCGGATCTACGTCGACCACCGGCTGGACGTGGTGCGCCGGCGCAGCGAGTTCCGGCGCCGCAAGCGCGCGGAACGGCTGCACCTGGTCGACGGCCTGGTCATCGCGCTGCTCAACATCGACGAGGTCATCCAGGTCATCCGGGCCAGCGACGACGCGGCCCAGGCCAAAGAGCGCCTGATGTCGGTCTTCGACCTGTCCGAGATCCAGGCTCAGTACATCCTGGACACGCCGCTGCGCAGGCTGACCCGTTACGACCGGCTTGAGCTGGAACGCGAGCGGGAGACGCTGCAGCGCGAGATCGCCGAGCTGACGGCGATCCTGGAGTCCGAGGCCAGGCTGCGCGAGCTGGTCTCCGCCGAGCTGGCCAGCGTCGCCGAGCGGTTCGCCACCCCGCGCAAGACGGTCCTGCTGGAAGGCAGCGGCGCGGCCCGGACCGCCGCGGTGCCCCTGGAGGTGGCGGACGACCCGTGCCTGGTGCTGCTCTCCTCCGCGGGATTGCTCGCCAGGACGGCGACCAGCATCAACGAACTGAACCAGCCCGGCACCCGGTCGGCCGACTCTGACGTGGCCGGTTCCAGTACCGCGACGGCCGGCCCCCGTGCCGCGCACGATGTGATCGTCTCGTCGGTGCCGGCCACGGCTCGCGGCACCGTCGCCGTGGTGACCTCGATCGGCCGGCTGATCAGGCTCGGCGTGCTGGAGATCCCGGCCCTGCCGCCGAGCGCCCACTCCCCCGCGCTCGCAGGCGGAGCGCCAGTCAGCGAGTTCGTCGGCCTGGAGGCCGGCGAGACCGTGGTCGGGCTGGCCGCACCGGACGCGGGTACGGCGGGGGCGGCGGGGGCGTGGGCGGGCCTCGCGCTGGGCACAGCGGCCGGCGTCGTCAAGCGGGTCGCGCCCGACTACCCGCAGAACGCGGCCGACTTCGAGGTGATTTCGCTGAAGGACGGCGACCGGGTGGTCGGCGCCGTCCAGCTGGCCAGCGAGGACCAGGATCTGGTGTTCATCACCAGCGATGCCCAGCTGCTCCGGTTCGGCGCGGCCGCGGTCCGCCCGCAGGGCCGGGCGGCGGGCGGAATGGCCGGGATCCGGCTGGCCGCCGGCGCCTCGGTGATCTGGTTCGGCGCGGTGACGCCGGGCAGCGGCGCGGTGGTCCCGGGGGGAGCAGGCCCGGGCCCGTCGGGGGCTGTTGTGGTAACGGCGGCGGGCAGCTCAGGAGCCCTGCCCGGGACAGCGGCGGCCACGGTGAAAGTCACCCCGTACACCGAGTACCCGGCCAAGGGGCGGGCGACCGGCGGGGTGCGCTGCCATCGCTTCTTCAAGGGCGAAGACACGCTCGTGCTGGCCTGGGCCGGCCCGGCACCCGCACGCGGCGCGACCGACGCCGGGGTGCCGGTGGATCTACCGCCCGCCGAAGGCCGCCGGGATGGGTCCGGGGAACGGGTGCGGCAGCCCCTGGCCGCTGTTGGCGGCCTCGCGCCAGCCTGATGGCCGGTCAGACGCCAACTCGGCGCCCGGCTACCCTGGCGAGCGCGGTGAGCAGGTCACGCGGGCTCGCGTGCGGCGGATCGCCGAACTGCCACGACCGGGCGATGACGATGCCCTTGGCCCCGGGATCGAAGACACTTCCGCGGAAGCAGCCGCCCCGGGCTAGTGCCGCCAGATCCTCGTCGTCCTCGGTTAAAGCGGCGGCGTAGGCCGCCGCGTCGAGAAGGGCCGCCGCGCACCGGGCGGCCCGCACAGGGGCACCATCGGGTCGGGCCAGCCGCCAGGCCGCCTGGGAACGCAGGAACTCTGCCACGAGAATCTGTCTTGTCACGCGCAGTATTGTATTCATTACTCAACGTAGTCGAATGCCATGTTGCCGCAAACGTGTCCCCTGACCGCGCCGTCCGGAGTTCCGGCCAGTCGTCGGCGTCTCCCCGTCCGCCCAGAGTTCCGGCCCACGCTGCGGCCCCGGACGAGTAAGCACTGGTGATCGTCAATCCCCGGCAGCGGCGCGCCCGGCGGCAACATAGGAGCCGACGCACAGGGGCACCAGGCCTGAAATACCGCAAACCGGGCATTGATCCTAGCCGCGGATAGCACCGGCTCCGGCACCGGCCCACTGTCGGGTGGGCGCCCCGTGGTCGGCAACTGCCGCCCCCCTAAGCGGGCCCGCAACCATAGCGCCAGGAGCCACGACCATCCGGGCTCCCGGCTTCGCCGACTTCCCGGGTGCCAGCCGCGGCTTAGCCACGCTCGCGGGCTCTTGACTTTTATGTGGCCAGACATAACATCACCGCGACTTAACCGGTAAACAGCAGCCGATCTTTGCGCCTCGCGCGTGCCGGCCCGAGGCGCCTTCCGGCGGCCTGCTTAACAAGGTTAAGAAACTTCGGCATGGACCTGAAGGAGCGTCTATGAGCATTCTTTCCAGGCGCTGGGGCAGCGCCGCCCTGGCGATCGCGCTGACCGGCGCCGCCGCGGTCACGGCGGCCACCGCGGGCGCCACGCGCGCACCGGCCGATACCGGAGCCGCGTGCAATGTAACTTACACAATTGCCTGGCAAACACCGTCCAATAATCCTCCCGATTTCGGCGCCACCGTCACGGTGACCAACAACTCCTCGTACGCGATAAGCACGTGGACTGTCATCTTGACGTTCACCGCGGGCCAGACGATCGTCGCGGGGTCCCCGTACAGCGCTAACGTGACCCAGAGCGGCTCTACGGTGACGGCGACCCCCGGAGGGACCTACAACGGCAACCTGACTCCCGGGCAGAGCGCCACCTGGGGTTTCGACGGGGACTACAACGGCACCTCCAACCCCGTCCCCGCCGTCACCTGCACCGGGCCGACCCAGGGGTCCTCCAGCGCGACCTTGTCAGGTCCGCTGAACCCGCTGGGGGTCAACACGGCCGCGTGGGACACCAACTTCCTGGACCCGGCGATCTCCACTGACCTCTCCGCGGCCAGCACCGGCCTCATCCGGTACCCCGGCGGCTCGTGGGCCGACCAGTACCTGTGGCAGCCGAACACGGTCGCCGGCTCCGCCCAGCCGGTCGACTTCGCCCAGTACTCGAGCCAGGTCGACGCCATCTCCGGCGGGCAGAAGTTCGTCACGGTCGACTACGGCTCCGACACTCCGGCGAGCGCGGCCGCCTGGGTCACCCAGTCGGCGACTGCTGGCCAGGGCGTGGCACTCTGGGAGATAGGCAACGAAGAGTACGGGTCGTGGGAGGCCGACTCCCACGCCAACCCGCACACGGCGACGTCGTACGCGACCAATGCTCTGCCGTACATGCAGGCCATGAAGGCGGCCAACCCGAACGCCCAGATCTGCTACGACTACGGGATGGACGGCAACCTCGCGCCCGGCTCCG
>OCZU010003277.1_pt1 | contig 10244 bp, 9 predicted proteins | sample 1539001 | NCBI WGS metagenome assembly OCZU01 (sample SAMEA3539306, study PRJEB22396) | soil metagenome | biome: tundra; feature: field; material: soil | place: USA | collected 2010-05 | depth 0.15 m | reverse complement strand
TGGCAAGACGCTCGACCGTGTCATCGTGCTCGACGCGCCCGAAGAGGCGCTGGTCAAGCGGATCTCCGGGCGGCGCACCTGCGAGAGCTGCCAGGCCAGCTACCACGTCGTCGCGCGTCCGCCGCGCGTCCCCGGCTTCTGCGACCGCTGCGGCGGCGTCCTCAGCCAGCGCAGCGACGATTCGGAGGAGATCATTCGCAATCGGCTGCGCGAGTTCACCGCCAAGACCCGCCCGGTCATCGACTACTTCGTCACCCACGATTGGCCCGTCCGCATGATCGACGCAGCGGGGAACATGGACCAGATCTTCGGTCGGATTTACGCCGCCATCCTGCTCTCGTGAAGACGAAGATGGCCATCCAGCTCAAGAGCCCCGCCGAGATCGCCAAGCTGCGGGCGGTCAACCTGATCGTGGCCGACGTCCTCGATGCGCTGGAGGCGGCCGCGCGCCCGGGTCTCAGCACCTGGGACCTCAACGAGATCGCGGCGCAGCGGCTCAAGCACCACAAGGCCGACTCGGCCTTTCTCGGCTACCACGGCTACCCGGCCGTCCTCTGCACCTCCGTCAACGAGGTGGTCGTGCACGGCATCCCGCGCAAGGACGTGGTCCTCAAAGAGGGCGACATCCTGTCGATTGATTTTGGGGCCTTCAAGGACGGCTGGTGCGGCGACTCGGCGCGCACCATTCCGATCGGCACGGTCAAACCGGAGGCCACGGCGCTCATGAACGCCACCCGGGAGGCGCTCGAGCGGGGAATCGCGGCCTGCGTGCCGGGCAACCGCCTGGGCGACATCGGGCACGCGGTCCAGAGCTACGCCGAATCGAATGGCTACTCGGTGGTCCGGCAGTTCGTGGGGCACGGGATCGGCCGGGCCATGCACGAGGAACCCCACGTCCCGAACTACGGGGATGCCGGCAAGGGGCGCCGGCTCTCGGCCGGTCTGGTGGTGGCCATCGAGCCGATGGTCAACGCCGGGGGACCGGACGTGGTGGTCAAAGAAGATGGGTGGACGGCCATCACCAGAGATGGTAGCCTCTCCGCCCATTTTGAGCATTCGGTCGCCATCACGGATGCCGGCCCAGTGGTGCTCTCCAGGATCTAGGGCGGGGGTCATACCGGTTGATGGGGTATTTCCAAGCAATTCGTGCTATCGGGAGCGTCCGATGAAGGTCAGAGCTTCGGTAAAAAAGGTATGTGTAAAATGCAAGGTCATCCGCCGGCGCGGTGTCGTGCGGGTGATCTGCGAGAACTCACGTCACAAGCAGAGGCAGGGCTAAAGCATGGCGCGTCTGGCTGGCGTCGATCTTCCGCGCAACAAGCGGATGGAAATCGCGCTCACGTACATCTACGGAATCGGTAAGGCGCTTTCGCGCGAGATCTTGAAAGCCGCCGACGTGCCGCTCAGCAAGCGCACCGACGAGCTCGACGACAACGAGACCCGGCGCATCCGCGAGGTGATCGAGACGCGCCAGCTCAAGGTCGAAGGCGATCTCCGCCGCGATGTCTCGATGAACATCAAACGACTCATGGACCTGGGTTGCTTCCGCGGCCTGCGCCATCGCAAGAGCCTCCCGGTGCGCGGTCAGCGGACGCATACAAATGCGCGCACGCGCAAGGGCCCGCGCAAGGGTCAGCAGATCAAGCGGAAGACCGAAGGGACGGGCGCGTAGACCATGGCCACGCCAGAGACCAACAAGCCCAAGCCGAAGACCAAGGCCAAGAAGGTCAAGAAGAACATCCAGAGCGGCATCGCGCACATCACCGCTTCCTTCAACAACACGATCGTCACCATCACCGACGTGTCCGGCAACGTGCTGGCCTGGTCGTCCTCGGGCGTGAAGGGCTTCAAGGGCTCGCGCAAGTCGACCCCGTTCGCGGCGCAGCTGGCCGCCGAGGACGCCGCGCACAAGGCCATGGAGCACGGCCTGCGGACGCTGAGCGTCTACGTCAAGGGGCCGGGCTCGGGACGCGAGTCGGCGCTGCGCGCGCTGGCCTCGACCGGTTTCAAGATCACGCTCATCCGCGACCTCACCCCCATCCCCCACAACGGCTGCCGGCCTCCCAAGCGGCGGCGAGTCTGAGGAACCCTCACCCAGGCCCTCTCCCACTACGCGGGAGAGGGATTGAAGGAAAAGAGATCATTTAGAGATGGCGAATTACTCCGGACCTGTTTGCCGGCTTTGTCGGCGCGAAGACATGAAGCTGTTCCTCAAGGGGGACCGCTGCTACACCGACAAATGCGGCTACGAGCGTCGCGCCTACGCGCCCGGCCAGCACGGCCAGGCGAGGCGGCGCAAGCTGTCGAACTACGGGTCGCAGCTGCGCGAGAAGCAGAAGGTCAAGCGACTCTATGGGCTGGCCGAGCGCCAGTTCCGCGGCTACTACCACAAGGCGATCCGGATGAAGGGCGTGGCGGGCGAGAACCTGCTCCAGCTCCTCGAGCGCCGGCTCGACAACGTGATCTACCGTCTGGGGTTCGCCTCCGACCACGCCGAGGCGCGCCAGCTGGTGCGCCACGGCCACTTCCTGATCAACGGGCACCGGGTCGACATCCCGTCGTTCCTCTGCCGCTCGGGCGATCAGATCGAGGTCAAGGACGGCTCCAAGAAGATCACCCGGGTCCTCGAGAGCCTGGGCGCCGTCGACCGGCGCGGGGTCCCGAAGTGGCTGGAGCTCGACAAAGACAATTTCAAGGGGAGGCTGACCGCGCTTCCCGCCCGTGAAGATTTGACCTTGCCGATCCGCGAGCAGCTCATCGTCGAGCTCTACTCGCGCTGATTCGGAATAGATTTCGACCAAGTTCGACAGCGAGCACGACAGAGATATCGGAGGAGACGTAAATGGCGACCGCACTGGCACAAAGTTCATCGGGGCAGAGCACCTTCATCGCGCGCAACTGGCGCGATCTCATCCGTCCGCGCAATCTGGAGGTTGATCCGGAGACGCTGACGCCGAGCTACGGCAAGTTCACCTGCGAGCCGCTCGAGCGCGGCTTCGGGACGACGCTGGGCAACAGCTTGCGCCGCATCCTGCTGTCGTCACTGCAGGGCGCGGCCATCAGCGCGGTGAAGATCGAGGGCGCGCTCCACGAGTTCACCACCATCCCCGACGTCGTCGAGGACGTGACCGACATCGTGCTCAACCTCAAGGAGGTGCTGCTCAAGTCGGTCGACTCCAAGCCGCGCGTGCTGCGCCTCGAGAAGGACGGCGAGGGCCGCGTCACGGCGGGCGACATCCAGCTCACCGACGGCATCGAGGTGCTCAACCCCGACCACAAGATCCTGACCTGCTCGAAGGGCGCCAAGCTGCGCCTCGAGCTGTACGTCGGGACCGGCCGCGGCTATGTCCCCTCGGACCGCAACAAGTCGGCGACCACCCCGGTGGGCGTCATCCCGATCGACTCGCTGTTTTCGCCGATCCGCAAGGTGAACTTCCAGGTCACCAACGCCCGCGTCGGTCAGCAGACCGACTACGATCGTCTGGCGATCGAGGTGTGGACCAACGGCGCGGTCAAGCCGGACGACGCGGTGGCCTTCGCCGCCAAGATCCTCAAGGACCAGCTCTCCATCTTCATCAACTTCGAAGAGGGGAGCGAGCCGGCCCACGACACGATGGTCTCGGAGGAGCAGGCCAAGCTCAACGAGAACCTCTGGAAGTCGGTCGACGAGCTGGAGCTGTCGGTCCGTTCGGCGAACTGCCTGCAGAACGCGAACATCCGCTACATCGGCGAGCTGGTTCAGCGGACCGAGTCGGAGATGCTGAAGACCAAGAACTTCGGCCGCAAGTCCCTCAAGGAGATCAAGGAGATCCTCTCCGAGATGGGCCTTTCCCTGGGCATGAAACTCGAAGGCTGGCCGGGCGACGGTCCGCCCAAAAAAGCCTAAAGGGAGCGTGGGAGGGGCGGGCCCCTCCCACGAGCCCACCCCCGACGAGAGCCGGGGCCGGATCTGGCTCGGCATATAAGTCTCCGGCGGGCAGAGCCCGCCTTCGATTTTCACGGAACCTGAATAAGAGAAAAAAGCGATGCGACATCAAAGAGCTGGGGTTCATCTTTCTAGGACGTCTGCGCACCGGAAGGCGTTGTTTTCCAACCTGGTGGCGGCGCTCTTCACCAACGAGCGCATCCGCACCACGGACGCCAAGGCCAAGGAGACGCGCCGGCTGGCCGAGCGCACCATCACCTGGGCCCGGCGGGTCGGCGACGTCCTCGGCAAGAAGCCGGAGCGGCGGACCACCGAGGAGTCGGCGCGCGTGGTCCATGCGGTCCGGATGGCCCGCCGGATCGTCCGGGATCGTGGCGCGGTTTTGAAGCTTTTCGACGAGCTGGCACCCCGGTACTCGGACCGGCACGGCGGCTACACGCGGATCGTGAAGCTGGTGCAGCGCCCCGGAGACGCGGCGTCGATGTCTCTGCTCGAGCTGATGCCGGAAGACGGCGCGGCGGCCCCCAAGACGGGTGGCGGCGGCAAGGACAAGGGCACTGCGGAAGGCAAGACGGCGGCCAAGGGAGCTGCCAAGGCGTCGGGCTCGTCCAAGGCGGCGGCGGGCTCAAAAGTTTCGAAACCGTCGGCCGAAACGAGCAAGAAATCGCGTTCGTCCAAGACCAAAGACGAAAAGTAGCCTCAGCCTCTAAACTTCGGCTCGAAAAGCCACCTGTAAGTCGTTACAGTTTTCCGTAGCTCCTGTCGAACGAAATTGGGCGAGGCCTGGTTTGGGCCTTGCCAACGCGAGGACAGGAGCCAATTTCAATGACTACCGGCACGGGGGCCAAAGTGGCGCAGAATCCGCAGCAGCATGTTCGAGCCTCGGAGCGATTCGATCTCGAGGTCAAGGTTGATCTCGAGAGCGATCACAATTTCTACACGGGGCTCACGCAGAACATCAGCGCCGGTGGCCTCTTCATCGCGACCAACGTCCTTCGTCGCATCGGCGATCGGATCACGTTGCAATTCTCGCTGCCGGGTTCGACGCAGCCGATCGCGATCGAGACCGAAGTGCGCTGGATTCGCGAGAACAGCGCGCTCCACAAGGTGGACGGTTCCACCGGCATGGGCGTCCGCTTCATCAACCTCAGCGCCGAAGCCTCGGCCGCCATCTCGACCTTCCTGAAGAACCGCGACTCGCTCTACTACGACGACGAGTGATGTTAGGGCAGGGGGGCACTGCCCCTCGCTATGACGGCCCGAGCCAGGGCGCACGATGCGGTCGCTTGACCCGTGTGCGTTTTGCGGGTCTCATATCGTTGCGCGGGTGACGCGCTTGCTCACGGAGGGTCGATGGCGAAGCGTGGCTTCTGGTCCCTGGGCGCGACGTTGTTAGTGGGTGGCCTGCTCTTGGGTTGCAGCCCGCCGGACGGCGACAAGGGTTCGGTCACGGAGGTGAAGGGCGCGGTCACCTCCCCGCTTTTTAGTCCCTACGTCGCGTATCCGGTCGGCTCGTCGCCCCAGGTCGTGGCGATCGGCGATCTGGACGGGGATGGACGCAACGACGTGGCGGTGGCCACGTCCTTCAATTCCGACGCCGCGAACGACTACATGCTGCACGTGTTCATCCAGGCGTCCGACGGCACCTTGAAACCGCGGGTCAAATACCCGCTCGCGATCCGGCCGCAATCGATCGACATCGGTGACGTCAACGGCGATGGGCGCGCCGACGTGGTGGTCGGCATCTCGAACGGCTCCGGCATCAAGATCGGCGTCCTGCTACAGAACGCATCCGGCACGCTGGACCCGATGGTCTCCTACACGACCGTCAACTCGTACCAGGTGAAGATCGGTGACTTCAACGGCGACGGGCGCATGGATATCGCGGGGATCAACTGGGGAGGCTACGATGACGGCCTGGATGTCTTCCTGCAGACCGCAGCCGGGACGTTAGCGCCTCCGGTCACCTATCACGCACCCCATGGGGGCAATGACGAGCTCGACGCGGGTGACGTCAACGGCGATGGTCGAACCGATCTGGTTGTGATGAGTGGGCAGACCTACGCGCTCCCGAATCTGAGCGTGGTACTCCAGAACGCCGACGGCACCCTGGCACCGTCCTCGCCATACTCCTTGGGCAGCAACATCCTTTCGCATGGGATCGCGGTTGGCGATACGAACGGCGATGGCCGTTCCGACATCGTCGTCAGCTATGGCGGGAATCGCCCAAGCTCCTTCGTCGCAAGATTCTTGCAGAACGATCAGGGGACGCTGGATCCCGCCGCTTCTTACCCGTCGTACGACATTCCACAGGCGATGGTCTTGGCCGACGTGGACTCCGACGGTCGCAAAGACGCCCTCGTCCTCCACGGCGGCTGGTTGCGGCTCGGCGTCTACCGACAGACCGCTTCCGGCGACTTCAGCGGCGAGGAGCTCTACCCGATTTCCCACGCGAGCCAATACCAGCCCCAAGCCCTCGCCGTCGGCGACATCAACGGCGACGGTCTGCCCGACGCCGTCATCGCGGACAGCAACAACGGCCTCATCGTGCTCCGGCACGTCGACGATGTTCCGCCGACCGTGGCTATCACGGCGCCGATCGGCGGGATGTACTACCCGAACGTGCCGATCGCCGTCGCCTGGACGGCGAGTGACAACGCGGCGCTCGCGGGGTTCGATCTGTCGAGCTCCGTCGACGGCACCACCTACGTGCCCATCGCCGGCTGCACCGCGCTGCCCGCGACGGCGCGCACCTGCAGCTGGTCGGCGACCAGCCCCGCAGCAGCCGTCCACATCCGGGTGACCGCGCGCGACACGTCGGGCAACCAGGCCACGGCCGACACGGTCATCGCTCTGGTCACCCCGACGCTCTCGGTGACGGCGCCCGCCGCTGGTGCTGCCGTCTTCGTGGGCGCCTCGTTGACTATCGCCTGGACCGACAATCTGCCGGCCAGCGCCACCCTGCTGGTCGAGCTCAGTCGGAACGGCGGCGGCACGTTCGAGACGCTGGCCGCGGCGGCGCCCAATACCGGCAGCCTGGCCTGGACCGCCACCGGTCCCGGAAGCGCCAACGCCATTGTGCGCGTCACCGCGAACGGTCCCGCGAGCGCCACCAACACCAGCGGCGCGTTCGCCATCGTCACACCGGTGCTGACGGTCACCGGGCCTGCGCCCGGCGCCATCGCCTTCGCCGGAACGCCGGTGGCGATCACCTGGGCCGACAATCTGCCCGCCAGCGCCACCGTGGCCGTCGAGCTGAGCCGCGACGGCGGCGCCACATTTGCGCTGCTGGCCGCGGCGGCCCCGAACGTCGGCAGCTTCGGCTGGATCGCCAGCGGGCCAGACACCGCCGCGGCGGTCGTGCGCCTCACCGCGACTGGCCCCGCCGTCGCCATCGGGCTCGGTGGGACCTTCGGCATCGTCACGCCGGCGGTGACCGTGACCGGCCCCGCCGCCGGTGCCGTCGCGTTCGTCGGAACACCGCAGACGATCACCTGGACCGACAATTTGCCGGCCGACGCCTCGATACTGGTCGAGCTGAGCCGCGACGGCGGTGGCACCTTCGAGACGCTGGCGTCGGCGGCGCCGAACACCGGCAGCTTCGCCTGGACGGCCACCGGCCCCGCCACGGCGGCCGCCTTGGTGCGCGTTGCCGGGAATGAGCCCGTGCCGACCAGTGGCCTGGGCGCCCCCTTCGCCATCGTCACCCCGACACTCACCGTGACGAGCCCGACCGCCGGCGCCAGCTGGACCGTCGGAACCCCGCAGGCGATCACCTGGACGTCGAATCTGTCGGCGGCCGCAACGGTTAGCGTCGACCTCAGTCGCGACGGCGGTGGCAGCTACACGACGCTCGCGGCGACCGCCCCGAATAGCGGCAGCTTCACCTGGGCGGCCACCGGCCCGGCCACCGCATCGGCAATTGTGCGCCTGACCGCAAACGGCACGGTGCCCGCCAGCGGGGTGAGCGGCGCCTTCGCGATCGCCAACCCAACGCTGGCCATCACCGCCCCCACCACCGGCGCAAGCTGGACGATTGGAACCGCGCAGGCGATCACCTGGACGACGAATCTGCCGGCTACGGGGACCGTCCGCGTCGAGCTGAGTCGCAACGGCGGCACGAGCTATACGTCGCTCGCGGCCTCGGCGCCGAATAGCGGCAGCTTCACCTGGACCGTCACCGGCGCGGCGACGACGACCGCGATCGTGCGCGTGTCCGTGAACGGCGTGACCGCCAGCTCCACCAGCGGAAAGTTCTCGTTGGTTGCCGCCACCGTGACGGTGACGTCGCCCAACACGGCGGTCACCTGGCTGGTGGGCAGCGTCCACGCCATCACCTGGACGCACAACGAGGGCACGGGCGCCCAGTTCAAGATCGAGGTCAGCCGCAACAGCGGCGGCACCTGGTCGCTCGTCACGGCGGCCGCAGCGAGCGGCGGCGCCACCTCGGGAAGCTACAACTGGACCCTGACGGCGCCGCGCTCCACCACCGCGCGCATCCGGGTCACCTGGACCGCCAACACCGCGGTCAGCGACACCAGCAACGTGAATTTCAAGATCAACTGAGCGACATCCGAGTTGCGAATCGCTTGAGGACGGCGAAGAACTCAAGCTGGCGCAGGGAGAGCTCGATTGCCGCGACCACAACTAGGCGCCCATGGTAGCTCGTACAAATAGCAGGAAGGCCCGAGGCATATGGTTCGCTGGACATGTGGTCCTCTATTTCGATGAGGGTCGACGGGGCCAAGCGACGTTTGTTGTGTGGGAAAACGTCTACCTGGTTTTTGCGAGAAACTCGCGCGAGGCCGCCAAGAAGGCCGAGAAGCTCGGTCGCGCCGATTGCGTCGAAGACGACGGACTGACGGCGGACGGCAAGCCGGTGCGATTGGTATTTGGGGGAGTCCGAAAGGTGATTTCTTGTGCAGCGAACCCGAGGGCGAAGGACGGAGTTCTGACGTCAGACGTGCCGGTTATGTACAGTGGAGTCGAAGCTACGTTCTCGCAGTTTCTTGTCCGCGGCCGGAAGAAGTTGCGGTCACTAATCGCTGGACGGTCAACAAGCATCGACTACCAGGAGTAGACCCTCGAACCGTTGATGGACGCTTGAGAGTGGTCGAAATCTAATAGCGCCGGTCCGGTTGACAAGCGGCCCTGCGCTGGGCGTATAAACCGCGGATGGACGCGGGGGCTCAATTGCCCGGGTTGGGGTGGTCGTCGGTGGCGCTCTCATTCGCGTCGCTGGGCGTCGTCTGTCTGGTCGCCTGGGGCGCCTTGCGCCTCTTGGCGGGGCGGGGCGTCGGGAAGGCGTCGGGTGCGGTCCGGGTCGTCGCGCGCTGCCCGCTCGAGCCGAGGCGTTCGGTTTACGTGGTCGAGGCGGCGGGACGGTGCTTCCTGATCGGAGTCGGCGATGGGCCGATGGCGGTGCTCGCGGAGCTCGACGCCGAGCGCCTGAAAGCCGACGTGGAGGCCGGCGTTCCCCAGGTGAGCTTCGCAGAGGTGCTCGCCCGCGCGCTCGGGCGGCGCGCCAAGACCGACCCGATCCCACCGGCGCCGCCGCCGCCGGCGGAGGCCCTCTGATGCGGCGGGGGCTGTGGCCCCTGGTATTCGCCGCCACCGCCACCCTGGCGTCCACCGCCGCCCACGCGGCCTCTCCGCACGCCCACGACAGCGGGATGGCTTCGCACCCCTTGGTCCTGATCCTCGCGATGGCGGCGCTGTCGCTGATCCCCTTTGCGCTCCTGATGGTGACCTCGTTCGTTCGCATCTCGGTGGTGCTGTCGATCCTGCGCAGCGCGATCGGGACGCCGTCGGTCCCCCCCACCCAGGTGCTCACCGGCCTGGCGCTGATCCTGACCCTCGCCGTGATGGCGCCGACCGGCGAGCGGATCTACGCCGCCGTCGCGCCCACCCTCGGGATGGCCGCCGGCGCCGACCTTGCCAGCGGCGAGACGGTCGCGGCGCTGCAGACCGCGGTCGATCGCGGCAAGGAGCCGTTGCGCGACTTCATCCTCAAGCAGACCGCGCGCAGCGACCGCGCGTCGTTCTACGCGCTCGCGCTCAAGATGCGCGCGCCGGCGGAGCGCGCCGCGGTGAGCGATCGCGACTTTGCGGTCATGGTCCCCGCCTTCGTCACCTCCGAGCTGCGGCGCGCGTTCCAGATCGGCTTCCTGCTCTTCATTCCGTTCCTGGTGGTCGACATGGTGATCGCCAACCTGCTGCTGGCGCTGGGGATGCACATGCTGTCGCCGACTACCGTGTCGCTGCCGTTCAAGCTGCTGCTCTTCGTGCTGGCCGACGGCTGGCAGCTGGTCATCCGCGG
>OCZU010003276.1_pt1 | contig 10244 bp, 10 predicted proteins | sample 1539001 | NCBI WGS metagenome assembly OCZU01 (sample SAMEA3539306, study PRJEB22396) | soil metagenome | biome: tundra; feature: field; material: soil | place: USA | collected 2010-05 | depth 0.15 m | reverse complement strand
CTGCACCGCTGGGCTCAAAATGTGCCGGATTCAATTCTCCCGCGACGAACTTCGGCTAGTGGGCCAGACTAGCGCACGCCGCTGGCTTCGCCTCTTTCGCCTCGAGACGGCGGATCGTCATTCTTAGCCAGGCGCCGAGTGCTTCCTCAATTTCCCGCTGCGTCCCCGTGCGGTACAAAGAATCGAGAGTCTCTCCGCTCGGCGCCAACGGAATGTGAATGCAGGGGGTTTGTTCCGTGCGCGCGTTCTCGGGAACGAATTGCATCAGGAGGCATTCGCTGCACGGTTTGCGGTCCTTGGAGTTAAAGTTCAGGCAAGTAGGCGAATCCTCGAAGATAAACCGCGCCCGCCAGGACTCCCGCGGCAATCGTCCATAGCCGCCTTGCTCAAGAAACTCCAATTCGAATTTCAGCACGTCCAGCAGGTTGCGATTGTCCTCCGGCATAGGGCCACCTCACTCCCAGTGTGGACCCTGGTGTAAGTGACGCAGTGACCTGTGTCACAGTTGGCGGTGAGCGCGATCACGTGAGCTATTCGCTGGCGCGAAGGGCAGGAAGAGACTTGCCTCAACCTCGATCGTTGCCGCCTAAGGCCGGCCTGAAAGTCATCCATCCTGTTTCCTTACCGCGACATGTGACCGGGATCACAGACCTCCTGCCTCAAAAGAGTTCAATATTGCTCAGTTTGCAGAGGTATTCTCGTTTTATGGTTGGGGTCAGCAAAAACTCGAATGGAGCTTGAAGATGAAGAGAATCGACATACCTTTGTTTACTATCGCCACCGCCTTGGCCGTTGTCTTCAGCTTTCCGTTGTCGGCGCATGCCCAAAACGCATCAGAGACACTCTTCAAATCAAAATGTGCTGCCTGTCATGGTGCTGACGGAACCGGTTCGGCAATGGGAAAGAAAATGGGCGCCCACGACATCACAACTGCTGACGTCCAGAAAATGTCGGACGCGGAGCTCACGGATATCATCACAAACGGCAAGAACAAGATGCCCAAGTACGGGTCTCTCAAGCCGGAAGACATTAAGGGACTGGTGGGTTACATCCGCACGCTGAAGAAATAGTCGCGGCTGGCTCTGCTATCAAGATTTCAAAGATTGTTCAAGGCAGCGGGTGGTCCGCGGCAAGGTAAAGAGTGTGCCTGTAACGTTGGTGTCTGGAAGACAAGGGTCGGTGGTTCCAAATGAATCTGCGCGAACGCACTCGAGATTGGTCGCAGCCCATTATTTTCTGGGGCAGAATCCCACCACCCTTACAGGCGCCGTAATTACGACGAGCACCGCGCTGACCACCATCGCCTTCTGGTTCTATGACGTCTTCTGCCCGGCCGCCACGCCCCTACATTGGCCTTCTTGTCTTTTTGATCCTTCCAGGGATCTTTGTGCTCGGCTTGCTGCTAATTCCACTCGGCATCTGGCTTAGGCGAAAAAGTCTGCCCGGGAGTGGGCAACTACCGGGTGTCTTTCCCGCCATCGATCTGCATTTACCCGTAGTGCGGCGACCCTTGGAGTGGGTGGGAGTGGCGACCGTACTCAATCTCCTCATTATTGGGACCGCATCGTACCGCGGCGTGGAGTACATGATTCGACAAGTTTCTGTGGGAAGACTTGTCATACCGTGATGGAACCCGAGTACACGGCATATCAAAACTCTCCGCACTCGCACGTGGCTTGTGTGGAGTGCCACATCGGGCCCGGAGCGGAGTGGTTTGTTCGAGCCAAGGTTACTGGTTTGCGGCAGGTTTTGATGGTAACGCTCCACGACTATCCTCGCCCCATTCCTTCGCCCGTAACGAACCTCCGGCCGGCGCGCGAGACCTGTGAGCAATGTCACTGGCGGCAGCGCTTTACCGGCAACAACCTCCTCGTGAATGCCCGCTACAAGGACGACGAGAAAAATACGCCTCAGACGGACGTCTTGCTCCTGAAAGTGGGCGGACCCTCGTGGCAAGGTTCGGTCGGCATCCACGGACACCATCTCGCCGATAATGCGCGCATCCGCTACATTTCTACCGATGCCGGGCGGCAGACGATTCCAGTCGTGTATTACACCGACGATCAGGGAAAGACCACTGAATTCATTTCCAGTGACGCGAAGCCGACCCAACAACAACTGGACAAGGGAGAACATCGCACAATGGATTGCGTGGATTGCCACAACCGACCCACGCATGAGTTCGACGTGCCCGAAAACCCAGTGGACAAGCAGATGTCTCTCGGGCACATCAGCCCGGACCTTCCCTTCATCAAGAAAAAGGCGGTCGAGGTTCTCAAAGTGAACTACACCACCCGCGATGTGGGCAAGCAGCGCATCGCTGAGGAACTCAACACTTTCTATCGGACAAATTACCCAGCGATTTACCAGACGCGGCGCAGGCTGGTGCAGCAAGCAGGAGATGAGACCTGGGGCGCTCACCCAAACAATCTTGGACACAACGATTCGCCGGGCTGTTTCCGCTGCCACGACGGCAGCCATACCAGTGCCGATGGCCAGACCATCACCAACGACTGTTCTGCATGCCATCAGGTTCTGGCAGCGGGTGCGGAAAATCCCAAGGTCCTGACAGACCTGGGAATGAAGTGAATCGCGGAGGTTGGAGCTCGGCGACGGGAGCGAGGCGCGGCACTCAGGTCGTAACCATTTCCTCCAGCGCGGCTTTGTTACGGATTACCAGAGTTGCGCCCTTCACCTGCACCAACTCGCGTTTCTTGAATTCCGAGAACAAGCGGCTCACCGTTTCGCGGCTCGTGCCGATCATTTCGGCGATTTCCTCATGCGTGAGCGTCAGCTTCACCTGCAGAGGATTGCCATTGCCTGCCGCATCGGACCATTCGAGGTCCATCGTTGGGTTTTCGGCAGATCCTGAGAATTCTGCTGAAGCATTCTCGTTCAACCACGTCACTCTCGCGAGCGGCGCAAAGATTTCGATCAATGCAGCCGCTATTCCACCAATACTTGATCAAGCAGCTGGCTGACCGCCCGGTGCGCCTCTCCGATCGCGGTGCGATGGTCGGGCGTTCCTGACAGATCAGTATTTGCAAATGCAATTCGTCCGAATGGTGCGGCCCGCAGGATCGCGCGCGGAGGAGGATTGCCGTCCTTGCCGAAAAAGAATCCTGGCTGTGGGCTCACGTATGCGTGTCCCCAGCGGTTGAGGACGATACCAGCAATGTCCCGAGCCGCGTCAAACCCCGAAGTAGAGAACATGTCCGTGAGTTGCGCTCGAATCTGACGTTCGTAATCGCGAAATGGCGTCGTAAGGAGTTGAACGCGCCCGCGATTGCCCTGCTCCCGAAGTGGCAAACCATAATGAGGATAAAGAACCTTGAGCGTTAGCACAACGGGAGAATCTGGCCCGATTGTTTTTTGGTCAGTTGAAAATCTCGGCACCTTCCGAACCGCCGTGAAGCTGCCCAGCCCTTCAAACCACCGGCATCCTGAGATCCCCAATTTGTATAAGAACCGCCAGTTTCGCAGGGCGACATTCGCTATCATGCAAGGCGAACGGTAGAACTGATCGTAAGCCTGTCGATGTGCTGAGGGCAGACCGCGCACGATCAACTTTGAGGTCCAACACCCACCGGCCATCACAACTGAACGTGCTTTGAGCCGATAAACCTTGCCGCCCCGCGTATACGCGACAGTAACTAAGTTCGAAGCAGAAGGATCGCCTTCGTGCTTCACCCATACCGTCGTGCTGTCCAAACGAATTCTGGTGGGCTGACCCGGTCGATCGAGTACCTGAAAATCGATGTTGTTGCGACAAACCGATTCGAGCGTGTTGGGGCCGGGAATTGAGTCCGGGATGAGCGTCTTCACAATGTGACGCGCGATTCCGTCGTTTCCGCCGGGGAACGAGAGCGAAGGCTCATCCATTGAACGATCGACATCGAAGGCATAAATGCAGTAAGCGGAAAGCACATCTGGTCCTGCACCGAAGCCACCGCCTTCGTCGGTCATGAACGTCTGAATCGTTGCTTTGCTCAGGCCGTAGGTCTCCATCAAGTAACGTTCAATTGTTACGCTGTCGATCTGTTGTGATTTTTCGTCGCCAGGGTAGTCGAACGGCAAGCCGGGCTTTTGCTGCTCGTGGTACCTGAGCAGTTCAGCACGTGTTAGATCGGAAACCGGCGCGCCCTGCAGTTTCTTCTTCCACGGATCAATCAACCACATGCCCGACGTTTTGCCGAACTTGGCTCCAAAGTAAAGGGCATCAGGAGGCCTCGCATCTTCGAAGCTGTTTCCCAGTGGGATTTCAGGGGAGGAGCTATTCCACTCTTGATACTTGAATTCGCGCCAGTCGAGCCCGATCACATCAAAGAACCTCGCCATGAAGCTGTGTGGTAAAGGAACTTGGAAATGGTCAGCCCCCTGCGGCCCCATGGTCCGCTGGCCATCGACGATGAACTCATTCCGTTTGGCTTCGCCGCCGAAAACTGGATGGTTGTCGAGAACGAGACAGGTAAGCTTAGGACCGGCATACTTCTTGAAAAACAGAGCCGCCGAAAGGCCGCTGACCCCTCCGCCGACGACGACGCAGTCGAACACCTCGCCTGTGTCGATGGTGTCTGGCGGAAATGAGTTGAAGGCACCATTGCGGATCTGGTGCCCGGCGTTCATCACTTCGAAAGTGTTCCCATTCGAATTAGCGTAGTCCCCAACACCGCCGTAGCCGGTCCAGTCGTCTTCCGCCAAAAGCTGCTTCGGAGTTAAGGGGCCAAGCAGCACGCCACCGGCGGCCAACAGAGTAGAGTTCAAGAAATCACGCCGGCAAATCGACTGATTTAGCCCGAGCATTTCATCGTGCTTGCCACTCTCTTCCTTCAAAGAAGCCTATACTCCCTTTCTCCAATCGGAGTCGCTGCCTTTTTTCAGACGAATCGTGAGTGAGCCGTCAGGATTCGTCGGCTGCCGGCAGGCCCATCGAACCGGGCGCCGCATACCCTTCACTTCTAATTCAGCGCGCAGAACGATCTGCTGTCCATCTATGCCTTTGGGGAGAATGATCGAGGCTTGACGAATCTGGCCCGCGCGCGGTTCGCCCGCATCGAGATTGCCTCCAACTTTGACTTTACCATCGAGACTCTCGGCGTAAATTCCGAGCACTCCGGGCACGCCCGCGACGCCGTCGTTGGCGATGCCAAGAATCAACTCCATCGTGCCGTAGCGTTTTCTTTGCCATATTAATGAAGGACGAACCCGATACCCGAGCCTCTGCTCCATTGCGCGGAGCGAATCCGGATACTTCTCGTAATACCGCCGAATGTTATCCGCTTCGGTCCAGAGACCAAAATAATTTGTGCCGACATCGAGACCATGGAAACCTGCAGTTTCGCGATACGGCTCTTTGATCGGGCCACCATTCCGGTGAGGATAGTCATCGGTCGGATAAGTTTCATTGTCGCTTCCCACGTACGACAGCATGGACGCAGGCAGTTTGCTTAAGCAAGCTTGCTCCTCGGCCGCGTAGTCGGGCAGAACATAGTGACGATTCTCTCCGTCCTCGATGATGGTGGCGAGCCAGTCAGGCCGATGCCCAAGTGCCTCGATTTGGATGGGCTCATCCATGATGAGGCTATCGGACCGCAACCAGCATCCGGAACGAACTGCCAGATCCTGTACCTGACGGTTGCCCACGTTGCTGATGTCAGGTTGCGTGTTCACCGCCAGCGGCGTGTGCTTCCAGGCATCGATTTGCAACTGCGTCATGTGAACGAAGGTTTTTTCTGCCGTCAAATAATCGGGAAATGGATTAGGCAAGTCGTTGGTGTGACCTTCGCCCCAGAAACCGTACATCATCAGGTCCATGTATTCCAGCTGCGGGTTGCCATCGAAGCGCTCGGCGAGCAGATCGTTTAATTCCGCAAATGCTTTTTGAAATTGAGGCGAGTCATAACGCGGCTCATAAAAATCGAAATTGGTGTGGTGCTCTTTGGACTTCCCGCCGATGTTGACGATGGGAACTTTCTCGCGCAGAAAGTCGGGCATGGAAAGCTCTTGCGGCTGAATGTTTGGATTAGAGAGTTGGATCCTAAATCCCACGCCCAAGTTGTGACGCTTAGCGGCATCGAAAGTGGCTTCCCAAACCGGCGAGAGCGAGAGCTTGCCCGGGCTGGACTGAACGTCTCTCCAATCGCAACGGATGTACAAGACATCCACGAACCGCAGCGCTGCCATTTTTTCGACGGCTTGTTCGAGGGTTTCTCTGCCGCACATGACGCCCAGCGCCGGCCCGTTTTCTTCCCACGTGTAGCCCACGAGTCCCGTGCCGAAGTTTCGTATGTGCTCGCGAGAAGGGTCAGTAACGAAGATCGTGAACCAGCCTTCATCCTGGCTGATGCCAAACGGTCCTTGATCTACCCGGTTGCTTACAGGCGGCGCAGACCCAAAATCGTAGCCCTGCCAAAGATGGTCTGGCACATCCGCCCAAATCGGCCAGGTCGCGAGAGTGGTGGCTGTTGTCAGCCCTAAGCCTGCTTTGACGAAGTCCCGCCTGCGCATAGCGCTCCTCTTTTGTTGACTTGCGGAGGATTTTTCAAATGTGTTGAGGTCGAGTATCCCGCCACGCTCGCCATTGGGAGGCGTGACGGCCGTTCGGGCGCAATGTAAGGGAGCCGTCGTCGTTCAATTCTGGTGACAAGCCCATCGCACCGGATAGCGCATACCTTTCATTTCAATTTCTGCTGACTGCTCCGCTCGGATCCCGCACCGTGCCGGTGACCGTCGCGGTGTCGACTTGTGCCCATGCGGCCAGAGCGGTGGTGAGAATCCAAAGCAGAATGACGGTGAAAGTGGTTTTCTTCATGATCCCCTCCACATCAAAAGCGCTCCCCGTCATGAGAGCAAGCGATTGCCGAGTGTGCGCGACTATAGTTATTTTGTGCGCGTTTTGTCAAGCATATTGCACATATGTGAACGGTTGCCGCCTGCTGCTGGCTGTTTTCTCTTCGATAAAGATCAAGAGGCTCTACTTACTTTCAATAACTCCCGGCATCCAGTACACAGCGTTGTCGTGGAACAGCTTGCGAAGAAACAGGTCCAGGTAATCCCAGGCCTTTGCGCTTTGTGTCCGGAGTGTTCAAAACGTATCGCTGGTTGCAAAGTAGCGCCGCCAGTCCATCGCGTACTGATCTTGCCATTCTTTAATGGCATCTTGAGGATTTTCGTTTTTCGCAAACTCCATATCGGTGCCATACAAAAATGCGGTCCTGGTATTTCAAGATGAACGCGCGCCCTTCGTATCTGGGCATAACCGCGAGATGGATTACTCGAGCTGCCGTGTCGACCGCGAAGTTTGGATAGCGGTCGAAATGATTTGCCAGTTGGCCAAGATTGTCCTCCAAGCTTCCAAGGTGGGCACCGACTACCCGCAATTTCGGATTGCGGACAAGGATGTAGTCGCGGGCGTCCAATATCTGCTGCTTACTGGGGACACCCGGCTTGCCGTACATATACCAAATGGGATGTTTCCTTGCGGGCTGCGGTATTTCTTGCTTCTGACGGGGCCAGTTTTGTCACGGGACAGGCCATTGTAGTCGACGGCGGATTGCTTGCCAGCGGGGTCAATCGATAGAGGTTCTTGCTACGCACGCCAATGGCGCGGTTCGGTCAACTCGAAGAACTCGTGGCAGGCAGCTTATTCCGTGACGATGGGATTGTGAGGAATGCGGCAGGCTTTTCCCTCTTGCGAACCCAAAATCAATTGACTTTGCAAACCTTTCCTTGTATTACGGACACTTGCGTTCGGTTTTCATTTAGTCTTCTTCATGTGCCGGCGCCGATCAAGAAGCTGCTCTATGTTTTCAACCAAGAAAAAGGTTTTGCGATCTGACAGCAACCTCCTTCGAAAGCTGCGAGCCATGATTGCGATCAGATCTTGGATTGTTCTCACCACTGTGTTTACGTCTTGTGCACTCGCAGCCGCTGCGGACATCCCTACCAGCAAGCCTCAGATTCAGGGCGGCAATCTCCGCATCGAACTTGATAACCACCTACGGAGCCGGGTGGTTGCCCGTTGTACTACGCCTTTTTTGCAAAGCAGTGGACGGGGTCAGTCGAACTGCGCGGCCTCGAAGACCGCAACTACAGTGTCGTGGACTACGTCACAAGGGAAAAGCCTGGGGACGGTGTCAGGACACAGCGCACATCTGCCGGTTGAGTTCGACGGAAATCTGCTTGTGGAAGTGCGGCCACAATGAACAGTGTTTGAAAACTAGCAGGGTGCTTTTGGGGGAGGACGATCGTGAAAGTTTGTTCCCTTGTTGTGTTATTTGTGTGCATCTCCGGGGCCTTTGGCCAGACCAACTCCTCCTTCTACGTATCGACGACCGGGGATGATTCGAATCCCGGCACCGAAACGGCACCTTGGCGCACCGTTCAACATGCCGCAGACACCGTGCGTGCGGGTAGTACCGTCAATGTGCGGGGTGGAGTCTACGAAGAGCTCGTAAGCGTCAAGGCATCCGGCAACGCGACTGATGGATACATTACTTTTCGAAGCTATCCCGGCGAGACGGCAATCCTGGACGCAGGGCATTTCGCTCCATCAGGAAGAAGCGGCGTACTTACGATCCAGAACAAAAGCTATATAAGGATCGAAAGTTTTGAAATTCGCAACTACCGCACCACCGAACATCGGCTCACTCCACTGGGCATAAGCGTCAGTGGATCCGGCTCCCATATAGAACTACTGAAGAACAACGTCCATCATATTGAGCAGACGTTTAACGGCCGTGATGCTCCGGGACGAGGCGGCAATGGGTTTGGCATTGCTGTATACGGTAGCGACGCCAAGACTCCTATCAGTGAGCTGGTTATTGACGGCAATGAGGTGCATCACCTCAAGACCGGTTCGAGCGAGTCGTTGGTGGTGAACGGCAACGTGACGAACTTCCGCATCACGCACAACGTTGTCCACGACAATAACAACATCGGAATCGACGTCATCGGTTTCGAGCGCACGGCACCCGATCCTGCCGTCGACCAGGCTCGCGACGGGGTCGTAAGCGACAATTTGGTTTACAACATTACATCGCGCGGCAATCCGGCATACGGCAATGACGAAAATTCCGATGGTATTTACGTGGACGGCGGCACCAGAATTCTGATCGAGCAGAATGTCATTCATGATGTGGACTTCGGAATCGAGCTGGCAAGTGAGCACAAGAACCGCGCCACCAGTTACATCACTGCACGGAATAACCTTATCTATCACTGCCACACCGCGGGTGTTTCTATCGGGGGCTATGCGCCTGAGCGAGGACACACCGAGCACTGCACCGTGGTCAACAACACGCTCTACGACAACGATACGTCGGGAACAGGGTCCGGTGAGTTCCAGATGCAGTGGAACATGGCAGACAATGTTTTTGCGAACAACATTGTCTACGCGGGGCCTCGCTGTCTTATAACGGTGAACAAATCTCAGGTAGAAAAAAACCAGCCTCCCGCTTCTAGTGATCACAACCTTTATTACTGTGCTTCGGGCTCAAAGGCGAGCACATGGATGGAGTCTCCTGAAACTGTGACAGGATTCGACAAATATGTTGCGTCAACGGGGAATGACCGTCATTCCCGTTTTCTGGATCCGCATTTTGTTGACGCCACCAAGGACTTTCATCTGCGATCGGATTCTCCCGCGATCGCTGCTGGCACGACTGACAGAGTGCCGGTGGGAGAACTGGATCTTGAAGGCTCACCGCGAGTCAAATCCGGAAACATAGACATCGGCTGCTACCAAATAAAATAGGAGTAGTCCACGTTGAAATTGGACGTGAATCGCCGCGAATTCCTGAAGATCGCCGCGGGAGCCGGTGCCGGCTTGGCCATGCCAACTGCAGGACATACTGCTGTCTCCTCCAAAATGATCGGCATCCAGATCGGAGCAGTTTCGTTTGTGGATGAAGGTACCGAGAAAGTCCTTGATGTGCTTCAGGAACGTGCCTGCGTGAATACGCTGTTTCTTGCCGTATTCACCTACGGTCGAGGTATCGCCGGAAGACAGATTCCGGGCCAACCGCTGCCCGATCACGGCAAGCAGGAGTACGATCTCAATTTCCATGGCGGGAACTTCGCCACTCCTCATCCTCAGTACTACAAAAACACGGTCCTCCAGGAGACTCGCGCGCCCGACCACGGCGACCTAGATATCCTGGCCGAAGTGCTCCCTGCGGCTAAGAAGCGTGGCATGAAGGTCATCTGCTGGCTTGAGGACGTGTTTCGCACCGACTTGCCGAACA
>OCZU010003275.1_pt1 | contig 10246 bp, 6 predicted proteins | sample 1539001 | NCBI WGS metagenome assembly OCZU01 (sample SAMEA3539306, study PRJEB22396) | soil metagenome | biome: tundra; feature: field; material: soil | place: USA | collected 2010-05 | depth 0.15 m | reverse complement strand
GTTCCCGCGCTGAATTCGGCGGCCGTGCGCGGGTAGACGACCCGGCGGAAGTCAAACATGGATTGTCATCCTAAGCGAAGGATCTGATTTCGTCATGGGCATAAGAACGCAGGTTCTTCGCTGCGCTCAGGATGACAACTTATATTTAGATGTCCTATAAGGAAGCTCGCATGAAGAAACACGAATTCCGGCAGGAAACCGAAGCCGTGCACGGCGGTACCAGTCTCGACAAGAAGAATGGCCCGCTCACGACGCCCATCTACCAGACTTCGACCTTCGAAGTCACTGACATGCAGGAGCAGTTGCGCGCGACTCCCACCGACAGTTTCTACACGCGCTACGGCAATCCCACCCATACGGTAGCCGAGAAGGCCATTGCGGCGCTCGAAGGGACCGATGCGGCGCTGCTGTTCTCTTCGGGCATGGCAGCGATCACGACATCGTTTCTTTCGCTGGTGAAGGCGGGCGATCACATCGTAGCGCAGCGCGATATTTATGGCGGAGTGATCAAGTTCCTGTCGCAGTGGCTGCCGAAACTTGGAATCGAAACCACGTTCGTCGACACAAACGACATCGAGCAACACGAGCGCGCCATCCGGCCGAACACCAAAGTCCTGCACATTGAATCGCCGACCAACCCCAACGTGCGCGTGGTCGATCTGGAGAAGATTGCTGCTTTGGCCCGTAAACACGGGCTCAACACGACCATCGATTCGACTTTTTCCACGCCCATCAATTGCCGTCCGGCGGAGTGGGGCATCGATCTGGTGCTGCACTCGGGAACGAAGTATTACGGCGGACATTCCGACATTATTTGCGGAATCGCCGCCGGACGCAGCGATCTGATCGAGCAGATTCATCACACGCGCACCACGCTCGGTTGCTGCATGGATCCGCACGCGGCCTTTCTGCTGCTGCGCGGCATTAAGACGCTGGCCGTCCGGGTCGAGCGCCAGAACCAGAGCGCGCTGCGGATCGCAGAGTTTCTAAGTCAGCATCCGAAGGTTACACGCGTGCACTATCCGCTGCTGAAAGATCATTCCGACTATGCGATCGCGAAGAAACAAATGGCGGGAGCAGGCGGAGTTTTGAGTTTCGAAGTAGAAGGCAGCGGCGCAGACGCTTGCCGCGTGGCCGAGGGGCTGAATCTTTTTACGCTGGCGCCAAGCCTTGGCGGAGTGGATTCGCTGGTCACAATTCCCGTGCTGACGTCTCACGCCATGATCGCCCCGGAATTGCGAAAGAAGATGGGCGTGACCGAGCAGATGATTCGCCTCTCCGTTGGCATTGAGCACGTTGACGATTTGATCGCCGATCTGGAGATGGGCCTTGCCGTCCTGAGCCGGGCACGGAACGAAGCCGTGGTTGCGGATTAAGTGGCGGACGCGCGGGGTCGCCCGAGTGGATCACCGCTAAGTTCCAAACTGACAATCCTGGCTCGCTCGGAGCCAGAATGATCTGTCTTGCCTGGACGAGAAGATCAGAATGTGAATCTCGCCCCAAACTGGAATTGGCGCGGAGTGTTGATAGTTGCCCCGATCGAGCCGAAACCTGCAGGAGCTACTTGACCGGGATTTTGAACGAGAGCGGCATTGACATCACTTAGTGAGGCCACAGTCGGTATCCCTAACTGCGCCCGGTTGGCGACGTTATAGCACGATATATTGAAGCGGAGATCCCGCGTTTCGCCGAGTTTGTAAATCTTGGAGAATGTGAGATCCAGATTATTAGCTCCCATCGTGCGGACGTGATCAAGATACGCGGGCGCGTTTCCCGCAATGAACGGGTTTTCGTTTTGCAATTGGGTCTGGGTCGCCCCGACGATAGACACTCCGGTTCCAGGCATCGAGAAACAGTTGGGATTGAACCAAACCCCTGCCATACGCGGCGCGCCCTTGCTGGGATCGCATATCATATCGGCCCGTTGAGCGGTGACATAGGAGACGCCGCCCGGTACAAATAGGTTTGGCGAAGTCCCCACCTCCGGCGAAGCGATGGGAATCCCGCTGCTCAGGTAGAAAATTCCATCGACCGTCCAGTTACCCAGGATGGCATTCGATAGTCCGCTCAGATTGACCGCCCTGTCCTTGCCCACAGGCAGGTCATAAGATGCCTGCCACGTGAGCTGATACTTCACGTCCTGCGGGCTGACGGAATGCTCGTATCTCATGTCCCTCCAGTCCTGGATGCTCCCAGCATGAGAGCCAACAAAACCCAGGGGAGGATTGCCGTCGTCCGTCATCAGCTTGGCCCAGGTAAAGGAGGCGAGTGTGGTGAAGTGGTTGGTCAGGCGCTTCTGCACCTTCATCTGGAGCGAACTGTACTCGGAATCTCCGGCGGGATAGCCATGCACGATGACACCGGTGTTGATGTTGCCGTTGGTGAATTGTTGGAAAGGCTCGGCTGCATAAAATCCGGCGGCGCTGTAACCATTGGGGCTGTTAGCGATCTGATTGATCTGGCTCAAACTGAGCTGGTTCAGATCCAACTGGGCGATCGGAAGGAAGAGACCGCGGCTGCCCACATAACCGGCGCTGACAACGATCTGGTGTGGGAATTCGTACTCCAGGCCGAAGTTGAAGTTATAAGTTTCCTGCGTGCGCTGCGAGCGCAGCATCGTGTTCAGAGCGCCGCCCAGGCCGGTTTGCAATCCACTCGGCTGCAACTGCGAGGGCGGAAGAAGACCCATTCCCAGTTGCGGTGGGAACGGATTGCTCAGCGAAAAGGGTCCTGACACGGTGGGCGCTGGGCCATTAGGGTAGGTCAGATACCCGGTAGTGGGAGAGGTGGCCGTCCAGCAAACATTGGAGCCATTTAGCACCGTATTGTTGTCCTGGTTAGGGCAGGTGCCGATCCAGTTATTGGAGGTGGAATATCCGTCGCTATTCAGCGTGGCAGCCGCGACCTGCTGTGCGCTCGGCCCAAAGTAGAAGCCCGCTCCGCCGCGGATTACCAGGTGCTGCACCGCCTGCCACGAAAAGCCCAGTCGCGGACCGAAGTTCTTCAGATTCGTAGTAAAGGGAGAGCGGTGGCCGCTGCTGGCGAATACTTCGCCGCCGGTGAAGGTTCCGCCGCCGGGATAGGTTCCCACGGCAGTCGGATCGAAATATTCCAAGCGGTTATGGCGCTCCGTCTTACCACCGAAAATATCCCAGCGCAGTCCAGCGGTAACCGTGAAGCTCTTGCTGGCGCGGTAGGTGTCTTCGAAGAAAGCAGCGTAATACGGATTGGCCTCCGCGACAAAAAGATCTTGCGTGAAAGACGGCTGAAAGTTGCTCTGGATGGCAGTATTGCCCATGCCCAGGAGGAATGACGCGAAATCGCTGCCTCCCACTGAATTTGCTGTGGTTTGGCTGGTAGAGCTGATATCGAATGCGTAACTGCCCGAGGGCGACGGTGGTTGGCCCACATTCAGGAACCGTTTCATGTATTCCGCGCCCATGCTGAGTTCATGCTTACCCATCACCTTGGTCAGGCTCACATTGGCGTCATGGTTCTCGCTGGCAAAGATGAGAGTGTTGTAGTTCGCGGTACCGCCGAGGCCGGAGGTAAGGCCGTTTGGCGCTACCAAGTCATTAAAAAACACGTTGGGCAGGATCTTGTACGCCTCAGCGGCGGCCAGCGACGGGTCAAATCCCAACTGGGTGAGGTCGGCACCATTCTGTCGAGGATCTCCTCCTTGCGCTTCATAGTGGCGAGTAAAGGAGTAGCGCAACTGCAGGACCGTCGTGGGATTTATGGTGATATCGTCGCCAATCAAGAAGTTACGCCCGTTGGTGATGTTCTGGGCGTAGTCCTCATCCCACTCGTTATTGAAAGCGTTAAACCCCGCTTGAAACAGCCGGTCCAAGGAGAATCGGGAGAAGAAGCGTTGGCCTTCGCTCTTGTAGTAGTCCAGGCGAACGTCGAATCTTTGCGCGGTTAACGGATCCAGACCCGGAGCGTAAAAGTTCCCTAAGTGGTTGGTCGTGTCTGTCTGGCAAGAAACGGGATCGGGAAAATTACAGTTGGGGAAATGGGATAGAAACGCCACCGCGATTGGATTGAGGGCGGCGACACCGTTCGTAGGGTTGGTCAGTATGTTGCCCACAAACTGCTGCCGCGTTCCGTCCGGATTATCGGGAAGCAGCGGGTTGTAGATCGGGGAGCTGTCGTTGGAAAAATCGCCCGTACGTTCCGCGGTGGTGGGAACGGTAAAGATGCTTGAACCATCAAACAGTTTTTCTTGCGTGGCTTCATAATCGCCAAAGAAGAAAAGCTTTTTGCGAATGATGGGGCCGCCGATCGCGCCGCCTTCCTGGTAGCGATGAAAACTGGGCGGCGTGTTGGACGCACCCGCCAACAACTGGCCTTGCTTGTTGAAGTATTCGTTGGCGGCAAGGACATCGGGGCGGAGAACCACGAAGCCATCGCCATGGAACTGGTCGCCGCCGGATTTACTGACCAAACTAATGACGCCCGCGCCGCCGCTCTGATAGGAGGCCGGAGTGTTCTGGGTTTCGACCCGGACCTCTTCCACGCCATCCTCGGGAATCTCCATCGCCGGGATGATGGCGGCGATATTGTTTTCGGCAATGCCCAGCGGACTTCCGTCGAGCATATAGTAAACCGATCCCTGGATGGCGCCGTTGACGGTATACGACGACACATCGACCCCCGGGCGTCCGCTCGATATGTTGATGATGGCCTGCGAACTGGAAGAATTAGGCGATCCATTGGCCGGGGTGACGCCGGCGCTCAGTTGTACCAGGTCAAAGACATTGCGCGTGAGCAACGGGACGCGATCGATGGTGGCTGAATCAATTAACTGGCCTACGGTGGAGTTGCTCGTATCCACCAGTGCGGGTGCGGTCGACACTGTAACGATCTCGTTTATGCTGCCCACTTTCAGAGAGATATTTGCGGTGGAGACTTGGTCCACCGTCACCAACACGTTGTCTTGAGCGACGCTTTCAAAGCCCTCTTGACTGGCCGTGACTAAATAGAGGCCGGGGTTCAGCGATACAAAGCTGTACAGGCCTGCATCGCTGGTAACCGTGTGCAGAGTGACTCCGGTTGCGTGGTTGAGTGCGGTGACCTGGGCGCCGTTGAGGATCGCTCCGGAAGGATCGGAGACAAGACCGCTGATTCCGCCTCTGCCCGCTTGGGCAAGCGCTAGAGAACCGAGGCAAAGAAGAAGAATATAGACCGAAAATAAACTCTTGGTCGTCTTCACAATCGCGTTTCTGCTCTTCATGAACCGCCTCCTGTTATTGACTGCGGGCTCGATCCGATTGCGATCCAACCCTTCTCCCGCGCGCTGCCGCCGCAGAAAAACGGCAAAATCCCTTTATTAAAACGTATCAATACTGCTTCAGGTGCCTTTTCCTGTCAAGAGAAAATGCACCGAGTGAAAATGCATCGAGTCGGCGCAGACGCCTCTACCTTACGTTGCGGGTGGAGTCACGGACGATCAGTTCGGGAACGATCCGGCGGTGAATGGTGCGGATCGGTTTCTTTTCCAGACCGGCGTTGATCGAATCCAGCACAATGGTGGCGGCGGCGGCTCCCATCACTTCCATGGGCTGGCGCACGGTGGTCAACGCGGGAGAATAGATGGCGGCGGGCGATACGTCATCAAAACCAATCACGGAGCATTGCTCGGGAATGCGAATCCCCGCCTTCGCGAGCGCGCGGATGGCGCCGAAGGCCGTCATATCGTCGAAGGCCATCAGCGCAGTGAAGGGACGCCGGCGACGGAGCAACTCTTCGGTTAATTTGTATCCCTGTTCAAAACTTGAGAGCGGGTCGCCTGATTCCGGGAGATCGACGACCAGGCGCGAGTCGAGTTCGAGATTGTGTTCGCGAGCCAGCGTCCGAACGCCGCGCCAGCGCGGTTCGGTATCCGACAACTGTCGCGGCCCGCGGATAAAGGCGATCTTGCGATGGCCGAGCGAATACAGGTGTTCGAGAGCGGCGCGGGCGCCTAGATGATTGTCGACGATCACGGAGCTGATATTGTCGGTTTTCAATTCGCGTCCCACGATCGCGGTGGGAATGTTGTTTTTCTCTAAATCGGCGAGGACGTTGATGTCGACGAACAACCAGTTCGCCAGCACGACGAGGCCTTCGATGCGGCGGTCGAGCAACATTTCGAGATACCGCTCAAAGCGGCTGCGTTCGTTGTGCACGTCGGTGAGGATCGGGAGAAATGAAGACTGGTAGAGCGTGTTCTCAATGCCGCGCAGCACCAGCGTGCAGTAGGGGTCGGTCATGTCGAAGACCATGACTCCGACGGTGTGGCTGCGGCGTCCGCGCAAAGAGCGCGCAAAAAGATTGGGACGGTATCCGAGATGCGCGGCGGCGCGCTGGATGCGCCCTTTGGTGGTATCGGGAATATATCGCGCCAGCGGGGCGTTGTTCAGGACGATGGACACGGTGGCGGAAGAGAATCCGCTGCGCTCGGCCACGTCGCGGATGGTGACAGCGGCGGGCTCCCTGCGTTTTTTCGACAATTCGCGCGCGGGCTCGGCGGTCGAGGAGCGACGGGATTTTGTTGAGGCGTTGGGCGCCGGTTGCGAGTCGGCAGAGTCCATGTGCTCCTTAAAAAGCCTTCTATGAATTCCAGGCTCTTGCTGGCGGACACTACAGTACGATGAATGGAGTGTCAAGCGGATGATAAGTTGCGCGGACTCAAGCTGTGCGAATGGGGGCGATAAATAAGCACGCGGCGCTGCACAAGGGGTTGGAGGTTGAGACGGTGTCGAGTCAGGGAGTGGGGCAGGAAGGAAAGTCCAGCGTCGGCGCAAACTTATGCGTTATGTTTTCGCCGCAAATCGCATCGGGGGTAGCGGAATCGAGGCGAGGGATCCCTTTCGCTCCTACTACCTCGTCCGTTTTTGCTGCGCTAACCCTGCTCATGGTTCTCTGTTCTTGCGCAAAAGACCAGCGAAAGGCCTCGTCGGTTCCCACTCGGCTATCAATGAGCGACTCGATTCGCTTTCAGTACGCCGTATATATTTTGCCCTCGCTACCAGCCCACCGAGTTAAGGCATCCATGGTTCTTCATGAAGTACTCAAGAGACACCCAGAATTGAACGCGGCTGATGAACTTCCGAAGGAACCGCAGGGAATGATGGTCCACGCCTACGTCCAGGACAATGTGAAGAAGCAATATGCGCCGCCTGGTGTGAAGTCTCTTCAATACTTCGGGCGAGGCATCAGCCGGGATCAAGCACAGGCATTGCAGAACACTGACAAGGCGTTGGTTCTGGATTTTGGGCACCCCAAAAAGGACGTCTGGACTGCGCTTCGAGCAGCCACCGAACTTGTCGAGGAGTTCGCCCGAAAAACGGGCGGACTCGTGTGGGACGAGCAGACAAGAGAGGTTTTCTCTCCCGATGACTGGCATCAGAAAAGACTTGGGTCGTGGGTTGGCGACGTTCCCGATGTATCTAGCCAGATCGCGATCCACGCTTACAGCAAGGGAGAGTCAGTGCGAGCAATCACGTTGGGCATGTCGAAGATGGGTCTCCCCGACATTGTTGTGGAGGAGTCGGGCTGGTCGTCCAATGACCAAATGGGAAATCTAATCAACCTTTTTTGTCAGGCTATCGCCGAAGGTAAACCATTTGGCGAGTCCGGCGATTTCAGGCTGGTTTTGGACGAAATCAAGAATACGCACGTGCGAGATAATCAAATGAAATCCCTGAAAGCGAACGCAACTGGGACTGCGTGCGTCACGCTAAAACAGGGAAGGTGGGAAGAAGGAGATCCCAAAAATCGGCTGATTCAGCTTGCACCTGACAAATACTCGGGCAACGACGAGAGTGCAAAGCAAGACGCGCTGTTCTCCTCACTTTTTGGATCGGAGGACTCCGTCCACAAGATTCGTCACAATGACGAATTGCTTGCCGCGAGTGCAAGAGCCAAAGAGAAGTTGCCGGAATTACAGAAAGCATTCTCTGCCGGATTGGAACCGGGTGAATTTATCGAGTTGAAGGCCCCATTTACGACGCCAGACGGTGGCAATGAATGGATGTGGGTTGAAGTCCGCACTTGGAAAGACAAGGAAATCGACGGGCTCTTGCAGAACGACCCTGTGAATGTTCCGAACCTGCATGCTGGTCAGCAAGTTAAAATCCGACAGGAAGATGTTTTTGACTACATTCGTCACTTCCCCAACAAGAAAGCAGAAGGAAATGCGACAGGGGATATCATTACGAAAATGGACGAGAACGCGAATAGCACGGGGAAACAAGAGTCTCACCCCGTCGTTCCCGCTTGCGGTGATAACTGAAATGTGTAATTGATATACAACGAATGCAACGGCATTACCCGCCCTGCACACACCCCATAATCTCCGCCTCGCTCAGCGTGTGGTCGCTCGACTTAGCGCACTTGTAGATGCGCTCGACGACATCATCATCTACCGGAAGGCCGCGATGCTCCAGCCAGAAAAGTACATTTGATTTGCCACTCATGGGCCCGATGTCGATGATCTGCTCGAGGCCGAAGAAGTGCGAGGGCACTCCGGAATAGACCGTATTCGCGAGTTCAATGTCGTTTTTCTTGTATGCTTTGATGACGGCGGCGGCGTGGACTCCGGTGGCGGTGCGGAAGGCGTCTTCGCCAACGACTGGATAGTTTGCGGGAATCGGAACGCCGGTTGCGGACGAGACGGCCTCGCAATAGCGCTTGAGTTTGGTCAGGTCCTGACGATCCCAGGGCGCGATGCCCATGAGCTTCAGGTTGACGAGCATCTGATCCATCTGGGTGTTGCCGACGCGCTCGCCAATGCCGAGAGCCGTCGCATGAACGCAATCCGCGCCCGCCACCAGGGCCGCCATCGAGTTGGCGACGGCCAGCCCGCGATCGCAGTGGCCGTGCCAGTCGATGCGAATTTTCTCTCCCGAAGGCTTGACCACTTCTTGGAGTACAAACTTGACCAGCGCGACCGTGCCCATGGGCGTGGCGTGTCCGGCGGTGTCGCAGAGCACCAGAGCGTGCGCGCCACAGTTGATCGCGGCGGTATTGAGTTGCCTTACCGTCTCCGGATCGCAGCGCGTCGTATCTTCGGTGGTGTACATGACTTCGAGGCCGAGCGAAACCGCGTACTTGACGGCCTTTTCAGTCGTTTGAAGAAGGAAATCGCCATTCCAACCCTCGGTATAACGGCGGATGGGGCTCGTTCCGAGAAACGCCGCGACCTCGATGGGAAGTCCTGTCTTCTGCACGATTTCGGCGATGGGGCGAATATCGTTTTCGTGCGTGCGTGCGGCGCAATAGGCCGTAATCTTCATCTTGTGCGCGACGATTTCGCGTGCCAGCGCGGTGACGTGCTCGACGGCGCGCGGACCGGCTCCGGGCAGCCCAAGATCGAGCGTGTTAATGCCGAGCGCCTCCATCAGATGGAGGATTTCGATCTTCTGCACGATGGAAGGATCGCGAACGGAAGGCGACTGCAATCCGTCGCGCAGCGTTTCATCGGTCAGGCGCACCGGACCCGGCGGATGGAGCGACTTCGGATAGAGAGCGTTCCAGTCGTAGATGAGTTCAGAAGTGTTCAAAGTTCAGTGCTCAAATCTAGGATGCGTTTTCGAAGTGCCGGCAAAATGCATAGATCCTTCGCTCAGGATGATAGCTAAAAGAGAGCTTTACTTAGGCTTCTCTTCCTTGGGCGGAACCGTCAATCCAAAAACGGAGAGCTGGCCGGTGCCGGCGACATTCACCCCACGTGGGTCGTCGGGACTGGGCAGGTAGAGCGTCTGACAAAATTCGCAGCGATAAACTTCGGCGTCCCGTCCCCAGGCTCTCTCCACGCAGCCACACTCTTTTTCAAGCACGTCGGCGGTATAGAACCAGCGCTTCAGGTGTCCGCCGCAGAACTTGCCCTTTTCGTTTTTCTCGTTGCAGGCGCGCTGGCCTGGCTTCTTGATCTTCACTTTGTGATTAGGAAGCTGCGGAATCGTGCTCTGGACCGCGGTTGCCGTTTCGCCGGATGCCATTCGTTCTCCCTGCGCCTGGGCTCAGGCGGCTGCCTGTAATTTTACTTTATGCCGTCGATAAGCGGTCCGGAGATCTGGCGCTGGGTTGAGAGGCGGAGGAACCTACCTTCAAGACTAGGCGACGGCGTCGCTTTTGGTGATCTGGTGGGCCCAGCGCATGGCTTCATTCGAGGTCTCGGCCACGAACGACAAAGACAATTTGAGTTGTTTCGCTAATTGCGTAACGCGTCCCCAGTCGCCGTCTTCTCGCGCTAACATAA
>OCZU010003274.1_pt1 | contig 10246 bp, 5 predicted proteins | sample 1539001 | NCBI WGS metagenome assembly OCZU01 (sample SAMEA3539306, study PRJEB22396) | soil metagenome | biome: tundra; feature: field; material: soil | place: USA | collected 2010-05 | depth 0.15 m | reverse complement strand
CGTAGGCGGGCACCCCGGTGACGGCAGCCGCCGCCTCGTCGATGATTGCCGCCGCCTCCCCCTCGACAGCGGCCGCCGCCGGGTCGGCGGCTGCGGGACCCCCCGCTGGCCCGGTGTCCGCGCGCCGGCTGGCCTGCGGCTGAGCTACGGGCAGGCGCTTGGGCAGGCGCTTGAGCCGTTGCACGGACTCTGCCCGGTCGAGCAGGGCGACGGCGAGCGGCTTGCTGACGACCGCCTCGGCCACTGCGGCACGCAGGTCGGAGATGGCCGTGGGCACCGCCACGGCAAGCACGGCATCGACGCCGTCGTCGGCGGCTACTTCCTCCAGGCAGGCGCGGAAGGTTTCCGTCGTCACCACCGCGCTGGTGTCCACTGGCCCGCTGACCTCCGCACCGGCTGGCAGCAGCCTGCGCAGCTTGCGCCGCGTGGCCGCGCCGAGCTTGACCACCTGCAGGCCGTGGTCACCGCACGCGTCGGCTGCCAGCACTCCCGCGCCGCCGGCGTTGGAGACGATCGCGACCCGGTTACCCGCGGGCAGCGGCTGGCAGGCGAGTAGCGCCGCGGTCTCGATAAGCTCGCCGAGACTCGTGCTGGCAATGATGCCCGCCTGCTCGAACAGCGCCTCCTGGCTGACCAGCGGCGTCGCGGCCGCCGCGCTGTGCGAGGCCGCCGCGCGCTGGCCCGCCGGAGACCGGCCGCCGATGACAGTAAGCACGGGCATCTGCTGCCCGACCCGGCGCGCAGTCATCCCGAACTTGCGCGGGCTGCCGAAGGACTCGACGTAGAGGACCGCTATCTGGGTCACCTCATCCTGCGCCCACCAGATCAGCATGTCATTAGGAGAAACGTCATATTTGTCGCCGACCGAGGCGAAGGAGGACACGCCGATGCCGAGTCTGGACATCTGCTCGAGCAGCGCGAGCCCCACGCCGCCGGACTGTACGACGAGGCCGGCCACGCCAGGCAGCGGGTGATCGGCGGCGAAGCTCGCGTCCAGGCCGACCCAGGGCGCGATCACGCCGAAGCAGTTCGGCCCAACCAGCCGCATGCCGTACCGGCGACAGATGGCCAGCAGTTCAGCGCCCGCTGCCCCCAGGCCGGAAGTTATTACGATGAGGGCCCGGACCCCGTTGCGGCCGCATTGCGCAGCCACTTCGGGTACCGCGGACGGCGGGACTGCGATCACCGCCAGGTCCACCGGCTCGGGCAGGTCGTCGACGGATGCCAGGCAGGGCACTCCCTCGATCATCCGGTCATGCGGATTTACCGCATAGACAGGCCCGGCGAAGCCGCACGTCACGATGTTGTGCAGGATGGCCCGGCCGACGGCGCGGGGGCGCCGGCTCGGGCCCACCACGACTACCGATCGCGGCTGCAGCAGCGGGCGCAGGCTCGCCACGTCCGCCTGGCTCTCCTTGCTGGCCACGGTCTCCAGGTAATTGTCCAGCCGGTAATTGTCTTCGCCATCGGGCAGGGGGAAGGTCAGCTCAACCAGGCCGTCGGATATCCGCCGCTTCGCGGGCAGGCCGGCATCCGCGAATACCCGGAGCATCGCCGAGTTCTCCGCCAGCGTTTCCGCGCTGAATGCTCGCAGGTCGCACTGCCGCGCCTGCCAGACCAGGTGCTCGAGCAGCAGGCTGGCGACGCCGTGGCCGTGCATGTCATCGGGGACGGCGAAAGCGATCTCGGCGATGCCGGACTTCCCGGCAAGCTCGTAGGTGGCCACGCCGACCAGCCGGTCGTCCTGCCAGGCGAGCAGCGCCGCGTGGCGGGAATCCGGCTCGCGGCAGACCCGCCTGGCTTCCTGCTCGGCCGCGCTCGGGCTCATGCTGAAAAAACGCAGGTAGAAGCTGTCCGGTGACATGGCGGCGTGCATCGCGCGTACCGCCTCGGCGTCCTGCGCCCGGGCCGGCCTGACCTCGACCGTGCTGCCATCAGAGAGCAGCGCGTACATGGCCGCGGCCGGCGTGTTCACCGGGCCGTCCCGTCGGCTGGCGGCACAACCACGACCGGGCACAGCGAGTGCTCGCAGGCGTTACTGCTCACGGACCCGTGCACCAGTGCTTCACCTTGCGGTCCACCTCTGGCTCGGGCCGCCCGGCTGCAACCGGGTCCAGGCGATCAGAACTACTGCACCGCTTTGACCATACGCTCAGCCGGCGACCCGCGGCAACGCCAGCACCGTCGCCCCGGGCAACCGCGCCGAAGTGATCAGCGTCTCCCGCCACCCGATGACCGAGGCGCTGACCCCAGGCCCGCACGTGGTTCGCGGTGCCCGGCCGTTCGCTCCTGGCCGGAAAGTTCTCAGCCGTTTACGCGGTGGGTGCGCCCGGCCCACTCGGTGTCGCGCAGTACGAATTTCTGGATCTTCCCGGTGGATGTTTTCGGCAGGTCGGGCACGATGTCGATGTCGCGGGGTGCCTTGTAACTGGCGATCTTGGTGCGCACGTGTGCCATCAGCTCTTGCGGCGTTGCGCCTTCGCCGCCGCGGAGCAAGACGAACGCTTTCGGGCGCTCGCCCCACTTGTCGTCGGGCACGCCGATGACCGCCGCCTCGAGTACGGCAGGGTGGCTCATGAGTGCTTGCTCCACCTCGATGGTGGAGATATTTTCTCCGCCGGAGATGACGACGTCCTTGGAGCGGTCGCGCAACTCGATGTAACCGTCGGGATGCATGACGCCGAGGTCCCCGCTGTGGAACCAGCCGCCGCGGAACGCCTCGGCGGTGGCGTCCGGATCGAGGTAGTAGCCGGCCATGACATTGTTGCCGCGCATCACGATCTCGCCCATTGTGCTGCCGTCGGCCGGGACGTCGGCCATCGCGGAGTCTACGATGCGCACGCCTTCGGCTTGGATCATGCCCACCCCCTGGCGAGCCTGCAGCACGGCACGCTGGTCGGCTGGCAGGCCGGCCCACTGCGGCTGGCGCTGGCAGACGGAGATCGGGCCGTAAGTCTCGGTGAGCCCGTAGACGTGCACGATCTGGAAGCCCATATGTTCCACGTGCGCGATAGTCGTGGGACTGGGCGGTGCACCGGCCGTAGTGATCAGGACCGGCCGGGTCAGCGGCCCGGCCTCGGCCGCGTTCAGGATGGTAGTCACCACAGTCGGCGCCGCGTTGAGGTGGGTGACGTTGTGCTTGCGCAGCTGTTCCCAGATCGCGTCTCCGCGTACCTCGCGCAGGCACACGTGCGTGCCACCGATGGCGGTGAGCGACCACGGAGTGCACCAGCCGTTGCAGTGGAACATCGGCAAAGTCCAGAGATAAACGCTGTTCTCGTCGTGCCGGGAGTGGATGATCTCGCCGAACGAGTTCAGGTAAGCGCCCCGGTGGGTGTAGATCACGCCCTTCGGGCGCCCCGTGGTGCCGGACGTGTAGTTGATCGCGATAGGAGCAAGCTCGTCCGAGACCGACCAGGGCAGCGGCTCCTGCGTGCCCCGGCCGAGAAACTCCGAGTAGCTCACCAGCCGCCGCCCGTCAATGGGATCCACACCGGCCGGCGCCAGCTCGGTGTCCTCGGCGACCACCAGCTGAGCCACCGCCTCGACGTCGCTCGCGGCAGCCACCGCCGTTGGCAGTAGCGCCGCGTCGGCAACCAAGATCTTCGCGCCCGAGTGACGCAGGATGTACGCCACTTCCTCAGCCGTAAGCCGGGTATTCACCGCGACAAGAACCCCGCCCGACAGCGGAACCGCGTAATGGGCCACGAGCATCTCCGGCAGGTTCGGCACCAGGTAGGCAACCCGGTCGCCCGGCTCGACACCGCTCGCCTGCAGGGCCCGCGCCACCCGCGTCACCTCGGCCGCGAACTCCGCGTACGTGAGCCGCCGCCTGCCGTAGACCACAGCGATCTTGTCAGGCCATACGCGAGCCGACCGCTCGAGGAACGACAGCGGCGACAATGACGTGTACGAAACCGAACCCACACCGACCTCCGGGGATGCGCCGATCGTCATCTTGACGCCAGCTCGTCCCTGACGCACTTGCTGAGCAGATTCTTTCCGTTCTCGCCCCGCCTGTCGAGATGCGACCGGCCGCCCTTCAAGCGCTCGCGCGGTATTCGGTCCGGTCATGGCATGCCCGTCGGGTTTCGGTCCCAGGCGACGGTCGCTGCGATCGCGGCGGCGAGGGGGGTACCGGCCGGCCCGAATGTGGACCGGTATCTGGTGGTATCGAGGATGAAAGGCCCGGCCGGCGGCGACATCCGGGACGTAACTGTAGGTGTGGGGCAGATCGGGGTTGCCGAGGAAGTCGGCGCTCTTGCGGGCCAGGGCCTTGGCGAAGACGCGCTCGCCCAGAGCTGACTCGGTGATGCCGGGCCCGAAGAAGTCCGAGGCCCGCCCGATGGCGATGCGGACCCGGCCGGCTTCCGCGGCAGCCCGTGCGAATCCGTCCACATCCGGCGCGAGGTCCCGGCCGGCCGCACGGTAGTCCGATTTTCCCTGGATTCCTTGCGCAGAGTTGTATCTGCGGCGCGGGCGAGGTGCTCTGTAGGGGGAGGAAAGGTGCTCCCGGCCGTCGGGCAGCGCGAGATACAACCGGAGCGAGGGTGTAGCCATCCTGCAGGGTCCTGCCGGCCCTGGAAAGGACACGCCATGCGCGACGACCCATCGGTCATTGCCCTGGTCGCCCGCGTGGGCGACGGTGACCAGGAGGCGTGGGACGAACTCATCGAGCGGTACTCCCCGCTGGTGTGGTCCATCTGCCTCCGTTACCAGTTAAACCGTCAGGATATCGACGACGTTGGCCAGAGCGTCTGGCTGCTGCTGGTCGAGCGGATCGGGAGCCTCCGCGATCCGGCGGCGCTGCCCGGCTGGCTGGCGACAACGACCAGGCGTGAATGCCTTCGAGTTCTGCGGGTAACGCGGCATGACCAGGCGGGCTTGCCGCCGGAGGACCAGATGCCGCCAGACCCTGCTGCCACGATGATCGAACAGGAGCTCATCGCGGCGGAACGCAACGCCGCGCTCCGCGCAGCATTCGCTGAGCTTCCGCGCGGCTGCCACGAGCTGCTGTCGGTGCTGATGAGTGAGCCGCCGCGTTCCTACGCTGACATCAGCGCGATGTTAGGCATGCCGGTGGGCAGCATCGGCCCGACGCGCGCTCGCTGCCTTGACCGGCTACGCCGCTCGCCGCACCTCACCGACGTCCTCGGCAGCTGGGCCAGGGACACCGAAGTCAAGGAAACAAGAGGTGCGCACGGTGGCTGAAGCCTGGGACGACGAAGCACTCCTCGCGGCGCTTCAGCAGGCTGTCCGCGCCCGGCAGGCGGTCCCGACCGAATTAGTCGAAGCCGCCAAGAACGCCTTCGCGTGGCACAATATCGACGCCGAGCTCGCGCAACTTACCTATGACTCCACCCGCGACTCCGACCTTGCCCTGAGCACCCGAACTGAGGACGCATCCATTCGCGCTCTCACCTTCAGGTCGGCGCACCTGACCATCGAGCTTGAGGTCACCGGCGACACGCTGCTCGGCCAGATCATCCCGGCCCAGGCCGCCACGATCAAGGTCCAGACCCGCAGCAGCGCGGAAACGGCGCTTGCCGCCGACGAGATCGGCTGCTTCTCGATCCATCCCGCCCCGCCTGTCCCGTTCCGCCTGCAATGCCGAACTGCTGCCGACATCGACGTCCGCACCGGATGGATCACTCTGTGAACCGGGCCCCCGGAACCCGCCGCGTGACCGAGCCTGGTCCGTGCGGCGGTTGCGGAGTCAGCCGGCGCCTAGCGCCACGAGGGATACCGCGGTTGCCTGCTGGATCGGATCGCCGGTGAGGTCACGCCGGACGCTGTACATCGACTCAGCCAGGCTTTGGCCTGCCCGCAAGCATCGGTGCAGGTCCACCATCATGGGCACGATGGCATAGTCGTTCAGCGGGACGACGCCGGCGATTATCCCGGCCGTACCCAGCGGCAGCAGGCTGCTGACCAGGCCGAGCAGTTCATCGGCGCCGGCCGGGGCCAGGACGCCGGAATCACAGCTCGGGAGAATCAGCCGGTACGGCGCACGGTGCAACCGCTCGAAGTCATAGACGGTCAGCGGTCCATCGTGCATGCGCAGCGAGGAGAACAGCGGGCTGTCGGCGCGGAAGGTTCCATGCGCGGCAATGTGGGCCAGCCAGGTCCCGTCGAGCGCGGATAGCACGCGCTCTGCCGTCGCCTCGCCGCCGGCCAGGACCGTGACGTCGTCATACAACTGCGATATCACCGGTAGCTCGGCACCGTCGGTGACCATGCCGGGCCCGCGGACGAGCGTGACATGGCGGCGGCTCGGCGGCGGGGCGGTATGCGCACGCATCCAGGCGCCTGCGGACGGGGCAACGCTGAACACGCGGTCGCCGAGCGCCGGAAGCAGCGCCCACGGGATCGTATGAAGCTTGCCGGGCGGGACGATAACGACTGGTGCGTCGCCCAGGTAGCCTGCTGCCGGGCCAAGGAGCGCGTCCTGGAGTTCCGGTCCGGCAGCTTTCAATATGGCTATCGCGCCGTCCATCTCGTCCTGGGGCCGGCTACGGGCGAGGCGGCGCAGGGCAAAGCGGGCGAAGTCGGCAGCGCGCATGGCATCCTCGGTACGGCCTGCCGTGAATTGCCGTACCCGCCCCGCCCCGCAGGTCAGCACCAGCAAAATACCGTCGATGTCGACGATCTCGACCAACTGGACGGGCCCGAGCTCGTCGAGCAGTTCCGCGATGTTGACAATCGCGCGGCCGGGGTCGCCGGCACCACGCGCCCACAGCGAACAGGCGCGCACCGCGCCCTCCAGGCGCAGCTGCTCCCGCTGGAGCGCGGCGGTAGGCATGCCTTCGCGCCGCGCATTCCCCAGGCTGCTGGTCACCCCGCGCAGCGCCGCAAGACTGGCATTGAGTTCCGCGTCGGCAGAAGGCCGCACCGCCGGCACCACCAGCGCGGTGGCCCGCCATCGCTCACTCCAGGCGAGCAAGAGCCGAGGCCGGTGCGCCCCCGCGGCGTGGCGCTGCGCGAGCGCAGCCAGTTCGGCGCCGTGCGCGGTGGCTTGAGCCCGAAGTTCCGACGCGCCAAGGGTGAGCCGATGCTCGTCCAGGACCTCAAACCCGCGGCGGCACGCGATAAGCAGACGGCGCGGATCGGCCGCAGCCTCGGCCCGCAGTGCTTCGCTGAGCCAGCCGCCGGCGCGTGACATCGCCGGACCGCGCCGCCGGCTCCGCGCGGCCGCGATGAGATGACGGTCTGCGTCATCGCGGCGGCCCAGTTCCAGTGCCACTCGCCCGGCCAGCAGATGCGCCGACGTGGCCTCACCGGAGCCCAGCGCCTCCAGCCGCGTGGCCGCCCGGTTCGCCGCGCGCAGCAACGGGGCCGACACCAGGCCGGCCGCATACTGCGCCTGGACAAGCACGAGCCCCGCGTGGGCTTGCCACCAGGTACTTCGCTGGGACCGGAACAGGCGGTACGCAGCCTCCGCCCGGTCAAGGGCTGCCTGCGGCTGTGCTGCGGCCAGCGCGCAGCTGGCCGCCATCAGCAGCAACTCGGCCTTCCTGGTGGATCGGCCATGGACTTGCTCGATATCACGTATTGCAGCATCCGCCTCGGCCAGCGCGTCACCGGCCAGCCCGGCCGCCAGCAGTACAGCGCACCGGTCGATGCTGAGGGCTGGCGTCGGCACATTCAGCGGCCGGTAGCGCGAGGCGGCCTCGTCAAGATAAGAAAGCGCAGCTGGCAGGTCGCCTGATCGGAAGGCAACAAGCCCACGGTTGAGCACCGTATGGGCCGCTTGCATCTCCTGACCAGTTTCGGCGTACAGGCGTTCAGCGGCGGCAAAATCAGCATCCGCGCGGCCGAGCGACCCGACTGAAACGTAAGCCAGCCCACGGGCATTAATCGCCAGAGCCGTCCAGACCGGATCACCTGCGCGCTGCAGCACGCTGACCGCACGGCGCATGTCGTCCAGGGCAGCCGCATATCGGCCGAGAGCCCACAACGCACTGCCGCGCCGGTGCAGCACCCGCCCTGCCAGTACGCCGCTGGACAGCCGTACGGCACGGTCAAACGCGGCGAGTCCGTCCGCCGTCCGGCCTGCGTAGACAAGCGCCACCCCCAGGGAGGCCAGCACATCGGCTTCGCGCTCTGCGGAGCCGGTCCGGCGGGCCAGGCGCAGCGCGTCACGCAACTCACGTACGCCAGCATTGACATCACCAACCTCGCGCAAGACGATCCCCGCGGCCTGATGAGCCACTGACGCGTCATACCGGTCAGGCCGCCCGGCTAACACCATGCGCGCCCTGGCTAGTGCCTCTCGAGGACGGGACATGGCCAGCGGCAGCAGGTCGTCCACATCCCGCCGACCGGATCCGGACACAACGGGTTCCCCAGCCACGAAGCCGATATTAGAATCTCGTATTCCTACGGTCCATTAAATATCTCACCACAACATGTCAGGCCGCCATGCCGCGTCTTGCTCACACCCGCCTGTCACAACTTTCCGTTAAAGGCATTGCACAGGCAGTAACCGCGCTCCATGAAACCGCAAGCACGGCAAAACTTTCCCTGCCGAGAGGTATCAGCCCGCGAGCCGATTGCTCCGTACAAGCATCGGGATCTCGGGGCGAATTGGCGACCCGCGCCTCGCGCCACCGGCCCGCCTCAGGTCCAGGCATTGGCCAAGCCAAGACGTTCGCAACTTGCGGAGGGCATCGTGACCGCACAGGGCAGTTTGAGAGAAAATCTGACACCCAAGATCGCTGATCAGGTTGAGTACATCGTCTGCGCCTTTCAGCGCGAAGAGATCGAGATCGGAGTCGAAAAGGTTGACGGCGGGGTCGACTACATGTACGCCGAAGGCCAGCTCCTGGTCCGCGATGAGTACCTCGACCGCGTGCTGGACATCATCCGGCCGCTGGAGGAGCCCGACCCGGAGCGGGCGGAACCCGACCCGGAGCGGGCGGAACCCGGCCCGGAGCGGGCGGAACCCGGCCGAGTCCAGCGTGTCATCGCGGGCGTAGTCCTGCTCACCCTGCGCGGAACTCGCCTCACCGTGCGCGATGCGCTGATCGCGATCGACCGGCGGCTCGGCGCCGGAATCGCGACGCCGAATCACGTGCTGACCGTCGCAGGGGAACTGGGTCCCTGCCCGGCCACGGAACCGGAGGAAGTGTACGACGGAATCGAGCCATCCCCCTCGGTGTGCCCAGGCAGCGGCGGCGCCGGGGTACTGATCTACATAGCCGACACCGGACTGCTGGCAACCGCTACGTCGCACTCATGGCTGGCCGGGGTTACTGGCGGTCCGGATCCCGGCGATGGTACGCAGCCCATCCCGCCCTACACCGGACATGGCACGTTCGTCGCGGGTGTCGCGCGATGCATGGCCCCGGCAGCGGAAGTCAAGGTCACCAATGCCTTTAAGATCGCGGGCAGCGCGCTGGAATCGCATCTCGTCCGGCACCTTGCCGGAGCGCTAGGCGGCGGGGTGGACATCTTCCACTTGGCCATCGCCGCGACATCCAGGAAGGACATCCCCCTGGTCGCTTTCGAGGCGTGGCTGAAGCTCCTGCGTCAGTACAAGGGCGTCGTATGTGTCGCGGCGGCAGGTAATAATGACTCCCGGCGGCCGACCTGGCCGGGCGCCTTCGCTGAGGTGGTCTCCGTTGGCGCGCTCGCTGCCGACTGGCGCAGCCGCGCCAAATTCAGCAATTTCGGCGGGTGGGTCGACGCGTACGCGCCGGGCAGAGATCTCGTCAACGCCTACGCGGCGGGCACTTATATCTGCCATGACGCCCCGTACAACGGGCAGGTCAGGGAGTTCTACGGCATGGCGAGGTGGAGCGGCACGTCGTTCTCGACGCCGGTCGTGACAGGGCTGATCGCCGCCCGGATGTCCCGCACCGGCGAAAACGGCCTGGAAGCTGCCGCTGCCCTGCTCGCCGAGGCAAGATCCCGGGCGATCCCGGGCGTCGGCGCCATTCTGCTGCCCTGCTGCAACAACGATGACGTGCCCGCCAGCCGCGCGGAGTGCTGCTGCGGTACGCACCAGCGTGGCCGGGGCTGCTGCTGACTGGGACAGCGGCGAGATCGGCCCAGTCGAGCTCAGCGGTGAGACGTTTCCCGGCCGGACAGCAGCCTCACGGCAGCGCGGCGACCAGCTCGCGGACCGGCTTGCGCCTGCCGGTGTAGAACGGGATCTCCACCCGGGTATGCCGCCGCGCCTGCGCGCCGCGCAGGTGCCGCATCAGGTCGACGATCCGGTGCAGCTCGTCGGCCTCGAAGGCGA
>OCZU010003273.1_pt1 | contig 10246 bp, 7 predicted proteins | sample 1539001 | NCBI WGS metagenome assembly OCZU01 (sample SAMEA3539306, study PRJEB22396) | soil metagenome | biome: tundra; feature: field; material: soil | place: USA | collected 2010-05 | depth 0.15 m | reverse complement strand
GGCTCAGGCCGCCGCTGCGGGCCCCTCGCCGCTGCTGGGCTCCTGGGCGGCGGACCCGGGGCCAGGCGCGGCAGGATCCACCCTGGCCGGTGCACCGCTTGTTTCGCCGGATGCCCTGTGCCGTCTCCGCCAGGACGAGTTCGCCCTGACGGTCAAGTGGCCGCTGCGGCGGGTCGTGCCGGCCGGCCGGTTCGTCTACGGAGGACCACGGTGACCGCTGGGCCGTTCCGGGCCGACCGGGTCTACCTGGGCTGGCAGCACGCGCTCGTGCACCCCGCCCCGGGCCCGCGGCCGCGCCGCCCTGTCCCGCCCGAGCAGGAGCAGCTCAATCAGGGCTGGGTAGCCGCACAGCGCCGGGAGGAGAACCGGCTGAGCCGCCCGCTGAAGCTGGCCATCGGCTGCTGCGCGGCACTCGCCGCACTCGTCGTGGCGCTGGCGGTGACCGGCGTCCTGAATATCGCGCTCACCGTCGTCGGGCTAGCCGCGGCGCTGGCGTGGGCAGCCATCAGCGGTCGCGGCATCTGGCGGGGCGAGCAGGACCTGCGCGGCCGGATCGAGCAGGAGGAACAGCGGGTGGCCAGGGCCCGTGCCGCGCAGAACAGCCAGCTGGTCGGCTGGCATGAGGAGCACGCCAGGATGTGGCGCGACTGGCAGGCCCGGGAGCGCGCTTTCGGTGGCCAGTTGCAGTGGTACGCCGTGGCCCTGCCCGACGAGATCGACCGGGTGGACGTGGCCGGGGGCACCCTTTCCGGCTGGTCCGCGATGCTGACGATGATCGCTGGCCCCCGGCTGGCCGCCGGGGGCGAGGTGACGGTGCTCGACCTGTCCGAGGGCGCCGTCGCCCAGGACCTGCTGGCCGTCGCCCGCGGCTCTGGTACCGACCCCATGGTCTGGGTTCTCCCCGGCGACCTGCCCCGCTTCGAACTCGGGACCAGCCTGCCCCGGGAGGCGCTGGCCGATGTGCTGGCGATCAGCATGGCCACGGGCGGCGAGCGGACCGACCCGACCCACGATTACGCGATTCTCGAGCGGATTCTCGGGGTGATCGGCGGCGAGGCCAGCATTGCCCAGGCCGCGGCCGGGCTACGGGCTCTCGCCCAGGTGGGCGATCCGCGGGAGGACATCGGCCGGGGGCTGATCACCGCCGCGCAGCTCGAGAAGATCACGGGGCACTACGGCCGTGGCGCCGCGGACAGGGTCGTCATCGAGCGCGCCTGGGCGCTGGAGGCCAGGCTCCGCACGCTGGAGACGCTCGGGTCCGCCCCGGTCTCCCTGCCCCAGAGCAGGCTGCGGGTGATCGCCACGGACCGGACGGCGGGCGTCACGGGCAACACGGTGCTCGGAACTTACGTGACCGTCGCCCTGACCCACCTGCTCCGCCAGGCGCCGCCGGGACAGCCGTGGCAGCATACGCTCTGCCTGGCTGGTGCCGAGAAACTCCGCGGTGACGTGCTCGACCGGCTCTGCGACGCTTGCGAGGCGACCGGAACCGGGCTGGTTCTCGCTTACCGGTCGCTGCCCGGCCACGTCAAGGAGCGGCTCGGCCGGGGCAATGCGGCAGTCGCTTTCATGCGCCTCGGTAACGCCGAGGATGCCAAGGTGGCCAGCGAGCAGATCGGGACGGAGCACCGGTTCGAGCTCACTCAGCTCACCGACACCGTGGGCACCTCGGTCACGGGCACCGTCGGGGATTCCTACACCAGCACCATCGGCACGGCCGACTCCGTCTCGGTGTCCACCTCGGCCAGCGAGACGGCCGGGCGGAGCCGGGGAAGCGGCCACAGCCGGGCCGGCTTGGGCCCGTTCGGGGAGTACACCGGGTCCGGCAGCAGGGACAGCAGCCGTTCCTGGGGTACCAGCGAGACGGACTCGATCACCGAGGGGATCACCCTGAGCAGCGCCTGGGGGGTGAACACATCGAGGGCGATCAGCGCCAACTCCTCCCTCGCGCGCACCACCCAGCGCTCGCGCGAGTTCCTGGTCGAGCAGCACGAACTGCAGCAGCTTCCGCCGAGCGCGATGATCGTCAGCTACGCCTCAGGCAGTGGACGCCGCCTGGTGATGGTCGATGCCAACCCAGGCATCCTCATGCTCCCGACCGCCACCCTGCGCAGCTTGGATGAGATGCGAGATGCCGCGCCGATGGCCCCCGGGCCGGCGGCGGCCCATGTCGGGGCCTTCGCCGCGTGGGATATCGGGGATGCCGGCGGAACCGGGGATGCCGGCGGTAGGCCGGATGGCAGGGGTACGCGGGATGGCGGCGGCAGATGGGAGAGCGGTGGCGCAGGCGCCAGTGGTGGCGCAGGCGTCGCTGGCGGGCCTGGTGCGGCGGGCCGCCCGAGGATGCCACCGAATCCCGGCCCGGTGCCGCCGCCCACCCGCGATCCCGCCGCGGCCCCGGTCAGCTGGCGAGACGCGGAGGAGAAGCTTCCACCTAACCTCGGGCCGCCCCCCGAGCCGCTCGACTGGCGCAAACGCCGCAAGCGCCGAAGGTAACGCGTCCGCTCTGCGATCACGGCGGCCGGCGTGCGCGAACCGGGACGATGGGTTTCAGCGCGGCCGGACGGCTGGTTTTGGGTTCAATGTGTCGCGTACCGGTGACTGGCTGCGCGCGAGCCGCAGGACTGATAGGCACACAACGTGGGGACGATCGCACGCCTCGGGGGGGACGGCGCTGGGCCCTGGTACCGGGTCCTGGCTATCAACTCGCCCTGGCGGGCGAGTTCAGCGGAGCAGGACTTCATCGCGATCCTGCCCGCGATCCTCTCGGCCGCACACCGGGACAGCCCGTTCGTGATCGGCTGGCTCTCCCGCGGCGGCGGCGCGCCACTTGAGCTGATCACCAACGCGGGCCCGCTCGCCGGGGCCTTCCCGGCCGGCCATTCCGTGGGACTGCTCTTCCCTAGCGGAGCCCGGGGCGTGCCCGCCACGGACAGCTGGCTCAGCGAACTGGACCGGATGGTCTGGGCGCCGTGCCCCGGCCGGCAGGCGCCGCCCCTGGCCACCGCCGGCCCGGCGGACAGCAGCCAGGATCCCCGGCCGGCCACCCTGTTCGAGTCAACGCTCGTGACCCTGATGGCCAGGCCGTTCGGCTGGCTGGTGGTCGCCGAGCCGACCGAGCTCATGGACCCGGAACTGGCCGGCCTGCGCACGCAGCTCAACGTGCTCCGCCGCCACGACGAAGAGCAGTCCCGCTTCGACGTCGAGCGTGCCCAGCGCCGCCTCGCCGAGCTGGACACGTTCCGCGAGGCAGGCTTGTGGAATGTGCGGGTGCTCGCTGGGGCGGCCACGGAGGAGGAGCTTGGCCTGCTGGCGCCGGTGCTCGTCGGCTCGGTGGACCTCGGCCACCACCCCTACCGGCTGCGGAGCACGAACGGAGCGCAGTGCCTGGCGGATGCGTTGATGGCGAAGGTCGCCGACGAGCGGGACGACGCCCACGTGCCGTTCGCGGCGACCGCGGGCGCGCTGGCCACACTCGCCGGATTGCCCCGCCGCGAGGTGCCCGGGCTGCGGGTGCTCGACGCGGGGTACTTCGATGTGACGAGTGAGACCGGACACCGGGACTGCGAGGTGATCGAGCTCGGCGCGATACTCGACGGCCAGGACCGGCCGGTAGGCGCGTTCCAGGTACCGCTATCCACCCTGAACAGGCACGCCTTCGTGACCGGCGCCACCGGCTCGGGCAAGTCGCAGACCGTGCGGCACATGCTGGAGCAGCTGACCAGGGCCGGGCTGCCGTGGCTCGCGATCGAGCCGGTCAAGTCCGAGTATGCGGCGATGGCGGGACGGATCACCGGCCTGGGCCAGGCGGGCCAGGTCACCGTGATCAACCCGTCCGATCCCGGCGCTGTGCCGCTGTCGGTGAACCCGCTGGCCCCCGAGCCGGGGTATCCCGTGCAGGCGCACATCGACATGGTGCGGGCGCTCTTCATGGCCGCTTTCGACGCGGAGGAGCCGTTCCCGCAGATCATGTCCCAGGCGCTGCAGCGGGTTTATGAGGCCAGCGGCTGGGATGTGGTCACCGGGGGCGGTGCGCCGGGAGCGCTGACGCCGCCCGCGATCCCGACGCTGGCCCAGTTGCAGCGGGCCGCGCTCGCGGTGATCGAGGACGTCGGGTACGGCAGTGAACTGCAGGCGGACGTCCGGGGGTTCGTTGACGTGCGGCTCCGCTCGCTGCGGATTGGGTCGGCGGGCCGCTTCTTCGAGGGCGGCCACCCAGTCGACATCGGCGAACTGCTCCACCGCAACGTGGTGCTGGCCATCGAGGACGTCGCGAACGACGAGGACAAGGCGTTCCTGATGGGCACGCTGATCATCAGGATCGTCGAGCATCTCCGGGTGCGCGCCCGCCGCGCCCGGCAGGACGGACTGCGCCACGTCATCGTCATCGAGGAGGCGCACCGCCTGCTCCGGGCGGGCCGGGAGGGACGGGCCAGCGCGCACGCGGTCGAGTTGTTCGCGAGCATGCTGGCGGAGATCCGGGCGTACGGCGAGGGAATCGTGGTCGCTGAGCAGATTCCCGCCAAGCTCGTTCCCGACGTGGTGAAGAACACCGCGCTCAAGGTGGTCCACCGGCTGCCTGCCCGCGATGATCGCGATGTCGTCGGGGCCGCGATGAATCTCGACGACGCGCAGTCCAGGCAGGTGGTCTCGCTGGAGCCGGGAGTGGCCGCGGTGTTCGCGGACGGCATGGACCGGCCACTGCGGATCCGGGTGCCGTTCGGCGGCGTCCGGGAGGAGGCCCTGGCCAGCGCCCCGCCACCGGTCCTGGGCCGGCGGAGTGCGGCCTGCGGCCCGCTGTGCACCGAGGAGCGCGCCTGCACGCTGCTCGAACTCCGCCAGGCTGACCTCCTCGCGGGGCCAGCGTCCGCGGATGACGCCTGGCTCCGGGTCTGGGCGGAGGCGCTGGTCCTGGCCTTCCTGACGAACCGTGGTTTTCCCGTTGTTCCCGCGCGGTTGCAGCGCAGGTGGGCTGGGCTCGATGGGCGCCTGCGTGAGTGCCTGCTGGCCACGGTGGTCGACAGGGTGACCGGGAATCGTGCCCTGGCGGTACGGGCCACCTACGACCCGCAGCGGCTGGCGGCGAGCGTCGCCGCGGTCGCGCTTCGCATGCTGGAGCATGGGACGGGGGCCGGTACCCGGGCGGGCCCGAGCTGGGTCATCCCGCAGGTCCGCTGGCTGCATGAGATCGAGCGGGTGTGCCCGCTCGGCGGCCGGACGCCCGACGCCCTGGACCGGGCCCCGCCCCTCGACTTTGACCTGCCCGGCATCGCGGACTGGCCGGACATGCGGGTCGGGCACCGGCTCCGGGCACTGCGCCGCCACCCGCTGTCCATGGCGCTCGCGCGCAACCGGGCGCCCGCATGGAGCGTCCTGCTGGGCGACGACGACCAGCGTGCCTTCGCCGACGACCTGGCCTGCGCGCTCATCGGTGTCGGTACGCGCGCACAGGTGCGCCAGGCCGGGGGAGCCATGGGCATCGCGGCGTGGCTCGAAGTGGTGCTGTCCTGGCCGCGCAGGTTCATCGCAGATCACGAGCAGTGGGCGGCCAGCCCGGACGAATGCGAGCATGACGCCGCGGGCGGATAGCATCGTCGCCCATGGGCAAGCTTCCGATCCGTGCGCGGCTCGCGACGACCATCGGCGGCGCGGCGGGCCGGATGTCGCGGCTGGCGGGCCGGGGCGACGGGTCGGTGATCGGCGGGGTCATCGGCTTGCGGGTGGAACCTGAACTGCTCGCCCTGCTGGCCGCGGATCGCCAGGTGGTGCTGGTCACGGGGACGAACGGCAAGACGACCACCACCCGGCTGATTACCTCCGCACTCGGCGCGCTTGGCCAGGACGTGGCCTCCAACGCGTTTGGCGCCAATATGGAAGCCGGGCTCGCCGCCGCGCTGGGCCAAGCCCCTGACGCGCCGTTCGCCGTGCTGGAGGTGGACGAGGCGTACCTGCCGGCCGTCCTGGATGCGACCAAGGCGCGGGTGGTGGCGCTGCTGAACCTGAGCCGCGACCAGATGGACCGGGCCGCCGAGATCTGGCTGCTGGCCCGGCGCTGGCGCAGCGCCCTCGCCGCGGCCCCGGACTGCCGGGTGGTCGCCAATGCCGATGACCCGTTGATCGCCTGGGCGGCCAGCGAGGCCCCGCAGGTGACCTGGGTGGCGGCCGGCCAGCGGTGGCACGAGGATTCGTGGTGCTGCCCCAAGTGCGGTTCTCATCTGAGCAGGGACGATCTCGGCTGGCGTTGCGGTGAATGCGACTTCGCCCGGCCGCCAGCGCGGTGGGTGCTTGACGGCGACAGCATCATCGACTCGGTCGGGCAGCTGACCGAGTTGTCCCTCACGCTGCCGGGGCGCGCCAACCGGGCCAACGCGGCCATCGCGCTGGCGGTGGCCGAAGTCTTCGGCATCAGCCCCGCGCAGGCCCTGCCAAGGCTCCGCGAGGTGGCCTCGGTGGCCGGCCGCTACACTCAGGTCGAGCGGCGAGGACGTCAGGTCCGCCTGCTGCTGGCCAAGAATCCCGCAGGCTGGCTGGAGGCGTTCGACGTGCTGGACCCGGCCCGCATGCCGGTCCTGCTCTCGGTCAATGCCCAGGTGCCCGATGGCCGTGACACGTCCTGGCTGTGGGATGTTGATTATCGAGTGCTGCGCGGGCGGCGGGTATTCGTGGCCGGTGAGCGCAGGATGGATCTCGCGGTCCGGCTCGAGGCGGACGAGGTGCCCTTCGAACTGGCCGAGGGAATTGATGACGCCGTCGACCGGGTAACCGGCGGCAGCATGGACGTGATCGCCAACTACACGGCGTTCCAGCAGATCCGGACGGTTCTGGGGCGGGCGGCCTGAAGGCGGTAAGCGGATGGGAACACACCGGCGCGCGGCCTCGCAGGGGCCAGCTGGCCTCCGGCTGATCTGGGTCTACCCGGACCTGCTCAGCACCTACGGGGATCGTGGCAACCTGCTTGTCCTTGAGCGCCGCGCCCGGCTGCGCGGCATCGAGGTGGAGTCGGTGCTGGTGAACTCTGATCAGCCGGTGCCTCGCGAGGGAGATATGTACCTGCTGGGCGGAGGCGAGGATCTGCCGCAGATCCTCGCCGCCCGCCGGCTCCGGGCGGATGGCGGCCTGGCCGCGGCCGCCGACCGGGGCGCGGTGATCTTCGCTGTCTGCGCCGGTTACCAGTTGGTCGGAACGGAGTTCGGCGGCGAGGACGGGCAGCCGCTTCCCGGCCTGGAGATCATCGACATCCGGAGCGGCCGCGGGCAGCGGCGCGGGGTCGGGGAGATCCTCGCTGACGTCGACCCCGCCCTCGGCGTGCCCCGGCTCAGCGGATTCGAGAATCACCAGGGCGTGACGAAGCTCGGCCCGGACGCGGCGCCGCTGGCCCGGGTCCTGGTAGGCGTGGGCAACGGGGATGGGACCGAGGGTGCCTATTCGGGCCGGATTCTCGGCACTTACCTGCATGGGCCAGCGCTCGTGCGCAACCCCGGCCTAGCGGATCTCCTGCTGAGCTGGGTGGCCGGCCCCCTCGACGCGCTGGCGCCGGCCGACGAGGAGTGGAGTCTCCGGCTCCGTGAGGAGCGTCTCGCCGCCGTTCCCAGCTGAGCGCCGGGCGGCGGAGGCGGAGGGCCCGGGCTCGTGCCGGGGCTGAGCCGGAGGCTGAGCTGCAGGGCGGCGGGTCAGTAGACCAGCGCCTGAGCGCCGTCCGCGCAGACCTCGGAGACGAAGGTCGGTGCGCCCGCGATACGTACCCCCTCGATGACATCCTCGGGGGTGATGTCCCGCCGTGCGGCGCACTGCGAGCACAGCGTCACCGTGCCGCCCGCCAGGATGCCCTGGAGCAGGTCCGCCAGTGGCGGAGCATGCGGGAGCGTGAAGTCATCCGCCCGGCCGGGCAGCGAGAACCAGGCGGCCTCGCCAGTCAGCCAGAGTGAGGTAGGGACACCGCTGGCCACGGCCGTGGCAGCGACGCTGAACGCCTGACTGCAGCGCTCTGGGTCATCCTTGCCAGCAGTGATCTTGACGACGAGGCTTCGCGCGGTCATGGGACGCACTTTAACGTGATGGGCGGGCCGTCGGCATGGCGGGCGCCCCGCCCGGGGGCCGCTCCGTACACTGCCGGGTATGCAAGGAATGGTGAGCGGAGTGCTCCTGGTCGCGGTCTTCGCCGCGGTCATAGTGGCGGCGGTGTTCCTGGCGGCGAGGCTGCTGCGGGCCACTCGCGGCGAGAGCTCCGATGGCGCACCCGATGCCTAGCCCCGAGGCCGGGCCGGAGCACGCTCCCGGACCTGACGCGGACACGCCGCCGCCGCATCCCGACCTGGGGCCGCTGCTCTTCCTCCTTGGGCGCTGGGAAGGAGCGGGTGTCGGCGGCTACCCCACGATCGAGAGCTTCCAGTTCGGCCAGGAAATCGTGTTCAGCCACAACGGCAAGCCGTTCCTCATCTATGCGAGCCGTAGCTGGCTACTGGACGACGAGGGCCGCCCGGGCCGCCCGCTGGGCACTGAGACCGGATACTGGCGTCCGCAGCCGGACGGGCAGGTGGAGGTGCTGCTCGCGCACCCGACCGGGATCGCCGAGATCTACCTGGGCCAGGTGACCGGTACGAAGATCGAGATGAGCACGGACGTGGTGGCACGCACCTCCTCCGCCAAGGAGGTGACGGCCGGGCACAGGCTCTACGGAATGGTCGGCCCCGACCTCGCCTGGGCCTACGACATGGCCGCGGTCGGCCAGCCGCTTCAGCCGCACCTGTCTGCGCAGCTCAAACGCCCCGGTCAGCTCTCCCGGAACCAGTAGTCATTGAATGCAGTCCCCCGGTAGAGAGAGGTTGGCTGCGCCGCCACGGTGTTGGTTGAGCTGTTGACCTGGATGATTTCGTAGGTATTCCACCGGCTCGAGCTCAGCGTGCCGCGGTGGCCGATCGAATCCGTCACGGAGATCCCGGAGAAACTGGACGCGCGGTAGTCCGCGAGCGGGAGGGCCTGCCCTGAGCCGTCGGCGGGCGACTCGCTGATTATCTGCGCGGACGCGCGCTGGCACAAGGTCGCCATACATTTCAGGGAATGACTGAAATGCTGCCCGGTCGTGGTGTCGCGCAGTGTAAGCAGGAACATCTTGGTCTGCTTGTCGTAGTAGACGCTCGCGACGATCGAGTTGCCTGGCTTCACGAAGAAAGCGGACGCTTCATTTCCCGGGTACATCTCGTACCATGCGTAATATTGCGGACTCGTGCCGGAACAGCCGGCCTCGACACCCAGCTGCTCGACTGTCCTGCTGTTAAGGCCGTCGAGCCCGACCCAGTGGGAAGAGAAGGCATTCGGGGTGCGCACGCAATCCACGTAGGGCACGAAAAATGTCGCCTGCACGTACCGGAACACGGCGCCCGGGCGGGCAGCGGCGTATCCCGCCCAGTTGGTGGAGTCGATCCTGCTGGAGTTGCTGGAGGAACTTATCGCGGGTGAGGGATGCCGTCCGGCCAGCGCTATCGGCTGCCCGGGCAGGGCGGGGCCCGGAGCAGTCGTGGCTACCGTGGCCGTGGCCGTGGCCGCGGTGCGCGGCGCGAAGGCGCTGGCCATAAGCACGAGGATCAGTGCAGCGACAGCGGTACCGGCAACGTGGAACTTCCTCATCTAGCGTCCTTTCGTGCGCGGGAATCCAGTCGGCGGCCACGCTTGGGCCGCATTCCCCGGAAGGGCAAGCGAGGAGGAACGTGTTCAGTTCCGCGCATGACCCGTGGTTCTGGCCACTTGGACGCCGCCTGGCCCGGAGTTTCAGAAAAGGTATTTTTCGGGACTTGGATCCCGCGGCTAGGCCATGTGCCCTGACAACATTACGCGGTAATGAAAGAGTCCGGAAGTAAGATACGCAGAGATTCAGCACCGATGTCGAAGGAATTCGAATAGAGCCTCGGGTGTAATTATCTAATATTCACGATTGTGCGCTAATGGGTAAATATATGCAGGCACAGTTTCGCGTGCGCGGCACCGGGGGAGTCTGCGCCGGGAGTCAGCGCCAGGGGAGTTCGTGCCGGGGGGGCAGCGCCGGGGGGGCAGCGCCGGGGGAGTTCGTGCCGGGGGGAGTCAGCGCCGGGGTGGTCCGCGCCCAGGACGACACTCGGGAGTCAGCATCCGGGACAAGTAAAGCCCCCGGGCGGCTCTCGTGTGGTTCACCCAGCCACGGCCGACTGCTGCACCGCGGCGATTCACGCCACGGCGGGCACAGCCGCTCCGCGAAAACGGAGGGCGAGCCACA
>OCZU010003272.1_pt1 | contig 10249 bp, 7 predicted proteins | sample 1539001 | NCBI WGS metagenome assembly OCZU01 (sample SAMEA3539306, study PRJEB22396) | soil metagenome | biome: tundra; feature: field; material: soil | place: USA | collected 2010-05 | depth 0.15 m | reverse complement strand
GGTGTAGATGTCACCGGCGGTCATGGCCTGGCCGTAGAACCTCCCCGAGCGGACTGCCACCACCCGGACTACATCATTGGCGGCGATGACCAGGTTCCCCGACGCGTCGACCGCCACCCCGGCGGGAGCGGACAGCTCGGCGGAGGTCGCCCTGCCGCCGTCGCCGGAGGTACCGAAAACGCCGTTTCCAGCGACGGTGTAGACGTCCCCGGCAGTCATGGCCCGGCCGTAGAACCTGCCCGAGCGGACCGCCGCCACCCGGACCCGCTCGTTAAAGTCGTCGGCGATGACCAGGTTGCCCGAGTGATCGACCGCGATCCCCTCGGGGAACCACAGCCTGGCGGACCTCGCCGGGCCGCCGTCGCCGGAGTAGCCCTTGTGGCCGTTGCCCGTGGCAGTGTAGATGTCCCTGCCGGTCATGGCCAGGCCGTAGAACCTGCCCGAGCGGGCGGCCACTACCCGGATCCGCTGGTTGTTGGTGTCGGCGATGACCAGGTTGCCTGAGCCGTCGACCGCCACTCCCTGGGGATTGTGCAGGCTGGCGGACGTGGCGGGGCCGCCGTCGCCGGAGAAGCCCATATCCTTGCTGCCAGCCACGGTGTAAATGTCGCCGGCGGTCATCGCCCTGCCGTAGAACCTGCCCGAGCGGACCGCGACCACCCGGATCCGCTGGCTGTTGCGGACGGCGATGACCAGGTTGCCTGAGTGGTCGACCGCCACTCCCTCGGGAAGGTTCAGCCTGGCGGAGTTCGCCCGGCCGCCGTCACCGCGGAACCCCACAGTGCCGTTCCCGGCGACAGTGTAGATGTCGCCGGCGGTCATCGCGCGGCCGTAGAACCTCCCTGACCGGACCGCCACTACCCGGATCCGCTGGTTCTCGGTGTCGGCGATGACCAGGTTCCCCGGGCGATCCACCGTCACGCCCGCAGGAAAGTCCAGCTCAGCGGAGACCGCCCGGCCGCGATCACCGCGGTACCCCGCGGTGCCGTTCCCGGCGACGCGGTAGACATGCCCGACAATCATGGCCCGGCCGTAGAACCTGCCCGAGCGAGCCGCCACCACCGCGATCTGGCTGTCGGCGGTGTCGGCGATGACCGCGTTCCCGGCACCGTCGACCGCTAGCCCGCCAGCGGAACTCAGGCCGGCCGTGGTCACCCGGCCGCCGCCGCCGGAGAATCCGCCGATCCCCGCCGGCGCCGCGATGGCTGGCGGCACAGCTGCCAGCAACCCGCCAGCCAGCCCCGCCGACACCAGTCCCGTCAGTACCCAGCCCGCACGCGCCCTCATTACCGGTCTTCTCACTGTGGTCATAGCTATGAGACGCGTGCGGGCATGGTCCGGTGCACAAACAAGTCTCAACGGGTCGAGGCCGTCCCGCCTCGACCTGGTCCGAGCTCTTGACATCGCGGGCCAGAGTGCAACAAGATCGGTCAACATCGTTCAACACCGTTCGAAGTTACGGCAGCCACGGGCCTGGCCCGGGACGGGAGCCGGATGCTGCCGACGCAGCGGCGTGAGGCGATCCTCACCGAGATCCGGACGGCGTGCGCGGTCTCGGCCGAGGCGCTCGCGCGCCGGTTCGCAGTGTCGGTCGAGACCGTCCGGCGAGATCTGCGCACCCTGCAGCATCAGGGCCTGCTTGAACGGGTCTACGGGGGCGCGACTCGTTCCTGCGGCCGGTCAAGCGAAGGCAGTTTCGCAACGAGAAGCACCCGGAATGTCGCCCGCAAGCGCGTCATCGCCGAACTGGCTGCGAACCTAGTCCAGCCCGAGGAAACGATCATCATCGATGTCGGCACGACCGCTCTGGAGGTCGCCAGGGCGCTCCCGCCATCGTTCCGCGGCCGGGTTCTGACCAACTCGATCCCGGTCGCGATGGAGCTGTCCGGCCGAGATGGCATCGAGTTGCTGGTCAGCGGCGGCCAGGTCCGCGCTGGAGATGGTGCGTGCTCCGGTGCGCACGCCGAGGCCTTCTTCGACGAGTTCTATGCCGATCGGGCATTCCTTGGCTCCGGCGGGCTGCATCCCGACGCCGGGCTCACCGACTACTACCCATCCGAGGTCGTCGTCCGGCGCACGATCATCGCGCATACCGCCGCCACGTACGTCCTCGCCGACTCCAGCAAGCTCGGAGTCATCGCGGTCCACCGGGTCTGCCCGCTGGACCGCCTCACCGCGATCATCACCGACGAAGAAGAGAACTCCGCCGCTCTCGACGCGCTCGACGCGGCCGGAGTCACGCTGCTGCGCGCCGGAGTAGCCGCGCACCCGCCCCTGGAAGCGGCCGGATTAACCGGCCGAGCACCACCTGACACCACCCGAGTACTGCCCGACCACCAGCCGCCCGCCAGCGGCCAGCCAAGGAAGTGATCTAACGGTGGCAACTCTTACCGAGCACGACGACGATGCGCTGCTCCCCAAGTTCGGCTATACCAAGCAGTTCACCCGGTCGCTACGTCACTTCGAGTCGTTCGCCGTGGCGTTCTCCTTCATCTCGATCACCACGGGAATCTTCACGACCTACGGCTTCGCGCTGACGACGGGCGGACCGCGCGCGATCTGGACCTGGGTGATCGTGATCGCGGGTCAGGCCCTGGTCGCGCTGGTCTACGGAGCGCTCGCCGCCAGGGTCCCGCTGTCCGGCTACTCCTACCAGTGGGCATCCCGGCTCGCTAACGTTCATGTCGGCTGGTGGCTGGGCTGGATGTCGTTCGCCTTCTTGTCGATCGTCACCGTGTCGGTCGATTACGGGCTGGTCCAGGTAGCGTTCCAGCCGCTGATCGGCGAGGCGTACACGCCGACCAGCGCGGCGCTCGAAACCCTGGTGGTACTGGCGCTCCAGGCGGCGCTGATCATCTGGTCGACCAGGATCACGACGCGGGTGAACAACACCGCTGTGGCCACCGAGGTGATCGGCATTCTCGGCCTGACCCTGCTGCTGCTGATCGTCGCGGCCGTGCGCGGCCTCGGCCACTGGTCGAACCTGACCTCGACCGGAGTGGTGCCGCACTCCGGGTACTACGCCTGGCTCGGGCCGTTCATGCTGGCCACGCTGCTCGGTGCCTACACGATCGTCGGCTTCGAGGCCGCCAGCAACCTGGCCGAGGAGACCGAGCAGCCGCACCGCACGATCCCGAAGGCGATGATCCGCGCGGTCCTGCTCTCCGGGGCGGTCGGCATGGTCTTCCTGATCGCGCTCAGCTACGCGACAAGCTCGGTCAAGGCCGCGACGGCGAGTTCCGCGCCGGTGGCGCTGATCGTGCAGGACGTGCTCGGCGGCGTGGTGCAGAAACTGTTCCTGGTCTTTGTCTGTGTCTCGATCTTCGCCTGCGGGCTGATCATCATGGTGACGAACAGCCGGATGATCTGGTCGATGGCCAGGGACCGCAGGCTGCCTGGCTACCAGCTCTGGCGGCAGGTACCACGGGCGACCGGCGGCCCATCCTGGGCGACGGCGCTCGCAGCGGTCATCGGTGCCGCTATCACGCTGGTGCTGCGCACTCACACGGCAGCGCTGGTCACCCTGTTCACCGCGTCGACGATCATGCCCGCGCTGCTGTATGCCAGCACCGTCCTGCTCTACCTGTTCACCGGGCGCCGCCATCGCGGCTCGACTGGGCACTTCTCGCTGGGCCGCTGGGAGATCCCGGTGATCACCGGCGCGCTGATCTGGCTCGCGTACGAGCTGATCGTCCTGATCGGGCCAGGCATCTTCCGGGACGCGCAGTACTACGTCCTGGGAGCCCTCGGCGTCGGGCTTGTCTTCTACATCATCCAGTGGCTGCTCGAACCTGGCGCGATGCGCTCCGAGGAGGGCGCCCACGGGATGGACGCGATGCTGGCCGCGGACGAACCGAGCACCCCCACCGGCGTGGCCTAGGTCAGCGTGGTCTAGGTCAGTGAACATCCTGGCGATCGACCAGGGCACCTCGGCAACGAAGGCGATCCTGGTCGGTCCCGGGCATGAGCTGCTCGGGACCGGCGAGGTGCCGGTCCGGGTCCGCGTCACCGGGGATGCCGTCGAGGCCGATCCCGAAGAACTCTACGGCTCGGTGCTTGAGGCCGGGAATCTCGCGCTGGCAGCCGCCGGCGCCCGGGCGGACGCGGTCGCGCTCGCCAACCAGGGCGAGACCGTGCTGGCCTGGGACCGGCGGTCGGGCCGGCCGCTGACCCCAGCGATCGTCTGGCAGGACCGCCGATCAGCCGGGGTCTGCGAGCGGCTGGCATCCCGCGCGGATGATCTGGCGCGGATCACCGGACTGCCGCTGGACCCGTACTTCGCCGCGCCCAAGATGACCTGGCTGCGCGAGAACCTCACCGCCGACGGCGTCGTCACGACGACCGACACCTGGCTGCTGGCCCGGCTCGGCGCCGGCTACGTGACCGATGCCTCGACGGCAGCCCGGACGCTCCTGCTCGACCTCGATACCGCGGACTGGTCGGCGCAGGCCTGCGCAGCGTTCGGCCTTGATCCCGGCGACTTGCCCCGAGTCGTCGATTGCGCCGGGGCGGTGGGAGAGACGTCCGTCTTCGGGCGGGCGGTTCCGATCGCCGGGATCGCTGTCGACCAGCAGGCAGCGCTGCTCGCCGAGCACTGCTTCGAGCCTGGACAGGCCAAGTGCACCTACGGGACCGGCGCGTTCCTGCTCGTGAACACGGGTCCGGCGGAGCGTTCGAGCTCCGGCCCGGCGGCAGTCCGCTCCAGCGCCGGCCTTGCCTCCTCGATCGCGTGGCGGCTGGACGGCCAGTCGACCTACTGCCTCGACGGCCAGGTCTACACGGCCGGCGCGGCCGTCAGATGGCTCACCGAGATCGGCCTGCTCGCCGACGTCTTCGAGCTCGACTCTGTGGGTGGCAGCGTTGCGGACAGCGGCGGCGCGCTGTTCCTGCCGGCTCTGGCCGGCCTCGGAGCACCGCACTGGCGCCCAGCCGCGCGTGCCGCCTTCCTGGGCCTTGGCCTGGGCACGACCAGAGCGCACCTGATCCGCGCCGCGATCGACGGACTGGCCGCGTCGGTAGCACTACTCGCCAGGTCAGTGGCCCAGGACCTCGGCGCGAGCCTGTCGATGCTGCGGGCTGACGGCGGGCTGACCCGCTCCCGGCTGCTGATCCAGACCCAGGCTGACCTGCTGCAAGTACCTGTCGAGGTATGCCGGACACCGGACGCCACCGCCCTCGGCGTGGCGGCGCTGGCCCGGCTCGGCATCGGCGCCGCGGATAGCCTGGCTGAGGCCGTCGGGCCGATGGAGGTGGATGCGGTCGTGGAACCCCAGATAAGCGCCGACGAGGCGGCGGAACGGCTGGCTGACTTCGATGCCGCACTCCAGCTGATCCTGGCGCCGGGGCGGTGATGGGCCCCGGCACCGAGCTGTCCGCAGACTGCGCGGACGTAGTGATCATCGGCGCCGGAGTGGTAGGTACTGCTATCGCACGGACACTCGGCCACTACGACCTGAGCTGCGTCCTGGTCGAGGCCGGTAACGATGTCGGGACCGGGACGTCGAAGGCGAACACCGCGATCCTGCACACCGGCTTCGACGCGGTACCAGGCAGCCTGGAGAGCCAGCTGGTCAGCCGTGGCGCGGCGCTGCTCCGCAGCTACGCCGACCAGGCCGGGATCCCGGTCGAACGCACCGGAGCCCTGCTGATCGCCTGGACCGCGGAGCAGGAGGCGGAACTCCCCGGCATCGAGGCCAAGGCGCGGCTCAATGGCTACACCGCGATCCGCCGGCTCACGGCTGCCGAGCTCTATGGCCGGGAACCGCACCTCGGGCCTGGCGCTCTGGCCGCCCTGGAGATCCCCGACGAGAGCATCGTCTGCCCGTGGACCACGCCGCTCGCGTTCGCGACCGAGGCCGTCCGCGCCGGGGTCGCGCTGATGCTGGCGACCCGGGTGACCGGCGTGCGCCGCTCCGACTGCGAGCACGGCGAGCACGTGATCCTCACGACCAGGGGAACACTGCGCTGCCGCTGGCTCGTCAACGCGGCAGGTCTAGCCAGCGACCACGTCGATCGGATGCTCGGCGGCGGCGGCTTTACGATCCGGCCGCGCCGGGGCGAGCTGATCGTCTTCGACAAGCTCGCCCGCCCGCTGCTGCGATCGATTCTGCTGCCGGTCCCGACCGCCCAGACGAAAGGGGTGCTGGTCGCCCCCACCGTCTACGGCAACGTGCTGCTCGGGCCGACCGCCGACGAGGTGCCAGACCGGTCGGACACAGCGACGACCGCGGCCGGGCTCTCCGCGCTGATGGCGGCGGGTCAGCGGATACTCCCCGACCTGGTCGGTGAGGAAGTGACCGCCACGTACGCCGGGCTGCGTGCGGCCACCGAGCATCGCGACTACCAGATCAACGTGGATCGCCAGCGCCGGTACGCCTGCGTCGCCGGAATCAGGTCCACTGGCCTGACCGCGTCACTGGGTATCGCTGAGTACGTCGTCAACGCGATGGCGGCCGCTGGCCTGCCGCTGCCCCAGCGCACCAGCACTAGTGCCACCGCCAGCGCCAGCAGCGCCATGGGCAGCGTCAGCGCAGGACCACCGGTGATGCCGTACATCGGGCAGGCCGGGATACGTCCGTACCAGGACGCAGCGCGGATCAGCGCCGACCAGGCGTACGGCCAGATCGTCTGTCATTGCGAGCGGACGACCTACGGCGAGATCAGGGACGCGCTGACCAGCACCATTCCGCCTGCGGACACCGACGGCCTGCGGCGCCGGACCAGAGCGCTGAACGGGCGCTGCCAGGGCTTCTACTGCGCCGCGACGGTGTCGAGGCTGATGGCCGCAGCCCGGTCAGGCGCCGATCCGGCGCTCCCCTCCAGTCGCCCGCTGGCCACACCCGGCGGCCGAACGTGAGCGAACGGGTCGATGCGCTGATTGTCGGGGCAGGGCCGGCCGGACTGGCCGCGGCGATCGAACTGCGCCGGCTCGGGGTGGACCGGGTTCTGGTGGCGGACAGAGAGCGGGAGGCGGGCGGAATCCCCCGCCATAGCGCGCACACTGGCTACGGGATCCGTGACTTGCGTCGCCTGCTGTCCGGCCCGGCCTATGCCCGCCACTACGCCAGGGCCGCCGCGAGCGCCGGTGCGCAGATCAGATGCGGCACGACCGTGACCACCCTGACCGGCGACCGGCGCGCCACCCTCACCAGCAAGGCCGGCGTCGAGACCGTAATCGCCGACGCAGTGCTGCTGGCGACCGGATGCCGGGAGCGGCCAAGGTCCGCCCGGCTGGTCCCCGGGGATCGGCCGACTGGCGTCATGACTACTGGCGAACTGCAGCAGCGGGTCTACCTCAGCGGGGAACGGATCGCGGGCAAGGCGCTGATCATCGGGGCTGAGCACGTGAGCTTCTCCGCGCTGGTGACCCTTGAGCACGCCGGGGCGGATGTCATCGCGCTCGTCACTGAGCAGCCTGCGCATCAAAGCTACGGCGTGTTCCGCCTGGGCGCAGCCGCCCGGTGGCAGGTGCCGGTGTGGACCTCCACGGACGTTCACCGGATCGTCGGCCACGGACGGCTTACGGCAGTAGAACTCAGCGATCGGATCACCGGCACGGTCCGGCAGGTCGAGTGCGCCACGGTGGTCTTCACCGGGGACTGGATTCCCGACCACGAGCTGGCTCGGCTGGCCGGGGTCGCGATGGATCCCGGGACCCGCGGGCCCGCCGTGGACACCAGCCTCGCGACGTCCATTCCGGGGATGTTCGCCGCCGGGAATCTCGTGCATGCCGCCGAGACCGCGGACGTAGCGGCACTAGGCGGACGGCACGCCGCCAGGCATATCGCAGCCGCCCTGCGGGACGCGCCGCCGGACGGACAGTCGGGTCGGGTCGGCGACGAGCAGCGGCGTCAGCACCGGGAGGTGGAGCCGCCGACCACAGCCTCGGTCCCCGTGACAGTCGCCGCCCCGCTTACCTGGATAGCTCCCAACGTGATCCGTTCACCAGCTACTCCCCCACCTTGCGGGCGTTTCGTGCTGCGCAGCGAGGTCTTCTTGCGACGTGCCCGGCTGGAGGTGCGGCAGGATGACCGCGTCCTCGCGAGCGCACGATCCCGGCTGATACCAGGGCGGCCCGTCCACCTCGATGCGAGCTGGCTGGCCCGTGCCGAGCTATCCGCAGGCCCCGTGCACGTTCTGGTCAGCTAAGCAGGAGCACCGTTTAGCTGACGAGATCCCGAGGGTCGCCGCCAGCCTGCGCCAGCACCAGGCTCGGCTGGCATTCAGGCTGTGCAGGTGCGTCAGTTCTTTGTGCCTCATCGTCAATGTCCGGGACACTATGCACGGCCTGCCGTTATGGTCCTATCAATTACTACAGTACCTAACCGCCCGGACTGCATCTTTACAGTCTATAAATTAGGGAGAATTGTCACATATGAAGCGTCTATTAGCAGTGACCCTATCGGCTGGGATCGCCATCTTCCTCACCGCGTGCTCAGGAGCGGGCGGCGGCGCCACGTCCTGCGGCAGTTTCGAGGGCATGAGTTCCAGCGACCGGCTCACGACCGTACAGAACATGATGAAAAGTCACCAGCAAGATATGTCGGCAGATAACCTCCAGACGACCATAGGTTCTGTCGACTTTTTCTGCGCCCTGCATCCTTCCGACACCGAGATATCCGGGATTTACTCCGGCTGATCGCGGCATTGGCATGCCGGGGCACTGGCTCACCCCGGCATGCGTCGCCTGCTCTACAGAGCGCCTGGGGTTTGGTTAAGGAACATCCTGCCACCTCCCCGCAAATTTGCTGGCCAAGATCGTACGCAATGCACCTCTTTCGTCACGTTAGATTGACCATTGATTGATGTCAAGGGGATGCCGAAACGAGGTACCAGTGTGCATCGCGGTGCGTCAGCTAAGTAGCAGGACCGCATAAGCGACCAGCCAGTGCTCGACCGCGTAGTCGTCGCCGACCACATGGGGCAGCGCGGCGTCAGCGTGCACCCGGGCGGCATCGAGCGCAGGGCCGATCCGAGGATCGTCTGCCGGCAGGGTCTCCGCTAGCCTGCGCCAGCACCAGGCCCGGCTGGCGTTCAGGCCGTGCAAGTGCGCGATCTGGCCATCGCTGGAGTCGGAGACCACCGCTGGGGTAAAGAGCGCGGCCGGACCCCCGGCCGCGATGTCGGGCAGGAACCCATCCAGCCAGACCGCGAACTCCTCGCGGGGAAGAATCTGGGCCATCAGCTCGGCCTCGGCCAGCGCCGGGGACAGGAAGTCGTGCCCCGACGGCTCGTAGCCGCCCGGATAGCCGACATCGGCGCCGAACCAGCCGTTTGCCCTGGCCCTGATCGCCTCCGCGAGATCGGCGTCCCCGGTCCTGGCCCGCTCCAGCGCGTAGGGCAGCGACCTGGACAGGCCGAAGGCGCTGTTCGGATGCAGGCCGTAGCGGACCGGGTAGGTCTCCTTCGGCAGCCAGCGCAGGAATCCATCGCTGAGGGCATCCGCGAGCGGCGACATGGCCGCCGACCAGCGCCGTGCGTCCGGGTCATCCCAGGTCGCGAGCTCGTGCACCAGGGTCAGCGCCCAGCCCCAGCCGTACGGGAGCTCGAAGGCGCCGCCACGGCCGGTCACGAACGACGCCTCCGCCGCCAGGCCAGCGGCGGTGAACTGGGCATCGAGCGCCAGCCTGATGTCGTCCGCCGGGGCCACGTCACTGGCCACTCGCAGCAGCCGGACCAGCACCCAGTGCATCTCCACGCAGGAATGCCAGTCGAAGCTGCCGTAGAAGACCGGGGTCAGCTCTCGCGGCCGGACGGCGACGTCGTCCGGCCCGGTCATCAGATGACGGACGATGGTCGGGAACTCCCGGCCGATGTTGTCCAGCGCCACCTGCGCGTACCCGGCAGCCTCGCGCCGCAGCACCGCTGCCCAGTCCTCAATGAGCCCCACAACCGTCCTCCTAGTCTGCTGTCTTTCCGTGATCATGGACTGCTGGCCAGCAGCGTCGGCTCGGTGCGACGCTGGTGGTGTTGCTGGGACTCACGGGGCTGGCGTGGTCAGAGATCTCGCATCTATTGGCCGACAGCCCATCGCATTTACTGGGCGGCCGCCGCGAGGGTGTCCAGCACCTGCTGGCCGTACCGGGCCAGCTTGGTCTCGCCGATGCCGCTCACCGAGCCGAGCTGGGCCAGCGTGGATGGCGACTCGGCCGCGATCTGGCGGAGGGTCGCGTCGTGGAAGATCACGTACGCGGGAACCCCCTGCTCCTTCGCCGCCGCGCCACGCCAGGCCCTGAGCTGCTCGAAAACT
>OCZU010003270.1_pt1 | contig 10256 bp, 11 predicted proteins | sample 1539001 | NCBI WGS metagenome assembly OCZU01 (sample SAMEA3539306, study PRJEB22396) | soil metagenome | biome: tundra; feature: field; material: soil | place: USA | collected 2010-05 | depth 0.15 m | reverse complement strand
TGCGCGCGCCTATGGAGCGGCGAATGCCGATCTCCTTGGTCCGCTCCAGCACCGTCGCCAGCACGATGTTCATGATGCCGATGCCGCCCACCAGCAGCGAAATCGCCGCGATCGCGACCATCACATAGGTGAAGATGGTCTGAGTGCGTTTCTGCTGTGCCAGCAGGGCCGCGGGGATCGTCACGGTGAAATCCTGCACGTCATGATGCGTCGAATTCAACACGCCGGCCACCACCTTGGCCACTTCGATGCTGTCGGCATCCTCGCGCAACCGGACCTCCACGCCGTCCAGCTCGTCCCGCATGGAGCTCATGGGGTCCCAGAAACGGTATTCGAACGTGCTCCGCGGGATGAAGATGATGTTATTGAGATCCTGCATCGAAGCCCCCGAATTCTGCGACCCCGCCAGGAGCTGTTCCTTGAGGACCCCCACCACCTCCAGCCAGTTCTGATTGACTTTGATGTACTTGCCGATGGCCGTGCCGAACCCCAGGATACTCACCTTCGCCGTGTCTCCCAGAACGCAAACGGGGCGGCTGGCGGCTTCGTCGGACTCGTCGAAAAACCTGCCCTCCGCCGCGTGCAGGCTGTGGATGACGGTGTATGCCGGCGCTACTCCGTACAACTCGGGCAGATCGAGGGACGGCTTCGGCAGCACACTCGCCGGATGCATGGTCTTGCGCGGCGAGACCATGTCGATGGCGTCGATATTCGCCTGCAGGATCCGGACATCGCGGTCGGTGAGTCCCTGGGACGACTTCCTTCGCTGCATGAACTCGTCTCTGCTCATGGTGGGCCGCGAGTCCACCAGAATGTTCCGCACCCCCAGTTGCTCGATGAACCGCAGCGACTCTTCTTTCGCCCCTGCGCCGATGGCCAGCATTCCGATCACGCTCCCGACGCCGAAGACGATGCCCAGGGCGGTGAGCAGGGTCCGGGTTTTTTGCGCCCGAAGGTTCGAAACAGCCTGCCCGATATCGGTTGGCAGAATCATTTGGGTATGGCCTTCATGGCGCTTTGCGGCTGCGCGGCGGGTTTGTTCTGCTCGCTGGGATTCGACAGGGCCACAGTGTCGCCCTCGTTGAGCCCGGTCAGCACCACCTGGCTCTCCGTGCGTTTCACCAGGCTGACGTCGCGCGGTGTGAATCCGCTGGCCGCTTTGAGGTAGACAAACGCGCGGCCGTCGCGCTCGAAGAGAGCCTGCGAAGGCACCCAGAGCACGTCGTCCAGTTTCTCGGCCGTGATGATCAGGGTGGAGCTCATGCCCGGCCGCAGTTCCGGCCCGGCCTGGTCGAGGGACATCCGGCAATCGAATCTGCGGTCCCACGGCTGCCCGGTGGAGTTGCCCAGGCTGGTGACGTGCGCGGGAAAGGTTTTCCGGGCCAGCGCCACTACCGAGACCGCAACCGCCTGGCCCACCGCAAGGTGACCGCGATCCACTTCCGCGATCTTGGCGCTCACCTCCCAGTTCTGCATGTCGGGTATCTGGGCCACCGCCATTCCCGGGCGAACCGTGTCGCCGATTTGAACCGACGGCAACACCATCCCCATAGTGAGCATGAAGCTGCCGGATGTGTTCGGCTGCAGGTTCACGTAGCCGGAAGTTTTGGCCTTCAACGTCATGCTTTCGATGCTCTTCTGCGCCATCGTCGCCATGGTGCGGGCTTTGTTCTCGCCGGCTCTCTGGATTGCCAGGGCTGCGTTACCGGTTGTCTTTTTGTTGCCGAGGTCCTGCTCCGCCTGTTTCAAACGGTTGCGCAGGGCCTCCAGGGCAATCTCGTTGTCGCGCGCCTTCATGGCGGCAAGAAACGGGTTTCGGCGGACCTCCAGCTCCGCGACCTTCACCGAAGTCTTGGCCGCTTCCACGGCGGCGAGGGCCTCTTCGTCGCTGGCCTGGTTTTCGGCAACGGTCTGGATCACCTTCTGCTGGGCTTCTGCCAGGTCGGCCTCCGCCTCGCGCTGATTGTACTCCTGCTGGGTGGTATCGAACTGAACCACCACATCGCCCTCATGCACCACGTCACCCGACGGGCTCAGCTCCGTCACGGTCAAGGCATCGCTCCCCACCATGGGCGCAACCAGCATTTCGGGCTTCCCGCCCTGCAATTCACCGCGCGCAGTCACAGTGATCGCAACCGGCCCTCGCTTCACACGCGTGGTCGGCGTTTCGGAGACAGTGGCGGCGTTCACGTTCCGGATCAGTTGGAGGGTGCCCCACGCAATCCCGCCGACGACGGCCAGCACCACGCTAGGAACGATCACCCGTCGAGCGCTCATTTCTTCTGCTCCTTGTCGACATCCACCAGGGCAACGGTGGACCCCGAGGGTACTCCGGTAATGGCCACCTCGTCGGGATTCCGTGCGAGCATCTCGACGTCGGCCGCGCGGTACCGGCCGTTCTCCGCCACGTATACGATGGGTTTGCCGTTACGCCTGAAGAGCGCCTTGGACGGCACGCTGAGGGCGTTCGGAATGCGGCTGATGATGATATCCATACCGCCATTCATCTCGGGCCGAAGCCTCTTGTCCGGGCGGAGGATGGCTGCCGCCGCCCGGAAGCTCCGGTTGTAGGGATACTCCAGGCTCAATTCCGCCAGAGCGGAAACCTGGCTGATCTTCGCAGGGATCATCAGTTCGGGAAGCGCATCGATGCGGACCACGACGTCCTGCTTGGGCGCCACCCGTCCGCGGTCGCCCTCCTCCAGCTTCGCGTCCATTTCCAGCGTGTCCAGGTTTGGAATCTGGCCCAGGACCATGCCTGAAGACGCCGTATCGCCCACTTTGTAGGGCCGGGCTTCGGCGCTGGTCATCGCTCCCGAGTAGTTCAGGTTCATGGTGAGGAGGCCGCCGCCGGGCGCCTTCAACTCCATTTGTGCGATTCGGGTCTTGGTGATATCCACGTCGGCCTGGACCTGATCGCGCTGGCGCGTCAGCGAGGCAACCTTCGATTTGTTGGAGGCTTCATGCAGTGCGACGGTGGCTTCCTCAGCCTTGAGCCTCTGCTCGGCAATTCCCAGGTCCACGCGGCTCTGCTCGCCCTCAATGACGCTCTTGATAGCCGCCAGGCTGGCTTGCACCTTCGCTCGTTCCACTGAAAACCTGGAGTCCGCCAAGTCAGTCTGGTCCTGCTGGGCGGTGATCTTAGCTTGCGCGACGGCCTGGTCCAGCGTGGCTTCGGCTTGTCGTAGCTGCGCGTCTTTCTGCATCAACGACTGTTGTGCGGTACTGGAATCGAACCGCACAATCACATCCCCCTCCTTGACGTCCTCTCCCGCGGTTGCTAGCCACGCAATTCTGAGATTCGGAACCACCGGCGTATAGATTCCCACCGACTGCCGCGCACGCAGCGCGCCGCGGCAACGCACCAGCACCAGAAACTCGCCCTTGCGCACCGGGGCATTCGGGAATGTCGTGCCGGCCTGGACTTTGCGGAAGCGATACACGCCGAAAGCGGCGCTGGCGACCAACGCGAGGGCGAACACCCGGCCGGCCCACACCCGCACTTGCAAGCGTCTGCCGCTCATTTGCCGCCTCCGGCTGGTGAAGCGGAAGACTCCGGCATCTTCAGCACTACCGCCGCCGATAAATCCGGCAAGAGGTGGGGATCGGACTTGTCGATACTGAATACAGCCACAAAGGATTTGATGGGCGTCCCCAGTGGCGAGGAAGCCACCGGGCTTGCCGAGACGAAGGTCGCGCGGATCTCCAGTTCGGGGAATGCATCCAGGTAGACCGATGTGTGGATGCCTGGCGCCAGCGCGGCCACATCCGGCTCGTTGATCACACACCGGACTAACATCTCCGACGGGTCGAAAATACTCGCCAGGGGGTACCCCCGATAGATCTGGTCACCCTCCTGTGCCTTACCGAGCGACCCGCCGCGGTAGGTGAGCTCGTGGACTACCATGCCGGCCAGCGACGCGTGGATATCGAGCTTCTGCAGGTTGTCCTGCGCGCGCTGCATCGCAATTTTCTGGCGGTCACGCTGCAGTTCCAGCACGCGAAGAGCGGCCACCTCGGCTTTTTCGCGAAACGCCATGGATTTTTTCAGGCTGGCAACCTGGGAACGGGCGCCTTCTGCTTTGGCTTCGGCCTGCGCCTTGTCGATCTGGCCCAAGACCGGTCCTTTCTTGAGCTCCAACTCCGACTTCGTCAAGTCACCCTCCGCCTGGCGCAGATCGACCATCCGTTTTTCGGCGCTGGCGCGATTCTCGGCGACCTTCTGGTCCACCTGGTGGCCCAAGTCCTCGAATTTCGCCTGGGCGTCGCGAGCGGCATCCATTTGGGTGGTTGGATCGAAGGTGGCAATCACATCGCCCGGTTGGACGTGCGTACCATTGGGAATCAGATGGGTCAGGGTCAGATTACCGTACTGACCCTGGATCTGCGGCACCAGAACCTTCACCGAACGCACCGCCTGGATCAGGCCGGTAATCCGTATTTCGTGCTTGCTGGGGTCTTGGGAGGCGGTCGGCGCCGCCGGGGCGGCCGCTTGGGTACTGGGCGGCAGAGATCGGTTGCAGCCAGCGAGCCCGGACAGAAGCAACACCGTCGGGAGCCCGCGGGAGATGCGCATTTAGAAGATAAGACGTCGGAACTATTGTAAACGTTGTCAGGATTACGATGTTTATTTTGTGGAGCCCATCTAGACACCTCCAGCCGGTTCGCCATACCTGAGTTTGTGGCACGGGCATTCTTGCCTGTGTTGCAGTTTCTTACCTATGTTGCGGTCACTGTTCAGCAACCCCACACAGGCAAGAATGCCCGTGTCACAATCGCCACCTAATTGGCGGTCGGCGCCTTTTCCAGATGGTCGATGACCAGCACGTCGAGCGGAATCTTCTTTGGCTCCAGCTTTAACCCGAGTTGCTCCTGCATGGCAGTGAAGAGATCCGGGGCCGCATCGGCCGGGGCGTCTGCCGCCGCGGGCGTGGATGGCGGAACACCTCCCACCATGTTGGCCATGGTCCTTTCATCACGCGTATAGGTCAAGTTGAAATCGTACTTTCCGGTCAATCCGGTCTTATCCACCACTGGGCGGCCCAGGGGATTATCCAAGAGCCCGGCCAATTGCGAGAGTGGCTGGTTCCTGGCGGAGTAGCGCGTGCTCCCAGCTCCCGCCGGAAGAGTCACGAGACCAGTGCTTCCAGGCGCGAGTTCGGGTAGCCCGTCCTTGTCCTTCCCCATCGCGATTCTGCGGAGCACACCGGGAACGGGCGCAGCGGCTACGACGGTAGGGCTCTCCGGCGATTCCTTAATCTTCGGCCCGTTCCTGGAGACTGCCATCTCGTAGCCCGGCAGATCCCTGGTCTCATGATGGGCCGCCAGACCGAACCGCTCCACCAGCAGATTCTGCACCATCACGTTGACCTGTTCCCTGGTAGCCCCCGCGGGAATCTTGGCGACGATATCGTACTTTGTGTTCTCCAGCCAGTTCGGACCAGAAAGCCGGTAGGGCTGATGCAAGCCATACGCCATTAGCAGCAGCGCTGACATGGACCAATTCGTGTAGCTGATCTGTCCTGGGTCGGCGGTTCCCGGCCCGCCGCGTATCTGAGGGACGATTGCCGCGGCGCCGGTTGCCGGAGCTGCCGGCTTCACCGAGGCAACCTCAAAGGCGATCTTGCCGTCCGCAGGCTGTCCGAAAGAAGCGACCGGCGCGACAACAGAGAGAATGGCACAGAGGAGTATTCGTGACATTGGCATGTCCCCTTGCGGTCCAGATAATCCCCGTGGCGGTTCATTTTCGGGCCCTGAACGTCGCAACGCTACAAACTGTAGCGTGTAATTGGGCCGATGTCAAGGGCTGTAAACGGGACGGGACGGGACGGGGCTGACGGGCGAGGAAGGCCAATTGAAAGCCCTGTCGTGCCGGTGTCGAGCGATAACATCTGCCTTCATCTGCGTTCATCGGCGTTCATCGGCGGCTCATGATTCTTTCTCGTGTTCTGACGATCGCGGCGGCGCTTCCAATCGAACAGCACAATACCGGCGGCCACGGAAACGTTGAGCGATGAGATTTTCCCCGCCAGTGGAATACGCACCAGGACATCGCAATGCTTGCGCACCTGTTCGTGGAGTCCCTTGCCCTCGCCGCCCAGGACGAAGACCGCGGGCGATGCGTATTCCACACGGTCATAGTCCTCGGCGCCGCGCTCGTCGAGGCCGTAGATCCAATGGCCGCGCTCCTTGAGTTCTTCGAGCGTGCGATTGATGTTGGTCACGCGGACCACGGGCAGGTGCTCGATCGCGCCGGCCGCGGCTTTGGCTACTACGTCGGTGATGCCGGCGGCGCGCCGCTCGGGAATCACCACGGAGCCCGCACCGGCGGCGTGCGCGGTCCGGATGATGGCTCCCAGATTGTGCGGGTCTTCGACGCCGTCGAGCACCACCAGCATCTCGGAGGCGGCCACCGCATCGAGACCGGCATACTTCCGGGCGGCGCCCAAGGCGACCACTCCCTGGTGCGCGGAGCTGCCCGCCAGGCGGTCGAGCGCCGCGCGGGGCTCGAAACGGACAGGTACGGAGGCCCGGCGCGCCAGATCGATGATCTCCTGCAATCGCGGGCCGCCGGCGCCTTGGGCCACCAGCAGGCGATCGAGCGGGTGATGCGCACGCAATGCCTCCGCGACGGGATGGATGCCGCTCAGGATGGACATGGGTGGCGGATTATTCTTCGGGCTTCATCCCCAGGCCGTTGTTAAAGCGGTTGGTGAAGTTGGCTATGGCCGCCACCAGGGTGATCTCAACCACCTGTTCATCGTTGAAGTGCTCCAGCAGGGCGTCGCGGGTTTCGTCGGCCTCGGCGGTCCGGGTCAATTCGCGGGCATATCGGATGGCCGCGCGTTCGGGTTGGGAGAATCCGTGGTCCTGTTCAGTCTGGATCGCCTGGATTTCTTCCGGGGTGATGCCGGCCTTTTTTCCACTGGCCACATGGGCCGCGGTGCAGTATGCGCACTCATTCGCAAAGGAGCAGGTGAGGTAAACCAATTCCTTGGTGCGGCGGTCCACCGAACCAGGTCCTACGATCGCACCGTAGAACGGCACGAAGTTCTTGAGAACCTCGGGACGGTTTGCCATGGTGCGGAAGAAATGATTGGGACGTTTGCTCTTCGCCTCGAGGCTCGCCAAAAACTCGTTCTGGGCGGGGTCCACCATCTTGATCGGGGTCATACGACCAGTATAGAGGGAGGGAGGGAATGGGGTGGGGAATAGGGGCTAAGGCCGAAAGGTGCGAATGAAGTCCAGGTCGCCTTCCAGGAAATCGAATTCCCCCAGGTTGTGGGGTGGCTCCCAACGTATCTCGTGGAAGATGAGATTGTGCGGCTCGCCTTCGAACTCCTCGACGCGGAAGAAAATCAGGAGAATGGGATGCTTGCCGGGGTACGCGTATTCGTATCGGGCGATCTCGTTTCCGATGGCGCCGCGGATGCCCAACTCCTCTTCCAGTTCGCGGCTCAGTGCGCCGGCAGGCGACTCGCCATCCTCCACCTTGCCGCCGGGAAATTCCCATTTCAGAGGATGGGACTGCTCCGGTTTCCTGCGACAGATCAGAATTCGGCCTTCGCGCTGGAGAATCGCCGCCACCACCTGAAGCATTTCCCTATTGGAGCACAGGTGGGCCGGACCACGTGGGGCGGGTTGGTAACTGCGGATTGGGGGTAACTCGCGCAGAGTGACAAGAGCCAAGCAGGCAGAGCTGGTGCGAGACTGACACTCACGCGAACCCCGACCCGGCACCAATGCCGCCCGTGTCACAAGTGGAAGTGACAGTTGGAGGAAGGTAGAGGAATCGAACCTCTATGGCTCTTCGCCATACCCCGGTATTCGAAGCCGGTTGCCGGCCGTTCAGCGGTACCTTCCTTATGGAGTGGGAGGCGAGACTCGAACTCGCTAAGACCGGCTTTGCAGACCGGCGCTTCGACCACTTCAGCATCTCCCACATGGCACCCCGGGGGTGATTCGAACACCCAATCGCAGTTTTGGAGGCTGCTATCCTCACCATCGGAAACCGGGGCGTTTGCGCGAAAATACGCTCATTTGACACGGGCATTCCCGTTCGTGTTGCTTCTCCACGCGCCACAAAGTGAGGCACTGCCGGCTAAAGCCAAAAGAGACTGGAAGACCGTGCTGCTGAGCTTACAGGTGTGAGGGGGGACACCACGAGTGCCGGCATGAGAGCCGGCGTGGCATGAGACCGCGACTGGAGGACAAGCGTTGCATCTACGGATACTTTACAATGGAGAAGCACTTCATGTCAAGAGTCATAAGTGGAATAAGTTAATCGTTACCTCCGTACGTGGCGGCATGGATTGGACTATACTTTGCACATTGCCAGGTTAGGGAGCGTAGATGTATTCGGAACGTCTCATCGAACACTTTCAGAATCCTCGCAATGTGGGAGAACTGCAGGCTCCGGCCGTGACGGTGGAAGTATCGAATCCGGCCTGCGGCGACATTTTACGGCTCTCGGCGCGATTCCAGGGGGATGTGGCGGTGGAGGTGCGGTACAAGGTACGGGGCTGTACGGCTTCGATTGCGGCGGGGTCTGCGTTGACCGAATGGATGACGGGAAAGACGCGCGCGGAATTGGCGGCATTTCGGCCCTCGTCTGTCGAGGATGCGGTGGGGGGGCTGCAGGCTGAGTCCAAGCACGCGGCGGTGCTCTGCGCGGATGGGGTGAAGGCGCTGCTCAGGCGTGGGATTTAGAGAAAGACCCGCAGGCAAGTCCGGAACGGACCCGCACCCCGGGGATCCGCGAGCCGGAGATATCCGGCTTACAACGACACCTCGCGCAGACGGTCGATCTCGTGGGTCAAAGCCACCAGGGATAGGCCGCATTCGGGGAATTGGCCTTTGCCCGCTTCGTGTTCGATGTGTTTGAGCAGCGCGGCGGCGGCATTCGCCCCAACGTTGGCGCAGGCGCCCTTCGAGTAGTGCGCCAGCCGCATGCACTTCTGCGAGTTTTCTTCCCGAATCGCCGAGTCCAGGAGTCGGATTTGGCACAAAGTGTCGTCAATCAGCGCCGCGAGGATCTCGCGCATGAGATCCTCATCGTTCAGCGTGACATCCCGGAGTTGCTCCCGGTCTAGAACGGTGGTGGAATCGATAACCTGCACGCTCCGATTGTGACAGTTCGGATGCGCCCATGGAATCGGAGGAACGCCTTAGTTGGAGAAGCCAAAAGGCTTAAACGGCAAGTCCGCCCGCGAGGCGTTACCGCGGCCGGATCCGGCCCCACTGGAAGTGCGTCTCCAGAACCTGCAGCTTCCCGCTCAAGACGGCGCTAGCCATGAACCCCGGGGCGAGGGGGGTGCCGAACCGCAGGTCGAGCACCTCGACCAGTTTTCCGTTCTCCGGCTCGGAAACCGGAGATACCCGCCATAGGGGGAACTGCGAGAACCTCAGGAACTCCGCGAAGGTAGCCGTCCGGCGCGCGGCGTCGAGAGCCGGATCCGGTTCGGGTTTGTGGAAAACGGTGGCGCGCGTGGGATCGAATTCCGCCGCCAGATTCAGGTCCGCCACCGCATAGAAATCGGCGGTCTCGACGAGGCCTTTCCATTTCAGGGGGTTCGCGGGATCGGGTAGAGCCGCCACGCGGATGGGGGTCGCCTCGTGGTAAATCCGCGAGTCCAGGGACGCGACCGCCCGGGTGTGCAGAACGTCGCGCCCGCAGTTGTAGATCAACAGAAAGACCAGGCCAAATATCGCAAGACCGCGGCCGTGATGCCGTTCGCGCGCCGTGCCGGAAGAGATTTCCGAGCCCACCAGGCGTGCGATCAGCGGTCCGACCACGCCCAGCAGCAGCACGCCCCAGATCCAGAGGTCGATCACACCGGTGAGGTCGAGCCGCTGCCATTGGGGCGAAAACGGCAGGAGCAGGCGGATACCGTAGATGTTGGTGAGGTCGAGGAGCAGGTGGGACGCCACGGCAATCAGGGCCGCGAAAAACGCTCCCCGCCAGTGGATCGGCTTTCGTGCCACGGCCCACACGACCAGCACCGGCAGCAGCGCCATCGCCGGCATTGCCAGCAGAGAGTGGGTCAAATGGCGATGGTAGTGAAGGTAATTGAGGGAGCCGCCCGCCGCGGTGACGATGTCGATATCGGGAGCGTTAGCCGCGAGCAGCAGAATCGGGGTGGCCAGCGGTGTCCAGTGTTTCAGTCCCGCCCGGCTCAGGAACAGGCCGGTGACAGTATGGGTAAGGGGATCCATGGGGAGGTGCCGGACTACCTATTGTAAGGGGGGAATGGGGG
>OCZU010003269.1_pt1 | contig 10257 bp, 8 predicted proteins | sample 1539001 | NCBI WGS metagenome assembly OCZU01 (sample SAMEA3539306, study PRJEB22396) | soil metagenome | biome: tundra; feature: field; material: soil | place: USA | collected 2010-05 | depth 0.15 m | reverse complement strand
GTGGTCTGGTTTCGGAACGCGTTCCCGACACAACGGCGAAGGATCGCTTGGTCGTCCCTGTGGGTGATCGCAAGCCCGCTTTTCTTTCTTGCCATTCTCGTTGCTCGTCTTTGCACGCGGTTTGACGTAGGTTCGAGTGATGACCCGCTTGGTTGCACGATTGTGTCCACGAAATGAGCACGGAGGACCCGGGTATGCGTAGCGTTCGCGACGAGCGTGGGTTCAATCAAGGATGGTCAGGTGGGCTGGCGACGCAGACGCGCTTGGAGCGGCGATGCGACCTCATAATTTCGAAGATGACCCCCGGCCCGGGTCAGAAGATTCTCGAGATTGGCTGTGGTCGCGGTGAGATGGCCCGGTACTTGGCTGCACAGACTGGGATGCAGGTCTTGGGAATTGACCGCTCCGAGCGCTTCATGGAAGAGGCCACGGCCGAGACGGAGAATCTGAACGTCAGATTTGAAGTCTCGGATTTCACACAACCCGAGCAGATCATCGACCTTCGTTTCGATTACGTCGTTGGAAACGGCATCCTCCACCACCTTTACTTCGATCTCGAGGAATCGCTTCGGGCGATACGGCGGCTCCTCGTCGAGAATGGTCGCGTCATGTTTCTAGAACCAAACCTCCACAATCCGTACGTCTTCTCGATATTCAAGCAGGCGGGACTTCGTCGACTTGCCCGGCTGGAGCCCGACGAGATGGCGTTCTCTAGACATTTTGCGATCAATCTTTTCCATGATGCTGGATTCTCGGATGTGAGCGTCGAATACCGAGACTTCTTACTTCCTGGCATTGCGCCATGGCTTATAGGACCTTCAGTGAATTTCGGCCGGCTTGCTGAGGCAACCCCTGGCCTGAAGCACCTGGCACAGTCCATCTTCATCTCGGCGCGGCTCTGATCGACGTCGGCTGGAAATGCGGCGAGTGTCTCCACTCCATATGAGCATGGCGAATACTTCGTATTTCGTTGCGCTGGCTGCGCAATACGGCACCGACTGAAGGGTGTTCGTCGCCCGCGCACTGGCGCTGCTCTCGCTCGCGCCCTAGACGTTCAGTCGCGCCGAGCTCATTGACGCTACCCGATTGACTCGAAACGCGCGGTGAAGTGGCGAAGCGACTGCGGCTCGTAGGTCATGCGATAGCCAGGCAGTGATGGCGCCTCCTTCGCCACCGACGTCACCACCTCAATCACGTAGTCGACGTGGCTTTGGGTGTAGGTGCGCCGCGGAATGGCCAGTCGAACCAGCTCCATCGCGGCGGGAACCTCCGTGCCGTCGGGCTGACGCGCGAACATCACCGAGCCGATCTCGCAACTGCGGATTCCACCCGCCTGGTACAGCGCGATCGCGAGTGACTGACCCGGATAGTGCAGCGGCGGCACGTGAGAGAGAAGGGCCTTGGCGTCGATATAGACGGCGTGGCCACCGATGGGCTTCACGACCGGAACGCCCGCCGCGTCAAGTGCGTTGCCGAGGTACGCCGTGGAGCGAATTCGATAGCGTAGGTAATCCGGATGCACGGCCTCCTTAAGGCCCTGGGCGAGTGCCTCGAGATCGCGTCCGGCGAGACCACCGTAGGTGGGGAAGCCTTCGGTCAGGATAAGCACGTTACGGCAGCTCTCAGCGATGTCGTCGTCGTTGAGCGCCAGCCATCCGCCTATATTGCCAAAGGGGTCCTTCTTCGCGCTCATGGTCATGCCGTCGGCGAGCGAGGCGATCTCTCGCACGATGTCGCCGATCTCGCGCCCGGACTGACCCTCCTCGCGCTCGTGGATGAACCAAGCGTTCTCGGCAAACCGGCACGCATCGAGGAACAGCGGCACGCCGTAGCGGTGGCAGAGCTCGCTCGTGGCCCGGATATTGGCGAGCGAGACCGGTTGGCCACCACCGGAATTGTTTGTGATAGTGAGAAATACCACGGGCACGTCCGCGGCCGACTGTGCCAGTAGCAACTCGAGGACATCCAGATCCATATTCCCCTTGAAGGGGTGGATGGCAGCGGCGTCGCGGCCTTCGGGGATAACCATGTCGCGGGCCTCAGCGCCAGACGCCTCGACGTTGGCGCGAGTGGTGTCGAAGTGGGTGTTGTTGGGGATCACCTTGCCGGGTCCGCCGAGCACCGTGAAGATGATCTTCTCCGCCGCACGACCCTGATGGGTCGGGATCACGTGCTTGAACGGGAAGAGCTCCTTTACCGCCGCCTCGAAGCGGAACCACGAGGGGGATCCGGCGTAGCTCTCGTCCCCGTGCTGAATCGCCGCCCACTGATCGCTCGACATCGCGCCAGTGCCCGAATCGGTCAGCAGATCGATAAGGACGTCTTGGGAGTGCAGGTTGAAGAGGTTGAATCCGGCGCTCTCGATGGCCGCGTTGCGCTCGGACGCGGTTGTCATTCGAAGGGGCTCAACCGAATGAATCCGGAACGGCTCGATGATCGTCGCGAAGCTCTGATCCACACCACAGGGTAACAGCGGTGCCTAGACCAACATTCTTGATTTGATGTAACTGGGTCACGGTTGCGGGCTTCACGAGTGCCTCAAGAGCGACCGAATGGACTCGGTTTGGGTTCTCAGTAATGCGATGGTGGAGCAACACTTACCTGGCCGTCGCATCGCCGGCAACGTGCACGAGTGAGGTAAGGGGTGCCTACGCCAACGCCAACTTGATAATTTCGTCGTGGGGCATGGCGAAACCTTGCGCGTAGAGTCGTTCGAACTTCTCTCCCAGACGTTCGCGCAGGGTTGCCATATCCTGTGCACGGACCTTTACTTCGAAATATTCCCAAACTTCGGAAGTTGCTAAGAGGAGCGCCTCCGCTCCGCCGTGAAGTAGCGCAGCGCGTTCTGGCAGGTCAAGTTTGGTCGCGCAGCAGGCTAAGCCCGACACCTGATAGGGAACGAACGCCGAGAGACCGTTCAAACGGCAAAAACGGAGAACTTCAATCTGGAGGGCTGCGGCACGCTGCACGTCGCCTTCTTGGAAGATCACCTCAGCCAGGTTGTCGTATTGGGCGACGGTCCGGGAACTCAATGCGGAGCCGCTCAGCTCCAGTGACAACTCTTGATGACGACGAGCGTCGGCGAGGTTGCCCTGGTCAAGCAGGATGATTACGTAGTTGTTATGCAGGTTATTCTCGACGAGTGCATCCCCGGTTCGTTCGCTGAGTGCCAGACCTTCGAGGTAGATGGCTTCGGCTCCCGGATCGTCTGCAAAATACAGCACGGTGCCGTACTGAAGGAGGACTGCTCCGAGCAGCAGCGGGTCGTCGATCTCTCGGGCGAGCACTGTCGCTTCAGCGCCCGCGACCACAGCTTCCTGGTTTCTCCCATTGTCGGCCAGGGATCTGCTGCACCCGGCGAGAGCGTCAGCCTCCAATGATTTGTCGCCAGCCGCCCGGGCCAATTCGAGCGCCAGCGAGATGGCATCGAGTTGCAGCCGTCGGTCGATGTGGAAGAGCAGTCCCGACTTGCAATAGAGCGCTTGGGCCTGACGTCCGACCGGGAGATCCGGACCAACGCGATCTAGGGCCCGTTCAAGCAGTAGCAATACCTGGGCGGGTCGGCGGGCGGTGCGCCAGTACCGCTGGGCAGTCCAGAACTGGCGCAGGACCCTGTCGGCACCATGAGCGGAGGCGAGCGCGTGCTCGATAGCTGCTCGAAGATTCAAATCCTCGGCTTCGAGTTGTGTGGTGACGGCGCGAAAGGAGCGTCCTTGGAGATTTGGCTCGGCTTGCTCGGCGACGGTCAGGTAGTACGTGGCGTGGGCGTCAGAGATCAACTCGGTTTCGCTCGCCGTGCCACCAGTTGCAACGGTCTCGGCGAGCCGTTCCGTCCCGTACTGGCGAAGGGTCTCTTGGAGACGGTAGCGAAGGCCGTCGCCGTGGGTTTCGGCCACTACCAGGCTCTTGTCGACGAGTGACGCCAGATGGTCGTCGATCTCTGATTCGGCAACGTCCGCCAATGCGCACACCCCCTCAGCTGCTTCCAGGTCAAAGCCGTCGACGAACACTGACAGTCGGCGAAAGAGTGCCGCCTCGGGCTCGCTCAACAGGTCGTAGGACCAGTCCACGGTGGCGGCGAGCGTCTGCTGGCGGGGAAGTGCAGTTCGCCTCCCACCAGTGAGTAGGCCGAATCGGTGCTCCAGGCGATCGTGCAGTTGGACGAGCGACATTGATCCAAGTCGCGCAGTGGCCAGTTCTAGGGCGAGGGCACGCCATCGAGTCGGCGACAGATAGAGGCCACCAATGGGGCATCCTTGTCGCTCACCTTGAAGTCGGACTTCTGGGCGACGGCCCGTTCGCAGAAGAGCGCGACGGCTCCCGAACCCACGAGGTCGAGGGCGTCGTCAACTTCCTCGGGGGGCAGGGAGAGCGCGGGGACCCGGTAGATGATCTCGCCGTCGATTCGCAGCGGCTCGCGGCTGGTAGACAGCAGTTTGATTTCGGGACAGTAGCGAACGAGTGTTTCGGCCACGACTGCGCAGCCGTTGAGCACTTGCTCGCAGTTGTCGAGAATGACGAGGCGACTTTGGCCAGCCAGCACGTCGACCAGGGTGTCAAGGGCATCCTTGCCCGATTGCTCCGCGATACCTAGGTCGCGTTGCACTCCTGCGGCGACCAAATCCGAGACGCTCACAGACGCCAGTTCGACCAGCCACACACCATCGGAGATGTCGTCGAGGAGGAACCGCCCGACTTCGGTGGCGAGACGAGTCTTACCCACTCCTCCAGCGCCAGCCAGCGTGACCAAACGGCTGGCGTTGAGCAGGCTTACAACCTGCGCCACTTCAGCATCGCGTCCGAAGAAGCTTGAAACGCGTTGGGTGAGGTTCGTGGGATTGGGACGCTCGAAGGGGATTACGAGATCGCCGTTCGAACGCAATGGAGGAAACGCGGCGGGCACGCCGTCCACGACCAGTTGGAACACTTCCTCAGGTCGGTCTAGTCCCCTCAGGGAGTGCGAGCCAAGATTGATCAGCTCCACGCCGTCGGGGATTCGGTCATGGACCAGTTCGGAAGTTGAGCGCGAGACGAGGATTTGTCCTCCGTGCCCGAGGTCCGCCAGCCGGGCTGTCCTGTTGACGGCCGGTCCGAAGTAGTCTCCGTCGCGCTCCTCGCACTCGCCAGTGTGCAGGGCCATTCGCACCCTCATCTTCACTGGCTCGGGCCAGATCTCAGCGTGAAGGCGCTGCTGGGCCGCTCCGGCCGCTGCCATCGCGTCCTTAGCGGACGTGAACGCCGCGCAAAAGGAGTCACCTACGGTCTTAAAGACATAACCTCCGGCTGATTCGATGACCGAGCGCATCAGGTCATCGTGGCGCTCCAGGGCAGACGTCATGGCGTCGGGATACCGTTCCCAGAGACGCGTCGAGCCGTCGATGTCGGTGAACAGCAGAGTTACCGTTCCAGTGGGCAGCACCGACATTGTCGAAACGATAGTGCGATAGAAAATCTGGTGCGCCGGCCGGGACTTGAACCCGGAACCTGTTGATTAAGGGAAAGTTCCATACCGTTTTGCAGTGTTGATCTGGTTGATTCTTTCCTTAGATTTCAGGCAATCGTGTTGTTTCGAGTTGGTCTGGTTTATCTCAGTTGATCTGGTGCGTGAGACTATTCGTGGGTTTTTCTCGATGCTGCACGCCGTCGAGACCCGCACGGGTCGAGCGCACCCGTGCCGCCCAGCGAAGTGACCAGAGTTTGACGGCCACGCTCTATCGCTACAGGGCCCTACTGCTGGACAGACCAAGATCCCTGCGAACATAAAAGGCGTCCGAAGCCGTGATCTTAGAATCGGCGCGGAACGTTAGTTGAAATGCACCATTGCCGAGTGAAGAGTTGCCGCCAATCATGTGTAGGTCCTCTACCAGTGAAGATATGTCCTCCTCGCAGATGAACCGGACGCCACCCTTAACGAACTGTGGCCAAGTCTGACTCAGTAGATTCTTCCGGAGCGTTCCTAATGCAGTAAGGACCGACGCTGCCTGCTGTTCCCCTTCTGCGTCCGCAGTGGCGTTGGTCCAGGCATTTATCTCCGAATCGAACGTCTTGAGAGCGGCGTTGGCGGACGCTACATCCTTCATGTACTGCTTGCCCGCCGCCTTAATACTGATCGCGCCGGCAGTTGACGACGTGAGAAAAAGAGTGGCGATAACTAGCACAGGAACAACATTTTTCCGCTTCACGCATTCCTCCTGAATCGTGAGAACTTCCGAATGCTAGGTAGTTGCCATCGATGTGTCAAGGGCTCGATGGCGAGAAGCTGGATGGCGCTGGTTCAATCAGCTCGCCAGCAAGTTACGCCGCGCCAAGGAGACTTCTCTGCAGTCTCCGTAACAACCGATTCGAGGGCGACTGTTGGGGATGACGTGTTTCTGGGTCGTTTTCACGCTCAGTGAAGATGAAGTTCACGCTCCTTTAGGAGAAATCCGATGAAGATCTTCCTCCGAATTGCCGTTCTCGGAACCATTTTGGCTTCCCCGCTGATGGGCACGCCCTCGGCCGGCGCAGCGACGCCCAACGGCGAAGCTGTTTTGGTGCATGCCGTCGCCGACGCGCGCAAGTTCCAGAGTTACGAATTGCGCGGCAGCTTCGCGGTCAGCGGAAAGCACGCGTCGCTGGTGGCCCTGCAAACCGCAAGTGCCGAGGAATCCTTAAGCACCATCCAAGGCGTAGGAACCGAGTTCCTCGTCCAGCCCACGGCGTTCGCCGAGGTGTACGTCAGAACAAATACCGTGCGAGGGCTGATTGACTTCCTCGGCATCAAGGCCACGAAGACCTCCGAAGTCAACGTCTGGTACTCATGACCCCTTCAGACTCGCGTTATGCCGATTAAGCCAATACAGGCCCCGCGACGGTCGCCACGCAGTTTGTAATCGGGCCTAAGTCGTTTGGGCGAGCGGGCAAGTATCAGAGTGTTGTCACGTTGCGAGACACCAGAGTCGTCAAGTTGGCCGTGACGTCAAGCATGTTCTCGCCGAATAACACCCTGGTGCCGATGACGCTGTACGCCACTGACTCCACGACATCTATGCCATTCGCCGCTACGGCAAACATCACTGGCGTACCAGTACCAGTAACGAATTATTTTTCGGATTGGGGTCACGTGGCGCCGATAAAGATTCCAGCCGCCAAGACTGCGCTGCCCAACTAGCCTCGAACGCGTGACAACCGACAAAGAACTACTTCCGACGCTGCTCGCCCAAGAAGAGCGGTTGGTGTTTCCGTACTTCGATTATGAAGCCGGATGGGAACTGGGCAGTGCTATGCGCGAGGCTGCCCTGGCGCAGAATTATCCCATTGCAATACTTATACGGCGCAGCGGCCAGCGAATATTCCACAACGCATTGCCTGGCTCATCGATTGACAACGACGACTGGCTCGAACGGAAGTCGGCGGTCGTTGACCAATTCGGACATTCGTCGTATTACATGGGATGCCAAGCTCGCGCCGACGGCGAGGACTTCAATGAACGTTTCCGCTTGGACCTCTACAAGTTCGCCGCCCACGGCGGTGCCTTTCCGTTGACCGTCGCCACGAGCGGTTGCATTGGGTCGGTGGCCGTCTCCGGGTTACCCCAAGCCGAGGACCACAAGTTCGTCGTCGAACAAATGTCGCTCTTTCTGTCTACCTTCGCGTAAGCGTTAGACGAAACTCAGGTTCGCGGCGATCCTTGAGGGTTGAACTCGTCTAGCTGAGGGCGCCGGCACTGCCCAGAGGTGCGAGCGGCGATCTCATCGGGTCTGGATACGCAGAAGAGGGTTTCTCTTCAGTCATTGTTGACAAATTGATGAGATTGGTATTGCTCCCGACAAAGTCGTAATTCAGACGGACCTCTTGATCAGTACTTCTGCGGTGCTTCTGTGGTGCGCCGGCCGGGACTTGAATGCGGAACCTGTTGATTAAGAGGCTTCCGGAGACTGCTCTTGCCGTGACTAACGCATCCCCAACGGTCACTGATCAAATGCACATTGTTCATTACCGCTCAACTCGAGAGCGCCATCCCTGATCGGAGGTTTATCACTTCGTTGGTCCGGGCGTTGGTCCCTGGAAAATGGACGGTTGGGAGTGAGAGAGCTCACCCCAACGCGAACTTGATAATCTCGTCGTGCGTCATTGACAGTCCCTCGGCGTAGAGGCGCTCGAAATCGTCGCCCAAGCGTTCGCGCAACGTTGCGATGCTCCGAGCACGGATGCCTGCTTCCAAAGGTTCCCAGAAGTCCGCGATCGGCGAGAGGAGCGCGTCCGCTCCACCGTGCAGCACCGTTGCGCGCTCTGGCATGTCGAGCATCGTCGCGCAGCAGGCGAGAGACAACGCTACGTAGGGAATGGTGCTGACGATGCCGTTCAACCGGCAGAAGCGGAGTTCATCGATGAGCTTCGATTGCGCGCGTTGTGCGTCGCCTTCTTGCAACATCACGAGAGCGAGATTGCCATGTTCGTTGACGGTCCGAGGACTCAGTTCGGAGCCGTTCAATTTTAGCGATATCTCCAGATGACGACGAGCTTCGGCGAAGTTACCCATCTCCATGAGGACGAGTGCGTAGTTGTTGTGAAGGATTCCGGCGGTGAGTGCGTCCCCGGTTCGTTCGGTGAGCTCGAGCCCTTCGAGGAAGACGGCTTCGGCTCTTGAATTACTTGCCAATGTCAGAGCAGTGCCGTACTGACGGAGGACTGCTCCGAGGAGTAGTGGGTTGCCAATCCCTCTGGCCAGAACCATTGCTTCGGCGCCTGCGTCGACAGCTTCCTCGCCCCTCCCGTTGCCGGCCAGGCTTCTGCTGTATTGGGCGAGAGCGTCAGCCTCCAAGTATTTGTCACTGGTCTCGCGGGCCAGTTCGAGCGCCGCCCAGATCACCTCGAGTTGCAGTCGCCGGTCAACGAGGTTGAGAACGCCTGCCTTGCAGTAGAGCGCTTGGACCTGGCGAGCCGCGGGGAGGTCGGGACCGAAGCGATCCAGGGCCCGGTCGAGCAAGTCCAGTGTCCTGGTGGGGTGGCGGGCTTCGCGCCAGTAGCGCTGCGCCGACCAGAACTGGCGGAGGACGAGATCAGCGCCCTCGGGTGAGGACAGTGCGTGCTCGATGGCCGCTCGAAGGTTCAGGTCTTCTATGTCGAGTTGAGCGAGTCGCGTGCCAACGTCGCGCCCCTGGAGGCTGGCTTCGGATCGATCCGCGAACGTGAGGTAGTAGTTGGCGTGCGTGTCCGCGACCAACTCGGCTTCGCTTCCCGTGCCCTCGGAGGCAACAGTCTCGGCGAGCCGCTCCGCCCCGTACTGGCGCAGGGTCTCTTGGAGGCGGTGGCGAAGGACCTTGCCGCGGGGCTCTGCGAATACCAGACTCTTGTCGACCAGTGACGCCAAAAGGTCGGCGATCTCCCACTCGGCGATGTCCGACAGCGTGCACACGCCCTCGGCCGCTTCCAGGTTGAAGCCGTCGATGAACACCGACACCCGGCGAAAGAGCGCTTTTTCGGGCGCACTAAGCAGGTCGTAGGACCAGTCCACGGTGGCAGACAACGTCTGCTGGCGGGGCAGCGCCGTTCGCCGACCTCCGGTGAGCAGGCCGAATCGGTGCTCCAGGCGATCGTGTAACTGAGTTAGAGACATGGAGCGCAGCCGGGCTGTGGCCAGCTCCAGGGCAAGGGGCACGCCATCGAGTCGCCAACAGATGGAAGCCACTAACGGAGCATCCTCGTCGCTCACCGTGAAGTCGGCCCTCTGGGCGACGGCGCGTTCCACGAAGAGGGCGACGGCCCCTGAGCCGGCGAGGTCGCGGGCGTCGCCCACCTGCTCGGGGGGAAGCGAGAGCGAGGGGACCCGGTAGATGATTTCGCCGTCGATTCGCATCGGCTCGCGACTGGTCGAGAGCAACTTGATGTCGGGGCAGTGTCGGACGAGCGATTCGGCCACAACCGCGCAGCCGTCGAGCACTTGCTCGCAGTTGTCGAGGATGACGAGGCGACTCTGGCCAGCCAGCACGTCGACCAACGCGCCGAGGGCATCCTTACCCGGTTGTTCGGCGATACCCAGGTCACGCTGCACCTCCGCGGCGATCAAGTCTGGGTCGCTCACCGACGCCAGTTCCACGAGCCAGACGCCGTCAGGGATGTCGTCGAGGACAAGGCGCCCGACTTCGGTCGCGAGACGCGTCTTGCCCACTCCTCCGGAGCCGGCGAGGGTCACGAGGCGGCTCCCGCTGAGCAGGCTCACCACCTGAGCCACCTCAGCGTCACGTCCCACAAAACTCGATACCGGCTGGGTGAGGT
>OCZU010003268.1_pt1 | contig 10258 bp, 7 predicted proteins | sample 1539001 | NCBI WGS metagenome assembly OCZU01 (sample SAMEA3539306, study PRJEB22396) | soil metagenome | biome: tundra; feature: field; material: soil | place: USA | collected 2010-05 | depth 0.15 m | reverse complement strand
GCCAGCCCGTCGAGCTTCCGGCAGGCGGGGATCAGGCCGGCACTCCTGGCCTGCCCCCCGCGATGCCCAGCTTTGTGGCCCGCCCGACAATGCTGGCCGCAGCCGGCTCGGCGTACGCGGCCGCCATGCCTTCTGCCGCTTCAAGCGCTCCAGGCGGGCAGGACGCGAGCCAATCGCGGCGGCTGAGGTCGAAGGCGGTCAGGCGATCTCCGGTCCAGAGGCCTGGCGGGCCGTCAGCCTCACCAGCCCCGCAGGCTCCCATCGCCACAGAGATGGGCAGCGCCCCGGCCGTACCCGACTGGGCCAGGAGCCAGATCACCGATGAGCTCAGCTGGCTGGATGCCGCAATGGACGTGGCAGGTCCTGAGCTGGCGCGCAATCTGTCCGATCTGGAAAGTCGGCTGACCGCTCTCACCACGTGGCTCGCCAGCTATGGGGTTGATCCACACCACCTGTCCAGCCTGCGGGAACTGACTGCCCGACTGCGAGCCTGCGAAGACCCGGATGGGACGGATGGGACGGATGGGACGGACATGCGGAGCGTGTCCGGGCTTCGCGACGACGCTCGCACCATCCTGCGGAAGTTCCTGGCCGACCTGCGGCGCGAGAGTCATGCGGATCGCGGCCGCGGCAGGGGTGGTTCGGCCGCGACCCCCTTCTGGAAGCGACCTCGGCGGGCGCCGTAGTCGCCGATCGAGTCCGCGTCCTCGGCCGCTGTGCGAGCCTGCGGCTATGGCCGCCTCGTGGCTACGGACCCCTAGAATCTGAGTCTTCCCACCGATCCTCATTCCGACAATCGACAGGCACCAATTTCATGCGCTGGTCCCAGCTGCACATCCCGACCTTGCGGGAAGATCCCGCCGACGCGGACGCCGCCAGTCACCGGCTGCTGCTGCGCGCTGGCTTCGTCCGCCAGCTGATGGCCGGCCACTACAGCCTGCTGCCGCTCGGCGTCCGGGTCCGGGCCAAGATCATGACGGTGATCCGCGAGGAGATGGACGGGATCGGCGGGCAGGAGTTTCTGCTGCCGTGCATGCAGCCGGCCCAGATCTGGGAGAAGACCGGTCGACTGGCCGTGATGGGCGAGGAGATGTTCCGGCTCAAGGACCGCAAAGGCTCCGACGTGGTCCTCGGCATGACGCACGAGGAGATCTTCACCACTCTGGCCGTCGAACTGGCCTCCTACCGGGAACTGCCGCAGTTCTGGTACCAGTTCCAGACCAAGTTCCGAGACGAGCCGAGGCCCAAGAGCGGCCTGCTCCGGGTCCGCGAGTTCACCATGAAGGACTCCTACAGCTTCGATATCGACGAGGCCGGCCTGGACGTCTCGTTCGAAGCGCATCGAGCGGCCTACCAGCGGATCTTCGACCGGCTCGGAATCCCGGCATTCGGCGTGGAAGCGTCGAGCGGCAATATGGGCGGCAGCGACTCGATCGAGTTTATGTGCCCGTCGCCGGCCGGCGAGGACCTGGTGGCGCGCTGCTCGCAGTGTGACTACGCCGCGAATCTGGAGAAAGCGACCTCCGCACTGACCGCGATCGATGACGAGATCGCAGCAGCCGCGTCCGCCGGTGCGGGCGGACCGGTCCGGCTGGATACACCGGGCGTGCGAACCATCGAGGATCTGGTGACCGGGTATGGCCTGGCCGCAGACCGCCAGATCAAGACGCTGGTGCAGATCGTGGACGGGAAGCTGACACTGGTGCTGCTGCGCGGGGATCATCCGCTGGCCGACCAGAAGCTGATCGACGCGACCGGCGCCGTTACTGTCCGGCCCGCACAGGCCGAGGAGATCCAGGCCGCGCTCGGCGCCTCGCCCGGCAGTCTGGGCGCGGTCGGAGTGACCGAGTACCCGGTCATCGCCGACCTGGCGCTGCGCGGCCGGCGCAACATGGCCACCGGCGCGAACACCGATGACGTCCACCTGACCGGCGTGGACGTCGAGCGTGACATAACTGTCACGGCCTGGGCCGATCTGCGTGAGGTCACCGAGGGCGAGCCATGCCCTCGATGCGGTACCGCGCTCGACTTCGTGCAGACCATCGAGGTCGGCCATATCTTCAAGCTCGGCCGCAAGTACACCACGGCGCTTGGGGTCACCGTGACCGGGCCTGATGGCGGCACGATCACCCCGATCATGGGCAGCTACGGCGTTGGCGTGGACCGCGCGATGGCCGCGATTGCCGAAGTCCACCACGACGATGTGGGCCTGACCTGGCCGGTGTCGGTGGCCCCGGCGCACGTGACGGTGCTGCTGCTCAGCGTCAGGGACGATGCGGCCCGGGCGGCCGCTGAGGCTCAGTACGTGAGCCTGCGTGCGGCTGGTGTGGACGCACTGATCGATGACCGCGATGTGCGGCCCGGAGTGAAGTACGCCGATGCCGAGCTGACCGGAATCCCGTTCCGGATCAGCGTCGGAAGCCGGGATCTAGCTGACGGCGTGGTGGAGATCACCAGCCGGGCCACCGGCGAGAAGGAGCGAGTGCCAGTGACTCAGGCAACCAGCCATCTGCAAGGGCTGCTCGCCGCGGCAGGCTGAGCCGCCCGGCGGCTAGTGCCTGCCGACCGGCTCAGCCGCCTAGCGGCTGGTGTCTGCCGGATGGCGAGTCAGCGCGCGGACCCGCCGGTCCGGTCGCTATCCGTCTGGTCCCGGTCAGCCGCGCGGAGCAGCGGGTGTGACGCTTCGACCAGTCGCTCGTTAGAGCTGTCCAGGTCTGCCCACCGCTGGCTGCTATCCGAGGTAGTCGTGCCCAACCTGGTCGTGCCTGACATGATGCCTCCCGCAATGACCGACCGCGTCGGAGGCCGGCACAGGCGTGCCGTTTCGACGCTCTCACTTATAAGAGACGCTTCGGATGTGACTACGGACTTAAAATCATGTAACGAACCGACAACTCTTAGCGAGCGCTGAACTGCCCCGTGATCAGCGGTCCGCGTTCGCCGCACCCACGGCACTCCCTCGCCACGTCCAGCCCGGACTGGGCAAATCGGTCTTAGCGGACCCGGGTCAAGCTGGGCGATCGGCAGCTCGGCGGATCAGATGTAGGTCCAGGCTTTCGTCAGAACGCTGCGCAGGATCTGCTCTATCTCGTCGAAATGCTCCTGGCCGCACGTCAGCGGCGGGGCCAGCTGGATCACGGGATCGCCGCGGTCGTCGGCGCGGCAGATCAGGCCCGCGTCGAACAGTGCGTGGGAGAGGTATCCGCGCAGCAACCGCTCGGACTCGTCGTCATCGAAGGTCTCCCTGGTCGCCTTGTCCTTGACCAGCTCGATGCCGTAGAAGTACCCGTCACCTCTGACCTCGCCAACGATCGGCAGGTCGTTGAGCTTGCCCAGGGTGGCCCGGAACGCCGCCTCGTGGGTCCTGACGTTGGTGAGCAGGTCCTCTTTCTCGAACACGTCCAGGTTGGCCAGGGCGACAGCGGCTGATACCGGATGTCCGGCGAATGTCACGCCGTGCAGGAAGGTGGTCTGGCCCTTGATGAACGGCTCCATCAGCTGGTCGCTGACCATCATGCCGCCGAGCGGCGCGTAGCCGGAGGTGACGCCCTTCGCGAAGGTGATGATGTCCGGCTGGTAGCCATATCGCTCCGCACCGAAGTAGTAGCCGAGCCTGCCGAAGGCGCAGATCACCTCATCGGAGACGAGCAGCACACCGTACCGGTCGCAGATCTCCCGTACCCGGGCGAAGTAGCCGGGCGGCGGCGGGAAGCAGCCGCCGGAGTTCTGCACCGGCTCGACGAAGACCGCGGCCACCGACTCCGGGCCCTCCCGCAAGATGGCGCGCTCGATCTCGTCGGCGGCCCAGATGCCGAACGCGGTCAGGTCCTCAGCAACGAATGCCGGTGCCCGGTAGAAGTTGGTATTGGGTACCCGCACCCCGCCCGGCGGCAGCGGCTCGTATGGCGCCTTGATACCAGGAAGCGCGGTGATCGCCAGCGCGCCCATGGATGTGCCGTGGTAGGCAATCTCGCGGCTCAGCACCTTGTACCGGTCCGGCTGGCCGATGCTCTTGAAGTACTGCTTGGCCAGCTTCCAGGCCGACTCAACAGCCTCGGACCCGCTGGTGGTGAAGAAGACCCGGTTCAGGTCACCCGGCGCGAGGGCGGCGAGGCGCGCGGCCAGCTCGATCGCCCGTGGGTTGGCATAGGACCAGAGCGGGAAGTAGGCGAGCTCGGTGGCCTGGCGAGCCCCGGCCTGCGCGACCTCGGCCCGGCCGTGGCCGATCTGGCTCACGAACAGCCCGGACAGGCCGTCCAGGTAGCGCTTGCCATTCTGATCGAAGACGTACTGACCGGAGCCGCGGACGATCAGCGGCATGTCCGCGTCTGCGAAGGTCGACATGCGGGTGAAATGCAGCCACAGATTCCGCTTCGCTGCCTCCTGCAGCGCCGCGTTGTCCAGGTGGGATTCGCTCGTCATCGGGTCCCCCAGTGATAGGTCTGCTTGCGCAGCTTCAGGTACACGAAGGTCTCGGTCGTGGTGACGCTCGGTATCGAGCGCACCTGACCCAGGATTTCAAGCAGCTGGTCGTCGTCCTCGCAGACGACCTCGATCAGGAGATCGAAGGAGCCGGCCGTTATGACGACATAGTCGATCGCATCCATGCCCACGAGCAGGTCAGCGACTCGCTGCAGGTCACCGCTGCACCGGATGCCGATCATGGTCTGCCGGTGGAAGCCAAGTGACATCGGGTCGGTCACGGCGACAATCTGCATGGCACCCAGATCGATGAGCCGCTGCACGCGCTGTCGCACCGCTGCCTCGCTCAGCCCGACGGCCTTGCCGATGGCCGCGTAGGACCGCCGTCCATCCTGCTGCAGCTGCTCGATAATGTGCCTGGAGACGGCGTCAAGTGTGACGGGAGCCGCACTACGATCCCGCCCGCCGGACTCTGCCTTTGCCCGGCCAGCGGCCGCGGGCTCAGCGTCCGCCAGGTGTGCCATTCCTGCGCCTCCTTGCCAGGCGATGCTGTCATGCCAGCGCCAGCTGTCAACTGATTTAGTTGTAATACAGTCTAATCTGTACTGATTCCCTTGTGCGACAGCAGGCTACGTGTCAAAGTCATACCCGGTCGACGCGGGGGTCCGACCCGGCGCCTGCCCGCAGTCCTCAGGAGGCCGAACGTGACGACGACCACGTCGGACGCTGGTCCGACACTGCTGCGGAATTTCGTGAATGGCGAATTTGTCGCGGTCGGCGGCGGTGCGGCCGGCGGCGGTGCGGCTGGGGGCGGTGCGGTCAGCGAGGTCATCGACCCGAGCACTGGCGCGGCCTACGCGCAGGCGCCGGTCAGCACCGCCGCCGACGTGGACATGGCGCTCCGGGCGGCGGCGGCCGCCTTCGAGACCTGGCGTGACACCACTCCAGCGGAGCGCAGTCTGGCCCTGCTGAGGTTCGCCGATGCGATCGAGGCCAGAACGGAGGAACTGGTCGAGGCCGAGAGCCGCAATACCGGTAAGCCAGTCGGCATGACCAGGATGGACGAGGTACCGCCGCTCGCGGATGAGCTGCGGTTTTTCGCTGGTGCCGCCCGCGTCCTTGAGGGCAGGTCGGCCGGTGAGTACTTGCGCGACCACACCTCGATGATCCGACGCGAGCCGGTCGGCGTCTGCGCCCAGGTCACGCCCTGGAACTACCCGATGATGATGGCCGTCTGGAAATTCGCCCCCGCGCTGGCAGCCGGCAACACGGTGGTGCTCAAGCCGTCCGACACCACACCGGTGTCCACCCTGCTGCTCGCCGAGATCGCGGCCGGTGTCCTGCCCCCTGGGGTCTTCAACGTGATCTGCGGTGATCGAGATACCGGACGCGCGCTGGTCGGGCACGACATCCCGCAGATGGTCTCCATCACAGGCTCGGTACGAGCTGGGATCGAGGTCGCCCACGCGGCCGCGGCGGGGCTCAAGCGGGTACACCTGGAACTCGGCGGTAAGGCACCGGTCGTCATTTTCGACGACGCGGACATCGAGCGGGCGGCCAGGCAGATCACTGACGCCGGCTTCTACAACGCCGGTCAGGACTGCACCGCGGCCACCCGGGTGCTGGCCGGCCCGCGGGTCAGCGCCGACCTGACCGATGCGCTGATCGAGCTAGCGGCCAGCCTCAAGACCGGTGGCCTGGAGATGCCGGATGCGGATTTCGGCCCGCTGAACAATCCGGCACAGCTGGCCAGGGTGGCAGGCTTCGTCGACCGGGCACCCGATCACGCCGAGATCCGGATCGGCGGTCACCCAGTCGGGCAGCAGGGATTCTGCTACGCGCCGACGGTGATCTCCGGCCTGCGCCAGGACGACGAGATGATCCAGGAGGAGATCTTCGGGCCGGTGGTGACCGTCCAGCAGTTCGGCTCCGAGGACGAGGCGATCCGCTGGGCCAACGGCGTGAAGTACGGCCTGGCCGCGAGCGTCTGGACGCGCGATCACGGCCGGGCCATGCGAGCCGCCAGGCAGCTCGATTTCGGCGCGGTCTGGATCAATACGCATATCCCGTTCGTCTCCGAGATGCCGCACGGCGGCTTCAAGCACTCCGGTAACGGCAAGGATCTGTCGGTCTACGGATTCGAGGACTACACCCGGATCAAGCACGTCATGAGCTACATCGGCGAGTAGCCGGGACACCGGCACCCGATCCAGGAAGGCGGGACGCGACCGAGATGCCTGCGAATCCACGCGCCGCCGTGATCAGGTCGCTGGCGGGCGCACGGCCGCGGCCATACTGGCTCGACCAGCCGGACGCGCCGGAACCGGAACGATCGCTTGACGGCACGGAGCAGGCTGACCTGGCGATTATCGGCGGCGGCTTCAGCGGCCTGTGGACTGCGTTGCTGGCTAAAGAGCGCCACCCGAACCGGGACGTGGTCCTGGTGGAGGGGCGCCGGATCGCCTGGGGCGGCACCGGGCGTAACGGGGGCTTCTGCGCGGCTAGCCTCACGCACGGACTCAGTAACGGGCTTGAACGCTTCGCCAGCGAGATCGGGACGCTGGAACGGCTAGGCCGGCGCAACCTGGACGAGATCGAGGCTGCCGTCGCCAGGTACAGGATCAACTGCGACTTCGCCAGGACCGGCGAGCTGGCGGTGGCGACCCAGCACTGGCAGCTTGCCGGACTCCGGCAGGGCGCCCAGGAAGCCCGCGACCTCGGCGGTGAGCCGGTGCTGCTGGACGCGGACGCGGTGCGCGGCGAGGTGAACTCGCCGGCCTATCTCGGCGGCCTCTGGGACACCGGCAGCTGCGCCACAGTGGACCCGGCCCGGCTCGCCTGGGGCCTGCGCCGGGCCTGCCTGGACGCCGGAGTCCGGATCTACGAGCACACCCCGGTGCTGCGGCTCGGTGACGAGACCGGACCGTCGGGTCGCGTCGAGCTGACCACGCCGCACGGATCGGTACTAGCGCCACGGGTCGCACTGGCCGCTGGCGCGTTCGCGCCGATGCTGCGACGGCTGCGGTACTACCTGGTACCGGTCTATGACTATGTGCTGATGACCGAGCCGCTGACAAGTCAGCAACTCGCTAGCATCGGCTGGCGGCACCGACAGGGCGTCGGCGATACCAGCAATCAGTTCCACTACTACCGGCTGACCAGCGACAACCGGATCCTGTGGGGCGGTTATGACGCGGTCTACTACTACGGCAGCAAGATCACGGCCGGGCTAGATCAGCGGCCGGAGACCTTCGCGGTGCTGGCCGAGCATTTCTTTGCCACCTTCCCGCAGCTGGACGGCGTAGCATTCACGCATTCCTGGGGCGGGGTGATCGACACCTGCTCGCGATTCTGCGCGTTCTTCGGCACAGCGCGATCGGGCCGGCTGGCCTATGTGGCCGGCTACACCGGCCTTGGCGTCGGTGCGTCCAGGTTCGGCGCGGATGTGCTGCTTGATCTCCTCTCTGGCCAGGCGACCGACCTCACCGAGCTCGAGCTGGTCAGGACCAGGCCGCTGCCGTTCCCGCCCGAGCCGCTGCGCTTTGCCGGGGTTCAGCTCACCCGGTGGTCTATGGCCCGAGCTGACCGCACTGACGGTCGCCGGAATATGTGGCTGCGCGCGCTGGATCGAGCGGGCCTCGGTTTCGACTCCTGAATCCCGCGTATTATCTGTACCTATCTATTGCAGGCGGAATAGATGTGCATGTTGCATGTGCGCGATGCGGGGGCGACTTCGTGGTCAGCGCTCCATAGTCAGGACGGAGCCACAATGCCGACATTTGCTCGGGGGGCGCCGGTGCCGCGAATGCGGAGATTGTCTCGCGCTCTGCTCGCCGCCAGCGCCTTGCTGCTGACTTTCGCGGTCACGACGGCGGCCAGCGCGGTGCCGGTGCATTCTCGCCGCGCTAGCCTGGTACCTGTCGTCGTCATCGTGATGGAAAACAAGCCGTACCAGCGTCTCATCGGCAACGCTGACGCCCCGTTCATCAACGGGACGATGATTCCTGGCGGACTTCTGGATACCAACTACTTCGCCGTGCCAGGCAGCCAGCCGGATTACCTGCTGATGGTCTCCGGCCGGACGAAGCCGCCACCGACCGCGCAGAACCTGTTCGCCTCGCTGGGCAGGAGGACATCCTGGCGGGAGTTCATGGAGTCCATGCCGCGCCGCTGCTACGGGGCGATCAGTTCCCACGTCGTGTTCGGGACTACCGCGGCCTTGTATGCCAGAGCGCATAATCCCGCCATCCACTTCACCAACATCACTAAGACGTCGCTGTGCGATAACGTCGTGCCCCTGGATCGCAAGAACTTCACGCCGAAGGCGCTACCCAGGCTCTCGTTTGTCGTGCCGAACGAATGCAACGACATGCATACCCAGCCGACCAACGATCAGTGCCCCATGTGGAACGGCAGGACTAACACCGGAGCCAGTGAGATGACGCTGGGCGACAACTGGCTGGCATCGTTCGTTCCGGCGGTTGCGCGGGTCGCCACGGTGATTCTCACCTGGGACGAAGGTGAGGAGTCAGACGAGCAGGTTGCGACGCTCACCTACGGGCTCGGCGTTGCCCCAGGCCAGGACGGCACGCCCTATCGCCAGTCGAGTCTGGAGGCTGGGCTGTACCGGTACTTCGGCCTTGGTGCCGCGCCAGGGCGCGGCACGTCGGTGCGGGCGCTCCCCATCCCGTAGCACAGCGGCCCCGTGCGGACCGCCGGTCTGCGCTGGCAACTATTCAGCCGACATTCCGCAGCCGGTTCACTCGCCGTCACGGAACGAGCAGATTGCTGTTCTATGTTCCGGTGGGCGCCAACGAGGCGTTACGACGTGTTCCACCGCAACGTGGCTGACAGCGCCTGACGCCGACGCCGCAGAGGAGTTACGGAATGCAAGCACAGCGCAGGGTCTACGCCATCGCCGGGGCGATGGCGCTTGTCGCCCTCAGCGTGGGGGCGACCACCGCCGCCGCGGCCGACAGCAGCCGGGCGGCCGCGGCGCACCACCACCATCAGGGGAGCACCGCAACGCCGATCAAGCACGTGGTGGTGATCTTCGACGAGAACATCTCCTTCGACCACTACTTCGGCACCTATCCCTTCGCCGCCAACCTGCCGGGGGAGCAGCCATTCCGCGCCGACCGCGGCACGCCGACGGTCAACGGCCTGTACAACGACGTGAGCCCGAGCGGGCCGACCGGTCCGCTGCTGACCGCCAATCCGAATGAGTCGAACCCGATGCGGCTGAGCCCGGCCGACCCGATGACCTGCGACCAGGGCCACGGGTACACCCAGGAGCAGAGCGCCGCCGATCACGGCGCCGAAGACCAGTTCGCCCAGACCACGGGCAAGAACGTCACTCTCGCCAGCTGTCTGGCCGGCTTCAACTACCTGGGCAAGCCCGAGGTCGTGCCGCCTGGGGGTAGCTCCAACTTCGCGGTGATGGACTACTACGACGGCAACACGGTGACAGCGCTGTGGAACTATGCGCAGCACTTCGCCATGAGCGACAACATGTACGCCACCAACTACGGCCCGTCGACGCCTGGCGCGCTCAACGTGATCGCGGGACAGACCTACGGCGCGACCTGCGGCCCGACTTTCGCCACGATCAACGACTCGCCGTGCCCGGCACCGCCCGGCTACAACAGCTCAGACGTCGCGGCCTCCACCCTCACCGCCGGCTCTGCGGCCGCGGCCGGATCAGGCACCAGCTTCAGTGACGCCGACCCGACCTACGACATCTGCTCGTACCTGCCAGCCGCCGATGGTGGTGACGGGAACACTCCCGCTACCACGATTGGCATGGGTGGCAACAACGTCGGCGCCGAGCTGACCG
>OCZU010003267.1_pt1 | contig 10258 bp, 11 predicted proteins | sample 1539001 | NCBI WGS metagenome assembly OCZU01 (sample SAMEA3539306, study PRJEB22396) | soil metagenome | biome: tundra; feature: field; material: soil | place: USA | collected 2010-05 | depth 0.15 m | reverse complement strand
ATCATCCCGGCTCGCGACGAGGGAGCCGCGCTGGGTGACACGCTGCGCTCCCTGGCGGGGCAGACACTGCGCCCGGACCGGATCGTCGTGGTCGTCAATAATTCAACGGATGACACGGCCGAGGCCGCGCTGAGCTATGCGGCCGCCCAGGAGTCAGTCGCTACCGACATCCTTGAAATGCGCGGCTTCAACCATTACCGCAAGGCGGGCGCGCTGAACTGCGGCATTCGCTACCTGCTGCGCGACGGCGTGCTGCCACCCGGGATCCGCTACCTCCTCGTCATGGACGGGGACACCGAACTGGAGGCGCATTTCCTGAAACGCGCCAGGCGGGTCCTCGAACGGGACGACTCCCTGGGCGGGGTCAGCGCGGCCTGCCTGGGCAAGCCAGTCAAAGGCGGCACACTCTGGCAGAACCTGCTGCTGCTGGTCCAGACGGTCGAGTATGGCCGGTTCGCCGCCACCCGGCTGCGCCACAATGTGCACACCATGTCCGGTGCGGGCTCGTTCTACCGGGCTGCCGCACTCAATGACCTGCTCGGCCAGCGCCCAGATGTATTCGAGGAGCGGGAGAGCAATCTCGTCGAGGACTACGAGACCACGCTCGCGCTGAAAATGCGCGGCTGGAGGGTCACCAGCAATCAAGGATGCATTGCCTACACCGACCTGATGCCCTCCCTGCGGATGCTGCTCGCGCAGCGGATCCGCTGGTCGCGCGGCACGGTAGACGAATGGCGGCGCTATGGCTGGTGCCACGCCACCTGGCTGTCCATCACCGGCGTGATCCTCTCGCTGCCCGAGATCGGCTTCGAGGTTCTGCTGGGGACCATGGTGATACGTGCATTCATCTCGCACAGCGCCACCGTCGATTACCGCTTCCTGCCGCTTGCCGCGATCTGGGCGGCCTACCAGGGGCTTTCTGTCCGGCACCTGGGCTGGAAAGTAATGATGTTCGAGATGGCGCTCGTCCCGGAGGCCATCTTCAACCTGATCCGGAACTACTGGTTCATGAGATCTGTCCTCGCGTCGTACCTGGGCGGTACGCGGGCGTGGGTCTGAGGAGGGGAATTCCATGCGATACACGAGAAGCGGATCGGCTGTCCTGGCGGCAGCGGGCAGCACCTATGTCGTCGGCAGCCTGGCCGCTACTGCCGCCATCCTGGGTTTTGGCGCCGCCGCTGCTTTCGTCCTCGCGTCACGGCGACGCCGGCGCGACCGCCTGGCCGTTCGCCGCCAGGCCTGACGGGTAGCGGCCGCGCGCCTGGCCGGGCGCTCGTTAGAATCGGCGTCATGCGGATGGCCCGATGAGCCCCAAGATCGCTACGTCGGACATGGTCGGGCGCGAGGAGTTGCTCGACTTCGTCCGGAGCCGCCACCAAGTAGTGCTGGTCACCACAAAGCGGGATGGAGCCCCGCAAGTTTCCCCCGTGACAGCCGGCCTGGACCGGGCCGGCCGCGTTGTGATCGCTACGTATCCCGAACGGGCCAAGACCCGCAACGCCCGGCGTCATCCAGGGGTCAGCCTCCTGGTCCTGTCCGACGACTGGAACGGCCCCTGGGTGCAGATCGACGGCAGAGCCGAGGTCCTCGACCTTCCCGAGGCGCTTGACCCGCTCGTCGACTACTTCCGGGCAATCGCTGGTGAGCACGACGACTGGGATGAGTACCGGGCGGCGATGCAGCGTCAGGGCAAGGCGCTCATCCGGGTCACCGTCGAGCGGTGGGGGCCGATCGCGACGGGCGGGTTCCCGGCCCGCCTGGCCTGAGCCGGTCAGCCCTACCGGAGCAGGCGGAAGAACGCGCGGATGTCCTCAGCGAGCAGGCGTGGCTCTTCCAGGGCGGCGAAATGGCCGCCGCGGGGCATCTCGGTCCACCTGGTCACCTGGAAGTTGCGCTCGGCCAGTTCGCGCGGGGGATGGCCGGCCGGCACGAACTCGTTGGCGAAGATCGCGAAACCCGCTGGCACGCCAATCTGGTCGCCCGGCCGCAACGCGCTGCCCCGGTGCCGGTGCTCGTAGTACAGCCGGACTGATGAGCCGATCGTCTGGGTGGCCCAGTAGATGGTCAGGTTGGTGAGCAACTGCTCCCGGGTGAACCGGGACTCCACGTCGCCCCCGCAGTCACTCCAGGCACGGAACTTCTCGATGATCCATGCCGCGAGGCCGGCCGGGGAGTCGTTGAGCGCGCAGGCGACGGTCTGTGGCTTGGTGGCCTGGATCTCGGAGTAGGCGCCCTCGGCCCGGTCCCACCGCTCGACCGCGGCCAGGTATTCCCGTTCCGCCTCCGACCACGGCTGCGGCGGCGTGGCCAGGCTCATGGCGCTCAGGTGGATGCCTACCACTGGCCCAGGATGGCGCAGGCCCAGGCGGCTGGTCACGCCGGCGCCGATGTCGCTGCCATGTGCTCCGAACCGCGGGTAGCCGAGGCCGTCACGCATCAGCCGGCACCACAGGTCGGCGATCGTGGTGTTGATCATTCCCGGCGCGGCCGGCTGGTCAGAGAATCCGTATCCGGGCAGGGATGTCACCACGACGTCGAAAGCGTCCTCGGCCCGGCCGCCGTGCGCTGCCGGGTCGGTGAGCAGCGGGATCAGGTCCAGGTGCTCGGTGAACGAACTCGGCCAGCCGTGCGTGAGCACGATCGGCAGCGGGTCAGGGCCGTTGCCGCGCTCGTGGATGAAATGGACCCACAATCCGTCCACGCGGGCGCGGAAGTGCGCGAACGTGTTGAGCGCCCGCTCCCGTGCCCGCCAGTCGAAATCGCCGGCCCAGGTGGCGAGCAGGTCACGCAGGTAGCCGACATCCATGCCGCCGTCCCAGCCGGTCCCGGCGAGCTGGCCCGGCCAGCGGCTGCGCCTGATGCGCTCGCCCAGATCGTCGAGGACGGCATCGTCGACGGCGATAGTAAACGGCTCGACCTGCATATTCTCAAAATACGACACCATGGCCTACCGCCAGCGGTCAGCCCGACCTTCCCAAGATCGTGGTTGAGCAGGGACGGCTGGCCCCCTCATCAAGCGCGATCATGGCGGGTCGACGGCGATGCCCAGGTTCTCGGCGATGAGCGGGGCGATGTCGACGAGCTGGGCAGTCGTGATGATGGCCCCGCGCAGCGAGTCGGGGCCGATGGTGATGCCGAGTTCCGCGCCGCGCAGGTCCACCTGGTCCAGCGTGATCCCGGTGAAGTCGGACTCGTTCAGCCGCGACTCCGTGAATACCGTCCTGGTGAGCTTCGCGCCTGAGAAGTCCACGTGCCGCAGCAGGCATTCGTGGAAGCTGACCTCGGTCAGCAGTGCGCCCCGGAAGTTCACCGAGTCGAGCTTGCATCCGTGAAAGGCGACCCGGCGCAGCTGGGCCCCGAACGCGGAGACGCCCGCGACCACACCTCCGATGATCGTCGCATCCAGCCAGCTCGTCTCGGCCAGGTCGATACCTGTCAGCCGGACGTCACGCAGCCAGACGTCGCTGAACCGGCTGCGCCTGAGCTGCCCTCCCTGGAATGACACCTGGGTGAAGGCGCATTCAAGGAATTTCGCGTTCGCGGCACTTGGCTCGTCGAAGGTGAGCTCGCTGAACCGGACCGTGTCGTACTGTCCGTGCGCGGCCAGCCCTCCCGAGTGCGGCGTCAGCACGGCGGCGTAGGGAAGATCGGCGAGTTCGCGTGGTGCCATAGGGGTCCCCGGAGTGGGCTAGGTGGGCGGAACATGCCCGCACGCGGCGGGCGGCGCGGGCCCGACCACGCTAACCGACGACTGCCCGGCACGGTCACCTCCCGGGCGGGCCCCGCAGGGCCCGCCCACGCGAGGATCGACACCTAGCTGCCGGGCGTGCTGCTGCCCGAGGGCCGGCTCCCGCCGGACAGGTGGGTGCACTTGTGCGCCGTTGACGATCCGGACGGCTTCGGCGACGCCGTCGCGGACACGGACGTCGTCGAGGCCGTCGAGTGAGATGTCCCCACTGTGGCCGCCGAGCCTGTGGACGCGCTGGCCATGGTCAGCCCGAGGCCCAGGCTCGTGCCGAGGACACCGGCGCCAATGGCGGTGCCGATAAGCGGACGGGTGATTCTCACACTGTTCTCCTTACCGAAGTGCGGGCTCCGGGACCGGCTGGCCCGGAGCGGGCCAGGTGGGCCCGTGAGATCAAGTAGGCATGGCGGAGTTCGGCGGTCCCTGCGGGGCGCCTATCATTTCGCGCTGAGCGAGCCAGGGATCCTGCAGGTGAAGGGCCCGTGGCCGCCCGCGGCGGCCGTGTGCGGCACGATGAGGCGGTGACTGTGAAGCACGCGACCTCGAGTGTCTATGTCTTCTCCCGCCGGCCAGACGGGTGGCGGGTCGGGCTCATCAAGCATCCGCGCTTCGGCCGGATGATGCCGCCGGGCGGCCATGTCGAGGCCTACGAATCGCAGGCTGAGGCTGCGCTTCGCGAGGTAGCCGAGGAATCAGGCCTGTCGGTGCGGCTGGTGGATCCCCTCGCCGCGGCGCTGCCCGACGGCTTCGCGCCCGTCCTGGTCGCGCCGCCCTGGTGGATTGTCGAGCATCCAGTCCCGGCGGACAATCATCTCGCCCAGCCGCATATCCATGTGGACCATCTGTACCTGGCCCAGGCTCGCACCGCCCAGCCAGTCACCGAGCCAGCGCATCCGTTCGGCTGGTACGCGGCGGGTGACCTGGCCGGGCTGGTCATGTTCGACGACTCACGGATCCTCGCCGGGGCCTTGCTGGCCCATCTAGGCGAAGCGGATGACGGCGACGGTCCCGCGATCCTGCGCCACTATCAGGCGTGACGCGTCAGGCGACCGTATCAGGGGCGATCGCTTTCCGCCGCGCCGGTCCACAGGGCGCGGACGGCATCGATGCTGTCCGCGTCGGCGGCATCCTTGTCCGGGCGGTACCTGACCACCCGGGCAAACCGGAGGGCAAGGCCGCCTGGGTAGCGAGAGCTGGCCTGCACGCCGTCGAAGGCGATCTCCACGACCAGTTCGGGGCGCACCCGCAGCACCCCGTGCGCGTCCCGCAGATCACCCGCGGGGCGTGCCTCGGCGGAATCGGCGAGTTCCAGCAGTCTCTCCGTCTGCCAGCCGAGCACCTGGTCGGTCAGCCCTTTGAAGGTCTTTCCCAGCATGACTAGGTCGCCTGTGGCGGGATCCCGGGCCCCTAGGTGCAGGTTGGACAGCCATCCGCGGCGCCGCCCATGCCCCCACTCGGCCGCGAGCACGACCAGGTCCAGCGTGTGCCGCGGCTTGACCTTGATCCACTCGCCACCTCGCCGGCCGGCCGTGTACGGCGCGTCGAGGGACTTCACGACCACGCCTTCGTGCCCGGCAGCGACCGCGTCGCCGAAGAATGCCTCTGCCGCCGCGACATCCCCGGTCACCATGCGGGGGACGAGCAGACCCGCTCCCACGACAGTCGCCATCAAGGAGTTGCGCTCGCTAGCCGGGACGTCGATCAAGTCCCTGCCGTCCAGATGCAGGAGGTCGAAAAAGAAGGGCGTGAGCGGCACGTCCGCGCGCAGGCGGTACACATCGAGCTGGCTGCCGACCCGGCCGGCGGTGACCTGGAACGGCTGCGGGCGGCCGCCTTCGCGCAGCGCGATTACTTCCCCGTCAAGCACCAGGGAGCGCACGCCGAGGGCCAGCACCGCGTCGGTGACCTCGGGGACCCGCAGAGTGATGTCGTCGAGCGTGCGCGTGAATACGCTGACCTCGTCATCCTGCCGGTGAACCTGGATCCGGATCCCGTCGATCTTCCACTCGGCCGCCGCAGGTGAGAGCCGCTCGAACGCGGCGGCAATGCTGGGCGCCGATGCGGCCAGCATCGGCCGCAGCGGCCTGCCCACCTGCAAGCTAACGGAGCGCAGCGCCGCAATGGCCGCCGCCGGGTCTGAACTGGCCAGCGCGGCCGCGGCCACCGCAGGAAGCGATCCGCCGAGCAAGTACGCCCGGCGGACCTCCTCGGTGGGTACTCCGGCCGCACTGGCCACCGCCTCCACCATCAGGCCTTCGAGCGCACCCTGCCGCAGGTCACCAGCGAGCAGCCGGACCAGGAACGACCGCTCGCCCGGCGTGGCACGCTCGAAGAGTTCCGCCAGGAGCCGCCGCCGGTCCGCCTGTGAGCCGTGCCCGGTGGTGCTGCCGACGACCGCGAATGCCGCGTCGGTCTCGGCCAGGGTGAGCGGCGGCTCCGTGGCGGTTGCCGCGGGGCCGCCATCCCCGGCGGCCACGGACTGGGTGGCGGTCAGGTCGGCGCGCAGCAGGTCACCAAGGGCCGCATAGCCCACCCCGATCTGGCGCTGGCGCAGTTCGCCGGCCAGGAATGCCACCGCAACCGGGATCTCGGCGGGACTCGCCCGGCGCAGCAGCGCCGCGATGCCATCGACTTTGGCGCGGCGTCCAGGCGCCGCGGCAACCGCGTCTGACGTTCGTACCAGCTCCTGCAGAAGCACACAGGTATTGTGCATGATCCCGCCGACCCTTCCTGGCGTCCGGAAACGCAGCGCGAGGGAAACCGTGTCACAAGCGGGGCCAGATTTGTTACTCGCGAGTACTTGACCCTCATACCTACTTAGCGGTAACTTCCACCCGATTGCTCTGATGCGGCCCATGTCACCCGGAGCAGTCGTTGCCCCCGTCAACGGTGCCGGTACACAAAATCTCGTAGGGCTTGCCTGCACCACGGAGAACAGTGGCAGGAGCCGTCATGGCCTCGTCCGAGAACAGCACACCAGATCGTCCTGCGCGGCCGCAGCTTGGCAAAGTCCGCTGGCGGCGGTTCGCCGTCCTCTTCGTCCCGGCCCTCGCCACGGCGGGTGTCTTGATCGGACTGACCGCGGAGGGCGCGCTCGCCACCAACGTCTCCGTATCGGGAAGCGCCTTCGAGATCAGTTCCAGCCAGCTGAATGGAACCGGATTCGAGCAGTTCGGCGGTCAGGTGACGGGCGGCAACGCCACGCACCCGGTGGCGATCTCCGGGATCCGGAGCGCGACTCTCGCCAACCTGTGCCAGAGCGTCGCGGTGGGTCCCATCACGCTCAGGATTACCGCGGGCGGGGGAGGCACTCCGGTGTCGGCGAGCAACCTCATCGTGGACGCGGACCAGCAGTCCGGCAACGCGACGTTCCACAACATCACCATCGGGCAGGACGCGGGCACGCTGACAGAAGACCCGGGCGTCACCGGCCAGGCTGGCGGTTTCGGCGAGCAGGCGGACTCAGTCACGATTGACAACCTGCGGCAAAACACGTGGCTGACCACTGCGGGCACGTTCACACTGCCGGGCTTCAGCCTGACCTTTGGAAAAGCCTGCTACTGATGATCGCTTCCGAGGGCGGCCAGGGCTCCGCCGGGCAGGACCCGGTGGAGCCTCTGTCGCTGAGCCTCGCTCCCGCCAGCAGGCGGCGGGCTTTCCGGATATGGCGGCGCAGCCGCCCGTTCTGGGGTGGCCTGCTGCTACTTCTCGCCGGCCTGGAGATGCTCGCCATCCCGCTGCTCAGCGTGCTGGCGCATACCTCGGTGAAGGTCATCATCTACATCGGGATCGGCGGCGTCTTCGGCGTACTGATCGGTGGCCTGCTCGTGGCGTGCGGGCTGCTGATCTGGTTTCACCCGTCGCAGCGGGTCTTCTATGCGATCGCCGGAGTGCTCCTCGCCGTCGTGTCCTTCGTCGCGACGAATCTGGGCGGGTTCTTCGTCGGCATGCTGCTCGGCGTGACTGGCGGATCGCTGAGCTTCGCCTGGGCGCCGGTCGCGGGACGGGAGCCGGCCGCCCGGCGGCATCGGCGACCGCGCCACGACGACCCATCGGACGGCCTGGGCATCGTGCTCCGGGACCAGGCGGGCGGCCGCACCGCACCGGGCGACCATCGCCGGAGTGGCGATCGGCTCATGGCCCTGGCGATCACGCCGCTCGCCCTGTCCGGGCTGGTGCTTCCGGGCTCCCTGGGCAGTTCGATGCGGCCCGCGTCGTCGCAGTTGGTCTGCATCATCCCGATCCCGTTCATCTGCCCTGCTCCGTCGCCCACGCCGTCACCGGCCGCCCCGGCCACGCCGACTCCCATCGTGCAGCCGACAACCGTGCAGCCGACAACCGTGCAGCCCACCCCCATCCCTGGAGCCACGGTGACCGGCACGCCGGATCCGGCCGCCAGCGGCTCGCCCCAGCCCACTGCGTCGCCGAGCGCCAGCGCCACGGCCCAGCCGAAGGCCGCGGCACCTGGGCAGCTCGCAGCGGCCGCCCAGTCCAGCCTGACGGCCGACTCGGCGCTCCTCGAAGGCCTGTCCTACGACGGGGTCGCACAGGTGGCGACGGCCAGCGGGACCGTGACGATGATGAAGTTCACCATGAGCTCGCTCACCCTTACCGGCAACATCGCCCTGACCGTCAGCCAGGGCGGGGGTACCGCCGTGACACGGAGCTCGTCGATGCACTTCGGAGGGCCCGTGGTCCTTTACGCGACCAAGCTGTCAGGCGACCTGCTCGGCATCCCGGTGACCATCACGCCGACCAGCCCGCTGGCCACCATCCTGCAGCTCCTGGCGCCGGTAACCCGGGCGGTGCCCGTTCCGATGACAAAGGTGGTAACTGACCAGCCCTACACCACCGCGGGCTCGTTGCAGGCGGGCGGCCTGCAGATCGGAGCCTGAGCCCGGGTGAAGGGCTGGGCCCCGGGGCGGAGCCCGGGCCCGTCGCCAGGCCGGGCCGCCCTACGGCGTGCGCACCTGCCCGTTGACGTCAGCGGTCTCCGAGTCAGTGTCCGGGGGGCTGTCAGCTGGTCCCGTGGCCGCCGTCATGGGCCGACCTGAGTCATGCGGCTTGGCGGAGAATGCCGGTCCCCGACGGCTGCGCAGCACGGCCGCGACTGCGGTGCCGACGCCAAGCATGACCATCCCGGCCAGGGCCTTCGGCCAGCGGCGACGGCGGGTCGGCGGGGCGGGCTCGAGTCGGCGCGCGGTGGCCACCAGCATGTCCGAGAGCTTCGGCGCGATCCGCTCCGTCACGGCGTGCCCAGAGCGCTCAACGCGCGGAGCAGCCCACACCCTGGCGTCGTGCACGCTCTGCTGCGCCGTCTCACGCGCGCTCCTGGCGAGCGGGGTCGCCTGCGTAGCGGCCCGTTGAGCCTGCCGCCGGGCACTCTTCGCTCCGGCCTGGGCCTGCCGCCGGGCACTCTTGGCCCCAGCTCGGGCCGCGGCCTTAGCGTCCTGCTTCCTGCTTCTAAGGGACACGATGAACCTCCCAAGTATGCTCCCGCCGGTGTCACTTCCCCGGTCGGCGGCGCTCAACCATTTGTTCGCCGCTTCGTCGCATTCATCCGGACGTGCGAGGATAGTGTCAGGGCTGGAACTGCGGGCGGAGGATCGCCATTGGCCCGACGGTTCATGCGAGGATGCCAGCCATGACTAAAACGCTCACCGCGACACTGCGGACCAACGAGGGACCGATAGTGATCCGGCTATTCCCGGATCACGCACCGAAGACCGTCCGGAATTTCGTCGAACTGGCCGAGGGTAAGCGCGAGTGGAAAGATCCGCGCACCAGGAAGGCCAGCACGGCCAGGCTCTATGACGGGACGGTCTTCCACCGGGTGATCCCGAACTTCATGATTCAGGGCGGGGATCCGCTCGGCACCGGGACCGGCGGCCCGGGCTACGAGTTCGGTGACGAATTCCATCCGGATCTCTCGTTCAACCGGCCCTACCTGCTGGCCATGGCTAACGCCGGGCCGGGCACCAACGGCTCCCAGTTCTTCATCACCGGCGGCCCCACCCCCTGGCTGACTGGCAAGCACACCATCTTCGGCGAGGTAATCGAGGGCACCGACGTGGTGGACAGGATCGGCAGCATGGCCACGGACGGCAGGGACCGCCCGGCCAAGGACGTCGTCCTCGAATCCGTCGAGATCGAGGGCTCCGACGGCGCTGCGGGATTCGCAGGCTGAGCGGTGGATGAGCCCGCGGCGCCGGGCGCCGATGCCGGTACGGGCCCGCCGACCTGCTACCGGCATCCGGGCCGGGAAACGTACTTGTCGTGCGTGCGATGCCGCCGTCCCGCCTGCCCGGACTGCCTCCGCTCGGCCCCGGTGGGCCAGCAGTGCGTGGAGTGCATCCGGGAGGGGAACAAGGACGTTCGCCAGCCGACTGCTGTATTCGGCGGCCGCATGGTCGCGGGCGCAACGGTCAGCTGGGTCCTCGTCGGCCTCAACGTGCTCCTCTACCTGGCCGAATGGGTGTACCCGCGGACTGTCGACTACCTGGCTATGGTGGC
>OCZU010003266.1_pt1 | contig 10258 bp, 10 predicted proteins | sample 1539001 | NCBI WGS metagenome assembly OCZU01 (sample SAMEA3539306, study PRJEB22396) | soil metagenome | biome: tundra; feature: field; material: soil | place: USA | collected 2010-05 | depth 0.15 m | reverse complement strand
GGATCACCTCGACGACTTGGCCACAGCCGCTCGAATTCCTCACGCCACCCCGCAAATATCGGTAGAATGCTGCGATCGATCCACTCCCCCGCCATGGCGGGCGGCAACAGGATCATTCGCGAGCAGGCTGCGCGCGGCCAGCAAGATACGGAAATGCAGTAATACGGAGCTTGGCCGCGCCGTAGGGAACGAGCCTGAGCGATTCCTCGGGCTGTTTGCTGCTGACCGGGCTGACCGGAAGGGTTCCCGCGGAGGATTCTTCAATCTCCCAACTCGTAAGACGGCGGCCCTTCGCCTTGAGCACAACCGGCGCGGCTTCGGCATCGAACGGCTGCTTCGTAATAGGGTGCTCTTCCACCGTGAACGAGGCGGCCGGGTTCGCCAGATCCACAGCCAGCGCGTAGTTCCACGGGGTGGATGGAAACACCTCCCAATCCACGGCCGGTCCGAATTGCTTCAGCTTGCTCCAGGTTTCGCCCAAGGCCAGCGAATAAACCAAAGATCCACGCTCGACCGCGATCGAGTTGTGATACCACTTAGTGACTTGGATTGCCATGGGGAAATGCAGTTCTACACGGTCACCGGGATTCCAGGTGCGCTCTACTCTGAGAAAGCGGCCGCGCTGGACATCCTCCACCGGATCGCCGTTTACCGTGACGCGGGGACCCTCCGCCCAGCCGGGAATGCGCAAAACAAGCGGAAACTGAGTCGGTTTGGCGGGGTTCACAGTCAGCTTGATGCGATCGCGGAAGGGGTATTCGGTGTCCTCGACAATCGTGACGGGAACGGAGCCCTGCAGGGTTGTATGAACTTCACTCGGGGCATAGGCCACCGCTGCCAACCCGCCGCCGGGGACCGCCATCCAGAGACTGGCGGCAAATTTCGGCCAGCCCTGGTGCATGTTCGCGGTGCAGCAACCGAAATTGGGCTCCAGACCGAAGAGATTCGAATCAGGTCCGTTCGTGGCCCAGTTGCGGTTCGCCAGAGTGCACATCACCTGGTTGGGCTGCTGGTCGTATTGGTGGCCCCACATATCTTTGGTGAATGTGCCCGGTAGAGGATTGAACGCAATCTTCTCCAGCCGGTCACCGAAAACGGCATCGCCGAGTATGGCTATTTCGGTTTCGAGAGAGAACATGGCTTCGACTACCGCGCACAGCTCGGTGCCTTGGGACGGATTGCGGCCGGCGTAATGCTCGTCGGCGCTGAAAATGCCGTTCGGTAGCGAGTGATAGAGATCCAGTTCGCGCAACATCTGGTAAGCGGCTTCGCGATCCCCTCCATTGTTGGTCACCAGGTACCAAATAGCCGCAGCCTTTAAAGCCATAGCGTTATTGACCCCGTGCGTCGAGAGGGTCGCCTGGCCCTTTTCCACGCGATCCGTATAGCCGAAGTTGGCGAACTGCGCTTCCCAATCATGGCCTTGCTCGTGCAACTTGCGCGCGAGATCCAACAGGCTCTTGTCTCCCGTGCGGTTGTAGAGCCAGAGTACGCTGAGCACCTCGTCCTGCCACCGGAACACAGCCCACTCGTGCAGGGGGCGCTGGTCCAGGTTTCCGGCTTGATACGCAAAATAACGATGCATCAGCGGAATCACACGCGAGTCGCCCGTGGCCTCCTGATATTGAGTGAGAGCCTTGAGCATGAGCATATTGGGCCACCAATCCGTATTCTTTTCCGGACCGATGGCGCCATTGGGGCGCTGGTGTTCGAGCGTCCAGTCCACCCACCTCTTGGCCTTGGCAATGAGTTTGGCGTCGTCGAGGAGGTAAGCGAGGGGCACCAATCCATCGAGGTAATACGGCCCGCGCTCCCAGCCCTCGCCAGTGCCGCCGAGCCACGCGCTATTGGGCCCCACATCGGGCCAGAACTCGTCGAGATGGCCGCTCAAGCCACCAGCCTGGATCTCCAACTGGTCTCGCAACCAGCCACGCGGCTTGACCGAGCTAAGAGGGAGCTGAGCGAAGGCGCCGGAGGCCACCGGAGAACGATTAAGGAATACAGGTTCGGTGGCCTGGGCTGCGGCTACGGCGAGGAGGGTCACAAACACGGGAAAATAGGACTCCATAAACGTATTTTAGCGGCCCGTTGCGTGTGCATCTCCGCCGGGTGCGCGCGTGTCCTCAGAAGACGAAGCGCGCACCCTCATAGTTTGGGGTGGTCTCTCAGGCCTTCGCCTTCTTCGGCGGTACGATGGCTTCTTTCGCGGCTTTGGCGATCCGAAACTTCACCACCTTCTTGGCGGCGATCTTGATGGCTTCGCCTGTGGCAGGGTTACGTCCCATGCGCGCCTTGCGATCCACACGGACCAGTCGCCCTATACCGGGCAGCACGAATACGCCATTCTTCTTGACCTCACTGATAGCCGTCTCAGACAGGGCGGCGAGCAAGCCCTGCGAGACTTTCTTGGTAACCTCGCACTTCTCTGCCAAGGCTTGAACGATCTGCGATTGCGTCATTGTTCTCCCTTTCGGACTGTGCCGATGAGACAATCGTACCGCAACGCCAAAACATTTTAAAAGGAAAATGTAAGCTCTCCGCCCATTAGGCGGCGGTCGGTAGGACCGTTCCAAGGGCCAAGCAGTGGGGTAGTCAGCACCGATTCGCAATCAGTTGCGATGGGGGCTGCCGTGGTGCGGGCCGGGCGCGGGCCTACGCCGCAGCCTTTTGGGCTTTGCGGTAAGCCGCCCAACGCTTCTTCGTGGCTTCCCTTATGGCCTTCAACCCCGCCGCCGACAACTTCCGCTTCTTGGGCTTGGCCGGTTGGGCCGGTTGGGCCTGTTGCTTCTTCTGCGCCGCCCATCTCGCCCGCTGTGCGGCTGCGATCCTGGCGCGGCCAGCTTTGCTTATCGTGCGGCGCTTCTGCGGACCGGCGTGATCCGTGCCGGTTGCCGTGGCTACTGCGGCTTTTGGCCGGCCCGGACCGTGTTGACCGAGTTGCGTCTTGATATCGGCTATCTTCGCTGAGATCCTTTCGATCTCGCTTTGATACCCAACGATGGCCATCTCCAGGATGGTTTTGTCTACTTTTGGCTGTGCCTGTCTTGGCATTTTGGTTCTCTCCCCTACAAACACTGAACATGGACTGTGTCTTAGTCAGTCTGGTCGCGATTTGATTCTAAACTGGTGGCATTGCGTCACGCAAGTGCCAATGGATCTGAGTGCGCTCCAATCGAGTGGGATTTACCCATCTGTCACGGCTATGGCAAGCGGGTAGAACGTGAGGCCTCCGGGACGGCAACTCCGACAGGTTCCTTTCAAGCGCCGAACGCAATGTCCTAAACCGCCACTGTCAGTTTGATCCCGTCGTTCGGAGCGTGGATCAGATCCTGCTTGGTGCCAAGGTACCGCTCGGTCGTTTGGACCGGCGCGTGGCCCAGTAGCAACTGGATCTGCTCAAGTTCGGCCCCGGCTGCTCGGCAGAATTTCGCGCAGGAGCGCCGTGCGTCGTGGGGCGCAATACCCGGCACCCCAGCAGCCCTGGCGTAAGGCCGGAGCATTTGCCACACGACCTTCTCGGACAGCACGTCGCCCCGCACCTGGTCGCCGCGGTTGACGGGCCGGAACACGTATCCGTCCACCACGCCGGCGGGGCCGGTCCAGGCATCGATTGCTACCTTGACCCAGGCCGGCATGGGTATGATCCGCACGCGCCCGTGCTTCCCGTACAAATCGACAATGCACCACCGGCCATCCCTCTGCTGTATGTGCCCCATCGTAAGCGCCGCGACTTCGGACCGGCGTAGCGCGCAGCCGAGCAGCACGGCGATTATGGCGCGGTCGCGCAACCCCTTGGTCGTCGTGATGTCCGGCGCGTTCAGGAGCGCCTGGGCTTGCTTGAGCGATAGCCAGTTCCCTCCGCGCACCCCGATGGACTTCGCGCTCTTCACGCGCGCGATCCCGGCGGCCAGTTCGGGCGCCAGCAGACCGTTGTCCGTCGCCTCCACCGCCAGTTTGCGGATGGCCGACATGCGGATGATGATCGACGACGACCCAGGCCACGCTCCTCCAGCGTCACACGCCAAGCGGGGCGATGAGATCTATTACTCCGCAGGCGACTCCCCAGTATTGAAGGTCTTTGGCGTAACTCCATCATGTCATGGTCCGAACCTTGCCGCGGCTTTTGGCGGAATCGCCGGCCCGCCAAAGATGGCTATAATCGGGGTCCACGAACCAGGCGTTGTAACGCCAAGTCGCGGCAGGCGCGCGCCGGATTCCTGTCCACAACGAATCGGAAGAAGCAGAAGTCGATGCAAGCCGACCAGACGATGACAGTCGCGCCGCCGTCCAGCCAAATCCTGGTGAAAACGAATGCCTGGATTGGCGGGACGAAAGACCAGATGGCGCGCAGACCGATCGACCAGAACAACCAGGGGCCCTGGCCCGCGAAGAACAAATCCACCGTTCGGCGAAACAAACGCGTCCGCCCTCCATGCCAACATACGGCCGCCAGAGCTGAGTGACATCGTGTAGCCGGGTGCGAAAGCTACCAACAGCGGCCTTCGCCAGCCGAGCCATCCCGCGGTCGGAGGTCTGTTGCGCTAGGGATCGATGTCTTCCTACTCCAGGGCGCCCATCACGAGTCGAAATAGCGCTACAGTGAATCGAGAGGAAACCATAGCTATGATCTCCCGCTTCCGCATCGCCTTCCCGGCCCTCCTTCTGCTGGCCGCGCCTGCCTTTGCAGCCGACGACATCAAACCAGAGGCCATTCTGGACAAGTACGTCGAAGTCACCGGCGGCCGCGCCGCCTATGAAAAGATCAAAACCGAGGTGGCCACCGGTACGCTGGAGATTACCAGCATCGGTCTCAGCGGAACTCTCACCATCTACCAGGCCGCGCCCGACAAGGCCTACACCGCTATCGAGTTCTCCGGCGGCGTCGGCAAGGCGGAAGAGGGTTCCAACGGGCAAGTGGCATGGGCGATCAACGGCATGCAAGGCGCGCGGATCAAGGAAGGCGACGAACGGGCGAGTTCCCTGCGCCGCGACGCTCTGAACGCGGATATACGCTGGCGCGACTTTTACACGAAAGCCGAGCTCGCCGGGACCGAGGACGTGGGCGGCAAGGCCTGCTACAAAGTGGTCCTCACGCCCAACGAAGGCGGCGCCGAGACCCGCTATTACGATAAGAGTTCCAACTTGCTGGTGAAAGTCGTTATGCCCATAACTACTCCGGAAGGCGCCGCGACCGCCGAAATGGCTCTGAGCGACTATCGGGATGAAGGCGGCATTCTGGTGCCGCACACCATCTCGCAGAAGGTCCCCGGCGCCGACATTCTGGTGAAGATCGAAACCGTCAAACACAATCCTGAAATCCCGGCGGGCCGCTTCGATCTGCCCGCTGAAATCAAAGCGCTCACGGCAGACAAGAAGACCGACGAGAAGAAGGCCGACGAGAAGAAGACCGAGAAGAAGTAGGCCATCGCGCCGCGCCCGGCGTCAGTCCTGCTTGCGCAGCGTGTGCGACCGCAAGTATTCGACCAGTTCGGCTGGCCGGTCCGTCTGAATGCCGGCCGCGCCCCGATCCACGGCGTCCTGCCAGGCGGAAGCGTTGTCCGCGGACCCCAGGCGGTCTACGTAGATATCCAAGCCCGCGTGCTTCGCCACCGCGATCGCATCGCCGGTGAAATCTCCGGCGTCGAAGGCCACCACCCGCGGATTCAAGTCCGCGAGCAGCTTTCCAAGAGTGGCGGCGCTGCCGGCTTCCGGCATGACCTTCAACGACGGGCTCAGCGCCTGCACTTTCTTCAGGAATCCGGTGCCTCCATAAATCACGACCGGGATCAGCATGTCCGCCTTCGTGAGCGCGGCAACCAGATCGGCGGGCGCGATGTCCTTCGAATCCACGTAGAGGCCGATCTTGCCGTGCGCCAGAGCCAGCGCCTCCTCCAAAGACGGGACCTTCGTGCCGGCAAACTGCGGGCTGAACTTCGCGCCGGCATCCAGCGCGCGAATCTGGTCGAAGGTCATTTCGCGGACGGCGCCCGTGCCGTTCGTAGTGCGGTCCACCTTTCGATCGTGCATCAGCACCAGGCGTCCGTCGGAGGTGGTGCGCACGTCCAGTTCGAAGAAATCGGCCCCGGCATCGATGGCGGCTTGAAAAGCGGGAAGCGTGTTTTCGGGATGGGCGCGATGCTCGCCCCGATGGGCAATGACCGCGATTCGATCGGCCGCGGTTAGCGGTGTGAACAATACCAATAGCAGCGCGGTGTACTTCATGCTTGAGATAGTATCAAATGATGCGCTCTCTGCACGTTGCCGTGGCGCTCATGCTGATGCCCGCCGCCCTGGCGCAGCACCCGGTGATGGAGATCAAGGTCGCAGGGAATGAGAGGCTGGCGGCGGCCGCCGTAATCGCCGCATCCGGCTTGCGCAAGGGCCAGACGGCCACTCGCGCGGAACTCGACGCCGCCGCACAAAAGCTTGCCGACACAGGGTTCTTCACCAGCGTCAGCTACCGGTACGATCCGAAGGCCGTCGGCGGTGTCACTGGATACGCGCTCACGTTTCAGGTCTCCGAACAGCCGGCCCTCGCGCCGGTCGAACTGGACATTCCGGGCCAGGACGCTGAACACCTGTGGCAACAGCTCAAAACCGCCGACGGGTTCATGGACAGGCAGATGCCGAACAACGATCGGGCTTCGGCTTACTATAAGCGGGCGATTGAAGCGGTGCTGCGGAAATCGAATCATCCGGAAGAGATCGTCATGAAGAACGAGGCCGACTTACAAACGCACAAGATGGCGATCGTCTGCCGTCCTGCCAATCTTCCCAAGATCGCCGCGATCCGATTCGAGGGCAATGCGGCGATCGCGGAAGGCGGGCTGCAGGCCGCCATGGCGAAGGTGGCCATGGGTCGTGACTACAGCGAGCGCGACTTCCGGCGCATGCTGGAATTCAACGTCAGGCCGCTCTACGAGGAGTTGGGCCGCCTGACCGTCGCTTTTCCGCGTATGAACATGGCTCGTGCGGACGATGCCGCGGTCACTGTCACGGCCGGGATCGACGAAGGACCCGTGTGGCGCCTCGGCAAAGTCGTCTTACCCGGCGACGCTCTTCCCCTTGCCGACATGCACGAGGCCGCCCGGTTCGCTTACGGAGATCCGGCTAACTGGAAGCAGTTCATGACGACCGTCGACAAGATGGAACAGGTGCTGCGGCGGGATGGCTATATCACGGCGTCCTCGCAGCCGGTGCGCTCGTTTCACGATCCCACGCAGATCGTGGATGTGACCGTGCAGGTCAAGAAAGGCCCGCTGTTCCGGTTCGGCGAGTTGCACATCGAAGGTTTGGATACAGCCACGCAACAGCGCCTGGCCAGGCTATGGAAGCTCCCCAAGGGCGCGCCCATGAATCAGTATTATGTTGACGACTTCTTTCGCTCCGTGCTGCCGTCGCTGAGAGGTAAGGTTAGGACTTACGGTTCGGAGTTACACGTTCACTCTGGCGAGAATGTAGTGGATGTGACGCTCAAGTTTCGCTGAGGGAGGGATAGACGCACATGCCGATCACTCGCAGAGATCTGCTCGGCCAGGCGGCGTGCCTGGCCAGCGCGGCGGCATCCACCGCCAGCCGCAAGCTCAAGGCGATCGTTACCGGCGGGCACCCCGGCGACCCTGAGTATGGATGCGGCGGGACCATCGCCCGCTATGCGGACCAGGGCCACGACGTGGCGCTGCTCTATCTGAACCGCGGCGAGAAGAGTTGTCCGGAAACGGCGGCCGATGCCGCCGGCAATGTGCGGGTCGCCGAGGCCAAACGCGCCTGCGAGATCCTGAAGGCGCGCCCTCTCTTTGCGGGCCAGTGCGATGGCCACGCGGTGGTGGACGCGGCGCACTATCGGGAATTCCGCGATCTGATCGACGCCGAGCGCCCCGACGTGCTCTTCACGCACTGGCCGATCGACGGGCATCGCGATCATCGCGCCATTTCCATGCTCGCCTACGATGCCTGGCTGGCCACGGGCAAGAAGTTTGCCTTCTATTACTATGAGGTCTCCGATGGTGAGGACACGCTGATGTTCCCGCCCACCGACTTCGTGGACATCGCGGCGACCGAGCCGCGCAAACGCCTGGCCTGTTATGCGCATGCTTCCCAGGCGCCCGATAAGTTCTACGCGCTGCAGAGTCAGGTCACACGGTTTCGCGGCGTGGAGAGCGGCTATCTCCACGCGGAAGCCTACGTTCGCCACGCGCAGAGCCGCGAGAGCGTGCTGCCATGAAAGTCCCTGACAACTCCTACACGCAGGGTATGCAGACGACCAACCAATCGACAAAGCTGGTCAGCGCGGCTGCTCCCAGCTTCGACTGCAACGTCACTCGATCCGCCACCACGAGTGTCCCTGCCGGCGGAGTGAGGTTGAGTTCAGCGGACGTCTGAGAACGGCAGACTTCGGTGCATTTCAGATAGACTTCGAGGCCGCGGGTGGCGGCAGGCGTCGCCAATGCTTCATTGACCACGACGCTGCCAAACATCCCGGCCTTAAAACCGTTGCCGTCCAGCCTGACCTGCTGAACCTGCATCGACGGGTTCGGCGAAAGCACCTGATATGTGATGTTGGAACCCTGGCTCTGACCGGTCTCGACGCCCCAGGGAGCGGCAAACTGCAAACCAAAGGTGCCGACGGGCGCCAGCAGAGGGGTCACGGTGATCTGGTCCGCCGTGATTTCCGCCGCGCCTCCGCCGGCCTTCGCCTTATATGCGAAGCCCGAAACCGTCAGATTTCCGAGTACGCAGCCGGTTGGTCCCAGCGCGATGTAGTTCGCCAAAGTTTCAGTCATGCAAGGCGCCGCCGATCCGGGAACCCGGAGCAGCGCAATGCTTACAGCCAAAAGAAGCAGCTTTTTCATGTTGGGCCTCCCTTGGAATTGTATGGGATGCAGAGACAGGCCGGGAGGCCTGTCCCACCGAGGCGGTACTATACTGCGGGCGAAATATTACACTCAGGAGGTGTTAGGCCGTCTTCTGGCCGTTCGCGATTTCGATGGCCTTCTTCAGCAGCGGATCTTCCTGCTGCTTGTGCTCCGGCTGATCGGGAATCTCGGGTAGAGGCTCTCCGTTCTCGTCGAGTTCCACCTGGGCCTCGGGCTCCGACATCACGGTCTCCGGCGTCACGCCCACATCCTGGATCGCTTTGCCACTTGGCGAATAATACTTGGCCACCGAGAGGATGATGGCGCCGCCATCCTCCATGGTGACGGCCTTGCGCAGGGAGGCGTCGCCGTACGTACGCTCGCCGACCAGTTCGGCGCGCTTGTCGTCCAGCAAGGCGGCAGCGGCAATTTCGGCGCCGTCGGCCGTGCCGCGGTTGGTGATGACCACCAGCGGCAGCTTGGTGATGTCTTTGGCGGCATCCGCTTCAAAGTCCTGGCGCGGCACTTTCTGGCCTTGCAAGTAGGCGATCTCGCCTTTGGCCAGGAAGAGGTTCGCGAGCGCGATACCTTCCTGCGGCGTGCCCACCGCGCAGTTCCGCAGATCCAGGATCAGCTTCTGCGCGCCTTGTTTCTGCAAAGATTCCACCGCGGCAGCCACTTCCTTCACCTTGCCTGGCGCCAGCGTGGCCGGCTGAATGTAGCCGATATTATCCGCCATCATCTTTCCGGTGACCGCTGGATACACGATGTTGGCGCGCGTCAGCTTGATCTTTTGCGGCTCTGGCCGCCGCACCCGCACCACCGTCAGATCCACATTGGATCCAGGGTCGCCTTCCAGCAGCAGGCTGGCGTAAGCCAGCGGCATGTCCCGCGTGGCCACGCCGCTGATGGTTTCCAACATGTCGTTGGTGGCCAGACCGGCTTTGGCGGCGGGCGATCCGGGGGTCACGCCCACGATGCCGACGAATCCGAACTTCTTGGCGAGCACCAAGCCGACCCCGGCCTTATGCGCGTCCTTGTTCTTCAGATAGTCCTTGTACTGATCGGCATTCAGATAGCTGGCGAATGGATCGACGGATTCGAGCAGCCCGTTCAAAGCGCCCAGGGTGACGCTCTTCATGTCCGGCTCTTCCACGTATTCGCTCTTGATGCGGTGCAGCACTTCCGTGTACACGGCGAGTTGTGGATACGGCCGGTCGCTTGACGCGCTTCTGCCTAATACCGTGCCGATAACCAGCAGCAGCATGACGCATGTGGAGGTGGTGACCACCAGGTATTTGATACGGCTGTTCATATGGTTTTAAATTCTATTTCAAAATCGGGGGGGACCCGAAGCCATTATAGCAGGCTCCCAGTCGATACAGCAGACGCCGCACCGATGC
>OCZU010003265.1_pt1 | contig 10259 bp, 11 predicted proteins | sample 1539001 | NCBI WGS metagenome assembly OCZU01 (sample SAMEA3539306, study PRJEB22396) | soil metagenome | biome: tundra; feature: field; material: soil | place: USA | collected 2010-05 | depth 0.15 m | reverse complement strand
GATTCGGAGTTGAGATGATCTTCACTTCGCCTTTGCCGTCTCCGGCGAGCCAGACCCATCCGCTGCCGAATTGTCCGACACCGGCGGCATTGAATTTCTCCTGAAAACCCTTGAAGTCGCCGAAAGTTTTCTTGATGACTTCTGCAATCGGTCCGGTCGGATCGCCTCCACCATGCGGCTTCATAATGTTCCAGAACATCGTGTGATTGACATGCCCGCCGCCGTTGTTGCGGACCGCGCCTCGAATATCTTCGGGAATCGCGTTCAGATCGCGGAGCAGATCTTCCACGGTTTTCTTGTGCAGCTCAGGATGCTTGTCCAGCGCCGCGTTCAGGTTCTTAACGTAGGCCGCGTGATGCATGTCGTGATGCAGATGCATCGTCTTCTCGTCGATTGTCGGTTCAAGCGCCGTGTAATCGTACGGCAGCGGGGGCAGCTCATGCGCCATTTTCACTTCCTCCAAAGTTTGTGCCATTTGTTTTCCTCCAAAGTCAGTCTTAAAGATGACGGGGTGTGCTTGAAGGATTCATGCGGGGCGGATCTGGTTGTCTCAATGGCGCCATATATTTGTAACATTTTGGAGGGGTACCGGGTCTGAGGCCGCGCTACCGGCCGGGAAGTGTGACCTCAACAGCTAAAAGCCGGAACAGGGTCGACCCACACGGGCTCGCCATTATAATTCTCGTTCATCCATTGTGACGGAATCCGGGAGGGTCTTTGAAAGTTTTATTGCTGGAGAACATCAGCGGTGTCGCTGCTTCACAGTTCGAAGAAGCGGGATTCAAAGTCGAATCCCTCAAAGGCGCGCTCGATGAAGCTGAACTGATCGAAAAAGTGGGCGGAACTTCGATTCTTGGAGTCCGCTCCAAAACTCGCATCACCGCCGCCGTTTTGGATGCGGCCCCGGAACTTGTCTCGGTGGGCGCATTCTGCATCGGCGTGGACAAAATCGATCGCGCCGCCTCGAGCGAGCGCGGCATTGGCGTGTTTAACGATCCGCACTCGAACAGCCGCTCCGTGGCCGAACTGGCAATGGGCGAGATCATCCTGCTGATGCGGCGGACCTTCGAGGCGAGCACGCAGCTTCACAGTGGAGTCTGGAATAAATCTTCCGCCGGCTCGCATGAAGTGCGCGGCCTGACACTCGGAATCGTGGGCTACGGCAAGATCGGTTCGCAGATCTCGGATCTGGCCGAGAATATGGGCATGCGCGTCGTTTTTCATGACGTGGCGCACGTGCTCGCCCGTGGAAATGCCCGCGCAGTCAGCTTTCGTAAACTGCTCGAAACTGCCGACGTCATCACTCTCCATGTCGATGGCAAAACGTCGAACCAGGATTTGTTTGGAGAAGAAGAGTTCGGCGCCATGAAAGACGGAGCATGCCTGATCAATCTAAGCCGCGGATTCGTGGTCGATCATGAAGCGCTGGCTCGGCACCTGAAAAGTGGGAAGCTAGGCGGCGCAGCCGTAGACGTGTTTCCTCAAGAACCGGAGACGGGCGGCGCTTTTTCGAGTCCGCTGCGCGGGCTGCCGAATGTGATTCTGACTCCGCATATCGGCGGCAGCACCGAAGAAGCGCAGCAAAATATCGGGCAGTTTGTTTCCGCGAAGATGATCGATTACTTCCAGAGCGGCAACTCTTTGCTGAGCGTGAATTTGCCACAATGTCATCTCGATTACGATCCCGAATCCAAAGATGGCCCGCACCGCCTGATGCACATCCATCACAACGTCCCAGGAATCCTGCGCGCGATCAACGACATTCTGGCCGATCGCGGAATCAACATCGAACGCCAGGTCCTGGATACGCGCGGTTCGCTCGGCTATGCGATCTATGACATCAATCGCGATTGCGATGAGGCCATGCTGGCGAAACTGCGCTCGATTCCGCACACGATAAGAGTAAGAGTGCCCGGTAAGGTCAGAGGTTAGAGGTCAGATTGCAGAGGTGCGCGAGCTTTTCGCTGGCTCAACCAAAGCCGAGGGTGCCCCCGTTCTTGCGCGTTTTGTGCACAAGGGTGGGCTGCGATGCTGCTGATACCATAAGGCCCGTCGTGCTAAACGAGATAAAAAGTTCCTTCTATTCCTTCGCTGCCGCTCGCCGTAGCCGATCCAGCACCGCTTCCCATTCGGGCGCGTTCGGAGGGAGGTCGACGACGATCCAGTCAACATTGGCGGCGTCGGCTTCGTAGAGTTTTTTGTAGAGAACGGTTGCGTAGCCGGCGGCGGTGGTTGGCATCTGAAAGGTCGTGACGCTCGGGCTCTTCGCATGGCGCGCGTGCTGTAGATAGATGCCACGGCCATGATCGGGCAACTTGCCATTGGTTGTTAGATACAGAGTCGTGCGCGGGCTATAGTGGCGTGGATGCATTCCGGGGGCGGGATGGGCTCCAGCTTGAACGTCTTGTGCGATCGCCACCGGTCCGACGATCACCTCCAGTTCGGCGCGCGAGATTCCTCCCGGACGAAGCAGCACAGGTCGCGATTCCGTCAAAGACAGCACAGTAGATTCGATGCCGACGCTAGAAGGCCCGCCGTCGAGAATGTAGTCGACCTCAGGGCCCAGGCTTCGGCGCACGTGATCGGCGGTAGTGGGAGAGAGTTCACTGAACCGGTTGGCGCTAGGCGCAGCTAGTGGGACGCCCGCAGCTTCAATCAGCGCGAGGGCGACCGGATGCGCGGGCACGCGGAGACCCACGGTCGCGAGTCCGGCAGTGACAATCGCCGGAATGCCTGAGGATTTTGCAAGCACCAGGGTCAGCGGGCCGGGCCAGAATTTCTTCACCAGCCGGTCGGCGATTTCCGGCCATTTGGCGACCAGCGATTGTGCCATTGCGATCGACGCTACGTGCACGATCAAAGGGCTGGCGGCCGGTCTGCGTTTCACCGCGTAGATTCGCGCCACAGCTTCGGAGTCGAGAGCATTCGCTCCCAGTCCGTAGACGGTTTCCGTAGGGAAAGCTACCAGTCGGCCAGTTCGCAGAAGTCCAGCAGCATGGTCAATTTCCGCGCGGCCGGCGGGCAGGGGCATATCGCATTGTACTTTTATTCGCGGCTGTGCCCCAGAGCGCCTGCCCCGAGCTTGTCGAAGGGTTCGCGCCCGTTCTTTGGGCGCTAGCCTGGGCTCCGCCGAAACCGCAAAAATGTACCTTTTTCCGGATACTGCAGTTACTTTTTCTTGTTGTCTTTCTTGCTGTCTTCTTCCACGATCAGATTATTGGTCACGGAGAAAACCCCCGGCACGCTATTCGCCTGCACGCCCGCGATTTGCTTGTCCATATCTCTCGCGACGACGCCTTCCAACGTGACGTGACCATTCTTGACGAGAATGTGGATCGGCGGTACGGCTCGCAGTTGGTATTCGTTTAAAGCAGGGTTCCCAAAAATCGCCCGGTAGGTAGCCCGGCGAATCTGATCGTCCATGGGCGACGTCGGCAGAATCTCGATGTTATTGACCACCTTCGTAACGCCTTCAATGTGCTTGACGGCGCCTTCGGCATCGGATTTCAATACCGGACGCGCCACCTGACCTATCAAAGTCACAGTGCCGTCCGGGTCGACTTTGTAAGACAGACTGTCAAACACGCCATAATAGGGAAGCATCACCAATTCATGCCGCACTTCCTTGGTGATGCGATCAAAGCTCTTCTGATTGATGGCCGCGTCGGCCGCGCCAGCAGTCTGGTTATCCTGGGTGGCAGGGCTGGCAAAAGCGGCCACCGAGAAAATCGTCATCGACACAACAATCATCGACAAAATCAATGGGAAAGCTAAAACTCTGAACTGGGATTTCTGTGTTTTCATAGGTCTGACCTCACCCAAAGATTTCTTCCACATATAATTAGATGCTTTTACGCATTCCGATGATTTGAGACGCCGGAAGGGCTCTGGAGGTTGCCACCTGTCCATGAGCGGAAGTTCTTGTTATGATCGCGGCAGGGCCGGGACGACCGACCGAATTCACCATTCATCAGGAGTTTCATCATGGAATTGCCCACTCTCACCATGGGCTCCCGCCGCAACGAAGACATTGCCCTCGACCTTATGAAATTTATCGCCATGACCACCAGCTACGGCAAAACGACCGGCACTGGAGTCGGTTTTCAGGGAACAGCCGCCGCCGCCAAACCCGAGGACTACGCCGCTCAACTGCTGGAGCTTTACGGCCGTTGCCTGCAATCGGTGGTGGGAAAGTAGCTCTTGCTTTTGGGTGGCACAGCCACGGGTGACTGCAGCATTTCCAGGAAGGCTCTACAGTTTGCTGAAAAACTCACTTTCGTAATCGGGGCATCGCTTTGGCGATTCCGTAGTTCTTTAGATTCAAATGCCCTCTGGAGGGACTGCATCGCCAGGGCGGGGGTTTTCCAGCAAGCTGTTTAGATTTTCCGGGAGCTTCTTCCTGTGCATGCGCGCTCAATCTCTGGAAAACGTGCGCGCTTTAGCGCTGGCTGGACGCGTCTTTCACTTGGTCAGCTCTTGACCAGCGGATTTCCCGGAGAGACCAAGCCGACCCGATGCAGTTTCGCGGTGAGGCGGTCTTTGTCAGCTGAGGCAGATGCGGTGGCGAGACGTTTGCGGAGCTTGGCAACTTTTTCGGCGCGAGTGCGGCGGCGGCGAATTTCCGGGCGACGGCTGGGTGCGGACATTCAATTCTCCTTGGTGATCAGCGAATCACAAGCTCGCAACCCAGAATCGAGCGCGAGGCTCACGACCGATGTTTCATTGTAGACTGCCGAAGTCGAAATCAGAAGTTCCCTGCAGCCAGGGTCGTTCCTCCGTTTGAGCTTGTTTTTGAAAGGGCGCGGCTTTCAGCCGCGCCGTAGCTATGGAGGAATCCTCGATCTCATGGATTCCATAGTGTTTTGCGGCCCCGAATCTTCTTTCACATCGTGCGGTAGTTCTATGTGAGGTAACGGGGCTGGTGGCCGCTACACTGCAATACCGGGAGCCGCGGATACTTAGCAAAGCGCGAGTCTTGGAACGAAAGCTTGCACATCAGGAAAGTCGACCCGCGATCGGATTTCATCGGGCGTGCGTGCTGGCAATCCTTGCACAGGCCCGAGTCAGGTTGGTGGGAAGCGGGTTTGCTTTCGTCCATGCGCTCCGTCCGCTCCGTAAATATTCTTACCCATCGCACAACGATCGTGAATAGTTTTGGCTGCGATTTTCGTTTTATGTACTGAGGGCAAAACCACCCTGCACGGTGCGACGCGATTGGGAACTGAACGAAGCGTTCCGGGATCCCTTACTCGCCGGCTTGGCCGGATCGAGGGCTTGGCCGCACCGCGCGCTCCTCAACCGTGGGTACGATGGGCGCAATTCGTCGCGGGTGGATGGTTTTTTCTCCCGCAGGCGGGGGCGAATCAAGGTGTGTCACCGCCACTTCGCCGGCAGGTTTAAGGGGAAAACCGCCGGGAGAGACGTCGTCACTGTCTTGGTTTTGAGCATCCGGCTTGTCGTCATTCGGCATGGGTAGATTTTAACCCTTCCGCTGCCGCTTTCTCCAGAAGGGGACAACGTTGGCAACGCTCATTCTCGCGACATGACCACAGAAAAGCCACCCTCGAATGCAACAAAGTATCACGAGGGATTCCTGGCCTTTCTTTAGTGCACTTTCGTGGTCTTGGTGGTTAAGGTCTCGCAATTCCCGAGGATGGGGCAAATCAGAACAGGCGATTCGACTGGAGAACAATGATGAAAGACGAAGCGGGCAAGAAATTACGAAACCTCGCGCCCGAATCTGGGCGTCCTTTTAAGGGTGCAGTCGTGGCGCTGCAGGCGGGCACGAAAGTGGTCCAAGTGAGTCATCTCGCCGCCCCGCCGAAAGTTCAACAGGCCCCAAAAATCCACGACCGCCGCCGTCCGCCCATCAGTTTTCGGGTGGCGCAAAATTGTGGGACGACCGCATACTTTGCCGCCCATCGCGACACCAGCACGCTGGCGGTATTCTCGTGGGCTGAGAATCAGGCCCAACCCGTATTGGCCAAGGGCGTCGGAGTGGCGCGGTGGATCGGCACCAACGTTAGAAAAAGACGGCGATTACCATCTGGTGCTCCAGGGCGCGGCTGGCGACACCATTGTCGCCGAAATTCCCACTCCGACTACGACGTTTATCGGTGACTCTCCGTGGATGCAAAACATCAGCGACGCGCGTAAGACGGTGGATGACAAACTCATCTCGCCGCTCAATCCGCAAGACTTTGTCCTGGAGCCGGGCGGCACATCGCTGATTCCAAAGAATTCACTCTCTGGAGACTATCCCGCTCCGATGGCCAACTTCAGAATGCCGGAGTCGTTCGTCACTCCTGCGGAAGGAGCGGCAGGTCCGATGCCGGCGTTCAAGACCAGTGTGAAGCCGACGCCCGCGCGCGTTACCGGAATCGGTTTCTTCGACCGCTGGCACGGTCAGACGGGTGTGGCGCCGAACGTATTCGAGCTGCACAGCGTTTTGAAGGTCGAATGGCTGTAAGGCGAATCAATACAGCCGATTCGAACAGGTCGAGTGAGGTGGAATGTTGAACTCGTCATTGGATTTCCAGTCGATCGCGCTGGTGGCGTTTGGAACCGTCTTCCTCGCCGAATTGGTGGGAGACCGTTCGCTCTATGCCCTCACCTCGCTTGCTCTGCGCTACCGTCTCCGCGTGTTGTATGGCGCTTTTGCCGCCGCCAGCGCCGGCAAGATGGCTCTTGCGGTACTGCTGGGCAGCACGCTGGTGCGGTTCCAGTCGCGCTGGACCGACATTATCAGCGCGGTAGCTTTTTTTATTTCCGCGATTCTCATTTGGATCGGAGATCGCGACGAAGCCTCCAAACTCGAAGCCGAAGGCAAGCGCTCGTCGCGCGAGGCGCTGGCCTGGTTTGGTATCTTCTTTCTCACTGAATGGGCCGACCCCGGTCAGATCGCCGCGGCAGCGCTCGCGCTCAAATCGCATCTGCTCTGGGCCGTATGGTTGGGAGCGACAGCCGCAATGCTGGTCAAGGGCGGCATTGCATTGACGCGCGGACTTCAACTCCGCGACCGCTTGCCGCAACGCGCGCTGCAGTGGATGGCGTCATCGTCGTGCTGCGTGCTGGGCGTTCTCGCTTCGAGGAATGCCTTCCTGGCGTGACGCGCGGGAGGTACAACTCGACGTTTGAATTGAAACCTTTCCGTGCCTGCTCTCGGCCTCCAGCTTTTGCTCATTGCTTTTCTAGTTGGGGATTGGGCGATTCACATTGATAGTTCGTGTAATCGCAGGCGTGTGAGTTCTACAGAGCGCCGCCCGCGATGGAAGGCACCAGCAGCACCTCGTCGCCATCCTGAAACGAATAGGACGCGCCTCCGAGGAAGCGAATGTCTTCTTCATTGACGTAAATGTTGAGGAAGCGGCGCGGCTCGCCCGCTTCATCCCGCAGATGGGGCTTTAAGTCGGGGAATTGCGAGTCGAGCGCGGAGAAGAGTTCGTTTAGATTCGCGGCCGAGCAGACCAGGGTCGGCGTGCCCGCCGTTAGACGGCGCAATGCGGTAGGAATTTGAACGGTGATGCTCATAAGGTCCTCCTGGAAAATCGTCGTTAGTCGATGGTCGTTAGTCGATGGTCGTTAGTCGCTAGTCGTTAGGAACCCACCTCGATCAGGACCATGCCAACTTACGTGCCTTCCGGCCGACTAAGGACTAACGACCAACGACTGAGTTACCGGCCAACCACGGCCGCTTCCGACACAGCCGTAGGCAGACTAGCTACCTTCGCCGCCAGATACGCTTCGAATTCAGCAAGTTTGGGAGCGATCGGCGTCTCAGCTTCGTACGCTTCCGCCAGCACGTCGGTGGTCTTCAGTCCGTTGCCGGTCATGCAGAGAACGGTCGTTTCGTCGGGCAGAATGCGATCCTGATGAATCAGCTTGCGCGCGGTTCCCACCGTTACGCCGCCGGCAGTTTCGGTAAAGATGCCTTCGCTTTCGGCCAGCAACTGAATCGACTCGACCACTTCCGGGTCGGTAATGTCTTCGGCCCATCCGCCGCTCTTGGTGATGGCCTTCAAAGCGTAGTGCCCGTCGGCGGGATTGCCGATGGCCAGCGAACGCGCAATCGTCTTCGGACGCTGCGGTTCGATCTCTTTGCTGTACTGCTTGATCGCGGTCGAAATGGGCGAGCAACCACTCGCTTGCGCGCCAAAAAACTTTACCGGCTTTGGCTCGACCAGCTTCAGCAGGATCAGTTCATCAAACGCCTTTTTGATTTTTGTGATCAGCGATCCGCCCGCCATTGGGACCACGATGTTGTCGGGCAATTTCCAGCCCAACTGTTCGGCGATCTCATAGCCGACCGTCTTCGAGCCTTCGGCGTAGTAGGGACGCAGATTGACGTTCACAAATCCCCACGGGCGTTCGCCCGCGAGATGGCCGTCCGCAATCTGCGAGCACAGCCGATTCACATGATCGTAGCTGCCGTTGATGCGCACCAGGTTGGCGCCGAAGACTTGCGTGCCTAGAATCTTCGCGGGCTCCAGGTCGGAAGGGATGAAGATCCATGCCTTGAAGCCCTCACGCGCCGCCTGGGCCGCGACCGAATTCGCCAGGTTGCCGGTCGAGGAGCAGGCAACGGTATCGAAGCCGAAGCTGCGCGCGTTCGCGAGCGCGACCGCAACCACGCGGTCTTTAAAGCTCAAGGTGGGCAGGCACACCGCATCGTTCTTGATGAAGAGCTGGCGCGCTCCAATTTTTTCACCGAGACGGGGAGCGGTCACCAGCGGCGTGTAACCGACCTGCAACGACGGCTGAAATCCGTCGGGCAGCGGCAGCAGTTCGCGATAACGCCACATGTTGGGAGCGCGCGAGGCGAACGTGTCGCGCGAAATGCGCTGGCGGAGCGAATCGTAATCGTAGGTAATTTCGAGAGGCGAGAAACAGTCTTCGCAGATGCTGCGGGGCTGGTTGCCCCAGGTCTTGCCGCATTCGCGGCAGCGGAGCTGGTAGGTGCTCGTCTCCATTTTGCAACTTCTTTCCGTGACTGCGGGACGAGCCGGGGAAAATTCCCCATTTACGACAAAACCCCTTTTCCGGATTGGAAAAGAGGCTCGGGATACGCGAACAACAAATCGCTTTCACCCCGAATCTCATGGTCCCCGTTACCGGGCGAGAGTTGGCACCTGACGGTCGAGATTTATGATCCCGATCCGGTTGCCGTGGCGTCCTAGGGCTCGTCCCTCAGCCACTCTGCATGAAATTCCAGCCTGCTCAATTAAGAGCAAACTTGGGATACGATACTATTACCGACCGAGCGGTCTGTCAAGGGCAACTTCTTTTCCACCGCCGAGACAATCTTTTTGGAATTCTTGCACACCATCTCTCCTAGGAAATTCTCTTGAGCGAGCTTTTGGGCGGGACACATACCGATTCAAACCAGCGGCTGATGTAGACCTGGGCGTGGGCTTCGCCACAGAAATGGCGGGCGCTTGGGCTCATTGCGGCGGTCAAGTCCCATTTGATGATGGCGAGATTCTGATCTCCACATTCGATCACGAACCAGCGGACCGGATTCTGACTGACCGTCCGGCAAATCTCGCATTGAAATTCCTTCAGACTCGACATGCCTTCTCCCGATGAGCTATCCGCTGCGAAACCAGTATAGCGGCAACCCGGCAAGGGAAAAAGGCCTGCGCATTGAGGCAGATCGGGTTACCTCGGCGGGCGTAAGAGACTGAAGAGCGTGGTCAATGGCGACGTGAGGATTACTTCTTTGCCGCAGCTTCACGTTTGCGCAGCGCCGCCATGGTCGCTGCAGAGGAGTCTTTGCGGTTACTGTTTTTCGGCCGCCGCTTGGTCTTGGTGGTGTAGTGATTTTGCGCCATGTGGTCTCCGTCGTTTCGGGATGAGTTGATCTCCAGACTACCATGCATCTGGGCGCAGGACGAAGAAGTCAAACGCAATTCCAGCCAGCTGAATCCCGCACCCGCCTTGGCGTATGATATGGGGTTTTCCGCAGACGATGCGCCGAACGCCGCCTGCCCAGTTCCTCATGCTGCCTTTTAAGCTGATCTACAGCGACGACTATTACCTGCCCATCGGGTCGCATGTCTTTCCCGCCGAAAAGTACAAGCGTACTCATGACCGTCTGCTCGCCACGGGAGTGGCCGCGCCTTCCGATTTCGTCACTCCGCGTCCCGCTAACGATGAGGATGTGCTGCTCGTGCACACGACGCGCTACGTCGAGAAACTGAAAACTGGAACTTTAAGCGCACGCGAAGAGTTGGAGCTCGAAGTCCCATACAGATCGGAAG
>OCZU010003263.1_pt1 | contig 10262 bp, 9 predicted proteins | sample 1539001 | NCBI WGS metagenome assembly OCZU01 (sample SAMEA3539306, study PRJEB22396) | soil metagenome | biome: tundra; feature: field; material: soil | place: USA | collected 2010-05 | depth 0.15 m | reverse complement strand
GAGATAACGGCGGCTCCGCGCGCGACCTTCACCGGCATTTGCATCACTCAGAGTGGCAATGCGCCGGGAGCGCTGACTGCTCACTGAGCTGGGATACCGGCGTACCACGCCGATCTTTATGACGTGGCTGGCGGCAAGGGCTCGGCGAGCCCGGTCCCGATGGCCCCGGCTGCGGCGCCGATTCCCAGGGCGGTCACGGCGAGGGCCGCCCGGCGCTGTCCGGTGCCACGGAGAACGGCCGCCACCAGGAGCGCGGCGGCGCCTCCGACCGGTAGATCCGACCGGCGGAGCCGGCTGCGTCCCGCGGGCCGGTCCCACCATGGCGACGCGGGGACACGGTGAGCGTGATGTGTCACCGCCACCCCGGCGCTCAGGCCGAGCACGATGAACGCCGCTACGCTGCGTGGTCTCATGGGATGAGGCTACCGATAGAGTCGCCAGGCCTCTGCCGCTCCCGGCCACCCACTATGACGCTGTCGGCAATGCACGGTCATGCCGCGATGATCGTGATCGATGCCGTCGGTGGTGACCGTAGCCGATGAACGCGGCGCTCACGGAGCGGGTGCCTGGCTGCCTGATGCGGTCGTCGGTGTGCGTTGTGTGGCGATGATGGCGGAGAGTCCGGCGGTGATCAGTACGGCTGCGGGCAGGAGCAGGACAGCGAGGGGAGCGACGATGGCCCGCCTCCCGGTGGCGGGCCACCACAGGCCGAAGCCTTCCTGCATCAGCGCGAGGACCACGCTGGCCGGCAATGCAGCCCTGGCATACAGCACGGTCAGGCGGGGGCGGCCGTGCTTGTCCGTTCGCGGCCCGCGTGTCGCCGGTCCTCCTTCCGGCGGCGCGCTTGAGGGGCGCACCTCGGGCGGCGTGACAGCGTTCCTGGGAGTGCCGTACGCGGCGGCGCCTTTCGGTGAGAACCGGATGCGGCCGCCGCAGCCGGCCGAGCCCTGGAGCGGTACCCGATTGGCAACCGGGTACGGGCCGACCGTCCCCAAAGGCGACTACCCGCCGCAGTACCAGCCGTTGTTCCCCGAGGTCGTCATCGCCGGGGAGGAGTGCCTGAACCTGAACGTGTGGACGCCGGACCTAGGCGCGGCGGGGCTGCCGGTATTGGTGTGGATTCACGGCGGGTCGTTCATGAACGGGTCCGGGTCGGTCGGCGAGTACGACGGCTCCGCGTTCGCCCGCGACGGCGTCGTGTGCGTGACGATCAACTACCGGCTGTCGGCCGAGGGCTTCCTGTTCCTCGGCGACGGCGTCGCGAACCTCGGCCTTCTGGATCAGGTCGCCGCCCTGCGCTGGGTGCAGGACAACATCGCGGCGTTCGGAGGTGACCCTGCCCGAGTCACCGTCGCCGGCGAATCCGCCGTCGCCATGAGCGTCACCACCTTGCTGTCCATGCCGATGACGGAGGGGTTGTTCGCCCGCGCGATCGCCCAGAGCGGCGCCGCAGCCCACACGCTGACCCCGGACCAAGGACGCATGGTGGGCGGATATCTCGCCGACGCGCTCGGCATACCGCCGTCACGCGACGCGATCAAGCAGGTCCCGCTCGGCACGCTCGTGCAGGCCGCCTCAGACCTCGTCGTGGAAGTCCAGACCGCTCCTGATCCGGCCAAGTGGGGGTCCCTCGCGCTGAGCCTGCTTCCATTCGCACCAACGGTCGACGGCGCCGTTCTGCCGGAGGCGCCCCTCGAAGCCATCACCGCCGGACAGGGCGGCGAAGTTCCGTTGATGATCGGATCGAACCGGGACGAAGCGCGGCTCTTCCTTGTCGCGGCCGCAAGCATCGACCTGATCGGCGATGTCACGCTGGAGGCCGCCGCGGCCGCCTACGGGCTGACCCCCGACGGCCTCGCCGTCTACCGCGCCAACCGGCCCGGTGCCAGCCCGGGTGACATCCTGGCCGCCGTCGTCACCGACTGGTTCTTCAGGATCCCACCCATCCGCGTAGCCGAAGCTCGCGCCGCTACCGGTACCGCCTCGACCTGGATCTACCGCTTCGACTACCCGAACCCGGAAGCTAACCACCGACTCGGCGCCTGCCACGGCGCCGAGATCCCGTTCGTGTTCGACACCATCACCCGCGAGGACACCCATCCGCGCATCGCGTCGTCGGCGAACAGCCGCTTGCGGCCGCCGCCCGCGACGACCGGGCTGACCATCAGGGTGAGCTCGTCGAGGAGCCCCTGGTCGATCAGCGATCGAACCAGCGACGGGCTGCCGGCAGTACCGATCGTCCCGCCGTCCTGCTGGCGCAGCTCCGCGACGAAGTCGGCCACCGAGCCCTTGATCAGCGTGCTGTTCGACCACTGGTCGACGGAGTCGAGAGTGCTGCGGCCTCTACCTGATATGGCACGGGGCCGACGACATTCGCCTGGCCCTCAGTACCGGGCACCCGGGCAGACGCTCCGGCCAGCACAAACCGGGCCACGCTCGTCAAGGGCGCCGGCGTCAGCGGCCTCAACCCCAAGGGCCTCCTGGTCTTCCTCGCGCTCTTCCCTCAGTTCGCCAACCCGCACCGGAGCTGGCCCCTCGCTGCCCAGCTCGGCGTTCTCGGACTTGTCTTCACACTCACCTGCGCAGTCTTCTACCTCTGCCTTGGATCCTTCGCGCGGAAGACCCTGCACGCCCGGCCGGCCGCCGCACGGGCCGTCACCCGGTTCTCAGGAGCCGCGATGATCGTTATTGGCGCCCTCCTGCTCGCGGAACGCCTCATCGCCTAACGTCGCTGAACAACCGGATTACCAGAGGCAGACGGCACCGGGAAGTCCGCTCCTGCCTGGCGATCACGCCGGCCGCCTGGAACGCTGCATGGCGTCCGGAGGAAACACGCCAGAATGGCTGATATGAGCGCAAGCGGCAGTACCTTCACCTGATAACTGTCAAGCGCGTACTCGGCGATCGGCGGCCATATGCTTGGCGCGGATGTGCGCTTCCTGTGCGCGGCCGGCCCCCTTGCGGCGAGTTCGGGTCGATCACCCAGCGAACTGGTGCGCGGCCCGGGCCGCCGCGCACGGAGCGCACAACGGCACATCAACATCGCCCAGCAAGTCCGAGCTGTACTGGCCCGTGATCACCGCGTCGAACATCTCGCAGATGCCGCGGTCAGCCGGATGAGCCCTTGAGCAGAAGCAAAGGCAGGGCCTGCGCCGCATGGCCTTCTCAGCGCGCTCGATCACCGCCCGGACCTCAGGACGGTTCGCCACCTCCGCGAGCGCATCGAAGGTCGGCCGTATGCGCTCAAGCGCATCAGTCATGGCCTGCCCGACTCTCCGGCCGACCTCTGCCAGGGCGTCGGCGAGCTCGGTGTCCCTGTCATCGCCCATGGTCGCATCCTCTCACTGGCACAGACCCAGAGCCAGGGCACGTTTACGCAACTCAGGCACGTCAGCGACGCCTTTCGCCTCCGGGGGGAACGTGGCCCATGAGGACCGGTGGGCGGGGGCAGGAAGCGGGTCGTGTCCAGCCCGGAGATCGCCCGAGGCGTAGCAGCAGGCCAGAGATCAGCCGAAGCGCCCCAAGATGTAGTCCTGAGTCCTCTCATCGGCTGGTCTTTTGAAGATCACATCAGTCGGCCCGGCCTCGACGACCTCTCCGCCCAGCATGAACATCGTCTCGTCCGCGACCCTGGCGGCCTGCTGCATGTTGTGGGTCACGATAATGACGGTGTAATGCTCCTTCAGCTGGTGCACGAGTTCCTCGATGCGCAGTGTGGACGTCGGATCGAGCGCGGAAGCAGGCTCGTCCATCAGCAGGAGGTGGGGCTCCACCGCGAGCGCCCGGGCTATGCACAGTCGCTGCTGCTGACCGCCGGAGAGGCTCCCGCCGGGCTGGTTCAGCCGGTCTTTCACCTCATCCCACAGTCCCGCCTTGCGCAGGGACTCCTCACCGTGCGCACGCAGGTCGGCCTTGTGGTGCCGCGAGCCGAGCTTGAGGCCAGCGATGGCGTTGTCCATGATGCTCATCGTCGGAAACGGAGTGGGGCGCTGGAAAACCATGCCGATATGGCGGCGCACATCTGCCGGATCGACGGTGGGAGCGTATACGTCGGCGCCCTGGAACAGCACTTTGCCGGTGATCTTGGCGCCGCGGATTTCCTCGTGCAACCGGTTGAGGCATCGGATGAGCGTCGATTTCCCGCAGCCTGAAGGCCCGATAATCGCTATCACCGATCGTGCCTTCGCCACCATGTTCACGTTCTTCAGGACGTGATTGGAGCCGAACCACGCGTTCACTTCGGTCGCCTTCAGCGCCGTTGTGCTGACGTCGCCCTCCGTAGCGGGTGCCGCGCCATCGAGAGCAGCCTGGCCACTTCGGCGGCCAGGTCGTCGGTGTGGATGTCGATATGGGCCGACGGGGCAGAGTGCCCAGTATCAATCACGCCAGGCTGCTCAATGAGGCATGTGAGTGCGGATCAGGACAGGCACTACGGTGGCCTGGTGACCGACACCGATGCGATCGTCGCGCATGTCCTCACTACCTACGACACCATCACCGTCGTAGGCGCCAGTGCCGCCCCGGCGAAGGCAGCGCACTTTGTGCCAGCACATATGCAGCAGCACGGATGGCGCATCATCCCGGTCAACCCGCACGCTGATGCCATTCTCGGCGAGCACGCCTACCGGACGCTCCGGGACGTCCCCGGGCAGGTCGGCCTGGTCAATGTGTTCAGGCCGCCAGAGCAGACGCCGGATATCGCCCGCCAGGCTGTGGCAGCGGGCGCCACGGCCTTGTGGCTGCAACTGGGCATCGCCTCGCAGGAGGCCCGTGCCATCGCTGAGGAGGCCGGGCTGCTGTACGTAGAGGATCGCTGCCTGATCATCGAGCAACGGCGCCTGCGGCTGCAAGCACCCGGCTCGCGGTAATCAACCCAGCCAGCCGTCCGCCGCACGGTGCGCGCCCCCCGGCACGTGCGGGCGGGTAGTGGCGCGATCGTTGTCGCCGTCCGTGCGTCAGGTTGGCCGTTAGGTCTATTACGTTGAGGCAGCCTCACTCACTCAGAAGCGTCCGCGGGGTAGCAGCTACCAGCCATGCCCTCCGCTAGGGTCGGCTGATGTGGGACGTCACAGGGGGATGCCGGTGCCGGCCGGGGTGAAGGGCCTGCCGGTCCGCCGCCCGCTGCACCGCGCCGGGGGAGTGCGGTGACGGGGACGGGTTTCACCGACGCGGCCACCTGGTACGCCAGCCTGCCGGTCCTCTACGCTGGCGCCGCGGCGCTCATCACGGACGCCGCCGGGCAGGTCCTGCTGGTCAAGCCCAACTACCGGGACCACTGGACGCTGCCGGGAGGAATCTGCGAGCACGCCGAGCCGCCCCACGCCGCGTGTGCCCGTGAAGTCCGCGAGGAGCTCGGGCTCGATCTCCCGGTCGGCAGGCTGCTGGTGATCGACTGGGCACCGCCGGACGGGGAGCGGCCCAACCCGATCATGCACTTCGTCTTCGATGGCGGGACGCTCGCCGGCCCGGACGGCATCGTGCTCCAGCAGGAGGAACTGGACGACTACCGGTTCACCGACCCGGCCGCGGTGGCCGACTACCTGCCGCCGTTCATCGCGCCCCGCATTCCCGCCGCCCTGACGGCGCGAGCCTCCGGTGCCGCCGCCTACCTGCCAGCTGCGCTTGGAGGGACGCCGTTCGCGTGATCGCAGGCAGCGACACGGAGCGTTGCCGGGCCCCGGCGCCGACACGAACGCAGAGCCACCCGGCGCAGGTCACTGCCGCGTGTGCGTATCTTGCTGTGCGAAGAAGTCGCGTCGACATGCAGGCGCTCTTCCGCAACCTCGGGATCACGCCCGTCACGCTGGCCGCCGCATAGACAACGTTTTGTCGATCGGAGAAATGCAAGCTACTGGTGGCCGCCGAGCGCTAGGCGGGCGGCGCTGATATCTTCCCGGCCGTGGCCGGCGTCAACGGCTGCGCGCCACTGGCGGGACAGCGCGGCCAGAAGCGGCAGCTCGTCATCGCCCGCGGCCTCGATCGCCAGGTCCACGTCCTTGAGCGCCCACTCCAGCGGGAACTCAGGCGCGAAGTCGCCGCGCTCCATTTTGTGTAGCTTAGCGTCCGCGATCGGTGCGTCCAGCGGGCCGCCCTCGATAGCCTCGGCCAGCTTGGAGTCATCGATGCCCAGTCGGCCAGCCAGTTCCAGGGCCTCAGCCACGCCCTCGATCAAGATGGACATGTAGGCGTTGACGACCAGCTTCATCCGGCTGCCCTGGCCGGCCTCGCCCAGCCACACGGTCTTGCGGCCGATCACCGAGAACACCGGGTCCGCGGCGGCGGCGGCCGCGGGCGGGCCGGACGCCAGAATGAGCAGCTGGCCGGCCTCGGCGGGGCCCTTGCTGCCCGATACCGGCGCGTCCACGAACATGACATCGGGCCGCACCTGACCGAGCCGGCTGCCGATCTCGGTCGTTGCCGTAAGGCCGATCGTGCCCATTTGCGCCCACACCGCGCCCTCAGCCAGCGCCTGCACTACGCCGCCAGCGAAGATCACCGAGTTAACCACGTCGGCGGTCGGCAGCATCGTGATCACGACGTGCGCATCCTGGACCGCCTCCGCCGGCGACGCTGTCACCAGCGCTCCGGCATCGGACAGCGGCGCGGTCGCCGTAGGCGACCGATCCCAGACCGTGGTGCGCAGCCCGGCGGAGACCAGATTGCGGGCCATCGCCGAGCCCATGATGCCGGTCCCCAGCACCGCCACCCGCACATTCTCGCCACGGCTATCCGTAGCAGCCATCTGAGTCTCCCTCCGCGCAGTTATGACAGCCCCGTGCGGCGGCACCGCAGCTGAGCTGGATGCACCTGCAAGACGAGCACTCGAGAGGCTGGCCCGGGAGTTGCCGGCTGGTGCCTCAACGGTCGTAGCGCCTGGGCGGGAACGGGTCTCGTGCGCCCTCGATCACGCTACCCCTGGCCATGACCGGCAACCCCACCCCGGCCAAACCAGCCGACACACATGGGCGGACGCTCTCTGTAAAACCGTCGGCTTGGCCGACCTTGGTTCGAACCCAACAGCCGCCACCACCTGCGAAAATGGCCCGTCGCCCGGGCGTACCCCGATGCCGGTCCGACGCGCGTCACTGACGGCATCCGTCGTCCGAATGCCTGCCCGATCTTCACCTGGGACGGCCCTCGGACTCGGCAACCAGGACCTCTGTAGAGTAATCAGTACGTGACTCTTAGTAACTGAGGTGGATGGGGGCAGGCGAGGGCGTCCACGGACGGTAGCACCGGTGCCCGCGCGCGAACGGTTCGGTGGAACAGGGCGGCATGCCCCAGGCCGCTGTGCGGCCGCTGGACAAGCCGCAAGACCACCGCCCGCGACCGGTTGGGGCACAGCCGGACCGTGCTCTGCCTGATGGGGAGCTGCGATGACCAAAGAGCCACCACCGGTGAACCGCCGCGGATTCCTGCGCGGGCTTGGCGGTGCCGGCCTGGGGGCGATGGCACTCGGCACCGGGCTGGGTGCCTGTTCCACGCCGGGCTTGGCGCCGGTGCCGCTGGCGCGGGCGGCGCCCGACCGCTCTACGGCCGACGGCATCGTGCGCTTCGCGAACTGGCTCAGCTACGTCGACCAGGCGCCGGGCAATCCCCGTCGGCATCCCACCCTCGACGAGTTCACCCGGCGGACCGAGATCGCGGTGGACTACAGCGAGCCCATCACCGACAACGAGCAGTTCATCGGGCTGATTGGGATTCCGCTGGCGCTGGGCCAGGGCACAGGCTATGACCTCGTCGTGCTGTCCGACTGGGTGGTGGCGGAATTCATCCAGCTGGGGTGGGTGGAGCCGCTCTCACCCCAGGCCGTGCCCAACGCCGCTCGGCTGCTGCCGCACTTCGGCAACTGGCCGGTGCCGGACGTGCGCAGGTACTCGCTGCCATGGCAGTGCGGTTTCACCGGCATCGTGTACAACGCGAAGGTGACTCGGCGGCCCGTGACGAGCATGAGGGACCTCCTCACCTCGCCCGACCTTCATGGCAAGGTCTCGCTGGCGACCGAGATGCGGGACGTGCTGACGCTGGTCATGCTCGACATGGGCATCAATCCGGTCAATTTCACCAGCCGCGAGTTCGCCGCCGCCGTGAAGGTGGTCGGCAAAGCGGCGCAGGCAGGGCAGATCGGCATGGTGACCAACTACTACCTATCGGAGATGATCAACGGCACCGTCGCCGCGGCCGTGGGCTGGGCCGGGGACTACCTGAACGTGCGCGCGCAAAACCCTGACATCCGTTTCACCTGGCCACAGGCTGGCGGGGGACTCTGGAGCGACAACATGTTGATCCCCGCTCACGCACAGCACACACGGAACGCCGAACGGCTCATGAACTTCTACTATGAGCCGGACATCGCGGCGCAGCTGTCGGCGTTCGAGAGCTATGTGTGCCCGGTGCTGGGGGCGGCCTCCGCCATGCGCAAGATCGACCCGGCCCTGGCATCGGAGAAATACATCTTTCCGACCCCCGAACTGCTGACCAACGGCCACTACTTCAAGCTCCTGACACCGCAGCAGAAGGCGCAATACACCGCCCGCTACCAAAACGCGCTCGGCCTCTAAGCCTCGATCTAGCGTGTAAATAGAGTTGCTTATCACCAGGTCCTGGCGACGATCCCAGTGCCCAGAATCGCGATATTCATGCAATGCGTCCTGCACCGCGGCCCGTACGGACTGCTCGTCCGTCACGTCACATTCTGCGAATCGGGCCTTTCCGCCGGCAGCCTCGACCTGGCGGACGGTCTCCTTGAGGGTGCCCGCGGTGCGCCCGGCAACTACCCGGAGGGCCTGCACGTGGTCACCAAGGTTGGTGCCCGCCGCGGTGACGACGGCAGTCGCAGCGAGCCAAAGCTAACCTCGTCGTGCCCCTTCACCTGCCCGGAACGCGCATCGTCGCATCGACCCACAACCCATCCATCCCCCCGCCGACGCGGGCCAGACCATGCAACGCGCTCAATTCATGCACGTCTGGCACCGTTCCCCGGGCGCGTGCTCAGTCTGGCAGGGTCCGGGGAAGTCCGAATCGGGGCAGCACGCTGATATCGAAACGGGTCATCGCGCAGATCTGGCCACCCGCGAGAGCGAACACCATCACCCCGTTCGCGTGAGCGACCTTGGCCTGCGGGTCCCGTACGTACATGCCGAACGCGGGCTGGCCGTTGGCCCTGGTTGCTACCAGCCGGAATGTGTTGCCCGGCCGGAATACGACCTCTGTGAGGAACCGGGCCACCACCTCGCGGCCCTGGTACTCCAGCGGAATCGGCGGCATGGTCAGCAAGACGTCGTCGACGAGCAGTGCGACGAGGTCCTCCACGGCGCCGGTCTCGTAGGCCCGGGTGAGACGGGTGATGAGTTCCCGCTCGGCGGCGGAGTCCGGCGGCGGAGGCGGTTCCCGCTGCCCCGACGGCGGGAGCCGGCGCTGCAGGGTAGCGCGGGCGCGTTTGAGCGCGCTGGTTACCGATTCCTCGGTGGTGTCGAGGATGCCGGCTGCCTCGCTGGCGTGGAATCCGAGGACGTCGCGCAGGATGATGACGGCGCGCTGGCGGGGCGGCAGGAGCTGCAGCGCCGTGATGAAGGCCAGCGAGATGGCTTCGGTGGCCTCATACCGGGCCTCGGGGCCGGGTGCGCGGTCGGCGAGCCCACCGAGGAGGGAGTCGGGGTAGGGCTCGAGCCAGGCCACCTCGCCCAGCCGGGTGGGTTCGGGCGGGTTAAGCCCAGGTGGTGGCCAGTCCGTCTGCGGGCGCCGGCGAGCGGATCGCAGCGCGTTCAGGCTGCGGTTGGTCGCGATCCGGTACAGCCAGGTCCGGATCGAGGCGCGTCCCTCGAACGCCCTGATGTCCTGCCAGGCCGCCAGCAGGGTTTCCTGCAGCGCGTCCTCGGCGTCTTGCGCCGAACCGAGGATCCGGTAGCAGTGCACCTGCAGTTGGCGCCGGTGGGGATCGATGAGCTGGCGGAACGCCTCTGCGTCTCCGGCCCGGGCCTTGGCGATCAGGTCGGTGGTCACCGTGCCAGCCTCTCCCCTCACTTGATCCTCCGGTTGGCCCCACGCGCTCACCAGGATCGGCTCCGCCGGCATACCGGCAAACTGGGCGCTCGCGGCCGCCCACTTTGCCGGCTGGGCGGTGCCTACACCGTCGAAAGGTAGTTGCCGGCACCGGGTGGCCAATTTTAGAGGCGCCCGGGAGGCATGGCCCAGAACTGGAGAAGAACGAGATGGATAGCCCGCGAGTCGTATCACGAGATGAGTGGCTGGCCGCACGCACG
>OCZU010003260.1_pt1 | contig 10268 bp, 14 predicted proteins | sample 1539001 | NCBI WGS metagenome assembly OCZU01 (sample SAMEA3539306, study PRJEB22396) | soil metagenome | biome: tundra; feature: field; material: soil | place: USA | collected 2010-05 | depth 0.15 m | reverse complement strand
GGATGCGGTCGGCTTCGCGCCGACCCGCTAGCCGGGCCGGCGGCCGGGCAGCCCGGTCGCCGGTCGGACCGGCCTAGTTGTCGCCGGCCCAGGCCAGGAGGGATGGCCTGGGCCGGCGCTCTGCTGCCGGGACTAGCCGGGCTCAGGCCGTGAGCTGGGTCGCTGGTCGTCCGGGCCGCGCTTGGCGAGCGGGCGGGTGTTCGGCGCGCCGGAGTACTCGCCGATCCACTCGTCCTTCCACGACCGGTCGTACTGCTGGCTGTTGCAGCGCGGATGGTAGATCGCGGTGAGCTCGCTGGCGATCATCTCGCGGTGCGGCCTGCCGCCGCCCGGCACCTCGTACGTGCAGATGTAGACCTTCCACCTGGAGCCGGCCCGCCGCACCCAGCAGGAGGCGGACGGGTGCTGGAACGGGAATCGTTCAGCGGTGAGGTCGTCGGCGTGATCCACGTAGATGACCGCGTACCGATCCGGCTTCGTGCCGGGATCGGGTTTGTACATGATCGCGTAGACAGCCGCGGCGGCCGGCGGAGTCCAGCCGCCGAGCAGGCGCGGGCCCTCAAACGGATACCCGGCCAGCGAGCCGAGCCTGATCATTGCGCCGCGTCCTCGTCCTCGCTGACCGCCTCGGCCCGCACCACCGGGCCAGGCGGCAGGCCTGCCCGCGCGGCGGCCGCGGCGAACTCCGCCGTGGCGCTCTCAATCGCTTCCTCCCGGCTGGCTGCCTCCACCACGAGCTGGGCGCCGTACCTGTCCGTTCCGATCCCGGTCGCGATGCCGTCGCTGGCGGCGATCGCGTCAGCTAGCTCGACTACCTCCTCGCGCGACAGCACCCGGTCGCCCTGCGCCTGCAGGCCCACGCTCCATCTCACTGCGATACCCCTAACTCAGCTTCGGCAGCAGCGTCGCGAGCTCTTCCAGGCTGCTCAGGTCGTGACCGGACAGCGTCATATCAATATGCGGCGCCGCCACCATCATGCCCAGCGTGCTCGGCCTGAAGTTCGGGTCGTTGCCCTTGTGCGGGTTCATCCATATCACTCGGTGACTGAGCCGGGACAGCCGTTCCATCGCGCCGGCCAGGACGCCAGGATCCCCGCGGTCCAGGCCGTCGGAGCAGATCACCACGATCCCGCCGCGGCACATGCCCCGGCGTCCCCAGTCCCGGACAAACGCATCCAGCGAGTCGCCGATCCTGGTCCCGCCCTCCCAGTCGAACACCGCGCGGGAGGCCAGCTCCAGCGCGTCGTCTGGTCTGCGGTGATCCAGCGCTCTGGTGACCCTGGTCAGGCGGGTGCCGAAGCAGAACACCTCGACCTTGGCCGCCGCCCGGTTCGCGGAATAGGCGAATTGAAGCAGATTACGGGAGTAATCGGCCATCGAACCAGAGACATCCAGGATCAGGATCAGCGGTCGCAGCCGGACTCGGCGGCGTCGCCAGAAGAGCTCGGCTGGCTCGCCGTGCATGCGCAGCGACTCCCGGACCGTGCGGCGCAGATCCGGCGAGCGTCCGGACGGCGCGCTGATCGTCCGCCGGGTCCGGCGCTTCGGCGGGGTCAGCCGGATCCTGGCCATGATCCGACGAACTGCCGCCAGCTCCTCGGGCGTGCAGGCCGCGAACGACTTGTGCCGGAGCGCTTCGGCATCGGATGCCATCAGGCCGAGCGCGGCGTCCTCCTCGTCTCCCGCTCCGGCCGGCTCGGTAGCCGGCACGGTCAGCACGGCTTCCAGCTCCGCGGTCACCTGTGCCCGCAGGATCAGCATGTCCCGGACCGGATCGGCGCCGCCCAGGAAGAAGCGGCGAAAGGCCTCGTTGTAGACGGCGATGCTGTCCTGCCGGGTGACCAGCGTGGCGCGGCCTGCCCAGTACAGGTCCAGCAGGTCGGACGGGTCGAGCATGCTCATCGCAGAGCAGTAGGTCAGAATGTCGCCGGAGCCGACAGCGAGCCCGGCGCCGCGAAGTTCCTGCGCGAAGGCCACCAGCACGCCGACGAATGCGGCGCGCTTAGACACCGGATGTGATCTCTTCCAGGTTCTGTCGGACGACGTCGAGATCGTCGCGTTCCTTCACCACGGCGCCGAGAGTGTCGGCCGCGTTCGATGCGTCCAGATCGGTCTCGCCAAGGAAATCGAGCATGCGGACCCAGTCGATCGTCTCGGCGACGCCCGGCGGCTTGGCCAGGTCCAGCTCGCGCAGCCGGTTGACGGCGGCGACGACCTTGCGGGTCAGCACCGCCGATACGCCGGGCGCCCGGACACTGACGATCTCCACCTCGCGCTCGGCGGGGGGATAGCCGATCCAGTGGTACAGGCAGCGGCGCTTCAGGGCGTCGTGCAGCTCACGGGTGCGATTGGAGGTCAGGATGACCAGCGGCGGGCTCGCCGCCTTGATCGTGCCGATTTCCGGGATGCTGATCTGAAAATCAGAGAGCACCTCAAGCAGGAACGCCTCGAACTCGTCGTCGGCGCGGTCCACCTCGTCGATCAGCAGCACCGCCTGGTCGCCGGCCCGCACCGCCTCAAGCAGCGGTCGCTCCAGCAAGAACTTCGGGCCGAACAGCTTGTCGACCGCCGCGTCATCGGCGATCTGGTGCTCGGACAGCGCCCGGATCTGCAGCATCTGGCGGGCATAGTCCCACTCATAGAGCGCCTGGTTGGTGTCGATGCCCTCGTAGCACTGCAGCCGGATCAGCTTCCGGCGCAAGACCGTGGCCAGCACCTTGGCGACCTCGGTCTTGCCAACTCCGACCTCGCCCTCCAGCAAGATCGGCCGGTGCAGCGACAGCCCGACGAACAGCGCCGTCGCCAGCCCGCGATCAGCCAGATATCCGCCGCGCCGCAGAACCTCGGCGAGCTGGCTGACGGTGTCCGGCACATCCATCCAGTGCTCTCCTCGCCGCTGGCAGCCTCGTTACCGGCGGCCCTCCGCCGAGCCTAGGATCAGGTCCCTGATGCTGGCTGCCTCGGGGTTGAGCTTGCCCTCCCGCTGCAGCCGGGCTCGCCACGCGCTACGCAGGTCGCCGCCGGCATCCGCCTGCGCCAGCGCGTCGAAACCGACGTCCTTCATGTTCTTGCAGGACTTCGCCGGGCCGAACGCCTCGGCCAGATCCTCGCTGCTCTGACCCTGAGCGCTCCATACCCCGCGGAGCACATCGAGTGGTTCTTCTGGCTGGCGATTCATCGCGGATACCTTTCGGCCCTGCTTGTCTCGGTCTGTGCTTTGTCTCGGTCTGTGCTTTGTCCCAGCCCGTGCTTGTCTGGGACCGCGCTGCTGTCCTGGTCACGACTCTAAGCGCTGCCGCCGGTCCCGGCGACCGCGGATTAAGACATCCCTTATAGCGGCCTCGCCGAGCTGACTGCGGCGAGCGCGTCATCCGCCGAATGCGCGCGCTGGATCAGCTCCCGGTTGGCTGGCTTCAGCAGGCCGACGCTGACCATCCGATCAAGCAGCGCCACGAGCGGATCCCAGAACTCATCGACGTCCAGCAGGACGACCGGCTTGGCGTGCAGCCCGAGCTGGGACCAGGTCGTCACCTCAGCCAGCTCGTCCAGCGTGCCCAGACCTCCTGGCAGCGCGATGAACCCGTCGGACATGTCGTACATCAGCCGCTTGCGTTCGTGCATGGAGGCGACCTCGTGTAGCTCGGTCAGCTCCCGGTGGGCCACCTCGCGGTCGAACAGGCCGACCGGAATGACGCCGAAGACCCGGCCGCCGGCGGCAAGCGCGGCGTCGGCGACCGCGCCCATCAGGCCGACCCGGCCGCCGCCGTACACCAGGTCAATGCCCCGGCTGGCCATCAGGACGCCGAGCCCACGGGCGGCATCGGCGTAGCGGGGGTCGGGCGGGCAGGAAGATCCGCAGAACACGCAGATGGCTCGCATAGCTACCACAATTGACAAACCTACCCGGACCACCCGCCTGGCCCGCTCGGGCTGCGGTCCGCTGCGCCGTTGATCTGCCCGCCTGACCTGCTTGCGCAGCGGGTAGTGGTAGAGGAGCCGGCGGATCGCCGGGGAGGGGGAGCGCTGCTCATGAGCCTGTATACGGAGGTCCGTCATCCGCGCGCGGATACCAGCCAGACCCAGGATCTCGACCATGCCCCGAGCGGGCCGACCGGCTTCAACGCCCGGCTGGCGGCCTGGATCACCGTCCGGATCGGATCGATGTGGACGGTTTACATCTGCCTGGCCATCACGGCGGTCTGGATGGTGCTCGGCGCCAGGCAGGTGCTCGGCTTCGATCCTTATCCGTACCCGTTCCTGCTCTTCCTCGGCAACGTAGTCCAGCTGCTGCTGATCTTCGTCATCCTGCTCGGCCAGCAAGTGCTCGACCAGACGGCGGACCGTCGCTCCAGCCGCACCTATGACGACGCGGAGGCGATCCTGGTCGACTGCGAGCAGATCCAGAATCACCTCATCGCGCAGGACGCCCATTTGCGGGCCGGCGCGGATCCGCAGTTGGCCGATGCCGTTCCGGCAACGAGGGCCAGAGCACGGATAGAGCCGCCGCCAGCCGCCGCCGAGCAGCAGGTCGGGTTCAACGGACGGCTGGCCGCCAGGATTACCGGCAAGGTCGGCTCGATGGCGGCCTTTTACCTGGCCGTGGTCTTTCAGGCGGCCTGGATGGTGACTGGCCAGATCTTCGGATTCGACCGGTATCCGTACCTGTTCCTGCTGTTCCTCTCCAGCTTGATCCAGCTCATCCTGATGTTCGTCATCATGGTCGGGCAGCAGGTCATCGGACGGTCGGCGGAAGACCGCGCCGTCCGGACTTACCTCAACGCCGAAGCCGTCCTGCATGCCTGCGAAGGCTTGCAATCTCACCTGCGAGCCCAGGATCGAGCCATCCGGCACGTCGTCGACCGGCTGCGGCACAGCTCTGAGCTGGCCGGAAACATCCCCGCAGCGATGGCAACTGGCCCAGATGGCGAACGATCCGGCAACGGGGAAGAATGACCACATGGCTAAGAGCTACCGCCTCGGGCCGGCCCGCCGAGCTGTCAATTCGCTGATGACATCGATGATCCGGATGGGCATCGGCGGCAAGTCGAACTATCTGCTCACCACTACCGGCCGCAAGAGCGGCCAGGCCAGGACGACGCCGGTGACCGTGCTTCGGGATGCCGGCGACCGCTGGCTGATCTCGCCGTACGGCGCTGTCGGCTGGGTGCACAACGTCAGGGCGAACCCGGAGGTGTCGTTGCGCCGGGGCCGCACGACCGAGGTGCTGCGGGCCGCGGAAGCGGACCCGGAGACGGCAGGGCCGCTGCTGCAGCGTTATGTCCGGGCGGTGCCGATCACGGCCCCCTTCTTTGACGCCAAGGCGGCCGATCCGGTCCAGAAGTTCGTCGATGAAGCTGCCCGCCATCCGGTGTTCCAGCTGACCAGCAAGGTCGGCCCGGTCAGCCCGGCCGGCGACGGTCAGTAGCTCCGGCGCGGCTGCTAGCGTCACGTTTCATGGCTGACCAGGTCTATGTGGGCAACGCTGATGTCGACGCGCCCGCCAATCGGGGCTGGCTGCTCGGGTACTTCATGCCGCCCGATGATCCCCGGCACAGCGACGCTGTCGAGATCAAGTGGGGGGTCCACCAGCGCGGTGATCGTCGCGCGCAATGGGTGACCGAGGAACACCGCACCACCATGATCGTGCTGGTAAGCGGCCAGTTCCGGATCGACCTGCCGGGACGGAGCGTGGTCCTGGCCGCCCGCGGCGACTACGTCGTGTTCGATCACCTCGGCCACTCCTGGGAGGCGCAGGAGGCCTCGGTGGTGCTGGGGATCCGCTGGCCTTCGATCCCTGGCTATGCCGTGCCCGACGAGCCAAGCTCGTAGCGCCCGCTCGGGGCACAGCTGATCTGGTCTGTGCCGAACTGAACCAACCTCGCGGACCCGATCGGCGTCTTAGCTGTCACCCGGCTCACGGAGCCGCCCGGTTAGAAAGATCCATCCGATGACATCAGCTCCACGTACCTCCCGGCGGATAGCCGCCGGCGCCGCCCTCGCCTGCATCGCGGTGCTTAGCACGGCCTGCGGCGCCGCCTCGGGCTCCGCCGCGCCCGGCGCCACGGTCACGGTCACGGCCGTGCCCAGCGTGCCGGGCAGCACCAGCCCGGTTGCCACCGCCCCGGCCAGCACCCCGGCTGCTCCAGCCGGTCCCGCCGCCTGCCCGACCCGGTCGCTCGGCGTGAAGATCGGGCTGTCCCAGGGCACGGCAGGCAGCACCTACACGGTGATCGACTTCACCAACATCTCCCATGTCACCTGCACGCTGTACGGATACCCAGGTGTGTCGCTCGCCGGCGGCAAGCCCGTTACCCAGATCGGCCTCGCGGCGGTGGAGAACCCGACGCCGCCTCGGCATCTGGTCACGCTCAGGCCAGGGGCGGTGGCCAACGCGCTGCTGCGAATCGTGGATGCCGGCAATTTTCCGCCGGCTACCTGCGGCCCGAAGTCAGCGAGCTACCTGCAGATTTTCCCGCCAAATCAGACGACGCCGATCTACCTGGGCTACCACACGATGACGTGCTCCAAGCGAGTCCGCATCCTGACCGTCAACGTCGTCCAGCCCGGATCGGGCGGCTCGTCGTAGTCACAGACCAGCGCGGCCGTCGACGCTAGCCGGGCTGATCCACGCGATCCATCCGGACCAGCGTGGCGGTCGCCAGGAAGACCGAGGCGACCCGGCCGTCGGCAAGTCGGGTGAAGATCGCGGTTTCACCCGACTGCCGGACGCCTGGCTCGACGATGAAAGTGTCCGGATCCTCGGTCGGCGCGAGCGTCGGGCGCCAGGCCGTCGTGCCAGGATCGACGAACGTCAGCTTGCCGTCCCGCCACTCAAGCCGGACGAACATTCCCGGATCGGGACCGGCGTAGATGCCCAGCAGCGAGCGGAAGGCATCCGGGGTTGGCAGCGGTGGCTCGATCGCGGTCGCCGTAGCGAGGACCGAAGTCCTGGCGATCTGCGCTAGGTCCATGGCCAGCTCGGAGGGGTCGGCGCTGCCGTTGACCAGCGCGATAGCCCCCACCTGCTGATGGGGGTCAAAGCACATGTTCGAGGTGAAGCCGGGCACCCCGCCGGAGTGCTGGATCCAGGTCACGTCGTCTCGCCGGATGGCGCACCAGGAGATGCCCCACGCCTGGCTCCACAGGTCATCGCCGAGGTACCTCGGCTTGTGCATGTCGCGCAGCCGGACCGGCGCCAGCACACCGGACTCGTGCTCGGTGCCCGCGTACGCGCTCAGCTGGAACGAGAGCCACCGGGCGAGATCAGCGACGCAGGACCACAAGCCGCCCTCGGCCCAGACCGGTGACATGGGCTGCGCTAGGTCTAGCTGATCGGAGAAGACCCGCGCCGAGTACCCCTGCGCGCGCCGGGCCAGCAGCGCCTCAGGCAGCGGCTCGAAGCCGGTGGCGGACATGGCCAGCGGATCGAGGATCGCCTCCTGCAGGTACTGCGGATAAGGCGTCCCGCTGGCCCTGGTCACGATCTCGCCGAGCAGCTGATAGGCCAGGTTCGAGTACTTCTGCTGCAGATTCGGCGGGATCTTCGTGCCGATGTCGGCCGCGCGCTCTAGCGTGCGGTCCACCACGCCCTGGTAGTCCGGGATAGACCAGTCGGTCCCCGGCGGCTCGCCGGCGAGACCGGATTCGTGCGACAGCATCCGGCGGATGGTGACGGTCTCGATGGCGCCGAACGTGCTCGCGGCCTTGCGCAGCTCAGGCAGGTGGGCGACGGCCGGATCGTCCAGATGCAGCAGGCCGGCCGCGCACAGCTGCATGATGGCCGTGCCGGTGAAGGTCTTGGTGATCGAGGCGATCCGGTAGGCCGTGGCCGGCTGGGTCAGCTGTCTGCCGCCGACATCGGCGAAACCGACCCCGGCTGACCAGGCAAGATCGCGGCCGTGGACTACGCCGACCGCAGCTCCGGGCAGCCGGTGCTCCCGCACGAATGATGCTGCGCGCGCCTGAAGATCCGGCGCCGCGTCCGCGACAGGCTCTGCCACCTCTTACCTCCGGTATCACGTCGAGCGTTCATCCTCCTCTGTCGTATCAGGCCGGTCGAAGGTGTGCTAGAGGCCGGCTGAAGGGACCCTGACAGGCGTCAGGGTCCTATTCCGGCAGCGATGTAGGCATCGGCGAGCCGGTCGGCCATATTTCAGCAGCCCGGGTATACCGTTCTCCGTCGGTGGCCAGCGGATATCAGCTCCGAATCGTAGTGACTTGAGTCTTTTATTTCTACTGGACCTGGCTGGCGGAATCTCGGTGATTGCGGGCTGCGGCATTCGAGGCGGGGAGGGGTGCGCTGATGCCCGAGGGGCTGAACCCGATCGAGACTGGCAAGAAGCTGCATGAGCACGGCAAGGCGGCAGGCGAGCCAGCCGAAGCAGCTGATCACAGCGGATCCGGTGACCGTCACTCCCGGATCGTGCAGATCTGCGAGGCCCTGCTGCTGGCTCTGGTCACGGTAACGGCGGCTTGGGCGGGCTACTCGGCGGCGAGATGGGGCACCGCGTCGCGGGTCGATATCGCTCAGTCATCCACCCTGCGCAATATTGCCACCAGAGATGACCTCACCGCTCTTTCGCTTCGTAATTTCGACTCGTCCACCTTTGACGCGTGGTTCCTCGCTTTCACCCTGAACAATCCGCAGAAAGAGGCGATCGCCGAGCGGCGCTTCCGGCCCGCGTTCCGGGTTGCCTTTAAGGCGTGGCTGGCGACGGATCCGCTGCGCAATCCGCACGCCGCGCCCGGCCCGACCTACATGCCCCAGTACAAGCTGCCAGCCCAGGCCAGGGCCAGCGCGCTCGACAACGCCGCCAATGCGAAGTTCGCGGTCGGCAGCCAGGCCGGACTCACCGGCGACAACTACGTCCGGATCACCGTCTTCCTCGCCGCCGTGCTGTTTCTTGTCGGCATCGGCAGCTCATTCAAGCTGGTCGGTGTCCGCTACGCCCTGATTACCTTCGGCTCCGTGCTGTTGATCCTCTCGATCGTGCTGATCGTGCGGCAACCGGGCCTGCCTGCCTGAGCTTCCGGCGCGCCGACGAGTACCAGCAGCGCGTGCAGCTCGAGTCCATGGCCGCGGGCTTCCTGGCCGCGATGATCGCGGCGATCACCTTCCTGCTGCTCGAAACAGCCCAGATTCATCCGAAGACTGCCGGGGAGTGGGTCTTCTGGGCCGGAGCGGCGGCCTGGGGCGGCACGCTGACTGTCAAGTCGCTGCGAACCCGATGAACAATCGGCTACGCGAGCTACGGGCTGCCAGGCGCTGGAGCCAGGCCGATCTGGCCGACCGCCTCGATGTGTCCCGCCAGACCATCAACGCCGTCGAGACCGGCCGCTATGACCCGAGCCTGCCGCTCGCTTTCAAGCTGGCGGCGCTGTTCGGCCTTCCGATCGAGTCGCTGTTCTCGCCCGACGGCGGTGCCGCCGACGAGCCAGAGTCAGGCGCCGCGCGGACGGGCGTCAGCACCGACGCCGGCGTCTGACCGATCCTCGGCCCGCTCAGCGATCATGAAAATGGCGAGGTCGCCGATCGCGGATCAGAACGGGAATCCGTGCGCCTGGTCGCGCAGCGTGAGCCACTGCCACTGGATGAATTCATCCCAGCTGCTCTGCGACCCGAACCGCGATCCGTTGCCGGAAGCCCGGTGCCTCCGAACGGCGCGTACGCATCGTTATTGAGCGTCTGGTCATTCACGTGCACGATTCCAGTCGTCAGCTGCTCGGCGACAGCACGACCGCGATCCCGAGATCCGGTCTGGATGGCGCGACCAGTCCGTATTCGGTGTCGTTCGCCACGGCGATAGCCTCCGCCTCGTCCTTGACAACGACGACCGGAGCCACCGGGCCGAAGATCTCCTCCCGGAACGCCGGCATGTCCGAGGTGACTCCGGCCGGCACCGTCGGAGCGTAGAAGAGCTGCTGATAGGTCGCTCCCGCGCGCACCTCGGCGCCGACCTTGACCGTCGCCGTCACGATCCGGTCCACGTTCTGCGGCTGCCGTTCGCTGATCAGCGGGCCGAGCGCCACCTGGGCGCGGTGCGGATCACCTACCGCAAGGTTGGCCGCGCGGTCGGCCAGCCGGTCCAGGTACTCCGCCGCCACCGCGGTCGAGCCGGTGAAGGCGATCATCGCCACGTTCGGGTCTTCAGTCAGGACCACGGCGACCACGCCCAGCGGCATCCGCCGGGCGATCGACTCGCGGCCCGGCTCACTGCTCGGCAGCAAATGACCCCAGGGCTGAGTGGGCAGCGCCGCGGCCTCCCACA
>OCZU010003259.1_pt1 | contig 10270 bp, 7 predicted proteins | sample 1539001 | NCBI WGS metagenome assembly OCZU01 (sample SAMEA3539306, study PRJEB22396) | soil metagenome | biome: tundra; feature: field; material: soil | place: USA | collected 2010-05 | depth 0.15 m | reverse complement strand
CTAGCCATGGCTATCTCACACTGGGCGCCGCGGTTTACGGCCAACGGCGTGACCGCGGCGGACTTCGACCGGATCACCCGCGATCTGCCCTCCTGGGACGAGTGGTGCTCGGCCTGGAGCGCGGTCGCCGCCGAGCACGAGCAGCTCGGCCGGGACGCGCTGAAAGCGGGCCGGGCGATCTCGGCCGGGGAGCACCTCTCGCAGGCCGCCGTCTACTTCCACTTCGCCAAGTTCCTGTTCGTCAGCGACCTGGCTCAGATGCGAGCCGCGCACGAGCGGGCGGTGAGCTGCCTGACCGATGCGCTGCCCTATCTGGATCCCCCCGGCCGCCGGGTCGAGATCCCGTTCGAGGGATCGCGGCTGGCCGGCGTCCTGCGTCAGCCGGCCGGGCCCGGATCTCATCCGGTCATGATCATGCTCTCCGGACTTGACTCGGCCAAGGAAGAACTCCGCAGCACCGAGGACCTGTTCCTGGCGCGGGGTATCGCCACCTTCAGCGTGGACGGGCCCGGTCAGGGCGAGGCCGAGTATGACCTGGCCATCCGGGGTGACTGGGAGGTGCCGGGCGCCGCCATCATCGACCAGCTGAGCACCGAGGATGGCGTGGACCAGGACCGGATCGGGATCTGGGGCGTCAGCCTCGGCGGGTACTACGCGCCGCGGGTGGCCAGCGGCGACAGCCGGGTGAAGGCGTGCATCGCGCTGGCCGGCCCGTACTCCTTCGATGACGGCTGGGACAGCCGTCCCATCCTCACCCGCGAGGCGTTCCGGGTCCGGTCCTTCTCGCCGGACATGGAAACCGCCCGCCGCCGGTCGGCGGAGCTGACCATGGCCGGCCGGGCCGAGCTGATCACCTGCCCGCTGCTGGCGGTGATGGGCAAGCTCGACCGGCTCATCCCCTGGCAGCACGCGCAGCGGCTGGTGGATGAGGCGGCCGGCCCCGCCCAGCTGCTGCTGCTCGAAAAGGGCAACCACGGCTGCGCGAACCTGGCCCCGTTCCACCGGCAGGCCACCGCCGACTGGGCCGCCGAACAGCTCGGCGGGACGGTGACCCGGGCGGCCGCGCGCTGATGAACGGGCCCACGCCGAGCTCGGACGGCCTGACGCTGCTGGCCCGCCACGACCTAGGCGGTTACGGCGACGGCATGCAGGTCGTCCGCAGCGGCGACGCGCTGTACGTGGGGCACACCGGGACCACCGGGATGGGCACCTCGGTGCTTGACGTCACCGACCCGGCGCGTCCCGTCCTGGTCAGCCAGTGGCCCGCGCCGTCTCGCTCGCACACCCACAAGGTCCAGGTCGCCGACGGCCTGCTGCTGGTCAACCACGAGAAGTTTCCGTACCGGGCGGTGACGTCCGAGCCGTTCTCGGCAGGCCTGGCGGTCTACGAGCTGAGCGACCCGCTGCGCCCGCGCCAGGCCGGGTTCTGGCGCAGCGGCGGCCGGGGCGTGCACCGGATCGTCTGGACCGGCGGCCGCTACGCGCACATGTCCGCCATCCCTGATGGGTTCCGTGACCGCATCTGGGTGGTCGTCGACCTGGCCGACCCGGCCCGGCCGGCCGAGGCGGCCCGGTGGTGGTGGCCAGGTCAGCGCGAGGACGAGTCGCCCGGCTGGCCGGACGGTGAGCGTTACGCCGCCCACCACGCCCTGATCGCCGGTGACCGGGCCTACCTCGGCTACGACGATGCGGGCCTGGTCATCCTCGACGTCTCGGACCTGACCAGACCGCGCCGGACCGGCCACCTGGGCTGGGACGGCGGGTCCACGCACACCTGCCTGCCGCTGCCCGGCCGGGGGCTGGTCGTCGCCACCGACGAGCAGGTCACAGACGGACCGCACGCACCGCGGCGGGCGGTCAGGGTGATCGAGGTAGCCGGCCCCAAGCCGCAGGTGCTGGCCGTCTGCCCGCACCCGGACGGCTTCGACGATCTTCCGCTCCGCTTCGGCGCCCACAACCTGCACGAGAACCAGCCCGGCGGCTACCGCAGCGAGCGGCTCGTGTTCGCCACCTACTTCAGCGCGGGCGTGCGCGTCTACGACCTGGCCGACCCCGCCCACCCGGCCGAGGTCGCGCACTGGGTGCCCGAGCCGCCTGGCGGCCAGCCGGTGCCGCAGATCAACGACCTGTTCGTGGACGAGGGCGGCTTGCTGTGGGTCACCGACCGGATCGGCGGCGGCCTGTACGTGCTGGCGCCGGAACCGCCGCTGGCGGCGCTCATGGCCCAGGCCAGATCGGTCGTGACGCCCGCAGGCCCAACGCCGCCCCCAAGACAGCGCTATTAGAATGCAAACGATTGTGATAATCTCGGCCAAGTGATGAGGCGCTGGTGCGGTGGTCACTGCGGTAGGGCTATGCAGGAGGGACGTCGTGATGGCTTACCGTGCGCTTGAGCAACCTAGGATCGGCTGGATCGGGGCAGGCAGGATGGGCCTGCAGATGGCCTCCAGGCTCCTCGACGCGGGGCACGACGTGGCCATCTACAACCGGACCGCGGCCAAGGCAGCCCCCATCATCAGCCGCGGAGCCGTCGCCGTGGACCGGCCCGCGGATCTGGCTGACCGCGACGTGGTGTTCACCATGGTGTCGGGCTCCGATGACCTGCTGCAGGTGACGACCGGCGCCCACGGGGTGCTGACCGATCCCGGCCACTCGCCCGCGCTGCTTGTTGACTTCTCCACGGTCTCAATGGAAGCCTCCGCCGCGGTCCGCGACGCAGCCAGCAAACGGGAGACCGATTTCCTCGCCGCGCCGGTCAGCGGCAACCCCAAGGTCGTGAGCGCCGGCAAGCTCTCCCTGGCGGTGTCGGGCGGCGCCGGCACCTTCGCGGCGGCCGAGCCGCTGCTGGCGCTGTTCGGCGCGCGGGTCACCTACGTCGGCGACGACGAGGTGGCGCGGCTGGTCAAGATCTGCCACAACGTGCTGCTTGGCGTGGTGATCCAGGCCCTGTCCGAGGTGACCGTGCTGGCCGAGAAGGGCGGCACCAGCCGGGCCGCGTTCCTGGAATTCATTAACCACTCGGTGCTTGGGTCCATGTTCACCAGGTACAAATCACCGGCGCTTGTCAATCTGGACTTTACCCCGACGTTCACGAACCCGCTGCTGCTGAAGGACTTCGACCTGGGGCTGGCGGCGGCGCGTGACCTGCAGGCGCCGATGCCGGTGGCCGCGGCCGCCGCGGCGATGGTGGCCTCCGCGCTGGGCGCCGGCTACCGGACCGAGGATTTCGCGACGCTCATCCTGGAGCAGGCCAGGCGCTCGGGCATCACCCTGGCCGCCGAGAACGTCAAGGTCGACGACGGGCTGGAGGCCTCGTGAGCAGCGCTCGCCCGCTCCGGGCCCCCGGACACGGCGGCGTCGACTTCGAGGCCCGCGTCGATTTCGGCCGGCTGCGCCGCTACCGCCTCGACCGCTCGCGCGCCGCGCTGGATGCGAGCGATTGCGGCGCGTTCCTGCTCTTCGACTTCTACAACATCCGGTACACCACCCAGACGTGGATCGGCGGTGCCCTCGGCGACAAGATGACCAGGTACGCCCTGCTGACCCGCAGCGGCGAGCCGGTGCTCTGGGACTTCGGGTCGGCCGCCAGGCACCATCAGCTGTACTGTCCGTGGCTGGTGCCGGAGAACTGCAAGGCGGGCATGCTCGGCCTGCGCGGCGCCATCGCACCTGACGTCGGCCTGATGACCTCCGCGGTGCGCGAGATCAAGCAGCTGCTGGCGGCGGAGGGCCTGGACGGCCAGCCGGTCGGCGTCGACATCATCGAACTGCCCTTCCTGGCCGAGATGCAGCGTCAGGGCCTGACCGTGGTCGATGCGCAGCAGCTCATGCTCGACGCGCGCCAGATCAAGTCCGCGGACGAGATCATGCTGCTGACCCAGGCCGCCGCCATGGTCGACGGCGTTTACCAAGACATCGTCGAAGCCCTCAAGCCCGGCGTGCGGGAGAACGAGATCGTGGCGCTGGCGAACAAGCGCCTGTACGACATGGGCTCTGAGCAGGTCGAAGCCATCAACGCCGTGTCCGGCGAGCGCTGCAACCCGCACCCGCACAACTTCTCCGACCGCATCATCCGGCCCGGGGACCAGGCCTTCTTCGACATCATCCAGAGCTACAACGGCTACCGGACGTGCTACTACCGCACCTTCAGCGTGGGCAGCGCGACGACCTCGCAGCGCGACGCCTACACCAAGGCGCGGGAGTGGATGGACGCGGCCATCGGTGCGGTCAAGCCGGGTGTGGGCACCGACGACATCGCGCGGCTGTGGCCCGTGGCGACCGACTTCGGGTTCGCCGATGAGATGGCGGCGTTCGGCCTGCAGTTCGGCCACGGTCTCGGCCTCGGCCTGCACGAACGGCCGATCATCAGCCGGCTGAACAGCCTGGAGCACCCGGTGGAGATCCAGCCGGGGATGGTGTTCGCCCTCGAGACGTACTGCCCGGCCTCCGACGGGTTCTCGGCGGCGCGGATCGAGGAGGAGGTCGTGGTCACAGAAGACGGCCCCCGCATCCTCACCCTCTTCCCCGCGCAGGACCTGATCGTCGCAAACCCGTACTGAAAACCCACTGCCGGAGGGGCCGTCATCATGACACAGGTGGACCAGCTCGTCAGCGGCCTGCTGACCGATCTTTACATCGGGGGCAAGGCGATACCGGCCGCCGCGGGCGGGCGATTCGACGTGCTCGACCCCGCCACCCGGACGGTGATCACGTCGGTCGCCGATGGCGGCATCGAGGACGCGATGGCCGCCGTCGGGGCGGCGGACGAGGCCGCGGCATCCTGGGCGGCCACCGCGCCGCGGGCGCGCGCGGAGATCCTCCGCGCGGCGTTCGAGCTGATGACCGCCCAGCGTGAGGAGCTGGCCACGCTGATCGCCTTGGAGAACGGCAAGGCCCTGGTGGACGCGCGGGCCGAGGTGAGTTACGCCGCCGAGTTCTTCCGCTGGTACGCGGAGGAAGCGGTGCGCATTGACGGCCAGCTTAGCCTGGCCCCCTCGGGCAGCTACCGGATCATGGTCACCCGCCGGCCGGTGGGCATCTGCGTGCTGGTCACGCCGTGGAACTTCCCGGCGGCGATGGCCACCCGCAAGATCGGCCCGGCGCTGGCCGCCGGGTGCACGATGATCCTCAAGCCGGCCAGCGACACCCCGCTGACCGCGCTGGCGATCGGCCGGCTGCTGGCAGCGGCCGGCCTGCCGCCGGGCGTGCTGAACGTCCTGCCGGGCCGGCGGTCCGGGCCGATCGTGTCGGCGATGCTGCACGACCCCCGGGTCCGCAAGCTCAGCTTCACCGGCTCGACCGAGGTCGGGCGCATTCTGCTCCGCGAGTGCGCGGACAACATCGTCAATTCCTCGATGGAGCTGGGCGGCAACGCGCCCTTTGTCGTCTTCGCCGACGCGGATCTTGACGCCGCCCTCGACGGCGCGATGATCGCCAAGATGCGGAACGGCGGTGAGGCCTGCACGGCCGCCAACCGGTTTTACGTCGAAGCGCCGGTGGCCGCCGAATTCTCCGGCCGGCTGGCCGAGCGGATGGCCGCGCTTCGGGTCGGCCCGGGTACCGAGGAGTCCACCGAGGTGGGCCCGCTGGTGAACGACGAGGCGGTGGAGAAGGTCGAGGCGCTGGTCCAAGATGCCGTCACGGCGGGAGCGACGGTGGTCACCGGCGGCTCGCGGCCCCAGCGGGAGGGCTGCTATTACGAGCCGACCGTGCTGACCGGCGTCCACCCAGGCTCCGCGATCCTGCGCGAGGAGATCTTCGGCCCGGTCGCACCCATCGTGTCGTTCACCACCGAGGACGAGGCCGTCGCGCTGGCCAACGACACCGAGTACGGGCTCGTCGCCTACGTCTACACCGGCGACCTCGGCCGCGGTCTGCGGGTCAGCGAGCGCATCGATTCCGGCATGGTCGGACTGAACCGCGGCCTGGTCAGCGATCCGGCCGCTCCCTTCGGCGGCACGAAGCAGAGCGGTATCGGACGTGAGGGCGGCCACGAGGGCGTGCTCGACTATACGGAGTCGCTCTACCTCGCGCTCAGCTGGTGAGGTGACCGTGCCCGTCCCTGGACTCACCCGCGTGGACCACATCGGGATCACCGTCCCCGACCTGGAGGAAGCCAGCCGGTTCCTGATCGATGTGCTCGGAGGTGAGTACATGTACACGCTCGGCCCGTTCGTGCACGACGACGACTGGATGACCGAGCACCTCAACGTGCACCCCCGGGCCGTGATGAAGCAGCTGCATTTCTTCCGCTGCGGCGGCCAGGCGATATTCGAGGTGTTCCAGTACGCCGCGCCCGACCAGAATCAGGCCCTGCCCAGGAACAGCGACCACGGCGGGCATCACGTCGCCTTCTACGTCGACGACATCGACGCCGCGGTGGACTATCTGCGCGCCGAGGGCGTCCAGGTCCTCGGTGATCCCACCGCGAGCAGCGGCCCCAGCGAGGGCCAGCGCTGGGTCTACTTCCTGGCCCCGTGGGGCATGCAGTTCGAGCTCGTCTCTTACCCAGGAGGCAAGGCCTTCGATCGTCAGGGAATCAAGCCGGCCTAGGTACAAGCACAGGGAGCGCCATGCCGGAGCACAACCACCTCGAGATGTCCGCGCCTTGGGTCGAGGTCGTCGTCACCGAGTCCGACTGGGACGCGGCCGACCCGCAGCTGCTGACGGGCGCCTTCGCGCAGCTCAGCCTGATTCGCGCGTTCGAGGAATTCGTGCTCGGGCTGGCCTCCGACGGCCTGATCAACGGTCCGGCCCACTCCAGCATCGGGCAGGAAGGCGGCGCCGTCGGCTCGGTGCTCGCGCTGCGCCCCGGTGATACGGTCAACGGCTCGCACCGCGGTCATCACCAGTTCCTGGCCAAGGCGCTAGCCCACGTGGAGCCCGGCGGAATCGACCCGGTGCGCCCGTACTCCGAGCAGGTCCGGGCGCTCATGCTGCGCAGCCTGGCGGAGGTCTGCGGCCTGGAGCGCGGCTTCAGTCACGGCCGCGGCGGCTCGATGCACCTGCAGTGGAAAGAAGCCGGCGCGATCGGCACGAACGCCATCGTCGGCGGCGGGGTACCGCAGGCGGCCGGCTCGGCCTGGGCGCACAAGCACGCCGGGACCGGCGCGGTCGCCGTGACCTACTTCGGCGACGGCGCGATCAACATCGGCTCCACGCTGGAATCGCTCAACCTGGCCGCGGCCTGGAAGCTGCCGCTGTGCTTCTTCATCGAGAACAACCGCTATGCGGTCTCCACCCGGGTGGAAGAGGCGACCGGCGAGCCGCGGCTGTCCGCGCGCGGCCCTGGCTTCGGCATCGCCAGCTGGAAGGTCGACGGCATGGACCCGCTGGCCGTGCACGTCGCCATGACCGAGGCCGCCGCTCACATGCGGGCCGGAATGGGCCCGGCCGTGATCGAGGCGGACGTCTACCGCTTCTTCCACCAGAACGGCCCGTTCCCCGGCAGCGCCTTCCGGTACCGCACCCGGGAAGAGGAAGCCCGGTGGCGGGCGCGTGACCCCCTCACCCAGATCGCCGGGCACCTGGTGCGCCGCGGCATCTTGACCTCACCGGCCGTTGACTCGGCCCGCGAGCAGGCCGGCCAGCTGATGGCCGAGGTCGGCTCGGTCCTGCTCGAGCCGGTGCCGGGAGGCAAGCCGGACGAGCGGCGGATCAAGGCCGCCGAGTGGCCCGACCCCGCCTTCGTGGACGTGGGCGTCCGTGGTGACCTGACCGAGTTCGCTGACGTCACGTTCGCCGAACGCGCCGACTTTCGCGGGCCGGCCCAGGAGATGAAGTTCATCGACGCCGTGGCCGGGGTGATGGCCCGGCGGATGAGCCGCGACGACCGGATCGTCGTCATGGGCGAGGACATCCACCGGCTCAACGGGGGCACCAACGGCGCCACCAAGGGCCTCGCGCAGGCCCACCCCGACCGGGTGCTCGGCACGCCGATCAGCGAGAACGGCTTCACCGGCCTGGCCGGCGGCATCGCCCTTGACGGCCGGTTCCTGCCGGTGGTCGAGTTCATGTACGCCGACTTCATGTGGGTGGCGGCGGATCAGCTCTTCAACCAGATCGCGAAGGCCCGGCACATGTACGGCGGCGGCAACGATGTCCCGATCGTGCTCCGCAGCAAGGTCGCGACCGGCACCGGATACGGCTCGCAGCACTCGATGGACCCCGCGGGCATCTTCGCCACCGCACCGGGCTGGCGCATCGTGGCCCCGTCGACTCCGTTCGACTACATCGGCCTGATGAACAGCGCCCTGAAGTGCCAGGACCCGGTGGTCGTGCTCGAGCACGTCGACCTCTACCCGTCCACAGGTGACGTACCGGCGGGGGAGTGGGACTTCTGCCTGCCGGTCGGCCGGGCCGCGGTGCGGCGCCCGGGGTCGGAGGTGACGGTGCTGAGCTACCTGGCGATGACCGGATACGTCCTGGCGGCCGTCACCGCGGTCGGCACCGTGGACGCCGAGGTGATCGACTTGCGCTGGCTTGACCGCGCCAGCGTGGACTGGGACACGATCGGCGAGAGCATCAGGAAAACCAACCGCGTCCTGATCGCCGAACAGGGCGCGCTCGGCACCTCCTACGGCGGCTGGCTGGCCGACGAGATCCAGCGGCGCTTCTTTGACTGGCTTGACCACCCCGTGCAGCGGGTGACCGGCGGCGAGGCGTCGCCCACCATCAGCAAGGTCCTGGAGCGCGCGGCCATCGCGCGCACAGAAGAGGTGGCCGACGCCCTGATCGAGATCGCGAAGGCCTGACCATGGCCCATCTGCTGCGTGTCCCGGAAATCTCGGCCGGCACCACCGAAGCGGTCCTCGCCACCTGGCCGGTCGCGGAGAACAGCCCGTACTCGGCCACCGACGTGATCGCCACCGTGGAGACCGCGAAGGCGGTCATCGACATCGAGGCCGAGGAAAACGGCGTGATCCTGCGCCGCCTGGTCCCCGAAGGCGCCGATGTCGCCGTCGGTCAGCCCATCGCGCTCATCGGCGCGCCCGGCGAGTCGGCCGACAACATCGAGGACGAGCTGCGCGCGCAGGGCATCACCCCGGATGCGCCAGCCGCCGCCGATGCCGCCCCGGATTCCGCCGCGCCAGCTCCCGCCGCCCAGGCTGACCTTCCTGCGGCCAGCGCCAACGGAGCACCGCAGCGCATCTTCATCAGCCCCCTCGCGCGGCGGCTGGCTCGCGCGGCTGACCTGGACCTGCGTGATATCTCTGGGACCGGCCCGAACGGCCGGATCATGCGTCGTGACGTCGAGCGGGCGGTCCGCACGGTGACCGCCCAGACGCAGCCCCAGACGCAGCCCCAGACGCAGCCCCAGACGCAGCCCCAGGTCCAGCCCGAGACGCCGGCCGCGGTCACCCCGCCAGAGCCGGCGAACTACAGCGAGGTCCCGCACAGCCGGGTCCGGCGGGCGATCGCCAGCAGGCTGACCGAGAGCAAGCAGACCGTCCCGCACTTCTACGTCAGCGGCACCGCCCGGGCCGGGAAACTGCTGCGGCTGCGCGCGGAACTCAACGAAGGCGCCGGCCCGGTCCGGATTTCGCTGAACGATCTGGTCATCAAGGCGGTGGCGCGCGCTCATCAGCTGGTGCCCGCCATGAACGTGGTCTGGACGCCCGGCGCGGTCCGGTCATTTGCCTCGGTGGACGTCGGCGTCGCCATCGCCAGCCCGCGGGGCCTGGTGACGCCGGTCCTGCGCGCGGTGGACCGCAGCGGGATCGCGGCGATCTCCGCGGCCGTCAGCGACCTGGTGGAACGAGCCGGATCCGGCCGTCTGGCGCCCCGGGAGCTGGAAGGCGGCAGCACCACCGTGACCAACCTGGGCATGTTCGGCACCGAGAAGTTCGCGGCCATCATCAACCCGCCGCAATCCTCGATCCTCGCGGTCGGCGCCGTGCACCGCGCGCCCGTGGTGAAGAAGGGCAAGCTCGCGGTCAGCTCGGTCATGGAGGTGACGCTCTCCGTTGACCACCGGGCCGTGGACGGGGCGACGGCGGCCGAGTGGATGAGAGCATTCGTCTCGGTGATCCAGCACCCCGCGCAGATCCTGCTCTAAGCCGGGGCACCCCCGTTCGTTCGGATCAAAGAGATCCCGGCCGACACCCATGATCGTGGATATTTACCTTCGTTATCTGACGGTAGGTATCCACGATCATGGGCTGCAGATGCCGGCTCCCGCCGTGTCGATGGCGGCGCCGATGCCTGCCAGCAGTTCCTCCAGCTTCCCCGGCGCGAACTGGGTGTGGCCGCCGGAGGTAGGCACCAGCTC
>OCZU010003258.1_pt1 | contig 10270 bp, 8 predicted proteins | sample 1539001 | NCBI WGS metagenome assembly OCZU01 (sample SAMEA3539306, study PRJEB22396) | soil metagenome | biome: tundra; feature: field; material: soil | place: USA | collected 2010-05 | depth 0.15 m | reverse complement strand
TGCCGGGCTGATCGCCTACGAGATGGCGATTCTGGTCAAGCGAGTCGGCCAGCACTTGGGGGTGCGGCCGCGGCCGACCCAGGCGAGCCCCCTGGCGACGTGACTGACGATGGACTCACGGCAGGAGAGCTGGTCGTCCGACAGCGCTGGGCCGGTCGTCCGACCTTACGCGCTCACGGCGGGCCGGACCCGGCCGACTGGCACCACCATCGACCTGATCGCGCTGGTGACCGCGGCCCGCAGATCTACCGGAGACCAGATCGATCTTGAGCCAGAACACCGGCAGCTGCTGACGCTGTGCCGGTTGCCGGTGCCCGTCGCTGACCTTGCTTCTGACCTAGACCTGCCACTTGGCGTCGTCCGAATCCTCCTCTCTGACCTGCGCGATCGGGGCCTGATCAGCATTCATCAACCTACCCAGACCGGGCTCAACGACCTCCGGATCCTCAAGGAGGTCGCCGATGCGCTACGGAAGCTTTGACCCGGCAGCCGAGCGGCGCACGATCCCGGTCGCCATCAAGATCCTGATCGCCGGCGGATTCGGCGTCGGGAAGACCACGCTGGTCAGCTCGGTGAGCGAGGTCCGCCCGTTGCGGACGGAAGAAGACCTGAGCGCGCCAAGCGCCGCGGTCGACCAGCTCGACGGGGTGGAGCGAAAGACCACCACGACGGTCGCGATGGACTTCGGCCGGATCACGATCAGCGATGAGCTCGTCGTCTACCTGTTCGGCACGCCCGGCCAGAAGCGGTTCTGGTTCATGTGGGATGAGCTGGCGCTTGGCGCGCTTGGCGCGGTCGTGCTGGCAGACACCCGGCGGCTGGCCGACTCCTTTCCCTCGATCGACTATTTCGAGCGCAACGGGATGCCGTTCGTGGTGGCAGTGAACTGCTTCGAAGGCGCCCGTCAGTACCCGACGCCGACCATGCGCGCCGCGCTGAACCTGACCCCGGACGTCCCGTTGCTCAGGTGCGACGCGCGGCAGCGGGCATCGAGCCGCGACGTGCTGATTGCCCTGGTCGAGCATGCCGTCAGCCGGCTGAGCAGCGGACGGCACGTCACGTCGGCCAGGTGACCGCCGCAGGCGGCTTGGTCCGCCAGATCAGCACCAGCCCGCAGTCATCGGTGGTGCCCGCGCCATCTTGCATCGTCTGGACCAGGCTCTCGGCGCCGGATTCGAAACCGGCCGCGACCAGCCGGTCGGCCTCGCCGAGCAGCCGGTCGATGCCCACGTCAATGTCGCGGCCCGGCACTTCGACCAGCCCGTCGGTGTAGAGCATCAGCGCGTCTCCCGGCCGCAGCGTGCCGTGCTCGGGGACGTCGCGGAGGTCGGGAACCACTCCGAGCACGATGCCTCTGGCCTGGGTCAGCCGCCACGATCCGCTGCCGCCTTCGTAGTGGGCGGCCGGCGGGTGGCCGGCTGAGGCGATCACATAGTTCCCGGTCGCCAGGTCGGCGGAAAGATGCACTGCGGTAACGAATCCTTCGGCCGGCTCATTGCGCCGCAGGTAGGCATTGCAGGCGGCGAGGAACCCCGACGCTGGCACCGACCCGAGCAGGCCGCCGAACGCGCCGGACAGCAGCAGCGCCCTGGTGCCCGCGTCGATGCCCTTGCCGGAGACGTCGATGACAGCGACTTCCAGCGTCTTGCCGTCGCACACCGAGACGACGAAGTCCCCGCCGAACGAGGCGCCGCCAGCCGGTCTGAGCACGGCCGCCGAGCCCCAGCCGTCCGGCATCGCTGGCAGCGCGCTCTGGACCCTGATCCGGTCCCGCAGCTCCATCAGCATCTGATCGCCGCGCAGGCCCTGCAGCCCGAGCCTGGCCCTGGTCCTGGCGAGCACGTCGGCGAAGAGCGCGATGACCACGATCGTGGCGACGATCCCGAATCCGGTCCGCCCGCCCGCCTCCGCCACGTCATAGCCGAGCATGACGGCGACGATCCCGAAAAGGATCCGCAGCGCCCGTGGCCAGAGCAGCAGGCCGCCGGCCAGGATGGGCAAGATCATCAGGCCGGGCGAGAACCACGATGCCGACACCTGAACCGCGGCAATCCCGAGGCCCACTACGGTCACCGCGAGCGCGAAGGAAAGCCGCCGGTTCCTGGTGATGAACTGGCGGCGGACCAGGCCGCGGAATGACATCGCGGCCAGCTGCGCCGCCGACCAGAATCGGCGCCAGGGACTTGAAACCATGATGGCGAAACTGTACCGGTTCCGGCGGTGAACGCCACCGGCCCGATCAGCTCACCGCCGGTGGGGTACGAAGCCGAACATGACCGTCACCTATCCCGTCCGCCCGATCACCGACTCCGAGCTTGGCGAGTTCTACGCGGTCAGCGAGCAGGCATTCAACTCGAACTGGCCCACCGAGGAATCGCTCGCGCACGCGCTGATCGTCTTCGAGCCAGAACGCAGCCTGGCGGCGCTCGACGGCAGCCAGATTGTCGGCACCGCATGCGCCTACACTTTCGGGCTGACCGTTCCAGGCGGCATTGTCGACGCCGCTGGGGTCAGCGCGGTCAGCGTCCTGCCCTCGCACCGGCGGCGCGGGATTCTGTCCGCCTTGATGAAACGCCAGCTCGCCGATATCAGCGAGCGCGGCGAACCGGTCGCCGCGCTGTTCGCCTCGGAGTCGGGCATCTACGGCCGGTATGGCTACGGCTCAGCAGCTGAGCACTATCAGTTCCTCATCCGGCGCGGCGAAGGACGACTGCAGGATCCGGCCTCCGGTCCGGCCGGCCCCGGATCCGGCCAGGCGGCCGACCCGGCCGGGCCGGCCGACGACTACGGCTCAGCGGTGACGCTGCGGCTGACCGAGCCCGCGGCCGGCGTCGGCGAGATGACCGCCGTCTACGATGCGATCCGGGTGTCCCGCCCGGGGATGCTGACCAGGAACGAGCTGTGGTGGCGGCTGTGCGTCGCTGACCCGGCCTACGGGCGGGACGGCAGCTCGCCGTTGCGCTGCCTGATCGCGGCGGACGGCAGCGGCCCGCGCGGCTACGCGCTCTACGCCGCGGTCCCGACCTGGGGCGCCGACTCGATCCCGGCGCATGTGCTGACGGTCAGCGAGCTCTTCGCCGTCGACCCGGCCGTCTCCGTGGCGCTATGGCGTGACTTGTTCACCAGGGACCTGGTGGCCGAGGTGAAAACCGGGGAGCGGCCGGTCGATGACCCCTTGCTCCAGCTCCTGTCTGACCGCAGGCGCGCCCGGGCGCACGCCGTCGACGGGCTGTGGGTCAGGCTGATCGATCTGCCTGCCGCGCTCACCCGGCGCCGCTATGCCTGCGCTGTCGACATGGTGCTTGAGGTCACCGATGACCTGGTGCCAGCCAACTCGGGCCGCTGGCGGCTGTCGGCCGGCGGGCCAGCCGACCAGGCCCCAGTGACTTGTGAGCGCAGCTCGGCGGCCGCTGAGATCGCGCTGCCAGTCGCCGCGCTCGGCGCCGCCTACCTGGGCGGGACCAGGATCGGCTCGCTGGCACAGGCCGGCCTGATTGCGGAGCGCCGGCCGGGAGCGATCGCCGCGCTGTCGGCCGCGATGTGGTGGGATCCGGCGCCATGGTCGCCCATGACCTTCTGAACAGCCACGCCGCCGCTGCGTGCCGCAAGCCCGGCGGCCCTAGAGCAGCAGCGCCTTCACTTCCAGAAACTCTTCCAGGCCGTGCACGCCGAGCTCCCGGCCATATCCTGACTGCCCGAACCCGCCGAACGGGGCAGCCACGTTGAACGCGCCGCCATTGATCTCGACCTGCCCGGCACGAAGCTGCCTGGCGATCCGGATCGCGTGCTCGGAGTCCGCGGACCAGACTGCCGCGGCCAGGCCATAGGCCGGGCCGTTGGCGATGGCCACGGCCTCCTCTTCGGTCGAGTACGCCAGCAAGCACAGCACCGGCCCGAAGATCTCCTCCTGCGCAATCGCCATGTCCGGCAGCACGTCAGCGAAGACGGTGGGCCGGACGTAGCAGCCGTCCTCCAGGCCGGGCACCGGGTCGGCGCCACCAGCGACGATCCGCGCGCCCTCGGCGACGCCGCGCTCGATGTAGCCGATCACCCGGTCCCGCTGCGCCGCCGACGCGAGCGGGCCGAGCCGGGTGCCTTCGGCCAGCGGATCGCCGACCGGGTATCGCTCCGCGTTCTTGGCAGCCAGCGTAACGGCATCGTCGTAGCTGTCGGCGTGCACCAGCATCCTGGTCAGCGCGTTACAGGTCTGGCCGGAGTTGATAAACGCCTTGGCGACCCCGACCTTCACCGCCGTCGCCAGGTCGGCGTCGGGCAGGATCACGTTGGCCGACTTCCCGCCCAGCTCCAAAGTGACCCGCTTGACAGTGGCCGCGGCGACCTCGGCAACCCGCCGGCCCGCACGCCCCGAGCCGGTGAAGGACACCACGTCAATGTCCTGGTGCGCCGCGATCGCCTCGCCGGTAACCTCGCCCGTGCCGCTGACCAGGTTGAAGACTCCGGCCGGCAACCCGCTGGCGTGAAAGATCTCGGCGAGCTCATATCCGGCCAGCGGCGCCACCTCGCTCGGCTTGAGCACCACGGTGCAGCCGGCCGCCAGCGCCGCGGCGACCTTAGCCACGATCTGATGCAGCGGGTAGTTCCATGGCGTGATCGCGCCGACCACGCCGGCCGGCTCGCGGACGATCAGCGCATTGCCGATCCGCTCGCCGCCGAAGTCGTAGCTGGCCAGCAGGTCGACGTAGCTCGCCAGCACCGCGAGCGGGGTCCCCACCTGGACCTTGCGAGCGAAGACCAGCGGCGATCCCATATCGGCGCTGATCGTGGCCGCCACCGAATCCGCCCGCTCCGCGAGGAGCTGCCTGGCCGCCGCAATCCGTTCGGCGCGTTCCGCTGGCGACGTCGCCGACCAGGCGGCGAACGCGGCTCGCGCGGCCCGCACCGCCGCGTCCACGTCAGCCGGGTGCCCGGCCGGAACACGGTCGATCACGGCGCCCGTGGCCGGATTGACGATGTCGATGCCGCTATCACTGGCCGACGGAGTCCAGCTGCCGTTGATGTAGTTGCTTCGCATGGACGCATTCTCGCCGATCGCGGCGAGCGGAAGCGAGGCCGTGGCTCAGTCGGCCGGACCGGATGCTCCGTTAGCTACTGACTGTAACCATTTTGCCGCTATATACACGACATTAACCACATTAGCCTCGCCGACCCGGTCGCGCAGCGGATGCTGACTGCCACTGCGCCACGAATAGCGAAGATCGTTCGCAACGCTCTTGCCAGCCAAAACCCCAGTAATGCCTGGACGACATTTCATTTCGTGATACAACGCTCTCGTTGTGTGATGGACTACGTAGTAACTTTCCGTGACTTAAACGCCCGGCCGCTGCGGGCAGCGGCGCCCGGGCGCAGGCAGGCAGACATCGACCCCGGCCCGCAGGCAGACTCGATAGGAGAGCCGTTGTGAGCGCTGCTGATCACCAGGCGCCAACGTGCCAGACAACGTCGCCCATCCCGCTCGAACGGCGGCGGCGATGACGCTCGGCTTCGGCGGCGAATGGCAGTCGCCGTCACGCTCCCGGCACGGCGGCCCGCTGCCCAGCAGGCCGGGCCGGCCAGGCCTGCACCGCACGCTACGGCTGATCATGACGGTGGCGGCAGCCGCAGCCGGACTGTGCCTGGTCGTCGGGCTGGTAGCGATGGTGGCCGGAGCCGGAGCCGGAGCCAAGCAGGCCACCGACGCCGGTTCCGCGCACTCGACCGGGCCGAGCATCTCGGCGCGGTCCGGCCCGCACGGACCCGGCGCGACAACTCCCGCTACCCCAACGCCCACCCCCACTCCGGACCCGAGCCGATCGGACCAGACCGGCCCGCAGCGCGGCGGGCATCCGCCGACCACGTCACAGTTCGTCAAGGGCCGGACGATTGACTTCTACCAAGGCTCGGGATCGGGCGAGCGGGGAATGTTCGACATCGCCGCGCCAGGCAACTGGGGGCTCGCCTGGCAGTTCGACTGCCCGCAAGGCCGGCCAGGCGACTTCGTCCTCGGCCAGATCGGCGGCCCGCTCCTCAGCTCCGTGAATGTCAAGGTCACGGGCTCGTCCAGCCACGGCCTGCTCTGGATAACGAAGGAAAACGGCTGGCACTCGGTGGTCGTGGTCTCCGAGTGCTCATGGATCGTCCGGGTCGTTATGCCCCGGGCCTGACCAGGCCGCCGGGCCTGGTCGGGCGCGGGGCAGCTCAGTCGAAGATCGGGTCCCTGGTGCGGCTGCGCTTCAGCTCGAAGAAACCGTCGGTCCCCGTGACCAGCAGCACCCCGTCCCACAGCTTGGCCGCAGCCTCGCCGCGCGGGATGGGCGAGATCACCGGTCCGAAGATGGACGCGCCGTTGACGGTGATCACCGGAGTGCCGACCTCATACCCGACCCGGTCGATGCCCTCGGCGTGCGATGCCCGGACCGCCTCGTCATACTCGGTCGAGTCCATCGCATCGGCAAGGTCAGCCGGCAGGCCGGCGTCGGCGAGGGCAGCCTCGACGGTGGCCCGGTCCCGCTCAGCCTTGAGGTCGTGAAAGCGAGTGCCGATCGCGGTGTAGAGCGGCAGCACGGAGTCGGCGCCGAACCGCTGCTCGGCTGCGACACAGACCCGCACTGGCCCCCAGGCCTGCGCCATGAGCTCCTGGTAACGCTCGGACAGGTCTTCCTTGTTCTCGTTCAGCACAGCCAGGCTCATCACGTGCCAGCTGACGGCCACCGGGCGCACCTGCTCCACCTCAAGCATCCAGCGAGAGGTGATCCACGCCCACGGGCAGAGCGGATCAAACCAGAAGTCGACCGGCGTAGGCTGCTGCCCAGTCATGCGCTCTCCTTTACGTGTGGCGCAGCCCGCCGCGGGAACCGGCCCGGGCGACGCGCACATCCATAGTCGCTGTCCGCTGCTGACAACTGCGCTGCCAGGCCCGGCATTCCTGCGCATCGGCATGAATCAGGCCAGCACGGCTGGCTCCCAGACGGACCATCGAGCGTGAGGGAACGACCTTGACCAGCACTCTGACCCGCGACGAGGCAGCCGGCCGCGCCCGGCTGCTGCACGTCGAGTCCTACCAGGTCGACCTGGACTTCACCGGCGATGACGCCACCTTCGGCTCGCTGACGACAGTGCGTTTCGAGTGCCGCAGCCCGGGCGCCGGATCGTTCATCGACTTCACCGCGGCATCCGTCAGCGAGATCACCCTGAACGATCTGCCGTTGCCAGCCGGGGCATTCGACACCGACCGGATCGCGCTGCCGGACCTGGCGTCGGCCAACGTGCTGACGGTGCGGGCGCAGTGCGCCTACTCCACCAGCGGCGAAGGGCTGCACCGGTTCACCGACCCGGCCGACAAGAACGTCTACCTGTACTCGGACCTGGAGACCTTTGACGCGCACCGGATCTACCCGTGCTTCGACCAGCCGGACCTGAAGGCGACCTTCGAGTTCTCCATCACGGCGCCGTCCGGCTGGCAGGCCATCTCCAACATGGCGCCGATCACGACCGCGTTGGCGCCGGCCACCGGGACCGCGCTGTGGCGGTTTCCGCCGACTCCGGTGCTGTCTACGTACATCACCGCCGTGGCCGCCGGGCCCTACTACGTGGTGCGCGGCGAGCACGACGGAATCCCGCTCGGGATTTACTGCCGCCAGTCGCTGGCCGGCTACCTCGATCCGGACGAGATCTTCGAGATCACCGGGCAGGGCTTCGACTACTTTCACGGCACATTCGGCGTGCGCTACCCGTTTGGCAAATACGACCAGCTCTTCGTGCCTGAATTCAAGGCCGGCGCAATGGAGAACGCCGGATGCGTGACCTTCGCCGAGGACCATATCTTCCGGTCCCGGGTGACCGACTCGTTCCGGGAAATCCGGGCCGACACGATCCTGCACGAGATGGCGCACATGTGGTTCGGCGACCTGGTCACCATGGCGTGGTGGGACGACCTGTGGCTGAACGAGTCGTTCGCCAGCTGGGCGAGCGGCGTCGCGCAAGCCGAGGCAACCCGGTTTACCCAGGCCTGGACGACATTCACGCAGGCTTTGAAGGCGTGGGCCTACCGGCAGGACCAGCTGCCGTCGACGCACCCGATCGCGGCCGACATCCCTGACATCGCGGCGGTCGAGGTCAATTTCGACGGCATCACCTATGCCAAGGGCGCGGCCGTGCTCAAGCAGCTGGTCGCCTATGTCGGCCGGGAGAATTTCCTGACCGGGGTGCGCTCCTACTTCGACCGGCACGCGTGGGGCAACGCGACCCTGGCCGACCTGCTCGACGCGCTGGAGCAGGCGTCCGGGCGGGACCTGTCGGCCTGGTCGAAGGTGTGGCTGCAGACCGCGGGCGTCAACACTCTGCGGCCGGTTTACCAGACCGGCGCCGATGGCCTGTGCAGCGAGTTCGCGGTGCTGCAGGAGGCGCCAGCCGACCAGCCGGTGCTGCGTCCGCACCGGATCGCCATCGGCCTGTACGCACGCGACGACGCCGGGCTGAGCCGGCAGCGCCGGATCGAAGTCGACGTCACCGGCGAGCGCACCGAGGTGCCCCAGCTGATCGGCGAGCCGCTCGGCGACCTGATCCTGGTCAACGACGAGGACCTCAGCTACGCCAAGGTCCGGCTGGACGAGCGCTCCCTGAGCACGCTGATCAGCTCGATCGGCGACTTCACCGACTCGCTGCCCGCCGCGCTCTGCTGGGCCGCCTCCTGGGATATGTGCCGCGACGCCGAGATGCGGGCCAGGGACTACATCGACCTGGTGCTGGCCGGCGCCGAGTCGGTCGCCGATATCACCGTCCTGGAGACGGTGCTCGGCCAGGCCGCCACGGCGGCCCGGCTGTACACCGACCCCGGGCGGCGCCAGGCCGCGCTCGATCAGCTGGCCACCGCGCTAGGCCAGCTGATGCGCCAGGCCGGGCCAGGCGCCGACCGGCAGCTCGCGTATACCCAGGCCTTCGCCTCGGTGGCGACCTCCGCCGCCGACCTGAGCGTCCTGGCCGGGCTGCTGGACGGCTCGGTGATCATCGAGGGACTGGCTGTCGACACCGATCTACGCTGGCAGCTGCTGCACAGCCTGGTCAGCCACGGCGCGGCCGGCCAGGACGCGATCGACGCCGAATCTGACCGGGACAAGACCGACGTCGGCGAGCGGCTCGCCGCCTCGTGCGCCGCGGCGATCCGCGACCCGGCGGCGAAGGCGGCCGCCTGGGCTCAGATCGTGTCCGGCGAGCTGCCGAACGCGACCTTCCGCGCGGTGCTCGGCGGCTTTCAGAGCCCGGATGCCGGCCAGCTGCTTGAGCCCTACGTGGCCAGGTTCTTCGACGTGATCGCTGATCTGTGGCGGGACTGGGGCACGGATATGGCCCAGCGCTTCGCTGAGCGCGGTTACCCGACGTCGATCATCATGCCGGACGCGATCACCACGGCGGATGAGTACCTGGCCCGCGCCGACCTCCCGGCCGGGCTGCGCCGGCTGCTGATCGAGGGCCGTGACGACGTCGCCAGGGCGCTAAGCTGCCGCCAGCGCGACGCCCAGCCCGGCTAGCTGCCGTACCGGAGCCGACCACCGCGTCGACGATCGACCGGACCAGCGGGCGCTGGTCCAGATCCTCGATCAGGACCGGCTCGCCCGCGCCGTCACACAGCGGGATCTGCCAGTTCGGGTACGCCTCCGACGTGCCGGGCACATTCTGAGTCCGGCGGTCACCGACTGCGTCCGCCAGCGAGACGCCTAGCAGCACGGCCGGGGTCAGGGCCAGGTAGCCGTACAGCGCCACGGTGAACTCCTCGATTGTCGGCTGCTGATCAGGCGGCAGCAGGCATTCTCGCCCGAGGGCGTCCCGCCAGAGCGCCAGGGCCAGCTTCGCGCGGTCCCGTTCGGCCGCTGGATCTTCCAGCAGGCCAAGCCGGGCCCGGACGGTCACCTGGTCGCCGGTGACGAAGCCGGACACCGGCGGGACATCATGAGTGCCGACAGTCGCCATGCAGGCTCTCCGCCAGTGCGCCGGACGCAGCGGCGAGCCGTCGGGCTCGCGGGCGAACCACAGCAGCGAGGTGCCGAGGATGCCGCTGGCAGCCAGCTGGCGGCGGATCCACGGATCGACCGTGCCGAGGTCTTCGCCGATGGCCACCGCGCCCGCCCGCGCCGCCTCCCCGGCCAGCACCGCCACCGTGGTCCGGTGGTCGTAGCTCACGTAGGCGCCGCGATCAGGCGACATCCCGGCTGGCACCCACCACAGCCGCATCAGGCCCATGACGTGATCTACCCGCAGACCGCCCACGTGCCGGTAC
>OCZU010003257.1_pt1 | contig 10274 bp, 11 predicted proteins | sample 1539001 | NCBI WGS metagenome assembly OCZU01 (sample SAMEA3539306, study PRJEB22396) | soil metagenome | biome: tundra; feature: field; material: soil | place: USA | collected 2010-05 | depth 0.15 m | reverse complement strand
GGAAAGACCAAGAATCGCCCACCAGATCGTCGTCTTCCCAGGAAGGTACTGGAACCAAGCCTCGCCGCCACCGGTCGGAGGAGCCCCGACGCGGGCGTACAAGGGAATGATGATGATGTATGCGACACCGAGCACGAGTGCGGCGATACCGCCCACCCTATACCACTGCTTCTGATCCACGCCGATCGTCGTCTGCTCGACCATTCTCCGCAACGTTACGCTGCTCTATGATCGTCAGTCCAGCATTTCTTCGGTTGATGTAACCAGGCCATTTCACTCAAATTTCGACTGCTTTCGGTTCGGGTCGCATCCGGTGCATCCGTCAGTAAACGAAAGATGAGTGTAATGGCGATTTTTCGCCAATCACTCAGAGAACACGGTCGTAGGATTGGCTGCGAAGGGCGGCTGGTCTCCCTTCTCCCACCACTCCTCTTTTGGGGTTGTACCCGGCAGGAGGGATGGAACAGCGTCAATCAGGGTTTTCCACCCATCCATGTCTTCTTCACTTCGACGCCTCCGTCAGTGATATCAGGAGCCCCAGAACCCAAGGCCGACGATACTCAGGATTCTGGTGTTACCCTTGTCTCGGCATGAATAGAAGCACGAAGCGCGAGCTGAAGATTGATATCCCTTTGGCTATTCTTCTGGCTCTGCTGCCTCTCGCATACGAAAATCTCGACCTGCCGCACAGTAGGACGCTTGCTTTCATCACCTGGGGAGTCTGTTTGTTACCTGCAGCCCGAATAGTGTGGATTTTGTGGGTCGTTTCTGTCAGTCGGACGGAGATAACCTTCAAGGAAGCATCCGCTTTTACTTGGTGGAGACGGCAGGTCATAAAGCACGATATCGCAGGAATGCACGCCTACTTCACAGGTTTGGAAATACCTGTCCCGGACAAGTTCCCGCCGTTTACGGTTATCGAGGAGCGCCAGACTATTTTCACTCCACCACACTTGTATCGCGGAAATTTGAACGTTCCCCTTCATCAGATTACGGATCGACGAGCAGTGACTCACGTTTATGCGGTGTATGTAATGCTGACCGCACTTCCCGATCCAACGAAATCTCCAGCTTTTTGGAATTCAATACCTGATTCATTGATCCAATTGAACCAAACCACGTTTTTCTCCACCGACCTGAGAGAATATTTCCACGCAAGCTATTGGAATTCCGTAAATCCTGAGACAGGTCTTCCGGCCGGTGCGGCGGTTTTGTGGAAAATTCGCGGGATGCTGGGTCGTGCCTTCGCGGACAAATTGGCCAGCAAAGTCTTTCGTGTCGCGGCCGACTCACTCGCCGAAATCTCCGATCCTGACATACACGTTACGTTTTCTAAGGCGCTGAGGATAGCCGATGAGATCGTCGAAGCCTATCAGCAGAGTTGGCCGAAAATCCACAAACTCCTTGACGAGAATCGAGTGACGGCGAAGTTTAAGTCAAGCTTATCCCCTGGTGGGTTGATAGGTTAAGCGTTGTGCTTCCTGAGAATCTCCTCAACGTCCTTCGGATTGACGACTGACGAAATCAGGCGGTTACACTCAAGTGGCCCGCGCAGGGCCAGATGAGTGAAATGGGGATTTATCGCCAACCACGCGGGTCCCTCGCCGAACCTTTGCAAGCATCAGCAGCTTGCACTATGCTGAAGCCCCGAAGGAGCAAGACAGTGTGCCGTTATTGGGTTCTCATCGTGCTTGTGCTGTCCCTGCTCGATCACGCCGTCTCTGCACAAAGCAATCAACAGGAAAAACTCGATCATTCGGACGCAAGCCAAGGAAAACAGGTGGCCGCAGGTTCCACGACGGATGGCAATAGATACCAGAGCGACTACTTCGACTTTACTTACTCTCTGCCGGATGGTCTCGTTGAGGGAACGGAACAGTATAGGAGCGGTATCCGAGCACTTCCGGGGGCTCATCCTAATCCTGATACGTTCATTCTGCTCCATGCTGACGAGCGAGCCAATGGAAGTGCAGACCCTATTGGCGGGATAACGATCATGGTTGACAGGCTCTCTCGATACCCAAAGGGAGCGACGGAGAAAGACTACATTCATCATCTCGTAACAAAAGCCATGACGGACAAAGGTGACGAGTTGCTTCAGGAAGGAGAAGAAGTGATTGTGTCCGGCAAGAAATTCTTCCGCGCCGACTACAAGGTCAACAGTCACCCAATGAGTGGATACCAAACCGTAATGCTCACGTTCCAAAAGGGCTTCGCGCTTTCGTGGACGTTCTTCGCTCAGTCGAAAACAGAAGTTGACTCCATGACCAGTTCAGTGCAGCGTACGCTGAACGCAAAATAGCGGCATGGCCGAATCGTTCAATTGTTGTAACCAGGCCATTACACTCAAAACCCCCTCGATGGGCCACTGAGTATAATGGCGGACCGGCTGCCGTGTCTTTGAGTGTCAATACTATGCTTTTTGCTTGCGATTCCCGGTCCCGATGTTTTCCCATGCTGGAGACATTCGGGGCCGCGTTATTTCCCACTCCTTTCTCTATGCCTATTTAGTTGGAATCCCTCGAAACCAGTAAGGCACCGAACGGTTTGAGGTCAGTGCGCTTAACTCTCGTTTTGACGCTCTCAAGCAAAAAGACTAGGCTACCGACGGCAATGAAAAAACGTCTTACAAAAGCTGCTTCTCTCGGAGTTGAGTTCTTTGGTGGTTGGAAAGCTGTGGTGATTGGCAGCATTCCGGGTGTTTTTTGGGTCATACGTAAAGTAAGCAACGGACGAATTGGTGAAGTCTGGGCTCTCTGCCTTGCTTACGCCTTTGCTGCTGTTTTTGTATTTATCTTGGAAGTGCTTTACCGCTGGAGCGGCTCTCGAAGAGGAAACAAAATGGAATGCAGTTCTGGACCTTCTCAATCCGACTCAGAAGAAACAGCTTCAATTGCTCGTCAACAGTGGGAAGTTGCCTGTTGGGCAGAATGTGTACGACCAGATCGAGAGGAGCACCAGATTTATCTATCGAGATATGGTTGGTTGGTGGAGAATCGAGGAAGAGTACAAGGATTTTCTAAAAGGTTGGGCCAAAAAATACAACGACTAAGGTTACATCGACTCTTCGCCCCGTCTGAAAAGGGGGCGTTCCTTGGTCGGTCTGATTGCCCCACGGTGCGTCTGGAGATTTTTCTCGGAGCAGACGGGTCCAATTTTCCAAAATTGCGCCATTAGCTCGACCGCGCCCCACATCGCACCAAATCCACATCCGCGCGTCACATCATCCACAATATCTCCAGATGTTTATCAATTAATCAACAGAGATGTGTCGTTTCATTATCTCTATCTCCTATCCCGTCAACTCCCCTGTCTCCCGAGGCATACAGGGCGCGCCGTAGTCGCCCGGCGTTTCAACGCCGGGTAGGCCTGAGGGTGTCGGAGCGCGTGGCGGAGGGACGCCTAAACCGCCGCCGATGTGACTCGCGAATGGCGCGGAGGTCTTTAGCGTACCGCCGCGAAGTTTCCTCTTTGGAACCTCGCCGCGCTCGATTCCCAATCTTGCCCTCAGCTACGTCCTTTCGTGAGATGCCCGTCCACTCAAACGCGGTTTACGCCATACTATTGAGATAGACGAAGCTGGCCGATTGTTTCGCTTAAAGGAGGTACCAGTCCATGAACGCCGATGCGCAGACTCCCCAACCCTGGCCGACCCTTTCGGCCGACCAGCATGAGGCCATCCGTCAACGCGCCGAAGAAATCTACATTCGCAACGGAAGAATTCCTGGCCGGGACATGGAAAACTGGGCTCAAGCCGAGCAAGAAATCCTGTGCGAATCCCCCGAGCCCACCACCCGCAAAGCCATCGTGGTCAAAGTGGACGGCGCGCAATATATTGGCCAGTACGACCCCGAATCGTCGGACGGCTACGTTCCCGGCGAGTTTGGCCCGGGCGCCTCTGTCCCGGTCCGCTTCCAGGGCGACAAAATGTTTATCAAACGCTCCAACGGCAAAATACTGGAGACTACCATCGTCAAGAAGATCGGCTGAAAATCCAAAACGATTCGCAGCGTAGCTCCTTCCAGCGTGGCCAACTTGATATATTGCAAAGATGCTGAATCTGCTCCTTCAAAATCAAAGGCGGCCGCGGGCGCGGACTTTTACCTCGACGCTCCTGCACTTGGGGGCAGTAGGCCTTTTCTTCCTCGCCATTCTCGATAGTTCTCCCCTTCCCACCTTTGGGGGGCTCGACATCCTCACGGCTATATTGGCTGCCAGTCACCGCAATCCGTGGTATGAGTACGCGGCTACGGCAACCGCCGGGTCGGTCGTCGGTGCTTACCTTACATTCCGAGTTGCTCGTAAAGCCGGATCGGCTTACCTGGACAAGAAATTCAAGAAAGGCACGGTCTCCAAATTCCTCAGTCTTTTTAAGAAATGGGGCACCGGAACTCTGGTAGCCTCCACGGCCATTCCTCTCCCTACTCCGACCAGCATGTTTTTTGCGGCAGCAGGCGCCTCCGATTACCCTATGGGAAAGTTTCTCATTATCGTCACCCTTTGCCGGGCAGCCCGCTATTCAGCCATCGCCGTCGTTGCAGACCTTTACGGCCGTCACTTCATTCGTGCGCTCCGCCATCCCCTGCAACATTGGGGCTGGTTGTTGATTGCGGTTGCGATGATTGTGAGTCTGATCGCAGGCGGCATTCTGATCAGCCACCGCCTCGAAAGCGGACCCGCGGAGTCAAGCGCCTCTGGATAGCAGAATGGTAGTGGTCGAAACGAGATGCCCCCGATGACCCGCTCTCACTCCTCGAAGTACATCCCCGCCGACGCCCCCACCCACTCCGTATTCTTGTTCTGGTCCACGCCCATCATCAGCCCCCGCCCCATGCGGATGATGGTCAGCACCGGCGTCAGATCCTCCAGCCATATGTACATCACCCGCACCTCCGCCTTCGTCCCGCCAAACGGAGTCTCAATCACCGGCTCAAAGTACATCCGCTCCTGCAAAATGTAGTAAGGTCGCTTCTCCGCCGGAATCGCCGCAATGTCTGCTTTCGTCGGAGCAATCACGACTCCCAGTCCCGCAAATGAATACAGCGGTTTCAGCGCGTAGTTCTCCAGATCCGAAGGAATTTCGTCCATTCGATCCAGAAACCAGGTCTTCGGCACCGACGCATGCTTCAAGTAGGGAATCGAAAACTTGCTGATGCGGAAATACCAGTTCGGGTGTCCCGCCCACTCCACGTCAAGGTCGTCACGCCAGTCAAACTGGAGCTTGACGTTCTTGCGCTCGAGCTCATCCACGATCGTCCGGTTATAAATCCGCTGGATCGGAATGCGCTTTCCCCCGCGCTCATAGTAAAGACGCGATCCATCTTTCTTGATGTCCACAATATCCACGGTCCGCACCCCGAGCATTTTCTCCGTCATCAAGAAATCCGGCAGCGTCTTCTGCTCCCGCGGATGAATTTCCATCAAAATGACATTCTCCGGATCGTGCGCCCCCACAATCGCCCGCCGCAAAAGTTCCCGATAAGATTCGGTCTCCAGTCCGCTCAAAAAGTATTTGAGCCGCCCGGAAGCCGAAAGCCGAAAGCCGGAAGCCCTGAGCCCATACCCGTCAATGTAAGCCTGCGCCAGCGGCCCTTGATACGCATAGAGAGAAGGGAAGGCCTGCAACTCCACCAGCTTCGGTTGCAGCTCTCCGTGGGCATCTCGCACCAGCCCAAAATCCACTTGCGCAAACATCGGATGTGCCGCCTCGTTCGGAACCTTGAACTCCGGCGGTACCGCCTCATCCGATTTCGCGCGATATGCGGGATTGTCCATCAACTGTCGAATCAAAGCCTGACCATCGTCCGCCATCCGCTCAAGCAGCATCTTCGGAAAGAAGCAAGGCGTCTCCGACAGACGGAACTGCACATGCGTCCCGCACACCTCATCCACCCGCCGCAAGAATGCGCGATATTTGTCCGCAGTAAAGTTCTCGTTGAATTGTTGACGCAAGGAAGGAATCATCAGAAGCGCCAATCAGACTCGCCAAACCCGTAGAGCCGGCGTCCCGCCGGCTGTCGTGAGGGCGTTCCGCCCTCGCACTCGAATGTCCCACGAAACCGAAAAGCTTCGGACCGAATGCTAGAAGCTGGAAGCTTCCCTTACGACTCCACCAAAAACTTCCCCTCCCGCATAATCTGCTCGTCGTCCACCCAGATATTAAACTTCCTGCCCACCACATCAATATGCGTGGTCGAATCCCAGTCCGCCCCCGTATGCGCCCCATACGGATTCCCAAACGCAATATGCACGCCGGGATATTTCTCATCCTGCAGAATCTGCCCAATCACGTCTTTCAAATCGATGTTCGTCCCAATCGCAAACTCCCCCACGCGATCGCTGTTCTCGTCGGTATGCGTGTACGTCCAGAAATCACTTTCCAGCTCGCGATTCTCCGAGTGCGCTTCGGTCAGCCGGTTCCCCTTCACCACCACCGTCAGCGGATTTTCTGCCAGGCTCCCAAACTTCGCGCACAAATAATCGCCGACCACACCATCGATTACAAACGTCCCATTCACCTCGCCCGGCGTCGTGAAAATCTCCCCACCGGGTAGATTCCCCCATTTCTCCGGACTGATTATCCCGCTGGTCTTCAACCACTTGTAATCCGGATTCAAATCCGCGCTCAGATCCGTCCCCGCCGCCGTCTTCGCCCGGATCTTCGAGGCCCGGCGCACCATCTCGACCACTTTCTGGCTGAGCCGGTCGACCCGCTGAAAATCCGCCCGCATTCCCTCCACCATGATCTGCGGGTTGATATTCACCATGTGCGCGTGCCGGATTTTGCGCCGGTTCACCACGTCGGTCATCTGGATCCGCGACCGTAGTTCGTGCGTCTGCACCTGCACCGCAAAAATCGAGACCTGGCTGGTTTCCAGATCGTCCAGAATCTCGCGGGGCAAATCGGTCAGCGGACGCTCCGCCAATTCCTCCAGCACCCAGGCATGATAAGGCGCGCCCAGTTTCTCCAGTTCATGCACGAGCGATGCCGCAATCTCGATCGTCGCCTCGTCGGTGATCACAGAAACCTGTTCGCCCGCCTGCACGCGCAAGCAAATATTCACGGCGTTGAACGCTCCCGGTGAATATTCCGGATCAAAAGGAATGTTCTGAATGCCGCGTCTCTCCGTTCTTTGCAGAGACAGGGCGGGGATCTTGACTTGTTCCGCAGGAATACTCATTACCCTACTTTTCTCTCGGAAGCCGCTTCGTCACTCTCTTCCAGTCCCGCTTCCGTCTCCTCAATAATGTAGTCAACCACTTTCTTCAGATCCCCGGTCTCCTGAAAAACCCGCAACTGACGGTCCGCCCCGCTGCCATTTTCCAGAATCTCGTGGATATAATTCAGTTCCTCGCGCGAATCCAGTTCATCCACCACATCGTCAACGAACTCCAGGTACTCACGCACCAGGTCCCGCGCCGGCACTTCCGTCTGCTTGCCGAAATCGATGAGCTTGCCGTTGAGCCCGTACCGCGACGCCCGCCACTTGTTCTCCATGATCAACGCCCGCCGGTACAAGCGGAATCCCTGATTCGCTGTATAAAGCTTGTACAGTTTGGCCACGGTAGCCTGAATCAGCGCCGCCAGCGCGATGGTCTCATCGGCCCGCATCGGAATGTCGCACACCCGGAACTCAATCGTGTTGAAGAATGGGTGCGGCCGGATGTCCCACCAGATCTTCTTCGCGTTATCGATGCAATTGGTCTTGATCAGCAGCTTGATGAAGTTTTCGTACTCGCCCCAACTCGGAAAATAATCCGGAATATTCGTTCGGGGAAACTTGTCGAACACCTTGCACCGGTAAGACTTCAATCCGGTATTCATCCCCAGCCAGAACGGCGAATTGGTCGACAGCGCCAGCATGTGCGGCAGAAAATACCGCGCATGATTCATCATGTGGATCGCCGTCTCGCGATCCTCAATCCCGATGTGCACGTGCAGCCCGAAAATCAGGTTGGCCCGCGCCACCAGCTGCAAATCCTCGACAATATTCTTGTAGCGCTCGTCCGGATGGATCGCCTGATCGCGCCAGTCCCCAAACGGATGGGTCGCCGCCGACGCCAGCCGCAATCCATTCTCCTTCGCCAGCCGCACCATGTTGCGCCGCAGCTTCTTGACCTCGGCCTTCGCTTCCTTGATGTTGCTGCAGACCGACGTCCCCACCTCCACCACCGACTGGTGCATCTCCGCCTTCACCCGCTCCTGAAGAATCATCCTCCCCTTGTCCAGCAGTTCGGCATGGATGTGCGACCGCAGATCCCGCGTCTCCGGATCTACCGTCTGATACTCCTCTTCAATCCCGATAGTAAAAGTAGGCTGCATTACGGATCTCTCTTCAACGTGTTGCCTGGTCTTTATATGTCATTCCGAGCGAAGTCGAGGAACCTGCTGTTCGCCGGCAGCATCCAAGCGCGCCAGGAGGTTCAACTAGTATAACAATCCCCGGATAGCACTCGCGGCAGCTGTTACCCTCAGTCCCACTCCTTATTCTCCTTAACCCGCGCCCTCACAATCTTCCTCACCAGCGCGTCGGATAAAGGCTTGTCCGACGGGAACTGAATCGTCCCCTTGGATGTACGGTACCCCTTCAGTTCCTTCTCGAACCGGTCGAGTACACCCGAGCCCGTCGGGAACAAGCTGCAGTGGTTCTTGAACGCTGCATACCCCACCAGCATTCCGTTGTACTTGAACATCGGAATCCCGTAGCTGATCACCTCGGTGGTCTCCGTCGGCACCACGGACCGAATCACCGCGCGGATATGCTTCAAGGTGCTCTTAGCGGGCTCCGGAATGTCCGCCAGATATTTGTCCACGTTCTTCGCGGGAGCTTTGCCTTTCAACGTTGAACCTCCACCGAAATTACCTATTCAGTATCGTTGATGACTTTGGAACCAAAACAACCACAAAGATAGGCAAAAGAGAACGAGTGTTAATCCACTGATGCAGAGGGAGAGTACCGAGAACGCACCTCGTAGTCCATGTCCCCGCGAGAATGCGCGAAAAAGCAGAGTCATCGCCCAGACCTCGCAGATCAACGTAGCGGCCAGGCCAAGCGTGATGTACATCTCGGCAAATCCGCCAGCCACTGCTGCAAGGCCAGTCGCCTTGGAGTTGTTTATTCCAACGAAAGCGTTAAGGAGGCCGATGATAACCGGCACCGCCGGCACCCAGGCAAGAGCCACTCCCCACAGGAAACGCTTTCGTTGTTGGTCGTCTTCCATCTACTTCGTTCCTTTCCCCCGCTTCCGCGCCGCCACCCACTCCGGCTCCCCCTTGCGCTCCTGCTTCGCCGGCGTGCCCGCCAAGAACTCCGCCCACCGCATTTCCCTCACCGGATTCTCCCCGCTCCCCGCCATCTTCACCGCCATCTCCGCCACCGCATTCACAATCCAGTCAAAATTCTCCTGCCCCACCGACGTAATCTCCGCATCCGGCGCCGGATTCAAAAAGTCAATGGCATACGGCACTCCGCCCTCCACCGCAAATTCCACCGTATTCAAGTCGTACCCCAAAACCCGGCACAAACTCAAAGCATCTTTCTCCATGCGTTCCCGCAGAGCCGCCGACGACGGCGGCGGATTTCCCTTCACATACCTCTCATGATGCGGCGCCCTGGGATCGTATTTCATGATGTGCACTTTCTCCTGCCCCACCACGTAGCACCGGTAATATTCCTCAAACTCCACCCCGTGCTGCAGCGTCATGCACAAATCGCCTGTCTGGTTGTAGTGATGAAAAAACTCCTCCGGCGAATGCACCTTGTACACATACTTCCACCCGCCCCCGGAATAAGGTTTCAAAAACGCCGGGAAGCCAACATACTCAAACAACTCCGGCCAGTTCAGCGGAAAAATCAAATTCCGCATAGACTGATCCGTGGTTCCCTCCGGATGCTTATTGTGCGGCAAAATCACCGTCGGCGGAATGGCCACACCCATCTTGTGCGCCAGCGCGTAGTTGAAGAACTTGTCGTCCGCCGTCCACCAGAACGGATTGTTCACCACAATCGTCCCCTGCAGCACCGCATTCTTCAAGTAGGCGCGATAGAACTGGATGTCTTGCGAAATCCGGTCAATGATCACGGCATACTTCTGCGGCTCATCCATCCGGATCCCGCCGATCTTCACAAACTCCGCCTCGACACCGTCAACCTTCATCGAGTTAATCTTCTCGACCAAAGCCGGCGGAAACGTATTCTCCATCCCAAACAAAATCCCAATCTTCTTCATCGCAAGATGCTCCGTCATCCCTATCTTTTGTCGTTCCGAACCGG
>OCZU010003256.1_pt1 | contig 10278 bp, 7 predicted proteins | sample 1539001 | NCBI WGS metagenome assembly OCZU01 (sample SAMEA3539306, study PRJEB22396) | soil metagenome | biome: tundra; feature: field; material: soil | place: USA | collected 2010-05 | depth 0.15 m | reverse complement strand
TATTCGTCGGCGAGCTCTCGAACGAGAAAGGCGTGCCGACGCTGCTGCGCGCCTACGAATCGCTCGGCAGGCGCCGCCCGCCGTTGGTGCTCGTCGGGCGGCGCACGCCGGACACCCCGACGCAGTTCCCCGACGGCGCCGAGGTGCACCTGGGATGGCCGCACGAGCACGTTCTGGCCGCGTTCCGGAGCTGTCTCTTCGCCGTCCTGCCATCGGTCGTTCCTGATGCATGCCCGACCACCGTGCTTGAGGCGATGGCCAGCGGCCGTCCCGTGGTCACGACCTCGGTCGGCGGGATCGTCGACATGATCGTCGATGGGGAGAGCGGACTGCTCGTGCCCCCGGGTGACGCTCGCGAGCTTGCAGCGGCCATGAGTCGCGTGCTTGTGGATGGCGACCTGCGCGCCCGGCTCGGCGTTGGCGCACAGGAGAAGGTGCGCGCGTTTACGGCGTCCGTGGTCGCGGAGCGGCTCGAAGCCGTATACGCGCGCATCGCCCCACGACCGCGCCGCGTCGACCGCCACCGGGGTAGTCGGAATGGTCAGCCGACCATGACAGAGGCGTCGTGATGGCGGCGACGGCTTCCGGGGAGGGGAGGATCCCGACCTTGCCCAAGCCCATACGCGTCCTGATGGTGTGCGCGCGCTACCTGCCGGATTTCGGGGGGGTCGAGACTCATGTCAGTGAGGTCGCGCGAAGGCTCTCCTCGCTGGACGGCTTCGACATCACCGTGCTCGCCACCGATCGGACACGGAGCCTGCCCCGCCAGGAGGTTCTCGAGGGAATCACGGTGCTGCGCGTACCCGCCTGGCCGCGCGGGCGAGACTACTACATCGCACCGCGGATCGCTGCCATAGTGGGGCAGCGTGATCGCTGGGATCTTGTGCACTGCCAGGGAATCCACACCCCAGTACCGGTGTTGGCGATGCTTGCCGCACGGCGTGGCAGCATCCCTTATGTAGTGACTTTCCACACCGGCGGTCACTCGTTGCGTCATCGCAACGCGCTTCGATCCACCCAGTGGCGGCTGGCCGGACTGCTGCTGCGAAACGCCGTGTCGCTCGTCGGCGTGAGTCGCTTCGAGGCCGAGATATTGTCCGCGCAGGCCCGCCTGAAAGGCAAACCCGTCACGGTGATCCGCAACGGCGGCACACTGCCACCGCCTCCCCCCGGGGCTGCTGCCGTGCCGGGCCGGATCGTCTCGAGTGGCCGACTGGAACGCTACAAAGGCCACCATCGGGTCATCGAGGCCCTGCCGCACGTCATGCGCGATGTCCCGGGCGCTCATCTCGTCATACTCGGAGGCGGTCCGTACGAGCCCGAGCTGCGAGAGCTCGCCCGTCGCATAGGTGTTTCCGAGCGGGTGACCATCAGGCACCTACCGGCCGCAGATCGTGGGGCCATGGCCATGGCCCTGGCCGAATCGAGCGTCGTCGCTGCGTTGTCGGAATACGAAGCGCACCCGGTGGCCGTCATGGAGGCGTTGAGCGTTGGGCGCCCGGTCGTTGGCTACGACATCGCGGGCGTAGGCGACCTCGTAGCCGAGGGGTGGGTTCGAGGGGTGATTCCCGGCGCGCCGGCTAATAGCGTCGCGCGTGATCTCGTCGAGGCGATGTCGGCGCCTTCTCCAGTGGATCCGGCCGAGCTGCCGACATGGGACTCGTGCGCCGACCAACTCGCGCAGGTATACCTGACCTCCCTGGGGCATCCGCCCCTGCCCTCCCCCACGGACACGTTTCCCTTGCGACGAAACCTCGCTGACCACGGCAGGTCCCCGGAGCCGGGGAGGTGACGGCGGTGCTGCCGGTGCTCATGTACCACTCAGTGCCAGTATCGGGCCAGGGAAATCCGCTGGCCGTCCCGCGTCAGCTCGTTGATCGCCAGTGGCGAGCACTTCGAGCCGACGGCTGGAGCCTGCGAGGACTGACTGAGGCGCTCGCCATCGCCCGCGCCGATCATCAGGCCCGTACCATCGGCGTGACATTCGACGACGGATACGCCAATTTCCTCAGCGTGCTGGAACTCCTGTCGGTGCACCAGGGGCGCGCGACGCTTTACCTGCCGACCTCGCAGCCCGGCGAGTCGGGCCAACCCCCGCGACCAAACGACCGGTCGCTGTCCTGGGCAGAGATCGCCTCTCTGCCACGTGATCTGGTGGAGATCGGCAGCCACTCGCACGTGCACCGCCCGCTCGACGTGCTCTCCTGGGCAGACATCGACCACGAGGTGCGGCATAGCCGCCGGTTGCTCGCCGAGCGGTTGGGCGTCGAGGCTGTCTCGTTCTGTTACCCGAATGGCTACTCCAGCCGCCGGGTCCGGCAGGCGGTCTCCGCCGCGGGATACACGAACGCCTGCGTGATCGGCCACCGTCTCGCTGATCCGGACGGTAGCCCATATGCGGTGCCGCGCTTCCAGGTGACGCCTGCATATGACGAGGCTCGGATTGTCGCCCTCGTCAGGTCGGGGGAGGCTGGGCTGAGCCCACGGCTCAAGAGGGTAGCATATCCGACTTGGCGGGTGGCGCGTCAAGCAGTGTACCGGACAACAGGTCTAGTCCTGACCTGAGTCACCTCGCGGCTCGGATTGCGCTGTTAAGCACTCAGAGCAGCGACATCGGCCACCTTCCGAACGGCTGGCAGGTCGCCAGGACAGATCGATTGCGCTGCATATCGTAACTAGACGGCACGAACTCGGTGAAGGGGCTGTCGCAAATCGGGTTTCGCGGGTCCGGCGTGCGGGCGTGCCGCAGGGTGCGGGTATGCGAGGAGTTTCGTCCCGTTGCTCATGATGGGCCGTTTGCTGCCGCCGGATATGCGGGAGTGAATTGTCGAAGGTTATCTGGCGTGGTCTGCGTTGATGCAGTGACAGCGCTGGATGCGCCGCGGTGCTGCTGATGACGTCGAGGCGGGGGCGCGGCCGAAGATGAGCTGTATGGCCATGCGACGCTACATTGCCGCTGGAGCTAGCGGGCCCGAAGGCCTGCGCCGCACGGACCCGCGAGGTGTCTGGCAGGACCGACCACCGCATGCGCGATGTGGTGCCGGGAGGCTCACAATGCCCAGTCTCACCATCTGAGATCTTACGACGTCCCGTCCCTACCGTCCCTTGACACAAGATATGCTTTCTAGGCGATATATACTTTCTAGGCGATCTCGGAAGGGGCGAACCATGGGGGGGATGGTGCTGCGTGGTCGGGCGCAGGTCCGCCGCTGTTAAGCGTCGATCTCCGGCGACGATTCCGCTGGGCGGATCGTCGTTCCTTTCGGTGGGCATGGTCTTTAAGCCGGTGCAATCGCATCCAACCCGAGCCCGGGCTTTGTGGGTGGCCCGAGCGGAGCTAACGCGTAACGATATCCTGGTGCAGCTGACCATTGCTCCGGGGTTAGCCGCATGACCTTTCGAGATAGTCGGCCCTCCGGGAGGCTTGGGGAAATGACGAGGCTCCCAGGTGAAATGGGCCCTTCGGGTGGCCCTGCGCCTTTCGGATATGGCCCGGCTACCGAATACGGCCCCCGGTTCCGAGACAGTCCGGCGGAGGGTTTGGCCTTGGTGCCACACCCGAGGCGCGTCGGAGGGCAGTACTGGTCGCCCAGTCTGGCGGGGGTGGTCTGGCTCAGCACAGGGCTTGGTCTCTGCACGTTTGGCTTCGCTGTCGCCGTGGCACCGCGGAATCCCGGGGCTGGCCTGTTACTGTTCTGGACGGCGGTCCTGGTTCCGTTCGTAACCTTCGGCGCTGTACTGATTCTCGCACAACCATCGCGGGCTCTGCGAGAGGCCACGATCGCGCTTGTCGGCGTCTACCCGGCCGTCCTCAATCGCCTGTCCAGCCCGCTCGTCCTGGGCAGTTTCGACGAGCATCTGCACGAACGGACGCTTCTAGACCTCTTGCGGGGGCGCGGTCTCTTCGCACCCAACCCGATGCTGCCGGTGAGTCCCCACTACCCGGGTCTGGAGTTGTTCACCGGCGTGGCGGTACGCCTGACGGACATGCCGGTCATGCTCGCCATGTCGTCCGTGGTCCTGCTTTGCAGACTCCTCTTCGTCCTGACGATCTACCACAGCGCCCTCACGGTGAGCCCGTCACGCCGAGGCGCGTCTTTGGTGGTCGTCATCTACGCCGCGTCTCCGCAGTTCTTCTCGTTTAATTCCCAGTTCGCCTACCAGACAATGGCCCTGACGTTGGGATTGGGAGGGCTCCTCCTGCTTCGCCGGGCGCAGCTTGCGGAGGGCTCTGCAGCGCGTTGGCTTTCGCGCCTGGCGATACTCGTGCTGATCGCCACGGTGGTGACACACCATGTGACCAGCTGGATCGTGCTGGGGTTCCTAGTAACGTGGACGGTGGTCGCCCCGCGGGGCAAGCGCAAGGTTCTCGCACGTGCCGCAGCGGTGATGGGAATCTCGGTTATCATCTGGACTGCCACCATCAACACCTTGCTCGTGGGGTACCTGGGGCCGGTCTTCTCCGCGGCCCTGCGGGAGGTGAGCGCCTTCGCCGGGGGGGCCAGCCAACGCCAGGTCTTCAGCGACTCGGCCGGCGCGGCGGCCCCGTACTGGGAGCGCGAACTCCTAATCGCCTACGCGCTATTGTGTACGTGCGCGACTGTGGCCTGCGGCTGGATATTGATTACAAGGGCGTTTCGGAACCGGGATCGCATGCTCGGCGTCCTCGGTGCCTTGTGCCTGGTCTACCCGATCACCTTGGTTGCCCATTTCGTACCGGTCGCCGCCGATCTAGGTGACCGGGCGTCGACCTTCTTCTTCCTCCCGTTCGCGTTGTCCTGTTCCCTGGCGATCCAGCACGGCCTGCGAGTCACCCCGCGTACCATGCGCGTACCGAGCCGAGCCGTTCTTGTACTCGTAGTGAGCCTGACCGCGCTCGCCTACGCTGGGGGTGTCCTTCTTGGTTCGGGCCCCGACTGGGAGCGCCTGCCCGGCCCTTATCTCGTCTCGGCCGATCCCCGCTCACAGGATCCTGAGACCCTGGCAGCCGTTCAGTGGGCCGCAGCGCATATTCCCGCGGGTAGCCGCGTCGTGGCCGATCGGACCCCGGCCGATCTTCTGGCAAGCCAGGCAAGATTGTGGCCTGTGACAAGCCCTGAGCACGGCCTCGAGTGGGCAGGGCTGTACTTCCCGGAAACGTGGGGCCCTGAGCAGACCACAATCGTCAGAAGGCTGCACATTCGTTACCTTTACGTGGATGAGCGCCTGGCGAACTCGCTCCCGCACCTCGGGTACTACTTCTATCCAGGGGAGACGCCCCAGCCCCAGCGCATCTCCATCGCGGCCCTGAGCAAGTTCTCCCGCGTTCCGGGGCTCAGGGCCGTCTATCACCACGGACCGGTGACGATCTACGAGACTGCCGGTCTGGGGGTGGCCCGTGAGCAAGACGGGTTTGTAGGCGAGCACTCCATGGGTCTGGGCATACCGGGGGACGCCCTCTGGGGTGCCTTGATGGCCGCGCTGATCCTGGCGCTGCGACGACGGTTGACGCGGATCCGATCCACTGCCCGGGACGTCGGCGCTCTCGGGGTCGGCGTGATTGTGATGGCCATTACGATCTTGGTTGGTGGCGTGCTCTTCGGGCTGCGCCTCATGCCGGGTCCGGCGTTCACCGTTGGTGCCGTCCTGACATCGGTGGTGACTCTCGCGGTCGAACGTCGGCGGAAGGGCATACGACTCGTTCCCCGCCTACCGCTCCCCGGGCTGGATCCCCTAGTCGTTCTCGGAGTTCTGGCGTGCATGGCCGGGCTGGCGATTGCTCTTCATGCCGCGTGGGCCACCGACGTGACAGCGGTCGATGCGATTCTTCGTAGGGTTGCCGCCGGTAGGCCGTGACTTAGAGCGTGCTCGCACTTGCCGGTGCCATCCCCCATCCCGCAGGCTAGGTCCGGATAATCGGCCCGTGTCTGCTACGGCTTCGGCAGGCTCGTCGGCCAGGCCGACAGCGGAAAGACCCGCTCGGAGGCGTTGACGGTGAACCCAATTGCGGACGCACGCGGGACGTAGTACACGTTGCCCAGGTGCACTAGCGGGGCCCCGCTCCAGGACACTTGGTCCAGAGAGTAGATAACGTTGTTCTCAAATGTGAGGCTACCCAGCGCGCCGCCGATGACCTGGTTGCCGTCCTGCGCGGCATCTATCACAGTGTTGTGGGCGAAGAGTATGCTGCCGACCGGAATGGCGAACCGGTCGCGGGTATGAATCCAGAGCCCGCCGTGGACCTGGATCATCACGTTGCGTTCCAAGACGACGTGCTGTGCCGATCCGGACGGCGAATTGCCGCCAATCTCCAGGTACCCGTTGGTGTCGCGGGAGTAGTTGTCGTGCACGAAGAGGTTATTCCCATGGTTCCAGATCTCGACGAACCCACCGTCGTAGCCGTACTCGGCACTGGGCGCCTGGCAGTTGATGCACGAGCTGCCGGCAATCTCGGCATCGGAGGCGTCAACGTCAAAGCCGACCGCACCGTAGTCGTTATCATCTCCCGGAATATTGACTATCTCGTGGAGATCGCTCACTCCGACGCCAGTGACTAGGACATGCGGTGATTGGATCAGAATTCCGATACCTGCATGGTCGACCTCGTCCTGGCTCAGGACTGTGTCAGCCGCCATGACGTCGATACCGACTCCGGCAACGCCAGAAACATCGATTCCGGTGATCCGAAAACTCGTCCCGGTTGCTGTCACTGCCGGCTGATCGGACGGCAGGCCGTTCCCGGTGATGACGGGCGGTCTACCAACCCCGTAGGCGGTGACGACCACTGGGCGGCCTGAGCTTCCGGTGCCGAAGAGCCGCAGCGGCCCCGGCCAGGTGCACCCGGCGGCGAGCCACACGGTAACACCAGCGCCTAGGAACCTCCCGTTAATCTGCGCCAGCGAACGGTAAGGCGCCGCCCGTGTGCCCGAGTTTCCATCTCGTCCGTGCACGCAGTCCACGTACACCCCCGACGGCGGCCCGGAAATGGGCCTCGCCGTTGCCGACCCAGGTGGCGTGGAGGTCTTGGGGAGGGGACGGTGGTGAAATGGGCCCCTAGCGCTGTCCTGACTCCTGGCAATCGCCGATGCGCGCGAATCGGCCACATGTTTCGAGCTGACCTGAAGGTAGGTCAGCAGCGAGAACAGGATCGCAAAGACCAGCATCATCCAGGCCGATCGACGCAGCTTCATCCGCTACTCCGACCTGCGTTCACAGCTCGCCGCCGGGCACATCCGCGACGAACACCAAGCTTCGGTGCAGCTGACTGCGCGCCAACTGCAGCACATCTTGCGTGCCGACATGAGCGAGTTGCATCTGATGCGTTATTTCCGGATGACACGATGAGGGCTCTGTGAGGTCTTGAGGTCTTCTGCAGACCGGTGCCGACGTGTCCTCGTGGACACCGAACACATTACCACCACGACCGCATCCCATCTCGGAACAGACCACGACCTGGCAACAGCCACTAGAAGCGGCGGCACGGAGGGTAATCAGCGCCCAAGTTTGTCCATCGGCATGAGCATCAGGAGGGTGTACAACGTTCGTAGCGCCCCGAGTCATTAATCCACCTTTATTTACCACCGTTAGGTGACGCCCAGCCCGAAACTTGTCGACGGCCAAGTTGCGTGGCTCTGGCCCACTTCCGTGAAGGGACAAGTCCGGCGTGTCGTGTGGTTGGTGTGGTGATCATCGCTTTTGTGATCATGCCGGGCGTGCGATCTTAAGGTTCTCTCCGTCCTGTTCACCCACCTGGCAGACCTTGCGGTCGAGCGAGTCTTCCCGGCCGGGAAATCGGTGCGGTGGTTTTTCAGGTCGAAGTCGCTAAAGACACGGATGGCAGCTCCCTATGAGCGTACAGTAGGAGATGTTAGGTCATGAAGCCAATCACAGGGGGGTCGGCGTGGCGAGTCGAACAAGCGATGGCGTGGCAGCGCACTATGCGATAGAGCGTGAGCTTGCAGATCGGCTCCGGGCTGCCCCTGCAGATGAACGGGCGCGCGTCTATGGCGAAGTCTACGATGAGCTGTTTCGCCGCTTGGCGGACCATCCGCAGCTGACGATTGACCCTGCTCAGCGCGATCGCGAAGTATGTTTTAAGCTGCGATTCGTGTCCCGTTTCCTAAACGAAGAGGCATGCCTTATGGAGATCGGCGCAGGCGACTGCGCCTTTTCGATACGTGCTGCGCCCAGGGTTCGGCGGGCGATCGTGGTCGATGTCTCCGAGGTCATCACTTCGGCCGCCCGCAATGCGCCGAACCTCGAAGTCGTGATCAGTGATGGAACCAGCCTCCCTGTCGAGCCGGCTTCCGTCGATGTCGCCTACTCGGATCAGCTCATGGAACATTTGCACCCTGATGATGCCTTGGCACAACTCGTCAACGTGGCGCGCGCAATCAGGCCGGGTGGAGTGTACGTGTGCATTACACCGAACCGGGTGACCGGGCCTCACGACGTATCCCGAACCTTCGATGATGTCGCCACCGGGCTCCATCTTCGTGAGTACAGTGCCGCGGATATCCGTGCGATGTTCCTAAACGCAGGTTTTCAAAAGATCGACTTCTACGCTGGCGGGCGTGGACGCTATGTCCGCATGTCAGATCGAGTAGCGCTGTCGATCGACGCCGTGTTCGAGCGCCTACCTAGGATTGTTCGTCGCGGGATACCGGAGATTGTGACTTACTCCATCTTGGGCCTCAACGTCGTAGCAACACGCTGAGTTCACCGAGAGCCAGCCATTCACGGCAACTGTCGTCACTCGTCGGCATGATCGCAAACGTGATCACAATGGCACAACGTGACACGTCGGGGTCGGCCCCACAACGGAACTAGTGCAAGAGCTTATTCTTCAGGCGCAGACAGAGATGAGCGGCTCAGATAAGGCGCGCTCTCTGATACCGACGCTGGACCGCGCACCCTGGCCGGCATAATGGGGATGGGGGCGGTTGATGCCGTGGATCTCGCGAGCGACAGCAGGGCGGCGATCCCCGCCTCCTGCAGCTCCCGCTTGCGTTCGTCAATCAGTGCTGGGGTTATTCGCTCGTTCCTCGTTTCGGCCTCAGCTTGGCCGGAGCCACGCCAGTAATGCATTCCGCCCCGCCCTCGCGGACTTTCCGCAGGGCCGATTCGGATTTTGCGCGGCTCTCCGTCGCCTGTGCTGTTACCGGGGGCTCCGGCTTGTGACTCAACGGTCCGGTGGCGGCCGCGACTGTAGGCTGCGCGAACCACCGCAGGAGTCGTCACCAGTCCCTCGATGGTGAGCACAGCGAGCAGCGCGGCCGACACCCCCACCAGCCCGTCTGACAACCCGCCCGCGGCAGCGGCGGTCACTTCCACGGCTGCGAACAATGTCAGGACTACAGCAGCGCGTGGGATCTTTCCAGCCGCCCGGCAGACCGCGATGTAGTGGACCCTGGGGATGGTAGGTAGGTAACCGATGACTAGCAGCCACAGAGGCAGCGTGGCTGCGCGGGCATATCCGGCCCCGAAGATGCTAAGAGCCAGGTGGGCACCTAGCCCCAGGACAGCCATGCCTGGCAGCCCGATCAACAGGGAAAGCCGCAGGGTGAACCGTAGCTTCCGGGCGATTGCCTTAGGGTCGTATGCTGCTACCGCAAACAGAACGGTCGACAGGTGAACTGGCACGATGTACAGGAAGGTGCTCAACATCCAGGCGGCGTAGAACGCAGCGTTCGCTGACGGTGACACGAGCACCGCGACCAGTACTGGGATCAGCGACCACGGTACCGCGATGGCGAGGTTCAGCCAGTTGTGAGCCACTGCGGTCCTGCTAAGGCCCCGCAGGACAGCCCAGTCGGGCCGGGGCAGGACCGGTGCGCCAGTCAACCGAAGCCTGATCGCCACCGGTACTAGTGATAGTGCCGTGCCCGCAACCCAGGACAGCATGATCCCCGCACCGAACTCGTCGTGCAGGACGATCGCCGCGGCGGGCAAGGCCAGCAGCTTGCCGACCGCGAAGGCCATGTTGCGCCCTAGCTGCAAGCCCCCACGCAACAGGCCGATAGTAGCCTGATCGAACACCATAGTCAGCCCGGTCAACGCCACCCCGGCCGCGAACAGTGCTACCCGGCCAGGCGCGCCGAAAATTTCCCCGAAGTGCCGGCTAACGAATGGGGCCACGACACCAAACCCCAGCCCCAGCGCCAGTGATCCGAGGCCGGAGGCAAGCAGCGCGGCCGAGACCAGCCCGGCGCGGAGCCTACGCCGCGGCAACTCGCTCATCAGTACGGTCCCAAGGCCGAACATGCCAATTGTACCGAGCAGCGTCATCGCCGAGACAGC
>OCZU010003252.1_pt1 | contig 10288 bp, 11 predicted proteins | sample 1539001 | NCBI WGS metagenome assembly OCZU01 (sample SAMEA3539306, study PRJEB22396) | soil metagenome | biome: tundra; feature: field; material: soil | place: USA | collected 2010-05 | depth 0.15 m | reverse complement strand
CCGAGCAGGCCGAGCAGCAGGCTGGCCTTGGGTATGCCGTTGCCGGGCAGCAGCGCGACCAGCGAGATCCACAGCGAGTCGACCAGCGCGGTGAACGCCGTCGCGGCGACCGCCTGGCGCTCGGCCGATCCCTTGTCGTCGTCCTGCCCCTGGGCGACCGACAGGGCGACGAAGAGCAGGCCGGTCAGTGCCCCGGCGACGGTCACGCTGCCGAGGAAGAAGTTCGTGTAAAGCACGCTGCCGATCATGCCCGATCGGCGCGGCCGCGGCGGTTCGCCGCCTAGAACACTCCCGGCACGAGGGCAGCCGTCCGGGCGCGATAGGCCTGATAACCGGGCAGCGCCGCGAGCAGCACCTGCTCTTCCCGCCGGGCGCGGTAGACCTGCATGGCGACGAACGCCGCCCAGGCGGCGAACGCGGCGACGGTGCCGGCCACCACGGCCAGCCCGAGCAGGGACACCATCTCGCCCAGGTACAGCGGATGGCGCACCAGCCGGTACGGGCCGCGGTCGGCGATATCGCGCGCCTGGGCGATGACCGACAGGTTCCGGCCGAGACTCCGCAGCGCCCAGAGCGCCCAGGTCGTCCCGGCGACGAGCAGCAGATCGGCGATCGCTTGCACGGCCAGCGCCGGTGGCTGGTGATGCAGCAGCGGGAACGGGAACGGCGCGAACGTGGCGATCACCGCGACGACTGACGCGAGGTTCAGGCCGCTGGTAACGACGGCCGGGCCGCGGCGGAGGTAACACCAGATGATCAGCCCGTAGAACGCGCACATCAGGATCGCGTACACCCACCGGAGGACTCCGGCAGCGCTGGCCAGGTCGGTGCCAGCGAGAACCGTGCCAACGTCGAGCAGCAGCGCCAGGGCGGCGACCGGCACCATGATCAGCTTGCCGAGGTCGACCCGCCGGCGGACGGCGACACTGGCCATCTGCCTAACCCCCGAACAGCGAGTGCGCGATGGAAATCACGCCAGGCCCGACGATGATCACGAGCAGTGCCGGGAACAAGCAGGTGACCAGCGGGAACATGATCTTCACCGGCACCTTCTGCGCCCTCTCCTCGGCCCGCTGACGGCGCCGGATCCGCATTTCGGAAGACTGCTCGCGAAGTACCCGGGCCACCGGAATGCCAATCTCGCTCGCCTGGACCAGCGTTCCGACGAAGGACCGGAGTTCCGGCACGGTCGTCCGGGCGACCATGCCGCGCAGGGCCTGGGACCGCGACCGGCCGATCTGCATCTCCTGGAGCGTCCTGGCGAACTCCTCGGCCAGCGGCCCCTTGGTGTTGCGGGCGACCTGGGCCAGCGCGCCGTCGAACCCGAGTCCGGCCTCGACGCAGACAGTCATCATGTCGAGGGCATCGGGCAGCGCGGACAGGATCTGCGCCTGCCGCTTGATTCCCGCGTTGTACAGCAGGACATCAGGCAGGAAGAACCCGCAGGCGCCGGCAATGGCCGCATAGATCAGCGCCAGGGCCGGCCGGTGCACCCCGAGCAGCACGCCGGCCGCGGCGCCGATCAGGATCGCGATTCCCTTCAGCGCGAGGATCCGGTCAGCGGTCCAGCCCGCCGGATTGCCAGCCAGATCGAGGCGCCGCTGCAAGGATCCGGCTACGCCGGCCGGCGACAGCCGGATGGCCAGGCTCTTCGCCCAGTCCGGCAGTGCGGCAGCCCTGTCCGCGGTCTGAATGGAGGATGCGGCCGTCTCCTGACGGTAGTGCCGCTCGATCGATGCCAGCGCGCCGGCCACGCCGCGCGGCTGCGACCGCCGCGACAGCGCCACGAAGACCAGCAGGAAGGCCCCAGCGCAGAACGAGACAGCCCCGACGAGGAGGAGGGCAGAGCCGGTCACGTCACACCTCCACGCTGATCACGTTGCGCATCCAGAACCCGCCTATGACGACGAGCACAGCGGCGATGCTGAGCAGTGTCACTCCGAAGGCCGTCGAGACCAGCGGGTGCATGTAAGTGGGGTCCGAGTACATGAGCCAGCCGCCGACGACAACGGGCAGAGCGAGCAGCACGTAGGCGGACAGCCGACCCTCCGCGCTCAGTGACCGCACCTGACGGCGCAGGTAGGCCCGCTCCCGCATCGTGGCCACGGTATTGCGGAGCACCTCGGCGAGGTTCCCGCCGGTCTCGCGCTGGATCCTGATCGCCATGATGACCCAGCGCAGGTCGGCGGAGTTCAGCCGATCTGCCACGCCGTCGAGTGCGGCGTCCAGGTCTACGCCGAGCCTGACCTCTCCCAGCGCGCGGGCGAACTCGCCCGACGCGGGCTGCGCGTCCTCGCGGACCACGGAGTCGAGCGCCTGGGACAGCGAGAGGCCGGTCTGCAGCGAGCCGGCGACGAGCTGGAGGACGGTCGGCAGCTGCTCGTCGAAGGCGGCACGCCGCCGGCTGATCTTGGTACTCAGCACGAACCGCATCACCAGCCACCCGAGCGGCATGCCGATGGCCACGCCGGCGAAGCCTTCCCCGAAGGCCACCGTGACGAAGGCAGCCATGCCAGCGCAGACGCAAGCACCCAGGAGTGCCCACTCGGCCGGAGGCCGGCTCACCCCGGCGTGGTCGAGTCGCCGGGCAAGCCTGCGCTCCGAGTTGGACGAGCTCAGCACCTGACGCATGAGGTCGACGGCCGTGCTTGCCAGCTTTCCCTCACGATGAGCGGGCAAGGCTGCCGCTACGGCCGCCTGTGGTCCGTACCGCTCGATCTGACCGGCAAGGTGCGGTCGCCGGCCGCTCCTCAGCAGTGACCTCAGTCCCAGCAGGGCAAGGACGAGGAAGGCGATGAAGACAAGGGCGAGCACCTCGAGCAGCGACGTCGTCAGGTGCCAGCGCGGCTGACCGACCAGCGCCGCCGGCGCGCTCATCGCGCGAACCTCTCGCCGCCGAACATCCGGGGCGAGATCGTGATGCCGCGGTCAGCCAAGGTGTCGACGAAGCGCGGCCGGAGGCCCGTGCTGCGCAGCGTTCCGCGGAACCTGCCGTCTTCGTCGACACCCGCGCGGAAGTCGAACTGAGAGACGTCGAGCAGCGTGATCACGTCACCTTCCATGCCCTCGACCTCGGTGATATGGGTGATCCGCCTGGTGCCGTCCTTGAGCCTGGTCTGATGGACGAGCAGGTCGATGGCCGAGGCCATCTGCTCCCTGATTGCCCGCTGCGGAAGGGCCATCTCCGCCATCAGGACCATGGTCTCCAGCCGGGAGAGTGAGTCACGCGGCGAGTTGGAGTGCAGCGTGGTCACCGAGCCGTCGTGGCCGGTATTCATCGCCTGCAGCATGTCCAGCGCGGCGCCGTCACGAATCTCACCGATGATAATCCGGTCGGGCCGCATGCGCAGGGCGTTGCGGACCAGGTCACGGATGGTGACCTGCCCTGTGCCCTCCAGGCTGGCTGGCCGCGATTCCAGCCGCAGCACATGCTCCTGCCGCAACTGCAGTTCCGCGGCGTCCTCGATGGTGACAATGCGCTCGTCTGGCGGGACGAACGACGACAGCACGTTCAGCGTGGTCGTCTTGCCTGAGCCGGTGCCGCCGCCGATCACGATGTTGAGCCGGCCGCGCACGCAAGCTTCGAGCAGCTCAGTGACTTCCGGGGTCATGGTGCCGAACGCGATGAGGTCGTTCACCGTGAACGGGTCGGCGGCGAACTTACGGATCGTCAGCAGCGAGCCGTCGAGCGCGACTGGCGGTACGACGGCATTGACGCGGCTGCCATCGGGCAGCCTGGCGTCTACCATCGGACTCGACTCGTCTACCCGGCGGCCGACCCTCGCGACGATCTTCTCGATCGTGCGGCGAAGGTGCGCCTCGTCGGTGAACGTCGCCGGCACCGGATAGATCCGGCCGCCGCGCTCGACGTAGATCTGGTCGTGGCCGTTGACCATGATCTCGGAGATGTCCGGGTCACGCAGGTAGGGCTCCAGCGGGCCGTGACCGAGAATCTCATCGGCGACCTCTTGAGCCACCCGCGCACGGTCGGCGACCGTCAGCGGCGTCTCGTCCCGCTGCAGCACGGCTTGGAGTGTCTGCGTGACCTGGAGCTCAAGCTCATGCTGGTCAAGGTGAGCGTCGTAGAGCTTCGGGCCGAGGACCTCGAGCAGGCCCTCGTGAACGCTGCGCTTGACCCCCGCGAACGGGTCGACCTGCCGGCCGGCCCGCCGGCTCGGGCCCGCTGGCTGTTCCAGTCGCCGGTGCGTGCTGCCCTGCTGCTCAGACAACGCGGCGTTGTGCGTCATCCGCTGGGCCAGCCGGTCGGACAGGCTCATGCCGACCGCCTCTTGCCCTTGATCCTGGTGGGTCGCCCGGCCGCGGCAGGCCCGGCAGTCCTCGCGGGCTCCAGCAGCCGCTGCTGCGTGAATCTTGCGATGGCCTGGCTGGCAGGGTGACCGGGACTGGCGAGCGTCAGCGGCGTGCCTTTGTTGATCGAAATGGGAACCTCGCGGCTGGAAGGTATGTGCGCGACGATCGGCCACCGGACTACCCGCTCTACGTCTTCGAGGCTCAGGCCGACTCTGGAGTCCGAGCGGTTCAGTACGACCGAGCGGATCTGCCGCGGATAGGAGAGCAGGTCGAGCATGTCGAGTGTGATCCTGAGGTTCTTCAGCGCCGGCACATCGGGGGTAGTGAGCAGCACGTGGTGCGCCGAGTTGTCCATGGCGATCAGCACGTGCTCACTGAACTGCGCTGGCGTGTCGACGACCACGTAGTCGAAGATCGTGCGGAGCACGACAAGCAGCTCGCCGACCAGGGCGGGAGGTATTCTCTCCGCGTCCCCTGGGGTGGTCGGGGCCAGCAGCATGTAAAGGTTGGCCTGATAGCGGGTGAGCAGCGACAACGCGCCGGTTTCGTCCAGGTGACCGGCCATCGGCAGCGCGTCCACGATCGTCCTGGCCGGTTCCAGCTGCACGCTGATCGCGACATCGCCGAAGGCCAGGTCGAGGTCCACGATGCACACCCTCCGGTCGGTCTGCCTGGCCAGAGCGACGGCCAGGTTGATCGCCAGAGTTGTCTTTCCGCAGCCGCCCTTGGCCGCGAACACCGTGACGATCTCCCCGTCCCTGCCACGCGGAGCTTCAGGCGCCGCCGCGCTGAGCAGACTCATCGATATCTGGCTGGATCGCTGGCACGCGGCCGTGAGGGCCGCCGCGTCACCGGCCAGGACCACCTCCCTGATACCGGCTCTCAGCGCATGGGTGAGCAGGTTGACGTCGACATACTCCCTGGCCAGGATCACGCCGACGGCCGGCCTGATCAGCCGTAGCGTGGAGGCGAACCTCAGTACCTCCCCGACGGGGGTGTCCGGACCGATCACCACTAGTGTCTCGGCCGGATCACTTTCCAGCAGCTGGGCCGCGGCGTGCAGGGTGTTCGCAGCGCGCACCGTGCCCCCGATGGATAGCACCAGGTCTCTGGCCGACGCATGCAGCTCGCAGAGGATAGGCATGACTACTTTCTCACTTGACCGGCGGGAACAAGGGCACGAGCTTCGTGTCATTCCCGGTCACCGAGGACTTGGTGAGCAGCGACAGGTACGGCAGGCCGGCTTCGGCGAGGTTGATCACCTTCTCGGCGTCGGACTGGTCGACGGCCAGCGTCACGAGTACCTCATTCTGGGTGGCCTGGTCGGCGCTGCTGGTGGTTTGCCCGAAAGCGGTACTCGTGACCGAGCCGGCCGATGTGACGGGCGCCGCTTCGCTGACGGACAGGACCCGCGCCCTCGTGACCACGATCCTGGTGGCCACCTTGGTCGTGCTGGTGCTCTGGATCGACTTGCTGCCGCAGCTCCACTGCGCGGTCGCCGAGCCGCTCGTGATGACGGTGTCGAAGATCGCTACCTCCGAGCCGGGGTAGACGTATCGCGCTACCGCCTCGGGAACGCAGAACGCGATGGTGACCGCCATCATCCCGGCTGGAATGGCCACGCCGGATGTCGTCGCGACAGCAGTGACCAGCATCGGACGCAGCAGCAGTTCGCCGGAGGCGATGTTCGCGCTCGCGACGAGTGACGCCACGCCGCTGGTGAGCGACCTGACCGCGTCGGCGGGCACGGAGGATGCGGGCAGTTCCTGCCTGGCGAGCATGCCGGTATCCAGTGCCGCCTTCGCGGGCGTGCCGGCCGGTATCTGCTGCGTCGCCACCAGCACGGTCACCGCCTTCTGCCCGGCGATGGCACGCTGGTCCGCCGACTTGGCGTAGACCAGCACCGCTCCGGTGCCGATCGCGGCCAGGGCGATCGCCAGGACGATGGTCAGAATGCGACGTGCCAAGATCCCTCTCCTTCGCTTCCGTGCCTGCTCTGCCGTGCGTCTTCCGTGCGCTGGCTCAGCCGGTCAGCAAGATGGTGTCCGCGCCGAGATCCGGGCCGCCGATTGGCCCTGGCTTCGGAACGAGAACATGAATGAAGTAACCGTTGATGCACCTAGTCGAGCCTTTACAGTTGTTCGCCGGGTTGAGCCAGTCCGATGCGGTGAAGCCCGGCAGGTTATAGCCCGTGATGACGAACGCCGCGAACCCCTTGAGCGTGTAGGTCTCGCTGGCCTGGCTGCCGCTGACAGAGACATAGATCGGCAGGAAGACCACGGTGCGGTTGGCCTGGTCAGCGGTTATTACCTGCTGGCAGGCTGGGGAGGCATTGACGCCGGTATTGCCGCCGAATGTGCCGTTGATAATCGGCGTTGTGCAGTTGCTGTTCGGATCGGCCGTCCAGCCGAACAAGCCGGGCCCGTCCGCCCCCGCGGGCTCCGTCGAGCAGCCACCGCCTGCCGCGGTGTGCAGCTTCAGCACCCGGTCGAGTGAGGATTGCGGAAGTGGGTTCGGCGGGTAGGGCGGCGGTGGCGCGAACAACGTTCCGTTCTTGGTCGCCTGGTCCCATTCGCAGGCCGAGATCGTCACGGCCTGGCCACTCGCAGCCGACGGCGGCCCCCATTCCGCCTGTGCGCAGGCGAAGACCGTCGAGCCGCTGTAGTTCTTCTTGCCGAGGAGGGTGCGGGCGAAGGACGGCGGCAGCAGGGTCGAGCCGCTGGCAGTGAGGGTCCCGGTATGCACGTCGACGTAGTTGAGGCCGGGCTTCGGGGCCGGCGGGCAATCGTAGATCTTCCCGGTACTGGCGGGACAGGCGCCCAGGTTCGCTGAACCGCAGACCAGGGTGACAGCGGATGTGCCGTCGGCGGAGTTCTGGTTCGCGTAGAGCTGGGCCGCTCCCGGCGTGCACGGGCCTGGGCCGTGCACGCACGTCTTGGCCACGGCCAGCGCACCGGCGTCCGAGCCGTTCTGGAGCTGGGCTCGCTCGACGTAAAGCTGCCCGACGTCGACGACCAGGGCGCCCATGCCCAGCAGGACACCGCCGCCGATCAGGATCGCGACGAGCACGCCGACGGCACCCCTGTCATCGTGACCGGGCAGGCGGAGCACCGGACGGGCCAGACCGCCCATCAGGGCTCGCATGGCATGACCCCTTCGGCCGTGAGCGTGAGCGGAGATCCGGGTCCCGACTTGCCGAAGATCCTGGCGATCGCGCCAATCGGCGTAATGAACTTGAAGGTGTAGCTGACCTTGACATCAGCGTTGGCGGAACCCGGAGGACCCGCAGGACCCGGAGGAGGCGGGGGACCCGCCGGGCACGCCGACACGACGGTCACGCCGACGCCGCTGAGCCCGGTCGCCGCGGCCTGCGTACGGCTCGTCACGTTCGGCAGGTTGAGTGCGGCTAGCCTGGCCCCTTCCCTGGCCGCCTGCGTGATGGTGATCTGCGCATTGAGCGCCCGGCCGAAGTCGATAATGCCGAAGAGGAGGAGCAGCAGGAGCGGGAGCACAAGCGCGAACTCGACCATGGCAGCGCCCCGATCCCGCTTAGCGGAAAGTCGCTGGTTCATTCTTCGGCTGTCCCTTTCAGTCCGGTGATGCGGGCGGGCGGCCTGTGCCGCCCCGCCCGCATGAGTGGATAGCCGAGGCCTAGAAGGCTGCGCTTCTGCCGATCTTCGCTGCTGCCGATCGTCCTGCCGGTTCGTCAGATTGCGGCGGCGACCTGGTTGAAGAGGGCGAGCAGGTTCTGACCGAGCAACGTGACGGCGCCGATGATGACCACCGCGATCAGGGCGACCATCAGGCCGTACTCCACGGACGTCACACCGCGCTCGTCGCTGCGAAGCTGGGCGAGGCGGTAGTTCAGTGACACGAGGTGCTTGAGCATAGGAACTCCTTCGACAGGCTGGCGAGCTATTCACGCCTAGCTGGACGGAACATGCTGCTTTGGTATCGGGCAGCGTATAGGGTCGATCATGACTGAGAGTTACTTATGGGCAACAGATCGATAAGTTCGTCTTGTCGGATGACATGTCATCTGATCGGCCGACACAGAAATGGTCGTGACGGCCGAAATGGTCGTGACGGCCGAAATAGCAATGACGGATCGACAAGTATTGACCGCAAACTGAAGAATTGTTAGCTTCCCGGCACATGCAAGGCGTTATGAACCTGATCTGGGCCGCCGCTGGCGCGGTCATCGGCCTGCCGGCGGGCACCGTGCTGCGCGGCGAGGTGGCCCGGCTGTCTGTTCGCAGCGGTGAGCCAGCGGAGACAAGCTGCCGCGAGTGCGCGACCGTGCTGCTCGAACGACCCGCGCTCCGGTGCGAGCACTGCGGATGCTGGATCGGCGCCGCGATGGCGATCGAACTGACCTCGGCCGCCGTCCTGGCGCTGCTGCTGGCCAGGATCGGATTCCAGCCAGCCGCCGCCGCGTTCGCCTACCTCGGCGTGCTAGCCGTTGCGCTCACCCAGATCGACGCCGCCGTGCAGCGGCTCCCTGACCGGCTGACCCTGCCTGCCTATCCGGCGCTCATCGTGCTGCTCGGCCTGGCCGCGGTGTCCGGCGACACCTGGGAGACGCTCGTCCGCGCGCTGCTCGGCGGACTCGCCCTTGGCACCGCCTACGTGCTGCTAGGCCTGCTGAGCTCCGGTCAGCTGGGTGGTGGCGACATCAAGCTGGCCGGCCTGATCGGCCTCGTACTCGGCTGGCTCGGCTGGCGCACCCTGATCGCGGGAGCGAGCCTAGGATTCGTCATCGCGGCAGCCGCCAGCCTCGCGCTGCTCGCCGGCCGCCGGATCTCCAGACATAGCATGATCAGCTTTGGTCCTTACATGCTGAGCGGGGCACTACTGGCGGTTCTGGCCAGCAGGTGGTGACTCGCCCCGCACGATACATAACAGAACGACAACAATAGAAAGGTGCTGCAAACTGGGCACAGCAGCAGCACGTTTACTGTCTGTTGCCGCGCCAGCGACATTCCAGGTAAAAGGCGCGCCCAGACTGGCCGATCGAGCACAGGGTCTCTGCTGACGCACCTTCCACAGAGCCCGGGGAGGGTTTCGCGGTGACGATTCGCCTTGCTATCGTCGATGGCCACACTTTGACCAGGTATGGCCTCAGCCATTTAGTCGCGCAGCATCCCGATATCGAAATCGTGGCTGAATGCGGATCCGCGGCAATGGCCAGGGAGACGATCGCTCAGCACGCCCCAGACGTGGTGACGATCGATTCCACGCTGCCCGACGGCGACGGCATGCGCCTCGCGAGGGATTTCCGCGATACGGATGCCGATCTGGGCATCGTCATGCTCACCTCCCGCGGCGAAGACGACGTGCTATTCCGCGCGATGGAGACGGGCGTCTCAGCGTTCGTCGCCAAGATAGCGCCGGTCGAGGAGGTGCTTGCCGCGATCCGGCACGCCGCGGTTGCGGCGTCGTCCTTCACGGCGGCTGGCCTGGCGGTCGCGATTACCAGGCGGCGGACGGTCAGGGCACGACTGGCACTCAGCCCGAGAGAGGCCGAGGTGCTGCAACTGCTGCGCGACGGCCTGTCGATCCCGGCCATTGCCCTCGCTATGTACATCAGCCAGTCGACGGCCAAGACGTACGTCGCGCGGCTGTACGACAAGCTCGGCGCGACGAACCGCGCGCAGGCCCTGATGACCGCTATGCGCCACGGCCTGATCGGATACGAGGATTCGCCCGTGCTTCGCCAGGCCTCTTTAAGCACCGGCGACGGCCCGGCTGGCGCGGCAGCAGACCTGGCCTCACTGCGATCCATGAACTAAGGCGACCGGGCAGCCAGAGATAGGACATCTTCCCGATGCGGCGCAGGGTGCCTTACGGCGATCCTGAGTATCACCGGGCCACGAAGGCCCGACACTCAGGAGGTTGCAATGCATCCGCAGATCATCGCTATGGCAGCTGCCGAGCATGTCAAGGACATGCAGGCTGACGCCACCCGGGCTCGGCG
>OCZU010003250.1_pt1 | contig 10291 bp, 8 predicted proteins | sample 1539001 | NCBI WGS metagenome assembly OCZU01 (sample SAMEA3539306, study PRJEB22396) | soil metagenome | biome: tundra; feature: field; material: soil | place: USA | collected 2010-05 | depth 0.15 m | reverse complement strand
ACCCACTGGCCCGGCTGCTGGTCGATGATCAGCAATCCCGGGCCGCGCGCGTCCGGCCCGGTGCCGATCTCGTCGTGCACGCCGAAGTAGCCGTCCAGCGCCTGCGCCCACGCGTCCTGATCCCATCCGCAGGACGCATCCAGATCGCCGAGCTCGGCGTAGTGGCCCAGAGCAGCCAGCCGGACCCGCTGGAACATCGCGTTGCGCACCAGGACCCGGAACGCGCGGATGTTCGTGGTGACCGTGGCGGGCCGCGCCGCGGCCTGATCAGCGGGGTCAGCCAGCGGGTTCCGCAGCCGCTCCCACTCGTCGATCAGGCTGGAGTCGACCTGGCGGACGATCTCTCCCAGCCATTCGATCAGGTCGGTCAGCTCCTCGGTCTTGGCGTCGTCGGGCACCGTCTGCCGCAGGGCCTTGTAGGCGTCGGCCAGGTAACGCAGCACCAGGCCCTCGGACCGGGACAGCCCGTAGAAACCGACGTACTCGGTGAAGGTCAGCGCCCGCTCGTACATGTCGCGGACCACTGACTTCGGCGACACCTCGTAGTCAGCCACCCAGGGGTGGCCGCGGCGGTAGATGTTGTACGCGCCCTCGAGCAGGTCCGCCAGCGGCTTGGGGTAGGTGACCGAGTCCAGCATGTCCATCCGCGTCTCGTAGTCGACGCCGTCCGCCTTCATCTGGGCCACGGCCTCGCCGCGCGCCTTGAACTGCTGAGCGGACAGGATCTGCCGCGGGTTCTCCAGGGTCGACTCGATGACCGATAGCACGTCCAGCGGGTACGAAGGATCCGAACGGTCCAGCAGCTCGATGGCGGCCAGCGCGAACGGCGACAGCGGCTGGTTGAGCGCGAAGTCGAACTGCAGGTCTACGGTGAGCCGGACCCGGCGGCCGTCGGCATCCGGTGCGTCCAGGCGCTCCACCACGCCGCCGGCCAGCAGCGCTCGGTAGATCGCGATGGCCTGGTGGATGTGCTTGCGCTGGGCCGCGCGGTCCTCGTGGTTGTCGGTCAGCAGATGGCGCATAGCGGTGAACGCGTCGCCGGGGCGGTCGATGACGTTCAGCACCATCGCGTGCGTGACCTTGAAACTCGACGTCAGCGGCTCGGGATCGGCGGCGACGAGGCGCTCGAAGGTCGGCTTGCCCCAGGAGACCATGCCCTCGGGCGGCTTCTTCCGCACCACCCTGCGCCGCGCCTTCGGGTCGTCGCCCGCCTTGGCCAGGGCGCGCTCGTTGTCGACCACGTGCTCAGGCGCCTGGACCACCACCCGCCCGGACGTGTCGTACCCGGCCCGCCCGGCCCGCCCGGCGATCTGGTGAAACTCGCGCGCCTGCAGCAGCCGGGTCTTGTTCCCGTCGTACTTGGAAAGCGCGGTGAACAGGACGGTGCGGATCGGGACGTTGATGCCCACCCCGAGGGTGTCGGTACCGCAGATGACCTTCAGCAGCCCGGCTTGCGTCAGGGTCTCCACCAGCCGGCGGTACTTGGGCAGCAGGCCGGCATGATGTACGCCGATGCCGTGCCGTACCAGCCGGGACAGGGTCTTGCCGAAGCCGGCCGAGAACCGGAAGTCGCCCATCAGCTCGGCGATGGCGTCCTTCTCGGCGCGGGTGCAGACGTTGATGCTCATCAGCGCCTGCGCCTGCTCCAGGGCGGCCGCCTGCGTGAAGTGCACCACGTAGATGGGCGCCTGGCCGGTGCTGAGCAGCTCTTTCAGCGTCTCGTGCAGCGGCTCCATGACGAACGAGAAGACCAGCGGCACCGGGCGTTCGGTGGAGTGGATGACCGCGGTCGGCCGGCCGGTGCGCCTGGTCAGGTCTTCCTCGAACCTGCTGACGTCCCCCAGCGTCGCGGACATCAGCACGAACTGCACGCGGGGGAGTTCGAGCAGCGGGACCTGCCACGCCCAGCCGCGATCGGGGTCGGCGTAGAAGTGAAACTCGTCCATCACCACCTGGCCCACGTCCGCGTCCGCACCGTCCCGCAGCGCGACGTTGGCCAGCACCTCCGCGGTGCAGCAGATGATCGGGGCCGTCGCGTTGACGCTGCCGTCCCCGGTCATCATGCCGACCTGGGACGGGCCGAAGGCGTCGCACAGGTCGAAGAACTTCTCCGACACCAGCGCCTTGATCGGCGCGGTGTAGAACGTCCGCTGCCCGGCGGCGAGCGCGGCGAAGTGGGCTCCCGCGGCGACCAGGCTCTTGCCCGACCCGGTGGGGGTGGACAAGATGACGTTCGCTCCCGAGACGACCTCGATGAGCGCTTCCTCCTGGTGCGGGTACAGCGCCAGCCCGCGCTGCTTCGACCACCCGGCGAAGGCGTCGTAGACGGCGTCGGGATCGGGCGTGGCCGGCAGCAGGTCAGTGAGCGTCATAGCGGTTTCCATCGTGCCCTGCCCGGATGACCACCTGGGTCATCCCGGCTCTTCGGGCTTAAGGCGTGTCGTGCCGCCGCGCCAGCGTTTCCACGGCGAACGGCAGGACGAAAAAGGGAATGGCAAAGATAGTCAGCAGCAGCCAAAGCTGCGGTATTCCGGCCGCGCCTCCGTTACTCCCGACGATCCACCACAGCGAGTTACGGAAGGCGAAGACTACGAGCGTTCCCGCGCAGGCCAGCACGCTAGCATCGGCCGCGCGCCGCCTGGCGACGGCCAGCCTCTGGCCGCTCCGGACCACGCCCAGGTAGTTGCCGGCCGCCATCAGCAGTGCGTACATGCCGCCGCCGAGCAGGAGGACGGCCGTCAGCGCATCGAGCGCGAAGTAGCCTTCGCTGACCGACTGGGCACCGCCGATGACCAGGCCGAACAGCGCCGCGATCACGGCCGCGCCGCGCACCGGATGACGGCGTGCCACCGACACCAGGTTCCGGTCCGCCCACCGCACGGTCCTCAAGACATGAATGCCGAACGGCCCGAGCTGCGTGCTGCCCCGCTCCGCCAGTGCGAGCACGTCGGTGAGCCAGTCGACGGTACCCGCACCGGCCGCCGGCTCACGTTTCCGCGGAGACGCGGCCCGGACCTGGGCCCGCCCGGCATGAATCGCGAGCACGCTGATGGCGGCGAGCATGGCGACCTGCACCCAGGTCGCGCCGTTCCACTGGGCCCGGTTCGCCCCCGCCGCGAGGCTGATCCACTCGCTGACGGATGTGACCGCGACCGCGGCCAGCAGCACCCGGCCTCCGCGCAGCAGATCGCCTATCCGCGTGGCCGGCACCGGCTCCTTCCGGCGGCAAAGCAGGACCCGGCCCGCGCAGCCGACCGTGAGCAGCGGCACGAAGAACATGGCGAACGAGACCACCGTGTCGTACGGGTCGTTGAGCCAGGGCGCATGGTCGTAGAGAACCGGGGTTTCCTTCACCGGGCCCGTCACGACCGAGAACACCGCCGCGCAGGCCAGGGTCCTCCGGATGGCCCGCCCCGCCGCCAGCCGCCCCGGATCGCCTACGGCCATCACCGTCACCGTGACCGCCCGGGGGCCGCCGGTTTCATGCGGGGTGCCCGTCGAGCCTGATGCGGGCCAAGCCCACGGCGGCGACTCGGCGTATGTCCGCTAGCGCCCCGGCCAGCGCGGCCGAACCCGGCGGGGTGATCCGGTACGGGCGCCGCCGGTCCTCACTGTCCAGAGGCTCGATGAGACCACGCTCTTCCAGCCGCGCGATGGCCCCGTACAGGGCACCCGGGCCGAGCGTCACCCCCGCGAAGCCCTCGATGTCCTTGGCCAGCGCATGGCCGTGCTTCGGGCCATCCGCCAGGCTGACCAAGATGAGCAGCGGCGGGTCGTTTACCCGGCGTAGCCCGCTCGCCCTGCGGCTCGATGTCATAAGGCTTTTCTACTACGCTGCAAGTAGCTACGCAATACGTAGTAGTCGAACTTTGCGGACTCCGCCCAGCGGCGGCTTGCCTGGCGGTTTAACGGATCAATGCCCCAGGCCTCCCGGGACGCGCCGTTTGCCAGCCCGCACGCGGGGAAGTGGGAAAATAGCACGTCAAGCTAACTAGAGGGACCAGAGGGAAACCGCAATGGCTCGTAAGGCACTTTTCTTGCTTCCCGCTTTCGCCGCCGTGCTGGCCGCCAGCCAGTGGCGGGAGCTCAGCCGGTACATCAAGCTCAGGCAGATGTCATCCGGCGGAGGGCATCCGGAGAACGTGCCCGTCGAGGGACACCATTCCTACCCGACGAGCCCAGGCGGCGGCGCGGCCGACGGCACCGGTGATTTCGACTCGGGCAGCCGCGGCGGCCCGGCCACGCCCTGACCCGGCCGCCCGCACGTATGATCCCTCGGCACTCCGTTAGCGGAACAGCGCGCTGTACGCATTGAGGGCGGGCTGGCCGCCCAGGTGGGCGTAGAGCACCGTGGAGTCCGGCCCGATCTGGCCGGTCTGGATGAGGTCGATGAGCCCGGCCATCGACTTGCCCTCGTACACCGGATCGATGATCATGCCTTCCAGTCGCCCGGTGAGCCGGATGGCGTCCAGCGTGGACTGCACCGGGATGCCATAGAAGTCCCCGGCCCAGCCGGGCAGGACGGTGATCTCGTCGTCCCGCAGATCCCGGCCCAGGCCGATGAGCTCGGCGGTGTTCCGCGCGATCTTCTCGACCTGCGCCCGGGTCTCGTCGAGCTTGGCCGATGCGTCGATGCCGAGCACCCGTCGTGGCCGGTCTTGTCCGGCGAAGCCGGCGATCATCCCGGCCTGGGTGGAGCCGGTGACGCTGCAGACGATGATGGTGTCGAAGAAGAGCCCGAGCTGCTGTTCCTGCTGCTGGACCTCCTGCGCCCAGTTGGCGAAGCCCAGGCCGCCCAGGCGATGGTCGGAGGCTCCGGCCGGGATGGCGTACGGCTTGCCCCCGGCCGCGCGCACGTCGTCCAGCGCCTGCTCCCAGCTGGACTTGATGCCGATGCCGAAGCCCTCGTCGACCAGCCGGACATCCGCGCCCATGATCCGGGAGAGCAGGATGTTGCCCACCCGGTCATTGACCGAGTCCGGCCAGTCGACCCAGCTTTCCTGAACGAGCCTGGCCTTCAGCCCGAGCCGGGCCGCCACCGCGGCCACCTGCCGGGTGTGGTTGGACTGGACTCCGCCGATCGAGACCAGCGTGTCCGCGCCTTGCGCCAGCACGTCGGGCACCAGGTACTCGAGCTTGCGGGTCTTGTTGCCGCCGAAGGCCAGCCCGGAGTTGCAGTCTTCCCGCTTGGCCCAGATCGCCGGGCCGCCCAGGTGGGCGGACAGGCGTTCCAGCGGGTGCACCGGGCTGGGACCGAACGTCAGCGGATACCGCGGGAAATCACCCAGCGACATCGGAGCCCTCAGCGCCCGGGAAGACGGCGATCGCGCTGATCCACGCCCAGCTCGCCGTACGGATAGTCGACGGGATGCGGGTCGCTGGCGGCGTCGAGCGCGGTCGTCTCGGCCTCGGTCAGGTGCCGCCCGGCGGCGCGCAGGTTGGTCTCGAGCTGGCTGAGCGTCCTGGCCCCCAGGATGGTCGAGGTGACGCCGGGCCGGTCGGTGACCCAGGCGAGCGCGACTTCGGCCATGGTGACGCCCCGGTCCTCGGCGATCTTCTGCACCGCGTCGATGACGCTCCAGGTCCGGTCGGTGCCGCGCCGGTCGTAGGCCTCCATGCCGCGGTTCGGGTCGTCACCGAGCCGGGTCTCGCCGGCCGGGCGCTCGTCGCGCTGGTACTTGCCGGACAGCCAGCCGCCGCCGAGCGGGCTCCAGGGCAGCAGGCCCAGGCCGGCATCGAGCGCCGCGGGCACGATCTCCCACTCGATCTCCCGCGCTAGCAGGCTGTACTGAGGCTGGAGCGTCACCGGCCCGGCCAGGTTCATGGCGCGGGCCAGCCAGACGGCCTTGGTCAGCTGCCAGCCGGTGAAGTTGGACAGCCCGTAGTAGCCGATCTTGCCCGCGCGGACGAACTGGTCGAGCGTGCGCAGCGTCTCTTCCAGCGGCGTCAGCGGGTCGTAGGCGTGCACCTGGTACAGGTCGACCGACTCCACCCCGAGCCGTCGCAGCGAGGCATCCAGCGCGCGGGTCAGGTGGCGCGCGGATAGCCCGGAGCCGTTCGGCGTGTCATCCATTGGCATCCGGCCCTTGGTGGCCAGCACGACGGGCTCGGTGACGTCGGCCGCCCGGCTGGCGAACCAGCGGCCGATGATCTCTTCCGATACCCCGTGGCTGTATACGTCGGCCGTGTCGACCAGCGTGCCGCCCGCCTCGATGAAACGGTCAAGCTGGGCGTGCGCGCCGTCCTCGTCGGTCTCGGTGCCGAACGTCATCGTGCCCAGGCACAACCTCGACACCGCGCAGCCGCTGTTTCCCAGAGTTCGATATTCCATACAGTCAGGCTACCGAGCCTGGGCGGCCTCGAAACGTTCAGAACCACCCCACCCAGGATCGTGGATCGAAACCCTCTTGTAGCGGTCGTAAGGATCCACGATGACGCGAGCGACCTAAGCGGGCAGGGTGGACTCGATGGCGGCGAGGATCTCGGGGTCGTCGGGAGTGGTGCGGGGGCGGAACCGCGCCGATACCGTTCCGTCCGGCCGGACCAGGAACTTCTCGAAGTTCCACTGGATGTCTCCGGCCTCGCCGTTCGCGTCGGGAACCGACGTCAGCTCGGTGTAGATGGGGTGCCGGCCGGGGCCGTTCACCTCGATCTTCTCAAACATCGGGAAGGTGGCGCCGTAGGTCGCGGAGCAGAACTCGGCGATTTCCTCGGCCGTGCCCGGCTCCTGCCCGCCGAACTGATTGCAGGGGAACCCGACCACGGCGAAACCGCGATCAGCGAACTGCTCGTGCAGCTTCTCCAGCGCGGTGTACTGCGGCGTGAGCCCGCACTTGGAGGCCACGTTCACCACGAGCAGCGCCTTGCCCTCCAGCGAACCGGGCGAGCCGAGCGAAGAGTCCTGGCCGGACAGGGTCTTTACCGGAATATCAAGTATGGTCACGCGCCTACGCTACCGGCCTCCGAACCACTGGCGGCTCCAGACCGGCTCGCCGAGGTAGCCCCGGGCGATGGCCGTGACGTAGGAGTACACCGCGTCCTCGGCGGGTGACAGCGGCCCCGGTGAGGCGTGCGGCGAGGACAGCCCGCGCTGCACCGACTCGCACGCCGACCAGTCCTGCCGGTTGGTGAGGTCCCAGAACTGCACCGCGTAGCCCGGATCGAAGTCCGGCTGAGCCACCGCCTCCGGGGCGAAGGACCAGGTGCACTCGATCCGGGTGCGGTCGGCGGCGACCGGCACAAGCCGGTGTGTCATCACGTAGTCCGGATGCAGGCTCAGCAGCACGTTCGGGAAGATGTTGACGTAGATAACGGTGCGCAGCCCTCGCGCGTCTAGCCCGCGGAGCGGCACGCCACCGCTGCTGCCGTCCAGGGACATCGTCGCCATCCCCTCGCGCAGGTCCATCCAGCCGCCGATCCAGGCCCCGTCGGCGGCGTAGTTCTCGCCGCTCTTGGGCGGGCTGACCCGGCACAGCTCGGGGTGGATGGAGGGGCAGTGGTAGCACTCGTGGTAGTTCTCGGTGAGGATCTTCCAGTTGGCCGCGGAATCGTAGCTGCGCCGGCCCGCGGTCACCAGGCGTTCCGGCTCGTACGGCGCGACCAGCTCGGCTAGCTTGGCCAGCGCGTCGGTCAGCGAGCCGGACTGGCCCCCCGACCCATCGACGAAGACCAGGCCGTGCCACTCGGTCACCGGCAGCTGCGGCAGGCCCCACTGGCCGAAGTCGAAGCCCGTCTGCCGCCGGAAGCCCGCGGCCGCGCGGAGCTCGCCTTCCAGTGAGTACGTCCACGCGTGATACGGGCAGATGATCGCCTGGCCCTGGGTGCCCTGCCCGCACGCGAGCAGCTCGTGGCCGCGGTGCCGGCAGCTGTTCGCGAACGCTCGCAGCACGCGGTCGTCGCCGCGGACCAGCAGCACGCCGCCCGGCCCGGTGGCTTCGGCCCGCTGATCGCCCGGTTCGGGCAGCTGGTCGCTCCGCGCCACGCACAGCCAGCCGCCGCCGAAGAAGTGCCGCTGCTCCCAGGCGAACACGTCCGGGTCCACGTACGCGTCCCGGGGCAGCATCCGGCTTTCCCCGAACGGCCGGAGCGCCGCCTCCAGCTCGGTCCGGTCCAGCGGAGCAGGAGCGAACGTCACGCCTACGCCTTGACTGACCATACAGTCAAGACTAGGTGCGCCATCTCACCCTGTCCAGCGCCAGCGAGCCAGCCGGCCGGTCCCCTGAACCGGAGCTTGCGGATCACCGGCCGCGCTGCGGATACTGCTCCTATGGGCGACCGAAATGTGCTCGGCGGCGAGCTTGAGCCATGTGGGACCGATCCGCTGACTGGTTTCTACCGGGATGGATGCTGCACCAGCGGCCCTGAAGACCTCGGCAGCCACACGATCTGCGCGGTAGTGACCACCGAATTCCTCGAGCATCAGCGCCGCATCGGTAACGATCTGAGCACGCCCATGCCCCAGTTCAGGTTCCCGGGCCTGGTCCCGGGGGACCGGTGGTGCGTGACCGCGGCCAACTGGCTGCAGGCGCACCGCGACGGCGCCGCCGCCCCCGTGGTGCTGGCCTCGACCCATCAGCGCGTGCTTGAGATCGTCCCGCTGGACATCCTCAAGCCCTACTCCGTCGACGTTCCCGCCGACCTAGGTGCCCTCGAGGAATAACTCCCGCAGCGCAAACCAGCTGCGGCACGAACCAGCCGCGGCCTCACCACCGCGGCTTGGCTGACCGCGCCGCGAGCACCGAACGCATCACGGCTTCCTGCTCGAGCACGAGCAGCCGCATCGCGTGGCTGAGGTCGTCACGATCTAGCGCCGCCCTGGTCGCGGCCAGCGTCTCGGCTCCGGCGAGCGTGGCCGGGAACAGCGCCCGGGCCAGGTTCCGCATCACCCCCACCTCCCGGTCCGCCAGCGCGGGCAGCGCCTCAGCGAAGTAACGATCCAGGTAACCCCTCAGCAGCGCCTCTTGCCCCGGCACCCAGATCCCGCTGGCGTAGGCCTGGGCCATCCGCCAGTCCTGGTCCGCCAGCGCCGCGGTCCAGGCTTCCTCCTTGGCCGCGGCGTCAGGCCGCGAGGCCCGGCAGGTGGCCCGGTGCTGCTGCCCGTCGACGGGGTCCAGGCTGATCAAGGCATCCAAATCAGAATCGGCGGCTATCCCTCGCTCCGCCAGCGTCCGCAGGATCTGCCCGCGCAGGCCGGCGTCGACCGCCAGCCCCCCGGCCAGCCACGAGCGCAGCCGATCGAGCTGCCCGTCGTCATAGGCGCTCGCCGCGAACCCCGACGCCAGCGCTCGCTGCTCCGGGCTGCCCGTCGCCGCCCGCATCACGCCCTCCAGGCAGGCCTGCGCGAGCCGCGACCGCAGCCGGCCACGATCACCCGGGGGCGCGTACAGGTCGGCGCAGCTCACCGCCCGCTCGAGCAGCACCTCCAGGCCCGGGACCGGCAAGAACCCAGGACCGCCCAGCCGCCGACCGCCCAGCCGCCGACCGCCCAGCCGCCGGGTGACCAGCCCGGCGAAGTCCGGCCCCGCCAGCGCGCCGCCGGTCACCATCTGCCAGGCCGCGTTCCAGCACACCGCCTCAGTCAGCGGGTCACCCACGTCCATCGCAGCCTGGGCCAGCGCGGCCAGCGTCCGCTCGTCGAACTCGATCCCGGCGTAGGTCAGGTCGCCGTCGTTGAGCACGACCGCGTCCGGCTCCGCCTCCCCGGCCGGCCAGGCCACCTCGGTCCGCGCCCCGCTGATCTCCACGCTGACCACTCGCCGCTGCCGCAGCCGGTCCCCGTCCAGGTCATAGAGCCCGATCCCGATCCGGTGCGTCCGCGGCACGTCCTGCTCTACGGCCAGCGACATGGTGGCCCCGTCCGGCCCGGCCGTCCACGAGGCCCGCAGCATGCTGGCCCCCTCGGTGCGCAGCCACTGCCCGGCCCACCCGGCCAGCTCCCGGCCGGAGGCACGCGACCAGCAGGCCACCAGGTCATCCAGGCTCGCCCCGCCGCCGCCGAACCGCGTCAGGTACTCCGTCAGGCCGCGGTGCAGCGCGTCCTCGCCGATCAGCGCGGCCAGCTGCCTGATCACGGCGGCGCCCTTGGCGTAGGTCAGCGCGGGCAGCCGGAACAGCGCGTCGGCCGCGCTGGCCACCGGCGAGGACACCGGCTGCCGGCCCGGCAGCTCGTCGGCGGTGTAAGCGCGCGGCTTCTGCCGGTAGCAGAACGCGGTCCACTGGTCGGCCACCGCGCCCGCAGTGTAACTCAGGTAGGTGGCCATCGCCTCGTCCAGCCACAGGTCCTCCCACCAGC